>Ga0007833_1000002_pt1 | contig 77031 bp, 98 predicted proteins | sample CryBogCBE25Jul07_FD_71204 | JGI IMG/M metagenome (GOLD analysis project Ga0007833, IMG submission 71204) | Freshwater microbial communities from Crystal Bog, Wisconsin, USA - CBE25Jul07 | ecosystem: Environmental > Aquatic > Freshwater > Lake | place: Crystal Bog, Wisconsin, USA | collected...
GTAACCGTAGATGCTAACCCAATAGGTCCAGTAGGTCCTGTAACCGTAGATGCTAACCCAATAGGTCCAGTAGGTCCTGTAACCGTAGATGCTAACCCAATAGGTCCAGTAGGTCCTGTAGGTCCAGTCTTTCCAGTAGGCCCTGTATTTCCTATAGGTCCTGTATTTCCTGTAGGCCCTGTAGGCCCTGTATTTCCTGTAGGCCCTGTATTTCCTGTAGGTCCGGTTGCCCCATCGCTTCCTACGTATCCAGATGCCCCAGTAGGTCCTATTTTTCCAGATGGATAAAATAGAACGTTTGTTATGTCAAATGTATCTGTTACACTGTATGATCCATCACTTGGTACAATACCATCCGCCCAAAATTGATAACTTGCTAAAACTGCGGGAACCGTTAAAAGCAATGTAGTGCCGTAATAAAAGTATACATGAACTGTATCTGAATAAATTGAAAAAGTCAATAATCCGCTATCAACTGATGTAGCTGTGGTTGTTGTGGATGGATATGATATAGTATATTGTAAATTTGAAAATGTAAAATAGTAGGAATTTGTTGATGATGAATCCTGAATTCCAATTTTTATTCTGTTTGAAAGTGATGTGTCAAATGATTTTGAATTAATTGTAAATTCTAAAAAAAATCCTTGATGATTCAAATCAATAAATTCCGAAGTTGTCGCATTGGCCCCAACACCTGTCTGTAAAAAGCGGAATGAATTCGAATTTAAAATCACTAGATTCGTAGGGTCTGAGGATACTAATGTTGTATAGTTCGGACCATTTAATCCATCAGATCCAGTTGGATAGCATAATACATTAGAAATAGTATAGGTATTGCTGGTGCTTTTTACTTTATATTCGGCGAAAAATTGTAAAGATGTATCAGTGAGAGTTCCTGATAAATATTCTTCCCCTATCAAACTTCCATTTTGGTATAATTTTGCGTTTGTATTGGATAAATATAGCGAAAATATATCAGTACTTGTGTAAGAATTAATTCCATAATAAACTCCAGATAATCCATCATCCGTTTGAAATATTGGGTTGTGTGTGGTAAAATCATAAAAAAATCTTAATGTAAGTTTATTATCTGAATTTGTATCTCCTGTACCGCCTATTAATCCAATTTGGAGTTCATCGGATGATTCAACTTGCGGAAGTGTGAATTGTAAATATATTCCTTGATTCACAGAAAGAAACTCAAGAGTTCTAACAGCATCTCCCTGATTATTGAGTATAAATGTGGTTGGATTCGTAACAGAAGCCATTATTTACTTAGGCACAGAATATAGAGTTGTAAAAGATGGCCCATGTGGTCCGGCTACTCCAAGTAATATTCCGCTGTTTGATGTAAGCATTTGCCATAATGGAATGGATGTTGAACTATTTTTTGTTGTTACATAATTCCCACCCGTAGACCCTGTTGGATTTATATACAAAATATTTCCGCCAGTAAATCCCGTTGGAACAAATGCTTGATTCAAATAAGAATTGTCAAAATAATGCCCAAGCGGTCTATAAGAAAACCAAGTTGAATCCGGAATATTTACCTGCGTAACAATACCAATAGTATTTGTCATATTTACAGATCCAACAGATTTCTGATAATTGCCGGACCCATCAATATAAATTGGATCCCCCAACGATAATCCATGCCCAGATTGATGAACACTAACATATTGTGTTTTTAGATTTCTGGACATAAAATGGCTAATCAAGTCAACCTGCCACGATTTTGCTATTAAATCTTGCGCATCAATGGATGATGGCGACGATAAAATTGGGAATCCATCTTCATTTATTTGAAAAACATAAGACTTTCCGCCGATTGGAAAATTATTACCAAATGTTGAAAGAATGTATCCGTTAATATCCGTAATTAAACATGATACAGTTGTTGTAGTTGAACTTAGTATTGATGTAATTTGGTAAGCGCGTCCATACGGTCCAGAACTTACCCAATCCCCAACTGAAACGTCTAATCCAGTATATTGAAGATATGATGATTTATTTGAATTCAAATACACTTGCGGAAGAATATTTGAAATCGTTATTGAATACGTTATATCGCTTGTGACGCCTCCAACAACGTATAATGAGCTAGATGATAATTGACATGACAACACTCTTGCGGGAGCTGTTATTGTTGACATTTACTAATAATAATATAAACGAACCTTTACTGTAGGTAAACTATTAGAATTTGCTAAGTCCGCGTTTGTACTGTTGATATACAAGTTGCCCAAACTTAAATTTCCGGCATAAATTGTATTGTTTGTGCTATCAAACCCTAAACCAACTGTATTTACTGGAGATACAAATGTTTCAACCGCATCTCCAGCCGAACCGCCAAAGTAACTTTTATTTTGAATAACTGAATATGACACAAATGTTGGTAATCTGTTGTATGCTGATGTGATTCCAGTTAATGTAAAGTAATTTGTACTTGGAGTATTAATATTCAATGTCCCAGTAGGTCCTGACGGTGTTATTACTAAACTTCCAGAAGAAATATTATAACTAGACCCGCTGTTATAGTACAAATCAATTTCATAAATTTGTGGTTTACCGGCCGGACCGGTTACCCCTGTTGCGCCGGTCTGTCCTGTATATCCGGTGTATCCTGTAGGGCCGGTTGATCCTGTAGGTCCGGTTGTTCCGGTGTATCCGGTATATCCGGTGTATCCTGTTTTTCCAGTAGGTCCGGTATATCCTGTATATCCTGTATATCCTGTGGGTCCGGTTGCGCCGGTATTTGTAGCGGTTCCGGCAACTCCTTGTGCGCCGGTTGCACCAGTAAACCCCGTGGGGCCAGTTTGTCCTGTTGCGCCGGTATTTGTTGCTATGCCGTTTATTCCGGCCGGACCTGTTGGACCTACTGGGCCTTGAATACCATCTGCTCCGGCCGGACCAACATTTTTGAATTGAACTCCTAAGTTACAAAGTCCCTGTCCGGGTATATATCTCTGAATCATACCAGACATTCTTATATTTAGGCGATTTTATACCAAGCATCGGTTGAATTTACAGGAGCTCCAATTTTGGGTCCAAATGCGGATGAAGGAATCTGTAGGGATTGGCTATCTCCTCCGCCTTTGCGTTTCTTGTGACGAAGTGTACGACGTCGGCTTCGTCGATATTGTTTGCGCGTCTTTCGTGGCATTTCTTTACTTGAAACAAAGAGAAGAATGGATGCTATCTTAATAGGAATCCTCTTACTTTGTATTTTTGTTATTGTGTATTATGGAACTCAAGAACACATGACAAACGCTGATTTAATGGATACTTTAAAAACGTTTGGAGAGCAAACTCCAAAGAAGGCTAAAAAATCAACATCGCAATTACCGATTGAAGGGCCACCAGCAAAAGCGCCGGAACATCCAACTCCAGAACCGAATAGTGGCGGAAATACAGATTCCTCATTATACCCGCAGATATACGGGCCGGACATCGTTATGGCACCAGGTAAAAACCCGAAAAACGGAAAAGAAAGTTCTGATAATACAGATGATTCCAACTATGAATTCAATCCAAACTTTCAGAAGGCATTCCCAACGAGCGGGCCCCCACAGCCGTTCCTCGGAGATTTTTCAAAATTCCAGCGATAAGACAATGTTTGGACTTCGTAACTTCCGTGGAAGTTGCTGGGTAAATTCAGCGTTACAGGCTATTTTCCGCATTCCAGAAGTTCAGATGCGATACAATTCAAACGAGTTTGACAAGGATAATCTTATTGACGAATGTCTTTGTAAAATTTGGAATTCAAAAGGATCCATCGGTCTCGACGAATTATTTAAAGCAGTTAAAACTGAAGTCATGCCGGCCGGAGAGGGCATCGGTGACGCTCATGAACTAATCGTATATTTATGTGATAAATTGCCTTTTCTAGACAAGGTTTGTAGATTTAAGGTAGCGGATAGCATAACATGTAAACATTGTAATAAAAAACAATTAAAAGAAACAAGTGTTTGTGAGTTTACTCTCGCAGGGGATGGCGCAAGAATACCTATATCGGAATGTATTGGGCGAATGGTTCAGCCGTACACGATTGATGACTGGGTGTGCGACGACTGTAAACAGATTGGATGTGATAAACAATTATTGATTGGAAGTTTTCCCAAGACTATGATATTTCATATGGTTTCTGGAATTGATTCTTCTATTAATTATTCGCCGATTTTAGTATTAAATAAAAAGCAGTACGCATTAATTTCTGTAACTTGTTTTGATGGAGCGCATTGGTGGGGATATGGTCGCGATATGCCACCGGGTACATCATGGTATTCGCTAAATGATACGCATATTAAGGACCATGGACCGAATCAGTTTCCAATGTCCACTAAAATGAGATTACTAATATATTATCGTCTTGATGAGTAACAAAGAAAATGGTTTCTCCTTCGATGGTTCTTGCGAGTGCTGTAGGGATTATTCTTCTTTCCTCGTTAGTTTTTATAACTACTGGAAGCTTTTTATCTGTAATTGTATTGATTTCTTTGGCCGGAATAATTGGGTATTGTTTGAATATTCTAGGTATATTAAAAATTAATGTGAGCCAGAGTGGTGGAGTTGACATTTCGCTTTTTGAAAAGCCGGTTGCTCCGGCCGGAAAACCTTTAAAGCATCTTCCTATTGAAAAGAAAGAGGTATTCTATATTAGCGGAAACGATTATACGTATGATGAATCTGCGGCGGTTTGTGCGGCATACAATGCTGATTTGGCAACACAAGACCAAGTTCAGGAAGCATATTCGCGAGGCGCTGAATGGTGTGGGTATGGTTGGACACAGGGTGGAATGGCGCTTTTCCCTACTCAGCAGTCAACTTGGGAAACATTACAGCAGGAGGGCCCTGATAAAAACCGTACAGCGTGTGGGCGTCCGGGAGTGAATGGTGGATACTTTGATCCGGCTACTAAGTTTGGAGTAAATTGCTACGGCGTGAAACCGAAGGGTGGGCCGGCTAAATATCCTTTGCCGATACCGGGAACAAATGCCGGAGATTTTCAGAAAATGGTTGATAAGTTTAAGTCAATGATCAAGCGAATGACCGTGAGTCCATTTAACCGCGATGGATGGTCTGAATGGAATCTCGATAGTCATATAAAATGAACTACGCATTAGATACTCCAATCCGTCGGCCAATGAACATTCCAACTGATGATTCTTTGAAGATTGAGCAACCAAAACATACGACGGAAACAGATCAATCACATAGAGGAATGAGTTGGTTATTCCATCGTCCGGCAGACCATGTGATCATACCGCAACCGGAGTCCGCTCGTATGGATAAGAAAAAGTAATAAACAAATACAAAGATGATTGAGTTAGCTTTACTACTTGGTCTCGGGGCAGTTGGATATCTTTTAGCGAACCAAAAACCAGCGGAATCGGAAGGATTTAGTTCTGTAGTAACTGCTCGTCCGTCAGAAGAAATACGAGATGAAATAATGCATTCGCAAAATACTCAGGGTCACAATAATGAAGTTCCATTTTTTGGCGCACGAGTTACGCAGAGCATGTATTCCGGCGCAACGGATCATGTGTTAGACCATCATACTGGCGCTGGTAAAGAATACTTCCAAAAACGCGAAGTAAAGTCATTCTACGATGCTAAACCTGGAACCGGCCAACCATTTGGAAATCCGGTTGAAACAGAATTCATGCAATCGCGAATGGTATCCGGTCAGAACATGAAAAATGTGTTTCCAATTGAGCAGGTTCACGTGGGTCCGGGTGCGAATGACGGTTACACAAACATTCCGAAAGGCGGGTTTCAGCAGGATCAACTACGAGAGTATACATTGCCGAAGACGACGGATGAATTACGTGTAATTGGTAAGGAAAAGTTGAGTTATGAGCCTCCGGTTGTACCTGGGCAGAATGCGGTTACAGTTCCGGGTATTCAGGCTGAGGTAAAGAAGAACAAGCCGGACAAATTTGTTGTTCTTGGAATGGACCGCGTGAATACGGAGGTAGGTGCTCAAACTGCGGCGAGAGTATATCCGGAACAGCCAATGAAAAGTCAGGCACGTGCGACAACAGGTGTTGAATATCAGGGACCGGTCCGCGGTAATGCGATTTTTACGTCATACATTCGTTCATTCACGGAACCATTTGAGGAATTTATGCGTCTTACTGCGGAGGGAAGACCTGGACCGGCCGGAGCGCAGGTTGGAACCGGTCATGGAATTGGTGCAGACATGTATTCTGCACAAACAAAGAAGGACGAAACAGTGTTGTCGGATGCTACTCGGTTCAATGTACCTCAGAGTATTGTTACTCCAGATTTGGTTCATCTAGGTTCTTACCGCTATAATGAACCGTTGCAACAAGATATTAATGTTCAGCGTAATGAACCGTCAATTCTTTCGGCACATCGCCAGAATCCTTACACGCAAAGTCTAAACGCATATTAAATGGATTGGAGTTTTATAGATAAGGTTGTGTACATTAACCTTGAACGATGTAAAGAACGTAATGAAAATATGAAAAATATTCTGAGTGTATTTGGTGAAAAGTTATTACGATTTAATGGGATAGATCTACCACATCAAGGATGGTTAGGGTGTACTAAAAGCCATATAAGTGTCCTTGAAATGGCTATTGAACATAAATGGAATAATGTTTTAATTTTAGAGGATGATGTTGAATGGAATCACAGTGACATTGCGTATGAAAATTTAAGAAATATCTTAACTAAAAAATGGGATGTAATTTTATTTGGAGGATCTTGGTCAAATTTTGATACGAATACATACAAACTTTTAAATTCATTGGGAACAAGTTCATATTTTGTGAATTCAGAATATTTTGAAACATTATTACATAATTTCAAAGAAGGTTGTGAATTGTTAAAAGATGGTTATAATTATGATTTTACAATTGATAGGTATTGGCAGTCGCTTATAGACCGCGATAATTGGTTTCTTGTTGTTCCGAATATCTTTTTTCAGGGAGAGGGATTTAGTTGTATTGATAATAAAGCGGTGAATCATACTGAAGTGTTTATCACGAATAACAATGTGATTGAGCTTCCTGTTGTAAAGGTATTATGGAATGAAAATGATGCGAATGAAATGTTTCACAATCTTCAGAAAAACAAATGGTATAAAGTTGATAGTAATTTATTTATTAAAGGAACCCGTAGGAATTTTCTAACTGTTGTTTGTGGATGTAGGAATAAAAAGATATTAAAAGAAGGAATGTATTTTATAATAAGAGATGGACCTCATAAGAGAACGAATGCCTTATAAAAATAGTCCGATTACCATATGTATGAAAGATTTCAGTCATATGGAACAGTATGAAATTATTCGTTTAATACTTGGATATGAGCGAACGAATGTTAAGATTTGCACTCATGAGTCAACCAGCAAGTATATTGATGAAATATTAAAAAAGTTACCTGTTGAATTTATTCAGTGTTTTGTAGAATTGCCAGTGCTTCAGACGTTTGATTTCCCAGCGAGTCCGGCGCCTCAGACCGAATAAAATCACGCATTCGGGAGAATTTAACTGAAACTAAGTTACATATTTTCAGAAGTTTTGGAGGGCATTTATTTTTATCAGGGTGTGTTGCGGTTGAAACATATTTTTGAACTAATTCTCGAAAAGATGGGGCGATCTTTTTCCATTCCATTACAGGTGTTTCAATAAATTCAACCATACTTTCCGCTACTTCCTTAGTTGTTTCTTTTTCAAGTAACTTCTTTAAATCCGGCTCCGATTTCGGTTCGGGTGGTAGTATAGTTCCACTTCCGCCCCATTGATAGAATGTGTGACCGGCAAATGCGGAACCGATTCCTGATAAACTAGCGAGAACAATCGATAAAATATAAACCGTGGTTAAAGACGCCATTGAATCTTCTTGTGTTCTTGTAGAGATGTTTCATTTGGTAAAAGATACGGTGGGGTCTATAGAAAATAATTTATTGTTTGTTAAATCAATCAGAGATTCATTTTTTTCATGGTGGTTTAATGTTTTGTTACTCGTGTGTATTGTTGGGTCATTTATCTTTTTTTTATATAGTAGTTATGGAACTGCTACACCTGCTGAATTACAGAAAATACCATTTGAACCGCGATTATGGAATAATGCTGTAAGAAATGTTCCCATTACAGATTATGGACAGTCTGTTAAAATTGAAAATGGAGATCCTATACAAGGATTTACCTATAGAACAAGCGCGACAGCTTTTTGATAAGATTAAGGAAAATCCCGAACCGTCTAAAGATGTTCCGCTGTTAAAGGAGCGCCCTCATATAAGATTCACCATACAAAGTAAATGAGTGCTCAATCTTATACTGTAAAAGTTCGTGTATTGACAGAAGCGCGTAATAATAAGGTTCAGCAGGTTGGAAATATTGCGAGTATAAATACTCTTGAGCCGTGTGCGTGTGTTATTCCAAATTATTCGTATATTAAATATGTATTACCGCCATATTGCGGAGGAATTAAACCACAGTGTTTAAAACAATAATGCTATCTTTATTTTGGATATTTGTAGGAGCATTAACTGGATTATTGGTGACCGCAGTGTTTAATCCACCATTACGTTCATCGCCTGATATGCCCTACCCGCATTGTAAGGATACGTTTCAAACATCTACAGGATGTGTAAAGTTTCGCACGGATGAAGTGCCGTGTACAGAAGGAGCTACTTCTTTGAATTTCATCGCGTCACAACACAAATGATAGCTGAGATATTGCGAAAAAAGGAATCGGCTATATTTTTATCATTTCTAATAGGATTTGGATTAGCGGTATTAATGTTTCATCGTCCATTTTTTTCAAAGAGAACATTGTCGCTTTCGTTGGACAAAATACACGGCGCGATAGTGAAGCATGGGTCGAAATGTTACAAATATTTTGCGGAAGATACTGAATGTGAAATCCTTCCATCTAAATAAATGGAAGGCGCGACTGATTTAAGTGAACTTCTTGGGTCTTCTCCGGTTCAAAATCCCTCTTTGCCACAATCTACGACATTTTCGCCGATTGTGACAGGTGGAGGTGATCCTTTTATTTCTCCGGTAAGCACATCCGGCGCTCCTAAAACAACGACGCTTGGGCAAATTCAGACATTTCATACGATTCGGTATGCTGTAAAAAATGTGATGGTATATTTCGGATTCTTTTTGGCCGCGATTATTATATCGTTATCGACTCCTCGGTCACTGATTCTTCAGTATATTCCTCACACATATACGTCCGGCGGAGTACCGTCTTATATGGGCGCCGCAATTCTAGGAGGAGTTGCTGTTGCAATTGCATACGTATTTAGCACTCTTACAAACGCGTTAATTTAAAGCTAAACAATGCGTAATGATGAAATTAGATTTGTGTTTATCAAAGATAATTCATACTGTAAAAGAAAAACATATATTTACGTATGAGGAATTATTATTGCGTTGGTTCTTTAACCGCGGTAATTTCCCTTTTAATATTAGCAGTTTGGCATCCGCGTAATTTTAGAGAAAAATGTTAAAATATTTATTTGATATCGATTAAATAAGATAATACATTTGTTGGAAATGTTTTATTTTCTGGAACATAAAATTCATCAGTCCATTTATTTATTATACAAACGGGGAGTTTCTCATAAAGTGGTGCAAGACAATTCCGTAAAACTACGGGTGTTGCTCCGCATAATAGACTTTCATACACTCTATGCGTATCAATTCCTTCTCCCTCTGGGCATAATACGTATTTTGACCGAAGTAGATGGCTGTAGTATTCTGGAACACTGATATTTCCTGATTTGAATACATTAGGATTATCCTTAAATGCATTTACACATTCATTTCGAAGAGTTGGATTCGTATTTACTGTAAAGTTCATGTATATTTCAATATCTCTGTTTTGCGATGTCTTATCGAGTGTTTCTAGGAATGGAAGTTGTCTATCTACAAATCCAATAGGAATAGATTGAACCATTGGATGGTCTACAGTTTTATTTAATGCGTAAATTCGTATAGCATATGGTCCTACAATATTTAAACAATGTTCATCAAATGGTTTATCGGAATTATGAAATAGCAGTATATATTTTTTAGCGCATAGAGATGGGTCTGGTAATAATTTTATAAATAAATCTATATAACATCTATTTATAAAAACACAATCTCCGTTGGTGGATTGGTCATAATTAAAAAACGGTCTATCTGGATAACGCGGATCAACGACCCATTTTGCTATCTTTGAAAACCCAATTCCTGATATCATTTTAAATATAAATATCATACAGAGTAAATAACTTTTGAAAGGCCGTACTTCTTCATGCACTTATCTAAGAAAATCATGCAATTATGGCATGGTTTTGAGTTTTTTACTTCGTTTAATTTGTTTAGACGGAATACTTCTAGCGTACAACCGCGCAATTGTGAAACGTCTCCAAGAGATTTCACAACTGCCCGTTCAGCGTGCAAACTTTGGTCATCCCATCCGCATCCTCGAGTGCGAGTTCCGATGCGATTCCTTGAAGTTGCGATGACTTGATTACGCCTAGTAATCCTAGCGATATGATACGATGTCCTGTGTACGTCCTTGAATTCCATCTTTAATACAATACGGATTTGAATAAAAACTATTCGTTTTCAAAGTAAAGATGCGGTTAATAACAATGGACCGATTCAGTGGTATTCGACGAATGTCGAAAGGTTGGAACATGGAACCACCAGCTCGTCTTCATCCTAAAATAATTTTTGGTTCTGGAAAAGATTTAACACCGCAAAATGTTGATAAATACAAAATTACACACGTAGTGAACTGCGCATTTGATAAGGATAGTCCTACATGGTTTCGTCAAAAATATCCTAACAATTATGTTTGTTTAAACGCTGAAGATTCTCTTCAAGTTGATATACGAAAATGGTATAGTAAATTCGAGACGGTAATGGATAAATTTCGCACAGACCCGACGTCCGGCACAATTTATGTTCATTGTCAGTGCGGAATTAACCGCAGTGGATTTCTAACTCTGATGTATATATGTAAGAAATTCCACTATCCTTTTGATATTGCGGTGAACGCAATACTTCGTCAGCGACCGTGTGCTCTTACAAATCCAACATTTATGAAACAAGCTCAAGAATTCTTGAAGTAAAAAGTAATGGCAAACTTGAGCAATAATACAATTTGGAGTGATCTATCAAATGATTCTTCAAATGTTGAAACAGACTTAGGCGGTCCAAAATATAGTTATGCGAATTCAATACCGGCGCCATCTTCTCTTGGAGTTGGTAGCGACGGAACATTTAGCCAATTAAGTAATAATGCCGGCGCAGTTGCTACCTATGTTAAAACATTAATCAGCGGGGATCCGCCTCTTGGAGATCAATATTTTGTGAATACTGGTGGAGTATGTACTGCGCCGGACAAGTCACTTCAACCGCGATCTAACTACATCAATAACAAACCACAAACTCAAGATGATCTTCCGGCCGGAATGAAAGAATTGGGTTCTGATTTTAATGGCCTTATACCAGGAACTGTTGGTGACATATCATCAATGAATCCAATGTATCTATTTCGGTCTCTTACCGCGGATGCAGAACCTCCGTGCAAGTGTTACAAATGCAATGTAACTACTGGTGTATCAACTGGTTTCTTAACGCCGGATTTAAGTCCGGATTTTGACACGGTAAACTGTCAAGAAGTAGATCCATCGCAATGTGCGCAAACAAAAGAAAGTTTTTCAAATTATGAAGAGATTAAAATTTCACCGATTCCAACAATTTTGGCAGTTTGTCTTTTGGGCTATTTCATATTTTCACGAAAATAATTGAAATAGTAAAATGGACAATATCTTTCGAATTCGAAAGAGCAGAGAAAGTTCTTCTAAAAAAAATCAAGATGTTGTTTCTGGAACTCTTGATTCTATTCATCAAGTTGTTGTGAATAAACTGAAAGAATCTAGACTTTCGTCAAGTGAAATAGAAGATAAGCAGGAAAAATATTATTCCGATATTGATAATTTAGAAAAATCAAACGCATTGTCTGACATATTAAAGGCTTCTAAACTGCGAGAAGAAGTTAGAGAACTTGAAAAAAAAATAGAACAGCGTGATCCGATACAGGATTATTATTTAAAAAATGCGGATATTATGTTGAAGTATTATGGAAATGGGGATATGACTCAGACAATTCAGACGACGCCGTCAGATAACAATACGTTCATGAAATATATAACCCCGACAGTTGTTGAGACTGCCCAAGTTTCCAAAAAGCAGTTATTTGAAGAGTATGCTAGTCGTATGAAATTGAATGTAGGAACTGACCATGAGGAAAAACAAGCAGTCATTGAGCACTGCGATAGATGTAATATTGCACGTGAAGAATTATTGGAAGAGGGTATTTTAGTGTGTCCGTCTTGTGGTTCTGAGGAGTATATGATGGTGGTGTCTGATTACCCAAGTTTTCGAGACCCTCCAAAGGAACGAAATAATTACGCGTATAAGAAAATTAATCACTTAAACGAAATTTTAAATCAATTTCAAGCGAAAGAATCCACTATTATTCCGGATGAGATTATGAATGAAGTTGTGCTTGAAATTAAAAAACAACGAATTCAAAATGTTGCTGAAATGACTGAAAAAGAAATTCGCGATATTTTAAAGAAATTGAATCGTTCAAAATATTATGAACACGCTACTCATATTTTATCAAGACTGAACGGAAATCCTCCACCAACAATTACTCCTGAAATTGAAGAAAAAATACGCGCAATGTTTCAAGATATTCAAGCACCATTTCTTCTATACTGTCCGAATGATAGAACAAATTTTTTATCCTACTCATATATTTTGTATAAATTTTTTGAGCTTCTTGAATTAGATGAGTATAAAGTTTATTTTCCGCTTTTAAAATCACGCGATAGACTTATTCAACATGACCAAATTTGGAAAAAGATTTGTGATTATTTGAGATGGGAATATATTCAAAGCGTATAATGGAAAAACTTAGTTTTCCTTTTTTGTTTTACTCGCATAGGTCACCCCAATCGCCGAGTACTCCAGTAAATGCTTCTGCAATCATTTGGGATTCTAAATCTTCACACATGATTGGAACAACATTATTAGGAAGTGTCTCGCCAATATTAGTATCTTCGGGAACTCCGAGAATACGACAAATGTCTGAAAACTTCATTTTAATTCCAACATAAACATTTATTTAATTGAAAAAATCCGTTTTTAGGTTTCATCTACGAACTTATGTTCGAGGTTCTTTACGCTTTTGTCTAAATCTTTAATGTGTTCATTCATTTCATTTATTTTTGCTTCAAGAATCTCTCTCATTGTTTCGAAACATGACCATACGTCTTTTGATTCAATTTCTGTATCCAATGTATGGATGTAATATGTCGGCCGAGAATACATTTCTACAATATAGTTGTATAACACACAATAGAACTCTTTCTTAATTCTCAAAGAGTTAACAACTGATTCTGTCTTCTTTTTGTGCTCCATGCCAATCTGCAATACATAACTTTAATTGAAAAAATTCCGTTTTCATAAAATTTTCTTTTAATATGACATGAATAGAGTTTTTTACGGGACGCTACTATCAAAAGCCGAATCTCACTTACAAGAAATTCCTGTTTTCATTAATCGTGCTAGATTTCGGTTTTTCGCTGAAAAATCGATGGACACTGCGATTGTTGAATTGCGAGAAGCCATCAAGGTTATTGAAGAAGCAAAAATAAGTTATCAAATGTCATTTACGAAGACAGCTCCGTCCGAGCTGAAATAATACGCATCCATTTACATGTCAAAAATATCATAAAGCAAGCTACCGCTACAACCGCGATTAATAAAATATATATTAGAACGTCATACATTATTAATTACAAAAAGAATGAACTTCCGACGCTAAACGACAATCTCCGGATGGACATTTTTCGTAATACGGTGGGCATGGATTATCAACGTGTGTTGACGGATTTTCCATTGTCTCTTGAATAATGTAAGATTTCAAGGCTTGTCCCAAAACATGATGAAGAACAGCGAACAATACTGCATGGACGAACATCTGCTGATGCATGGATCCGTGAGGAGGTAAACGCACAACTACTCCCGGAATTAGAGCGAAGAATAGCACCGCATTAAAAATTATCCAATACCACATTTATTATTTAATCAGTTTTTGATTTCAATCCAGTGTGAATTGCGTAGGTCTTTGCGCCGGCCGGAACACAATCTACTTCACCTTTTTGGTTTGGTCCTTCTACATAACCATTTGGACAACTATCGCCATAATTTGACATACCTTCAACCATAGTGCGATAATATGACATAACTGCGCTGGCAACTAGCGCGAACAGAACTGCGTGGACCGCGAGAATCGTCCATTTATCGCAGTGTCTTGGAATAACAGCTACTACTCCTGGTACAAACGCAGAGAAGAGAAGTGCTGAAATTAGAACCTTACCTAAATCCATTTATATTTAAGTAAGAATTTACATGCCCTTTAGGGTAGTCCACGCCCAGTGCATCACATAGTGGTGGAGGACAGCGAACAGGGCGGCGTGAACTGCTAGCACAGTTGTGCGAGAGCCACCCGGAGGGAGAGTTACGAGGACACCAGGGACGAAGGCGGCGAATACTGCGGCAGAAATAAGAAGTTTTACCCACATCTTTTATTTTAAGGAAAATACTTTTTACATGAACATCCGTCGGACCCAGTTTCTATCCGCTTTATAAATTTTAGACTTTCCCTTAGATGTTCTCTTGGTAAACGTTGACACCGCCTGAAGCTTTCTAAATGTGGATAGCGGACCATACGAACGAACCGCTTTTCTAAGAGCAGTATGTCTAGCAGTCTTACCCTTTGTTGCCGCATATCCCAGCCTGGTCAATTTTCCTTCCCTAAGCGGACCTATAATATTTTTATGGGTTCGACGACTTCCGCCTTTCATTTCTGAACAACTCATTTATAATTTATTCAAGATTATTCCCCTTCTTAGGACAAGACCCACAACCAGACGTAACCGATTTTACAGATTGAGAAATATTCATTGCATACAAAACAACTGCGATAATTCCAAGAATAATCGTCAAAATCCACATTTGTTTTTTGAATAGAATTATTCTATTGCACTTCCAACTTCCTTTTCAATTGTTCCAAGTACTTCTGGATAAGTATCCTTAAAAATTTTATACTGTTTCTCTAAAGCATAATTGTATGCTTTAGGATCATTACCAATAATGATTATTTCGTCAGACGGTCCATTGTTGCTTAAGGTAAACACCTCATTTAAATCAGCCATTTGGTTATATATAAAAATATTCATTTAAACCCATTACGCATTCATATAAGCAATGGGTATTCCTTTTTATTTTATGAGTTTAATTCGTTCGCATAGAGGTATAACATCAACTGTAAAAAAACACCATCCTATTCAAGTTGATGTATTGGCTGTTGATTTTAATTGTTTGATTCATCGTTATATTCAAGAAGAACGGCCTGTAGAATCTGTTGTTGATGCGTTTCAGCATATTCTTGAAAATACATGTAAACCGAAACAACTTATTATTGCTTTAGATGGTTTAGTCCCATACGCCAAAATTGTTCAACAGCGATATCGGCGTATGGCTATTAAGACAGAAACGTCAATTTTTGACAGAAATCAAATTTCGCCGGACACGCCCTATATGCGGGAATTGGAAACTGCATTGATTTCAAAATTTCCATATGCAATATTTTCTGGAACAAAAGAGTCTGGTGAGGGAGAACATAAGCTTATTCAAAAAATTCAATCAATACCGGCCGAACATCGTCGCAGTGTGTGTATTTATGGGCTTGACGCTGATTTAATTCTAATCAGTCTTCAAAATCATAAATTATCATTTCCGTATAGCATGTATCTTCTCCGCGAGTCTGCGGAGTTTAATGACCCTGCTTTGAGAACTGCGGAATTCAGTGTTCTCTCTGTGTGGAAACTTTTGAACGAACTCCCAATTCCAATTGAGCAATATATTCCGCTGAGTATTCTATGTTTTGGAAACGATTTTATGCCAAATTTGGGAATGTTCTCCTTGAGAGAGGGTGGATATGAAAGAGCATTACATATATATGATGAATGTGGGAAACCGGACTTAACAACAGTAAGCGGACGTAGAATATTTCTGGAATATGCCGGTTCGAAGGAACTTGAAGTATTAACAGAGCGGGTGAATCTCCGCAAGAGACCTGAGGAAAAAACAATTATTGGCAAGGATTCTAAGAACATTTCAAAACGATATGGGCTTCATATTTTAGACGGTGTTCAAGATATGAGACCAGTTGTTGATGCATTTTGGAAAACATTTCATTGGACATACTCTTATTTTGCGAATAACAAAACATTGAATTGGGGATGGGCGTATCCATATGCTGATTCTCCGCTAATTCAAGATATTTTAAAATACAATGAAAGTTGTGAAATACAAAATAGTCCATTAAATTTTACAATTTCAAATCAGTTGTCATTTATTTTGCCACACAAATCTTTAAGAATCGCAAAACGTAAAGTTTTATACGATGATGAAATGTATTCGGAAACAAGAAATCCTTGGTTGAAGCGTCACGATTGGGAAATGAAGCCTTATGTGTCTCTTCCATGGAATCCTACTTACCGCCTAACTTCAGTTTCCCGCCTATAATGCGGAATCCAAGATTTTTTGGCTGACTCATAAAGTTTGGAATTCCTTTTGAGACTTCATATAGTTTTGGATTAATTGGAACCAACTCTAGAACATTTGCATTTTTATTAAAATTTAAATCCGAATATTGTGTTTCACGCGGAACCCAATACTCGTTATTAATTTTTATGAGTTGACGGACATGCCCTATAGCAATCAAGCCGTCTCCAGTTTGCTGAGGGGCCCAATTTGACATTAGATAATTTAAGTAACTAATGCGGTATTGTGCTGGGCTTGTATTTTTCGTGGCATTTTTCAATGTTGACATACACTCGTCCAGCGATTGTTGAAGCGGTTTATCTAACCGCTTGTTTACTGTATTATGCATTCTACAGACCGCTAAAAACAAATTGAATTTTGAATTTGCCCAATCAGGATAAATACTTTTATATGTCGCAAACATTGAAGTAAAATGAGATTTGCACGACGGACAAGTTATAGTTTCGCGAAATGAATCAAGAAACCTATTTAGGATCAATATATCTGCCGGCGTTGGATTTTCCGGATAATTTGCTGAGATTGAATGTAGAGTCATCCAACCCAATGGCCCCCACCGAGATGTCATTATTTACTCAGAGGAAATGAATCCGGCAATCATTGCGCTCGATAACATTTCACGCATTATTGGAGTAGGCGTTGAAGGATTCTTCAATAATCCCGCTTTCTGAATTAATTTTTTTACCTTTTCATCGCTCATCTTTTCAATTTTTCGTTTAATAGTTTTTCGATGGTGCTTAGCGCCTTTGTCTGTTAATAATCGGATTGTGTGCTTTTTCATAAATTTCTTTAAAGGCGGTGACTTGGCTGGATCACTAACTGCCTTTAACGTAACTTTTTGTTTACCAGATTTCAAAATTCCTCGCGGAAATGTTTTTTGGGTTTTATGCTTACCCGCAACGGCCGGAGGTTGTGGTGCTGGTGCTGAATCATCTACCTTTGTTATAACAAGCTTCGTGCTCATCCCTCTTTATTAAAAACGAATCAAGAATAGATTTACGGACATTAGTCCCAATATTACTACCATGGAGTGGAACGTAATCGAATCTTATTTTAAACTTAATGGCGTTTCAAAGCTTGTTGAACATCAAATTGAGTCGTTTGAGGATTTTGTTCAGAACAAAATTCCGTTGATTGTATCTTCTACTGCTCCTATTGTTGTTTGGCATGAGTTGGATGAGACCACGAAGAAATATAAATATGAGTTTCGGTTATCATTTGAGAACATTTCATATATGAAACCACGAATTCAAGAGGCAACTGGTAGAATCAAGCCAATGTTTCCGCTTGAAGCTAGATTAAGAAATTTTACATATGCCGCGCAAATGTTTTGTAATGTTCGGCTAGTTGCGAGAACGTACCGAAGTTCTGGAGTGGATGAGCAAATAAAGGTGTTTGAAGGTGTTTCTTTGGGAAAGATTCCTATCATGTTGGGTTCATCTTTGTGTTTGATGAAGGATTATCCGATGTCTAAGGAGGAAATGGGGGAATGTTCGCATGATCCATTTGGTTATTTCTTAATTCACGGATCTGAAAGAACGATTCTGTGTCAGGAAAAGGTAGCGGATAACAAGATTATGGTATTTCACAATAAGAAGACTGTTGGAAAATATGAATATTCGGTTGAAATGAAGTCTCTACATGAATCATTTACAACTCCTCCGAAGAAGCTTGAAATTCGTTTAAGTACAAAATTCAATGGGCTCGGATATCCGCTTTCGTTATGTGTTCCGCGATTTCGCGAAGATATCCCAGTTATGGTGATGTTTCGTGCATTTGGAATGGAATCTGACCAAGATATTGCTGAATTTATTGGAGTGAACTATGAAGAACTTGGTGCTTCTTTCAAGGAATGTTGTGATCACAAGGTTTATAATCGCGAAGATGCTATTGAATATTTGTCTCACCATCTTCAATACGGCACAACACAAGAAGATAAGAAAGCATATGTTCGATCGTTGTTAGAGACTGAATATTTACCGCATGTAAAATTTGGCGGAGATACAAGTTCTATTGAAGTGTTAGAAGCCAGAAAATTATTATTAACTGCTTGGATGATTCGAAAATTGGTAGAAACTGCGAGTGGGCGTGCGATGATTGATGACCGTGACGCATATCCAAATAAGCGAATTGTGACGGCTGGATCGTTGTTAACGCATTTGTTTCGGCAGTTATTTCAGAAGGTTTGTAAAGATATTCGTAGTAAGTTTGTACACGAAGTGAATAATGATTCATGGAAAAAAGGAGAGCCTCGTCCATTAGATGTATTGAATGTGAACAATCTTTACAAGATTTTGAAAGTTTCAACAATTGAGGGAAAGTTGAAACAGTCTTTAGCTACAGGAAATTTTACCGTTCAGGGTCTTGGGACAACATCTGCCGGCTCAAATGCGACAAAGGTTGGTGTTTCTCAAGTATTGAATCGACTTTCTTACTCCGCAACAATAAGCCATCTTCGACGAATTCAAACTCCTGTAGAAAAGTCTGGAAAGTTATTGGCCCCTAGAAAGTTGCATGGGTCTTCTTGGGGGTATGTGTGTCCTGTAGAAACCCCAGAAGGTCACTCTGTTGGAATTGTGAAAGCGATATCAATGATGACCAGTATTACACAACATACACCGGCTTCTGTTTCATTAAATGTTCTTCAGTCGCTTGATAATATTTGTTGGGTTGAAAATTTGAAGTCTAAGTTTGAAGGAACAATGATTCTTGTAAATGGAGTTATTGTAGGATTTACGACACAGCCAAAATTAATTCATGATGCGTTGAAGAATGCGAAATACAGTCTTAAACTTCACCCACATACATCAGTCGCTTGGAATATTTCTCAAAATTACATCAGCGTTGAGTCTGATAGCGGAAGATTTGTTAGACCGCTATATAAAGTAACTGATGGTGCGCTTCATATTAATGATAAATTAAGAAATTGGAATGAAATTGTATCGGACTGTATTGAATATATTGACCCATCTGAAACAGAAGTTATCCGAATTGCGATGACGCCTGAAGAAGTTACGAAATATCATACGCATTGTGAAATCCACCCATCCCTTATTTTAGGACATATGGCATCAACAATTCCATTCTCAGATCATAATCAATCTCCTAGAAATTGTTACCAATCCGCAATGGGAAAGCAAGCGATGGGTATATTTGCGAGAAATTATACAAAACGCCTTGATAAAAATGGGTATATTCTATGTACACCGATGCGTCCATTTGTAGAGACTCGCATGATGAATATATTGAAAACAAATGAAATGCCATCCGGTGATATGATTATGGTTGCTATTGGAATGTATGGCGGATATAACCAAGAGGATTCTGTAATTTTGAATAAATCATCGGTAAATCGTGGATTATTTCGCACGATGTATTATACGATTTATAAAGACGAAGAACATCGAAATGTTACATCTGGAAAAGAAGAAAAATTCACAAAGCCTCATCGCGAAAATACGCGAGGATTTAAGACGTCTTCTTATGCGGCAATTAATGATTTTGGAGTTCCAGTATTACATGCCGAACTTGATGAAAATGATGTTGTAATTGGAAAAGTTACTAGTTTAAAAAATGATGCGAATGGGTATCAATATCGTGATTCGTCGACAACTCATAAGAATTCTGAAAAATGTCGAGTAGATGGAGTGTGGCAGGATAAAAATTCGGACGGGTATCCATTCATAAAGGTACGAGTCGCATCTGAAAGAGTACCTGAGATCGGGGATAAATTTTCCTCTAGACATGGTCAGAAGGGAACGTGTGGAATTTTACTGAATGAAGAGGATATGCCGTATACCGCTAGTGGAATTCGTCCGGACTTGATTATGAATCCACACGCAGTTCCATCTCGTATGACAATTGCACAATTAATGGAAACGATGTATGGAAAAATATGTGGAGAATTGGGTACTCTTGGAAATGGAACTCCGTATTCTCATTTGAAATCGGCAACACTGCGGGAACATTTATTAAACTTAGGAATGCATCCGTATGGTAATGAGCTTTTGTATAATGGTCAAACCGGTGAAATGATGGAAGCAGAAATATTCATGGGACCAACATTTTACCAACGATTGAAGCACATGGTAAAAGACAAAAGCCATTCTCGAGCAAGAGGTCCAATTGTTTCATTAACTCGCCAACCGTGCGAAGGAAGAAGCCGAGATGGTGGTCTACGTGTTGGAGAAATGGAACGAGATTGTATGATTTCCCACGGCGCATCAATGTTTACGAAGGAACGTTTGATGGATGTGTCTGATCCATTTCAAACAGGATTCTGTAAGTCTTGTGGAACTTTAGCAGTTGTGAACGAATTGCAAAATATTTATCATTGCGGGACATGTGGTGTTCAAACTCAAATTGAAATGAAGACAATTCCATATGCTATGAAACTATGGAGTCAAGAATTGGAAGCAATGCATATTTTGCCAAGATTAGTATTTGATTAGTATAATGTGGTATAAATATTTTATAGAAGCGTGGGGAGTTATAGTAATTTTATACGCAAAACTTCTCACAGATGCTGATCCATACGTTCTTGGATTTATATATTTCGCGTGCTTAATGTTAGCGAAGGGAGTTACAACCGGTTATTTTTCTCCGGCGTCTACTCTAGCATCATATTTTTTAGGACACATAGAAACGGATGACTTTATGTATAACTTACTATCCCATTTAATCGGAACCAGCATAGTCATCATAACATTCATACCAATCCACAAATATGTCGCTTGAAATCGTATTTGGTCCAATGTTTTCTGGAAAATCTAGTTACGCGTTATCATATGTCCGCAGAATCCAATCAATTGGAAAGCGTGTTTTAATTATAAAACCGGACAATGATAAACGATATTCAAGTGAAGCTGTTCTTATAACGCACGATAAAGCGTCTATTCCGTGTATGATGTGGGATATTAAGAACCCGTTAGAATGCAATGAAGATGTAGATTGTTATCTTATAGAAGAAGCACAGTTCTTTCATTCTCTTTTAAAATTTGTAAAAATGCAATTATTTAACAAAAAGGATATTTTAATTGTTGGATTAGATGGGTGTTCAGACCAAATAACATTTGGAGAAATTGTAGATTGTATACCGTGGGCAACGAAAGTAACAAAGTTATGCGCTCTTTGTTCTAAATGTAAAGATGGAACATTAGCGCCATATACAAAACGGATTTCAAAAAGAGAAGACAAAATTCTAGTAGGAAGTTCAGAAATATATTCTGCTGTATGTTTAAAACATTTAATTACAGAATGACGCTATATATTAAGCCAAATAGTGAAGAAGTTCGTGATTTACTTCGTCTTCAACTTTCAAAACATAGAAAGACGGATTCTGGGTTTGACATTCCAATTCCGGCTACAAATGTTGATTTAAATGAAAAACAACATTCATTTAAATTAGGAGTGTCTGTAAGCGCAGTGCGAGAATCTTTGGAGGATGACATTTCTACAGGAGGAGTTCGTGTTACTGATGTCTGTACCCCATGTTTACTACTTCCGCGTTCATCTATTTATAAATATCCATTTCGTATGACAAACTCAATCGGATTAATTGATGCTGGATACCGCGGAGAAATTCAGGCAAAGATGGATATTCTTGATTGGAAAAATAAAGTTGAACCAGAGTATCTTATTTTGGAAAAAGGAACACGATTGTTTCAGATTTGTAGACATGATTTTCTACCGTGGGATAGAATTATTATTGAGGATGGAGACCTCCCACTAGCTCCTGATGACCGCGGAATTAATGGATTTGGGTCTACCGATTACGTCGGGCGCGGGTACTAGATTTACGATTTCTTCTAGTTTTACGACGTCTTCCTAAGCCAACTCGTTTTACATTATTTTGACCAATATTGGTTTTTTCATATAAGAATACTTTTTGTCCAGACTTTGAAACTTCATATGGAGTCGCTTTGGTCAATTGTTCCTCCTCTTTGGTCAAAGCGCGATCGTACTTTTTTCCCTTTAACGCTTGCGATAAATGATTCGGCTCACGTTGTTCAATACGCTTTTGTACGCTATCCTTTAGGCTCATTATATTATATGAAAATATGTATTTTACATACCTCGCCGTCTAACTGCGTATTCGTTCGAAATATTTTTTTTCTCACTTAAAATCATAACAACGAAATGGGCGGAGGCTTGATGCAACTTGTGAGCTATGGTGCTCAGGATATTTATATTTCCGGTAACCCCCAGATTACGTTCTGGAAGATTCTGTACAAGCGCCACACGAACTTCGCTGTGGAGTCGATTGAAGTAACATTCAACGGTCAGGCAGACTTCAACAAGCGTGTGACTGCAGTAATTAACCGTAACGCAGACTTGATGTACAAGACGTACGTGCAGGTTGTGCTTCCTCAAATTACGCTTGCTACGTCCGGATCAACATTGGGATCTTCTATCACGAGCCCAAGTCAGGGTTTCCGTTGGCTTAACTACATTGGTCACCGTCTGATCAAGCAGGTTGAGCTGGAGATCGGTGGTCAGCGCATTGATCGCCAGTATGGTGATTGGATGCAGATTTGGACTCAGCTATCGACGGATGCTGGTACGATTCGCGCTCTTGAGGCCCTTGTAGGTAATACACATGATCTTGCGTTGATGAAGCGCGCGTCTGGTATTGCTCTGGATTCTACTTGCTCATCGTCTGAGACAACGATTTCTTGCGTTCCTCGTGCCGGAACCCCAGCCAAGACGTTGTACATTCCTCTGCAGTTCTGGTTCTGCCGTAACCCAGGTGTAGCAATCCCTCTGATTGCCCTGCAGTATCACGAGGTGCGCATCAATGTGGATTTTGAGACGTGGCAGAACTGCCAGTATGCGGAGAGCTCGGTTGGTACACCGTTTGCCGCACCGGCCCAGTCGTTGGCCGCCGCCTCGCTGTATGTTGACTACGTCTACCTTGATACGGAGGAGCGCCGACGCTTCGCCCAGCAGAGCCACGAGTATCTGATTGAACAGGTCCAGTACACGGGTGCCGAGTCTATTACGTCGTCGTCCAACAAGATTCAGCTGAACTTTAACCACCCCGTGAAGGAGCTCCAGTGGGTTGTCCAGCGTGATTCGTTCGTTGACTGCTCCACGTCCACTTGGCTTGCGTCTGTCGGTGGTGCCCAGCCATTCAACTACTCCGATGATTTCAGCACGGATGGTATCATCGTGTCCCTGCTCGCCCAGGCATCTAACACTGGTTCCGCCGGTATCACCACAAACCTTGGAACTGTAGGAAACTCAACTGCAGTTACTGCTACTGCCGCTCCAGTTACTCAGGCTCTTGGACAGGGCCCTACGGATTACACGTCATTGATTGGCGCTGACACCTATGATAGCACTGGTTCTGGGGAGTTTGAGTCTGGTGTCAACTACCTGCTCGCCAAGGTCATTCTGGACTCCGGTATTCGTTGCGAAGGTAAGAACCCAGTTGAGGTTGCCAAGCTCCAGCTCAACGGTCAGGACCGATTTACTGAGCGCGAGGGTGCCTATTTCGACAAGGTCCAGCCCTACCAGCACCACAGCCGTACGCCAAGCACTGGTATTAACGTGTACTCATTCGCCCTCCGCCCAGAGGAACACCAGCCGTCCGGTACATGCAACTTCTCTCGTATCGACAAGGCTACTCTTCAGCTCACCGTGTCTCTGAACACCGTGACTGGCCAGCGCACGGCTCAGGTGCGCGTATACGCCCTGAACTACAACGTACTCCGCGTGATGAGCGGTATGGGTGGTCTCGCGTACTCTAACTAATCATTTGGGTAGTCTATCTAATCAAAAACGAGTTGTTTATATAGTAATTTTGTTCTAGTAGTATAGAACTTTAAAATTTCTTTTTGAAGATGGTAAACCTACCGTCAAAAAGAAAAAATACATAAATATATTTAAATGTCTTACATTTTAAGTTGGAGACGCCCCAAGAAACAGTTACAAATACATCCGAAATTGAAAAATTATGAAGGACGTTATTTTAGCAAAAATGCAGAAGTAGACTGGAAACCATATATTTCTATTAGAGATATACCTATTAATTATTTAGAAATTGGATGTGCTGATGGTGGAAATTTAATTAACATTGCAAATTCTTATGGAAAAAATCAAAATTCAAAGTTATATTGTATTGATCCATGGGATGATTATAGCGAATATTCTGAATATAAAGGCTTACAAAATTTATCTTGGATAAACTTTAATAAAAATATAAAAAATGCGGGAATTGTAGATAAGTGTATTATTTGTAGAGGATTGTCAGAAGATATTGTTCCAACATTTGATAATAATTTTTTTGATATAATTTTTGTAGATGGTAATCACAAAACTGAATATGTATATAATGATGGAAAAATGGCTTATGATAAATGTAAAGTTGGTGGTTATATAATTTTTGACGACTATTGTCCATATTATGATTTAAAAATATGGCCAGAAACTGCGAAGGGTATTGATAGATTTTTGAATGAATACGCTGATAGAGTAAAAATTATTTCTCAATATAATAATTTTGTACAATTAATTATTCAAAAAATATAATATGGATGAGACGCGTTGTAAATATGTTGGATCGTTTGCATTAATGAAGTATGCGACTCATAGATCATCAATTCCAATGTCAGATTTTCCAGTTTTAGATTTAAGTTATTTTAAAAATATTTCTGAAAATGCGGTTATTCATGTATGTACATCTGCTCTTTCTACATTCGTGAATACCATTCTTCCAACAATTCAAGTTAATTTTAAATTGATCACAAATAATTCAGACGTTACAATTCCAGATGGTTTTCCCGCGGAAACAGAAACTCTATTGAGTAATCCATTTCTTAAAAAATGGTTTATCCAAAATTGTGTGATGGATCATGAAAAAATTGTAAAAATTCCAATTGGATTAGATTACCATAGTATGCGACCGACTATACAGTTTGTTAAAAAATATATTTGGGAGACTGAACCAGTAGAAACTTGTAATTGGGGTATTCGTAAACATCCTATAAAACAAGAACAAGATTTGGAGAATACTCGCAGACATTCTAAACCATTTTGGGAAAGAGATCTTAAAGGATATGCAAATTTTCAATTTACGATGTGGACTCGCTATGGTAAAACTGATAGAGAGGATGCAATTGCAAAAATACCGAAAGAGTTGGTTTTTTATGAACCAAAGACTACAACAAGAGATATATGTTGGAATAATATGATAAAATGTGCGTTTGTTATTTCGCCATTCGGAAATGGATTAGACTGTCATAGGACATGGGAGGCATTATGTTTGGGATGTATTCCTATCGTAAAATCCTCTGGATTAAATAATTTATTTGATGACTTACCAGTTTGGATTGTAAATGATTGGTCGGAAGTTACATTAACAAACATGAAAAATATTGTAGAACTTTTTCAAAATAAACAGTTTAATTATGAAAAGATTACATTAAAATATTGGACGAACAAAATGTATTCAGTTTAACTTTTTTTGTGAATAATGACGCAGGTTGGATTATATTCTAAAACTTCTTCTACTGAAATATTGCTATCTGACGCAACAGACATATTAACCATTAGCGTATTTCGTATTATATTTTTATTAAATTTTCTCCAAAACATATGATTTTTACTATCTATCGCATTCAATCTATCAATTATCATTTCTGATATCATAAAATCATACGGTGTTATACGATACCCCCAAATTACTTGTTGTTGTATATATTCCGCTAGTAAAACAACTAATAATTGTAAATTTACACTACATGTTTTATAGAGTGCTACTCCGTTAATATGTGAAAATAATCCATAATTGTTTGATGGATATGAATAATTACGTCCGTCATAAATTGACCCTGATATTAAAAAGTGACCACAATTATTTACATATGCATCAATTTTAGAGAACCAATTTTCCAATAAAATACAATCTGTTTCCAACAAAAGGATTGTATTATATTTTTTACAGTATTTCATAGTATTAAAAAATTGAATATTGGGGCCACTTGCGGAGCCATATTTTAAATGTGGGGGTATATAAATATTTGTTTTATTTGAAACAATATATACATCAAGATCGGGGTCTATATTTGCATTAAATACAATTACATTATTAAATTGCGCATCAAACGATGGTATATTCGCCGGTTTGTTCAACGATATGACTAAATCTAAATCATATATTTGTTTCAGTTGTTTAATAAATTTATCAAATTGTCCGTTTGAAATTTCTTTCTCTGTGGTCATAATTATGATTGCTTCTAGTTTGTTTTTAGTTTGTTCAGTTGAATAATTATAAATTGTTTCTTTTGTTATTACTGTCGCATTACCTTTATTTTTTAAAAAAGATAACATATTGTATTTTTAATAGAATAAATGGAAGATACACCTATCGCAGATGGCGGAGTTCGCAATAAAACCAGAAAATCATCAAGGTATGGTTCTCGCGCAAAGGTATGGCATGGAGGTGCTGAAATGACGTCCGGAGGATTGCGAAAGGATGACCTTGAAAAGAATAAATATGGACGCATTGTTTCAAAAAAGCGAAGCCAGACTATGAAGCGTCGGTTTGGTTAATCCTTTTAAACGCAAAAGTATGAGTTTAACAAAATGCCGGACTACATTGTTGAAGCTAAAACTGTTCAAACTGGTGCGGTTCGAACATTAAAGGAGGCTTTAAAGTGTATTTTGGTTGAGATGAGTCTTTTGTTTGATAAGGATGGAATACGAATGGTTGCGATGGACCAATCGCGCACTGTTCTTGTTCATCTTCGTCTATATGCGGATAAATTTGAGAAATATTCATACACCCATTCCGCTAGTAAATTTGTAATCGGCGTGAATACTGATCATTTATATCGCATTGTTCGAACTGCTACAAACGATGATACTATTACGTTTTATGTAGAACAAAGTGATCCGAATACATTGGGCATTCTTCTCGAGGACGGCGAACGTAAGCAAATTACTCGATATAAATTGAATTTATTGGACCGCGATGAGCCGGACATTCAACTCCCCGATACTGAATTTTCTACACATATTACGATGCCATCCATGGATTTCCAAAAGATATGTCGCGATATGACACTTCTTGGAGCAAAGACAGTTGAAATTAAAAACGTTGGTCCAAGTTTAACATTTGGATGCAAAGGTACATTTGCGTCACGTTCTACAGTTATGGGCGATTCTGAGAATGAATTCAGTATTCAAAAGAAAACGAATGATGAAATTGTTACAGGCACATTTTCATTGCCGCATTTAGTTCTCTTTACAAAATGTACTAATTTGTGTAATAATATTGAAATTCATATGAAAAATGATTGGTTTTTGATGATTCGTTATGTTGTTGCGAATCTTGGAGATATTAAGCTATGCTTGATGCCGTGCTCTGTTTAGAATACAGAATACTTACACGTATGATAATCTATACGTTCGCAATTACAGTTTAAAACAGAAACAACTTTATCTGAAACATCTTTGGTATGTCTGAATAATAAACCACCAGTTGGACATTTATCTAGAAAATTATAAACTTCAGTAAGTATGTGGCTTGATAAAGGATAATCTTTATAATATCTACACACATCTTTGGATATACGTTCACAATTACAATTTAAAAAATAACATACTTGTTTTGAAATATCTGCAGTGTGTTCGCAAATAACAGCATTTGGATATTTTTCTAAAAGATCACGGACAATATTAATTTCGTAATACGGGCGTTTTTTCGGGATGAGCATATTATTGAGATGATAAATTTTATCTTTAAATAAAAACTCGTTTTTACATTAAATTACTCCATCCGAATAAAAAGCAAGAATAGCGAGAAATAAGCTCAAGTGCTAAGCATATAACTACCGCAGTTTCCCCTACAATATAATCGTTTACGTAATCATTTGATGATAATCGAAATATCGTTTCCATCAATTGATGAAATGGTGAAATAGTTTTTGTTAGGTTTTTTTCCGCTACAATGGATACGCATACTTTCAAAAAAATATGCTGAAGCCATACTAGAAAAATAATACAAAATAGTATTAATTGTAGCCAAAAACTTGGATAAATTGTATGGGATATTCCTATTCCAATTATAAGAATAAGAAATGCCATAAAGTGTAAATACCCTAAAATATAACCAAGCGCTTCTGCTTCAGAAGTAAGCCAGCCGTATAAAAAACTAACACATTTTTCCAAAAAAACTACACACGAATTTATTATTGAATCTTTATCTATTTGAATTTCAATTCGCAACATTATCTCTATTTAGGACGAGATTTATGCGGAGTATACGTAACATCATCGCCTATTTTGAAATTTTGAATTGTATTGGAAATCATATTTTTGTCAGAAACGGATGTTGTATTATTCCATATTTTAATGATTGAAAATGGTCCCTTTGGAGATATAGTTACACCAACTAGTGTTTCTTTTCGATGAACGAGAACAGCATTCGCAATACAATGAACCATTAAGTCTATGTATACAGAATGAACATGTGAACTTTCGATCTTTTTAGACCAAGCTCCTCCGGCATCATTTTCTGGAGAGTCCCAGAGTGGCCGAAATCCATATCGCATGAAGAAGAACATTCCGGATTCCCACGCTTCTTTTGAAATAGAATCCACGAGTGTCCAGAACTGTTGTGGAGTAGATACATCCGCGACTCTTACATAACTTTCGAATGAATAGTCTTTGTTATCTGGATCATGATACCACAGAATCCAAGTATATTGGAGTTTTGTGGTTTCCATATTTGATCCCATTTATATTATTAGTTTACAATGTTGAAAATGGATTCGTTTTTCACATATAAGGAGACATCACATGTTATCCGTATCAGACATCTATTCTTTGCGATTTTGCCAGAAGTTACCTTTACCAAAGTTTATTCAAGAAAACATTGCGAAGTTACGCATTTCACAGTCGCAATATCGTCCACCCAGACCGGTTACAAAGTTTCATCACAAAAAACAACAAAATCCAGTTGATAATTCAAATTGGCGGGAAAAGCTTCTCGTAGATATTGTTCGCCGTGTTCGAGAACGAGAAGACCCAGAATATTCTGATATATTTTCTATTTTCAATAAAATTTCAAAAAGCAATACAGATAAACTTTCAAATGATGCGGTTGAATTGATTCGAAAACGTGATGAAACGTTCAGATTACGTGTTTCAACATTGTTGTTTGACAAGGCCACAACAAATCACACATACGCAAGTGTAATGGCAGATTGTACCGCGATTCTTGTTAAGAATATTCCAGAAGTTCAAGAAGATATTCAGACGCAAATCGGTATGTTTGAAACACTTTACAACATGAATGAAACAATCGTATATTCACCAGAAACAATTGTTGAGTGGACAAAGCAAAAAGAAAAGCGAAAAGGATTTGCTAAATTTATGATGGAACTATTTATCCGCAATATTGTCCCCGATTCAATTGTTCAAAAGAGTTTTGAGGATGTGATTTATGAACTCAAGAAAGCTACAGAACTTCCAAAGAACGAACAGACGGATGAAAATATTCACCAGTTCGCAATATTTCTCTTTGAGACAGCCAAATTAGTTCCAACTTCAAATGTTGAATTGCGCAGTTCATTTAAAGCATTAATGTCCGAACTTATTGGAACAATCAACGTTCAAAAGAAGACAAAATTTAAACTTGAAGATGCGTTGAAAACAGTTTCTTAAAAAACAGGTTGAATAACAAATGATTCCAACGCCAAGTGTTCTGGTTCGTTCTGCTCAATTATCTGTTGAGAAAGATAAGCCAATTTATTTAGATTATTATGCCGACAGCCTTGAGAAGAAGTGTTGTATTGGTGTTCAAGACACGACAAAATATCTTGTAAAATCTGATTCAGAATATACTTCAACGATTACCGCAGTTTTTAAATGTGATAATTGTTTCGTAATTGAGACGGAGAACAGTCTTTATATTGTATCAGCGGAGGTACCTGTTCGACGAATTTCGCCGACTCAACCGTCTACACAATCAACATAACTTATAAATAATGTTAGTATATCCACCCCCGCATTATATTCTATTTGAACCGCTGAATGATGAAGAAACACGAAAAATTTGGGAATCATACAAACATGAACATTCTGATATGTGTGAATTTTTTGAAATAGATGGTGCTGAAAAAAATTCAGTGGATACATTTTCTAATTGGTTTGAAACATGGATAGTACAGGTCCCACAAAAGGCTTCAACGCGGTATAGAATATTGATAATATATCACGCCGAATTACTAACGTATGCATGTCAGCAAATGATTCGTCGTTCTTTAGAGCAACGGTCTTATAAGTGTAGAGTTTGGTTTCATATCGAGGATCCGGCTACAATTCAACCGGCAATTTTTAGTCGCTGTGTTGTAAAACGAATTCCTACTGTTTTACATATTCCAAAGGTAGAAACAATATGAAGATTGAAATATTTACAGATGGCGCATGTTCACGAAACGGGAAAGAGGGTTCTGCCGCATCATATGCATATTGGATTCCCGAACATAAGGATCTTTCAAAAGCGGAGAGAGTTCCTGATACCGATCCTCAGACAAATAATCGTGGGGAATTACTGGCAATCTTGAAAGGAGTTGAATGTATATCTCAAAACTTTCCTCCGGCCGAAATTGACCTTCAAATATACACTGATTCAATGTATTCTAAAAATTGTTTAACGATTTGGCTTCCCAAGTGGATGGAAAATAATTGGATGACTATAAAAAATAATCCTGTAGCAAACCGAGATATTATTGAGTTAACGGTAGATGTATTATCAAAGTTTAAGTCGTATATTATTACATATGTAAGAGCGCATACCGGTAATAGTGACGTCTTAAGTAAAAATAATGCGATTGTTGATACTATGGCTGTTAAAGTTTTAACACCTGATTTAGATGATGATGTAAAGGTTGTAAAATCAAATACTGAAATCTTTCTGAAGGATTGCCCATTACAATTGTTGGGTCCGCCGATTTCTGAGGGTAGTTTGATAAAATGGTGTCGAGCAAATATGGATAAGCTCGATAAACAAGCATTTGAAACCGCGTTATTATCTGTGCTTTCAAAAACTGCTAAGAAAAACGGATATATTGTGGAAAAACAGAATCTTCACAGAACTGCCCAATACCGATTGGTCGCAAATAATCTAATTACAGAAAAGCCAACTATTATTAAAAAAGATGAGTGATGTAACAGTGTATCACTTTTGGTCGCCAACATGTGCTCCGTGCAAACATATTAAGCCGGCATTGGAGGATTTAAAAGAGGATAATCCTGATGTAAATTGGGTAAGTGTGAATACACATGAAGATACTAATGGGTATTGTAATACGTTTAATGTAAGGATTGTTCCCACGATGGTTGTAGTTAGTAAAAACGGTACACAGCGTTATACTGGAACTCAAGTTATTCAGTATTATAATCTAATCAAGCGGGCTAAACAATAGTAGAAGTAATTACTTCACCATCTTTGTAGGCTTCGCAAACAAACTGATCTTGGTCATTCGGTGGAGAGCATGTTGCTACATCTGATGCGCTTGCTCCTAAAGGATTACCACTTTTTTGAGTTGTTGGAGCGGTTGCGCCATACTTTCCAGAAAAGGTGCCAGACGCAGATGGTAAACGTTGTGGAGCTGCGAATCTTACACCAATCCAACCGAATAGTCCGCAGAATGCACCGATGATTAGTGCAACAAAAACTGTGAAAAATGAGCTTTTAAAATAATATGCCCCAAAACATCCGTTAGAATTCATTACCAACGCTTGAATTCCAATAAATAAAAACATTAGTATCGCAGTTCCTAAATTTTGGGATGGAGTTCTGTGAAGTCCTAAATCAATAAGTAAGTATGTGAATATTGATGCCGGAAGAACAATCCCCTGCGGTGAAAAGTATGAGTCTAAATGTTCAAATCCCGGTACTGTGCAACTTTCTCGAAGACTACTTGATATTACACTTTCTTTTAGAAAGTAAGATATGATTGAACTTATTCCACGATTTAAGAAAATAGATAAAATGCCAATAATACTGACAAGAGTATATCGAACTTCTTGATTGATTGTGTCAATGATAGGTCCAAATAATACTAAGGCGTTTGGAAGATATAGGAATATTTGATAGAGGTATGTTGAAAACCATGTGCGTATTGCTGATGGTTTTGTCGCATCTGCTAACGATTTTTGCAACTCAGCTATTTGCTTGTTGAGATCTTCAACACTCGGTGATGGTGTAGTTGTAGTAGTTTCTTTCTTTTTTTTAGTATTTTTTATGTTATTAATCATTTTACTCATTCTATCGGCACTCGCCATAGCGTCTTCATAAGATGGATCTGCCATATTGTGTAATTGCGGGATACAAAATCGTGATAAACTACAAATGAGTATTTTCAGCTCATCTACTTCTTGGACCGGAAACTGTTCCGGCACAAACCAAAGTCCAATTAATTTATCGCACACATCAGCGAAACCGTGTGATTTAATGTGTGAATTGGTATTTGACGACGCAATGGTTGCTTCCGCAAATACAATTATAACAGATGAGGGATTGATTCTTTCCAGCACATCTGGATTGGGTTCTTGTAAGTTTAATGGGGAAGGGTATATGTGTAATAGTATTTTGGTAAATCATCCAAGTCATCATACTATTGAAAATATTCAGGCGGATGCTGAAATCGTCGCTTTTTTTACAAATCCTACCGGAGCACGATTAAATGTTAGTACATTAGTTCGCGTCAATCCTGCGGAAACAACTGCTACACATTTTTTTAATTCATTTATCCCGTATGCCGGAACCGGTGGGTGGAACACTGTAAATCTTGGAGAAAATTGGGGTATTTTTATGATGGTGCCTCCAAACGGAGCTTATTTTTATTACGATGGGTCTGATATCATTCCGAATTGTGCGCCGGTTAAATGGTGTGTATTTAAGTCTATGATTAACATGGATGCCAATAATTTTGCGTTGTTAACAAAAAATGTAGCACCAGGATCAAGGCCTATTCAACCGCTTGGGGACCGTGAAATATTTTTGAATGACATTGACCAATTACCTGGAGGGCCTATGCCTCATGATGGAAAAACATATATGAGGTGTAAGCGAGCTCCAAAGAAAGGTGACGATGTTAAACCGGTAAAATCTGCGGGAGTACAAGATACTAAAAAGGCAAAAACAAAAGGGATATCTGATTGGGCCGGAGATCAAATAAGTAAAAATGGTATTTTTGCTTTAATTGATGTTGTATTGTTAATTTGTGCTTTTGTATTTGGAGTTTATTATGCTTGGTTAGCTAGTAAGGGTCCATACGGCCTTTATATTCCGCGTTTAGGGCAGGATTTAGCTATATGGGTTCGTGGTTTATTTATTAAGACGCCGGCTCCAATGACTGTTTAAAAGCCCTTCTTACCGCTTGGAGCGACATTTAGGTGCTCATTGAATCCCCATTTTTCCTCCGGCTTATTATCTAAGCCTTCCTCTAGGTCGATATCAACGGTCTTACGGGGCTTTGTCTTCTTCTTAACGTCGGTCCACTCTGATACTTGCGGAGGTATCTCTATGTGAATATCTTCTTCTTCAAAGTCCGGTTGTGCCCGCAGTTTAAATAGATTATTCATAGACACAGGTGCTGATGCGTTATGAATAATTTCTCTAATACGACTTAATTCCTTTTCTTGGGCTTCTCTCTCATCCTTTTCTTGCCAGTCATTTGCTAGCTTGGAAAAGGAAGTTTCACCGACCCATTGTCGCTGTTGTTGCTTGTTATCTGTTAGTGACGGAAACGCCTTATTGCTTAAATCAATTGTAGTATCCGCCTTCTTTTGGCGCATTTGGGGAGGAATATATGACTTCATCTTTGATGAAAAGAATGAATAATTGCTTAAAAAAATTCGTTTTTAAAAACGAAATTACACAATACAACTGTATAGATTACACAATGGTATACGGTGTTTCAATTTCAACAGTAAGCGCTTATTCAGATTTTCAAATTCCAACCAAAACATCGGATGTCCTTGAATGGTTGCGAAAGAAATATAAAAACGCGGATATACAGTTTCAAGGTAAGATTCAAGACCCATTAAATGAAAAACGATGGTTATCAATCTTTGCTAGTGTTACTGGGGAGGATGATAACGTGAATTCACATATGTTACCTTCCCCATTTGATGAGGAAACGTTTTATGGGCCAATCATAATCTTAGCGTCTAAGAACGAAAATCAAGACGCATATGACCAAAATATTTCGTCGTATGATAATTTGAAAGCGGATGAATATGAGACGTTGTATTGTGAATGGACATTCGCAGTTGATGATTTAGAAGAGGATGCGGATGAAATTGTTGAAAATGAAGAAGAGGAAATTGAGGTTGAGGAAGAGCCGGAGATTGAGGAAGAAGTAAAAGAAGTTAAACGAGAACCTAAATCTTCAAAACCAACAATTGTTAGATCAAAGAATGTATTTGTTGATTGTGCGATTCGGGATAAAGTTCGTGAAAATTTTAAAGAACTTACTACTTTCGCAACTGAATTAGAAACAGTATTATTAAAAAATGTGAATGATCAAGCGCTTAAGGAAGGTATTGATGTTGATTGGAAGAATCGTGTATTTTGGAATATGTATAGAAGTCGTGCTACATCTATGTATGAAAATCTAAAAGGTTTGGACGGTTATGTTAAAAATAATGAAAACTGGATCGAAAAGTTAAATTCTGAAGCAATCACTCCTCAACAATTTATAGAATTAACCGCGGTAGATTTATGTCCGGCGCGGTGGAAGAGTGCTATTGAAAAAATCATTGAAGCGGAAAAGAAGCTATATTCCAATAATAACAGTGCATCTATATTCTTATGGTGTTCGGGATGTAAGAAGAAATCTAAATGTGATTATTATCAGATGCAGACACGGTCAGCGGACGAGCCAATGACGACGTTTGTAAATTGTCTTGAGTGTGATCGACGCTGGAAGTTTTAGAAAAGAAAGTTCTTGCCGAAAGTGATAATTTATTTGGTGTAGTACTTTCATCAATATATACTTCTATTGGATCTAATCCATTTGTAATTTCCGGCTTACTAACCTCGGGGGTATTATCCGCGAATTTTGTATTAAACATCTGTATAATATCATCTGGAATTTGTGGAGCTGTTTCTTGTAATCTATCTAATTGGTCTCTGCAAATTTTTAACATATCTCTTGCGGCCATACGTTCTGTTCTTGGTAAAGCTAACTCAATCATAATAAATCTGTGCATTTTTGTGTAAGCAATTCCGGATAGTCTATGCGATTCCGACCGCTTTGCCCATGCGAAATAACTTGAAATTGTGTTTAAAATAGCCACACCTAAACTTACTCCGCCAATAAAGTAATTTCCAGCCTCTGTATGATTTGTAAAAATTGTGGATGAGCCTATAGCAACACTACCGGCCAGCGTAGACATTGTAATTGTTGGTAATGTGATGTACGTATTCAATTTTGTGTATTTCTTTTGGGATTTATCGTGTAACCACGCGAAACATAGAGCACGTTCTCCTTCCTGAGCTAGAATTGACTCAAGTTGCCCATTCCAATTAACCGTGCCGTTATCTTCATCTAAGTTATTCATTTGTTTTAATGTTGGCATTTGGTGTTTTCTGGCCTTTTAAGAGTATTTTTTGAACGCATACAATAATGGTGTGGGTCTACGAGGACTCTATAAAGGATACGCGGTTACGTAAAATTCAGTCATTTTTGGAAAAAAAGATGAATAGCAAAAAAATCGCGGAAAAGGTTGTAAAGACGTTAAGTTTGAACGACTATTTGCGAGAACATAAATGGAAATCTGCGGAGGATATTAAAAATTCTGCGCATATAAAATCAAAACCTATATTTGACGATAGACAATCAAAAATTATATTCCGCATGTTAAAGCAGTCTGGAGGAACATCTGACGAGGCAGTTGTTCTTGATAAAGGAATACGCCACTTGATTTCGTATGTAAGAAATTACATGCCAAATGTTGTAGTGAATGTTAGTGATTTGGCGTACCCATATGTTACATTTTTAAAGACATTACAATCGAACAGAACGATAGGTCCTGTAGTTCAAATAGTGAAAGAATCGGTTGTTCAGGCTACTACAACTGGAATTATAACTGCGGATACGGTAGCAAGTGATATTGGTGGTCCGGTTGGTGCAACTGTTGTGGCAGTTCCGGCCGCAGTTGCAGCGTTAATGGTAGTAATAACACATATTATGGAAGATGAACTTGGCGAAGCGGTTCTCGCATCGTTTTTAATTTTACCATTTGTTGGGCCAATCCTGTATAAAGCCGCGATTTCAGTTGGAAAAGTTGCTAATAAAGTTTCAAAAGGCGGAAAACAACTTTCAACATATAGACATACACATTCTAAATGGAACAAGACAATACGGAAAAAATTAAACAATCTCTGAAAGAGTGGGTTACTTTAGACGACAGAGAGCGAGATTTGCGTCGTCAAATAAAAGAAATTCGCGAACAAAAAACTCTAAATTCAAAAATGATTTTGGAGTTTATGAGAGATAATAACGTAGACAATTTTGCGCTAGAAGGTTCTGGAGTTGGAAATATATCGCGTTCTGTTAGAACATCTAGACCTCCATTGAGACGTGAGTTAATTAGAACACATTTATTACTTCAATTTTCGGATCAACCGCAACGTGTAGCGGAGGTACTGCGATCAATTGAGGGTATTTCTGAAGGTGCAGAAGACATGTCTGTTGGAGGAACACAAAAAGAATTATTAATTCGCAGACTTCCTAAAAATAAAAATAGTATGGCTATTTGAGTTGTTTTTTTCGTTTACCGCCATAATGTTGTTGTTCATCTTTATCAAAATTTAGATTGCTAATGTTCATCCTACCGAAAACGAATGGAATTTCTCTATAATATAATTTTTCATAAATATTATCCAATTCTTCAAGCATTTTTTTATATTTTAGACCGTGTTTGAATACGTGTGCCTTTATTTTTATATCGCCTATGAAATCAACTTCCGCATCATTGCCAACACCAGTTCCTATACCGGTGCGTGACCCAACATCTACGTTCATTAATCTTCCTAAAAATGCAAATTTCAGTTTACCTTCTTTTGGAAGGATTATATCGCTTAATGTTGTATTTGTGGCATCTATCATATCTTTATTCCATGCGAGATCTATCAAATTCCATGGGTCTAATACAATTAGGTCTTTTTTTCCTGTGGGATTGAATGTTCCTAACGCGTTATTAAGTGTTGTATATTCTTTTAATGACTCGTTTCTTTCTTTTTGAGGATCATAACTAAAAAAGCCAACTATATGACCGCCGGAACCTAAATTAGTGCTTAAATATGTTTGATTTGATATTATTGTCTTATCCGATGATTTTATTTCAAAAAAGTCATCAGATGTTGATTTATCAAATCTGTATAGAACGTATGGAAATTGAAATATATTCATTATTTAAGATTGAAGATTCTTTATAGCATCTTTTGCGGCAATCTGTTCCGCTTGTTTTTTTGTGCTTGCGCTTCCTACTCCAAGATGGATGCCATTTTCATCTGTAGCGGCCATCGTGTAAGAATTTTGGGAAGACGAAACCATCACATATTTTGGAGTACAGTGAAATTTTCCTTGATAAATCTTTTGAAGTTGTTCCTTATAATTTCTATTGTTCATCAACAACTTTGGAATATTGATGTATCTTTCAATCAAACATACAATGAAAGATGAAACTATTTGGAAATTGTAGTCAGATTCAATCCACAATGCGCCAATGAATGCTTCTAAAATATCTCCCAATTTTTTTAGATTTGAACGTCCATTGCAAATATCCTCGTTATGTCGCGATATAACGTAATATACATCCAACCCTATTTTTTGAGAAAGTTGTCCAAGTGTTTCATTACAGACAATTTCCTTCTTTAAATCAGTCATGAATCCCTCATTTTCAGAGGGGAATCGTCTTATTAAATATGTCGAAACCACTGCTCCCAATATGGAATCCCCCAAGTGCTCTAAACGCTCGTAGGAATCAACAAATAGTTCTAGGCAATTTTCCGGTTTCGGGGATAGCTGTGTTACTTCTCCTGTTGGCGTTGTATACTCTGATCGTCTTACGTATGATGAATGGACCATTGCTGTTTGAAACAACTGAACATCTTGAACTATAAGATTACATGAATGCTTCGTAAGGATTGCTTGTATATCTGATTTGGTAAACAAGCAATTCTTTGGATTGTACGGATTATACATCTTTGTGTTCATCTCTTCTTTTTACTTACATAATTTCGTTTTCGTTCAAAAGAACTCTTGTAATGGCGAATTCAGTAGCCACCAATTCAGACTTACGCTTCTCACAAATATACTTATGACACTCTTCCGCATTTGGATTTGTATTATTCATAAAATAACCCTCCAATAAACCCTTTAAATCTTTCTGAGAAAGTGTCCAAGGTTTTTGATACGTATTTGGATGTTGAACTCTGAACGTAGATCCGTCATCCTCAAGCTTTAATTTCTTAATTTGCGAAAACTGCGGATCACTGAGGATTTTAGTGATTTTGTGTTCAACCATTTTACGGACGTCACGTTTTTCATTCAGTTTGCCATTTAGTTCACGAATTTGGTCATCAATAAGTCTATAACCTCTTAAATACTGTCTCAGCGGGTCCATTATGTGTGTAATAACAGACTACCATTAAAATAGATTCCGTTTTCAAATGTAAGGAGATGTATTTTAACGCATCTGAAATAGAAAACCTACGAAAGGTTTATAATTCCGAACATCCTTCGTCAAAAATTCCAGAGGGGTCGATGAAACAAACATGGAACCGTTTAAGATCGCGGTTTCATTCTATATGTGATGGTGCCGAGTGTGTTGTTCAAGAATTAATTATGAAACCAACAGCGCCGAATTCATGGAAGAATAATTCTCGTGAATGGTTATCATCCCGCGAGATTGATCAACTTGAAAAACAATTTGAGAAAGTTTTTAAGAATTATTATTACGTCGGCGCGATTCCGATTGATTTTGACAAAAAATCAAATACTGGAACGTGTATTGTAAGCTCACTTTGTTCATTGGACATTACGTCGCTTTATAAGAAAAAGTATACTCAAATAGGCATTATTTTTAATACAGATGTTTCTACCGGCCCCGGGCAACATTGGATTGCGCTATTTTGTGACATTCGTCCAGAGTTAGAATATCCGCGAATAACATACTTTGATTCATACGCTGTAAAACCAGAAAAAGAAATTCAAATTTTGATGAAACGTTGGAAAGAACATTGGGACAAAACAGGAATTCATAAAAAACCAATGGTATGCTCCTACAATAAAACACGCCATCAATTTCAAGATTCAGAATGCGGAATGTATTCCTTATATTTTCATTATTGCTGTCTTATGGGAATTTCAATGGAAAAAAGAATTCCAGATGACGTAGTTCGCGGATTTCGCGGAACCTTTTTCAAAGTTTAACGACGAATTTGCTGAGGCTTAAATGTTTCTTTACGGGTTTCTATTAAGGTCCGATTAGACATTGGATTTCTAGTTATTAATACAATTGTATTATCATCATTCTGTTTTGGCTTTTCTGGTTTCTTAGAATTATTATTTTTTTTCTGAATAGATGGTATTACCACATACCATACTATCATTAGAAACGCAACAATAACAGCATTAATTCCAATCGCAACTCCCCAGTTATAATCGTTAGAAGGTTGAGTTGGCGGTGACGGTGTTCCAACATATTCTTCATTCCGTGTATTGTTTACAATTGTTTGAGTCGAAGTATATGTTGGACTAGGGGTAGACACTGCGCTATATGTCGGAGTAGGTGTAGGTACTGCGGTATATGTCGGAGTAGGTGTAGGTACTGCGGTATAGGTTGGTGTAGGAGTAGGCGCTGATGTTGGAGTTTGAGTAGGAGTAGATACTGCGGTATAGGTTGGTGTAGGGGTAGGTGTAGATACTGCGGTATAGGTTGGTGTAGGGGTAGGTGTAGATACTGCACTATAGGATGGAATAGGGGTAGGCGCTGATGTTGGAGTTTGAGTAGGAGTAGATACTGCACTATAGGATGGCGTAGGGGTAGGTGTAGATACTGCACTATAGGATGGAATAGGGGTAGGTGCTGATGTTGGAGTATGGATAAATGTTGAAGTTGGAGTCTGTGTCTGAGTAGTTGTAGATAATATGCTATAGGATGGCGTAGGGGTAGGAGTAGATACCGCGCTATAGGATGGTGTTGGAGTCTGTGTATATGTCGGAGTAGGAGTAGGTGTAGAACTTGTACTTGTACTCTTTGAATCTGATGTAGTTGATAGGGAACTTGATGTTCCGGAATTGGTCGGTACGCTGGTAAATGATGATGAGCTAGACATTGAAGCATATGAGAAACTTGTTGGAAACATGGAACATGTTGCTGACATACTTGGTTCACTTGTATATGACGGGGAACTACTAGGCACTGTTTCGAATACTGTTAATGATGCATTATAATTTCCATCATTATTTGTATTTACAACAATGTATGACCTAAATATAGCCGGACCATTTCCTGCCGAAGGTGATTGCCAAATTGCTTTACGACTTCTTACCGCAGTATTCGTAACATGTGTTACTCCATTCCAAGAATTCATATGACGAACGCCAGAATCAGTAGGGTCTAAATAAAATGAACCAACATTAGAGTCCAATATAAATCCGCGAAATGTTGCCGTATTTCCAACTGTTATGGAATAGTTTGTATTTGGAATATAACCAGATTGAGTGTTTAAATTTATCTGAAATGGATTTGAAGATGCCCACGATCCATGATTAGGTGGTTCCCATGTATCAACCCCAGTTGTATACGAATAAGCGCTCATAATTCCGAATAGCCAGAATAATAGATTCATTTGTATTCATTAAATATGTTGTTTTTAAGTTCCGTTTTAAAGATAATGGATATACCATCTGCGTGGATATACTATTCCGCAATTGCGATCGTAATAGCGGTTATTGGGTATATGATATGGAAATCAGTAGAGCCTTCGGAATCTAAAGCACTTTCAAAGGCAAAACCAACGTTTGACGCATATCAAAAAGTAACTCGGGTTGCGCCACTTGGATGCCCACAACCGTATAGACTTTGCGATTATTATGTGGCATCTTCGTCATATTCTGTTTTCCCGGGAGCAGAATTATATGATTATGTTTCAGATTCAATTCTACCAATGGTAATCAAAGCCGGCCCAAGGTTGGTTGAACTTGATGTATATTCGGATGAACAAAATAAACCCGTGGTAGGATTAAAAAATCAAAAATTGGGAATAGATTATGCTTATAATACAGTTCCCTTTTCCGCGTGTTGCGTGAGTATTGCGAACAATGCCTTTAATTCAATTACATCACCGGCCTCTTCAGATCCATTTATGCTAAGTTTGGTGTTTCATACAGATAAAACAACAGTTATTAATGCGACTGCAGAAATACTAAAACAAACATGCCAAAAGTTTATGTTAGAACCCGAATACAGTTACACTCGAAAGAATTTGGCAGTAGAGCCGGTCTGTAATCTTCAAAATAAACTAATTATTGTGTCTGGTGGAAATGTGAAAGGAACTCTTATGGAAGAGTTGGTGAATTTATCGTGGGACACATCGCATTTGCGCAGAATGACGTATACACAAGCATCCCAACCCCATGACCATGAAGAACTAATAAATTTTAACCGCAATCATATCACTATGGTTGTTCCGGACGCGGAAGAGGATTTGATTAATAAAAATTCTGAAATATTGTTTACGTATGGGTGTCAATGGAATTTGATGAATTACGGTTCCGCGGATAGTGTGATGGAATTTTATATTGGGGAATTTCAGGAAAATAGTTTCGTCTTAAAGCCGGTGGCATTACGTCCATTGAAACCTAAAAAATATAAGAAGCCGACATTACCAGACCCAAGCGTTTCATTCCAGCCGATGCGAAAAACGTCGCCCATCTATGATGTTACAATATGAAATCTCTGCGTTATAATAAAATGGCAAATCGGTGGATGTCGCATATAAAGAAAACGATGAGACACATGAAATCCAAGGGTACCTACAAGAAGGGTGATGGATTAAAACACGTCATTGCGGAAGCAAAAAAGACGTATAAGAAGCATGGCGGCGCTACTGGTAATGTATCTGTGCCGGCATCCCCTGTTGGCGGTAGTCGCCGACGAACACGCAGACATTCGCGTAAGTAAAAAATGATTATATCTAACATATAAAGACAAATGGGTGGCGGGTTGCTTCAATTAGTCGCATATGGAGCTCAAGATGCATACATTTCCGGAAATCCTCAGATTACCTTCTGGAAAGGGCTGTATAAACGTCATACGAATTTTGCGATGGAACCTTTTCGAATTAACTTTACGGGGCAGGCCGCTTGGGGGACGAAGCATTCCGCAGTAATTCCGCGACACGCCGACTTGCTGTATTCTACGTATCTGGAGGTTGTAATGCCGGCCGGAACGTTCAATAATGACCAAGGGCGACTTGGTTATAACTTAATTAAGTATGTTGAGTTGGATATTGGTGGACAGCAGATTGACCGCTTGTATGGTGAGTGGTTGTATCTGTGGGACGCACTTACATCAGACCTTATGACATCATCTAAATTGTGGAATTTAGTGTCCGGAGGCCCCAGCACAACAAACGCAACTCAAGCATATAGTGACACGGTATATAGTTCTACATCAAGTGGTAGTTTCTCAACACCCGTTGCTACGGGAACCAAAGCAAGCACAACTACATTTACTGATCCGAATGCGCTGTGTAGCTCCGGAAAACCGGCTCTTCCAAATGTGTTGTATATCCCACTCACGTTTTTCTTTACCCGCAATCCGGCGGCCGCATTGCCCTTGATTGCTCTTCAGTATCACGAAGTAAAAATTGATTTACAGTGGAATACAGCGGATTTGATTGCTGGGGATTATACTGCAGCCTCTTCACTGCCACAGCCAGTTCAAGCGGCGATTTATGTGGACTATATCTACCTTGACACGGAGGAGCGTCGTCGTATGGCACAGGAAGCGCATGAATATTTGATTGAACAGACGCAATATAACGAGGATCGTGGTATTGCTAGCTTTAACAACCGAATTGATTTGACGTTCAATCACCCAGTGAAGGAACTTGTATGGGTTGTACAACCATCTGAATACAGAAGTTGTAAGCTACCAATTTCTACAGCAGTATCCCCGTATCGTCCATCATCTGACCACCGTCTTCGCCCATTCACGTATGATGTTGACGCTGTTGAATCGCAGTGGCTCCAAATTAATGGACAAGACCGTCTTGACAAACGCTATGGCGACTATTTTGGTCAAGTACAGGCATACCAGCATTACTGCGGACTAAAGGCAACTGTTCAAAGCCAGTCAATTCCTCTACCACAATATGGTATCTACAGCTACTCATTCGCTCTACGACCTGAAGAGCACCAACCATCCGGCACATGCAACTTTTCCCGCATTGACACAGCTACTATCGTAATGAACTTGGACGGAAATGTTAAGTTGAACCAATCCACTGATCAGACATGGGATGTCCGCGTCTATGCGGTCAACTACAACATCCTGCGAATTATGAGTGGCATGGCTGGTCTTGCCTATAGTAATTAGAGTTAAGAACCCAGCCATTTACATAATCATAGTTGTAATTAATTTATCTATATTATGAGGGGTTTAGAGTTTCCCGTTTCAGTTTCTCCAAATACAAAATACCATCCATCAATTCCTCTTGTGCGTGTGTAATCCAATCGCGAACACTCAAGTATAACCCAATATAAATAGGATACTTTTCCATATTTATGTAATGTAATAACTTACAGTATATATGTAAAAAATCGTTTTTATTCGTTTTTAAATTCCATAGTACGCGATCATTTCCTTAGTAAGAACTGTTTTTAAATATTGAAGAAGAGCTTCTTCTTTGTTTGCTGATCCTCGAATAACTTGCTTTATTCGTTCAACGTTCCAATCCAACTTGAATGGTACCTTGAGCTTATTATACAACAAGTCCAATAAAGATAATCCGTCATCAAAGTTATCATCTTTTGAATGATGTGCGAAGTGAACTCCAACTATGAATGATGGTGGAATATGCTCACCATCCTCGATAGACATAATGCTTCTGCGTGCATCATCGCGTGTCCATTGTAGATATTTTGGAATGTATGCCATGGTTTCGGTGATAATAATCTTTTTATTTTAAAATAATCCGTTTTTACCAAGCCATCATAATATCTTCTATTCTGCATTCTCCTTGAGCGTTTTCTTTTAGTTCTTCTTGTTCTACGTGTTGGTTTGCCGCGATAAGATTTGTCTCGAATGATGACATATCCTCTTCCGTTCCCTCTGGAAACTTTGTTTCATCAATTAGGATGTCAACAAATCCTGTTCCACACGGAGGTTTCTGTCCAAACATAATGTTTGCGGACACACCTCGCATGTTATCAAAGTCAGCGCTAATAGCGGCGTTAAATAGAACCTTTGATGTTTCTTCGAACGATGATCGAGTTAGTACACCGCTGTCATTTTTGCTCATACCGGAACGATTGACTGAAATAATGAATCCAGCGGATGTCATGCTATCGATTAACGTAATGAGGTGATGGTAATTGATTTTTTCTGAACTAAATGCTTCCATGAATTCACGATATAGCGCAATTCTTACTGCTTCAATTCCAAATACATCCAATATTTCATGAACATCGTTTGAAAGAGAGCGATATGGGTCTGTATTTGGAACAAGCGCAAGGTCTAACAAATTAGTACCGTCTACGTCCAATACGTATTGTTTTACGCTTGTGTATCCACCAATCTTTTCATCATATAACATTTCATTCTTAACTTCGCGAACATATGCTTTTCCTATTCCGTCTACTCCTGTTAAAACTGTGTCCAATAACTTTTCCTCAATGAATCGCAGAGATAACGCATTTTTTACAACTTCCGGCGCAAATGTAATCCGCATAATCATCTTGTCTGGTGTATTTGTATCTGAGTGAACGCATTCAAACACTCGCAATACTTTGTTATTTTCAATCTTCATTTGAATCATTGTCATGTCAATTACATTTCTTGATGCCATTTCATTTGTGTCTAATTCCAAACGAAGAATCCAAGGAGATACGCACAAGTTTCCCTGTGTTACTGAAAATCTCTCGTACGAACGCAGAATATCGCGGTCTTCTTGAACAACTGTATCTGATGATAGTGGGGTTGGATCATAATAAATTCTAACAGATCGAGTAATATCCCGCAACGTTGTCTTTTGAATTTCTTTCATCTTTGAAATAACAGCATCTTGTGATCCGGAAATTGATGGGTTCATATACACTGCATTTGCAGGATTTTTTGGATTGTGAGTCGCTGAGAGAAGTTCCACAATACGAGGTACGCCAGCAGTTGCGTTCGCTTTGACAGTGCCAGCTGAATGAAACGTATTCAGGGTCAGCTGAGTAGTTGGCTCACCAATTGATTGTGCCGCAAGAGTTCCAACCATTTCACCGGCCTGAACTTGTGACTTGATGTACCGGAACCGAATATCTCTCAAGAGTTCGTCAAACATATCTTTCGACAGCCTTAGACTTATAATTGATTTCTTCGGCGCAAGATAGAATCGCAGTAAAATGTGAAATACTTTATTATGTTTCATAATCGGTTCATTGACTAGTTTTTCAAGTTCTGAAACTACATAGTCTGGCATTAATTCTGTCTTTGTCGCATATGGATTTCTATATTTTTCAATTAAACGTTTCAAATGAACTGGGGCTTCGACTGTTGAATTCTTAACAAACTGAAACACATTCTTTACAAGAACATCGCGATCTTGTAGGATTTGTTCTATCATGTCTGGAACATTTGGACCAACTGATTCTTTTGTTATTCCTTCAAAATCTGCGGATGAACATGCAAACTCTCTATAAATTGCCTCCATACTCATTTCCCCAAGCTCACACGGCTGTTTCTCAACAGCGGTAGTATCAATCCCATCTCCGCCATAATGAAATTGAATAATGCTTCCATTCACATTTCTAACTGTTCCATCATATTCAATATGTAGGTCTTCCATTGATTTGACAAGCTTACGTTGGATATACCCGCTATCAGACGTATCAACAACATGAAGCCCGTTAGCAAGTCCGAAATTAACAGTTGATGGAACGGTCAAATCATACACCTTTTTATCAGTAGACAACTCCGTAATTGAAATGATTTCATCAAGTACTACATCATTTTGAACCGGAAAGTTTCGATGTACATCAGTACATACTAGTTGTTTAAGTTTCTCTTGTTTTACATTGTCAACTAGCGGAATATGCTCGGCAAACTTACTAGCCCACTGTGCCCGAATCGCAAATCTATATGACGGTAGAATGTTCTCTGTTCCTAAATTATTTGTTTTACAATGAGTTACAAATGTTTTTCCAAAGATTCCAAGGCGTGTACACAACATACTAATTCCATCTGTGAGTTTTGATGACGCGGAACCGGACTCAATACTATTTTTACTAATTGTTCCATCGCCTGAGAAATAACCGTTCAAAATTCCAACAATACATTCATCAGACGCGGTAAAGCATTCGTTTGGAACATGCTTATTTACCGCAGTATGACCGCATAATTCGGTTAGAAGTCTAGCAAGAACCGTGCTATAACCGAATACACTTGTTGTTGTTCCGCCAATATGATTGATTTTTGTTGTTTCTGCCCAATGAATATTCATAGTATTAAACCAATTTTTAACAAATGTTCTAACATTTTCGTTATTATTTGTGATTACAACAGTTCCGTCTGAAATTGATGAATGCTCTTCTGCTAAGAAAAGTCCGATGAAAGTTCCATTTACTTGGTCTAGCTCAAACCGTTCCGGAATTCCACAAATTCTACTGGTATTCCATGGATATACGAACCCATTTTGGATTGATTCTACATTTGAACGAACAGTAGCTCGCTGTATTTTAGCCTTTGAATCATACGGCAATGTAAACTCAGATCCATTGTGTTTATTCCACCATCCACGCTCAATGTGTTCGCGATTTGCCATATCTGTGGTCATCATAGATACAGCGGTGTTGAAATCTGTTCCATATATGAATTCATTCTTTGACAGATAGTCTTCCAACGCAATTGCATTCGAAATCACCGGTGGTGATGGAAGTGTGTGAGATACAGGAACGAAATCTCCGACATTCACTTTATCAGAATCAACCGGGTTAAACTGTTTCTGAGTTTCATTCCAGATTAGCAATGAATGACTTGCTGTTACAGTGACATTTTTTCCACCCTTTGTTTTAATTTCATACATCACAGTTGTTGGATCATGTCTTGTTACAGCGGTTACTTCGCCCCATGTGACGTGTCCTTCCGCGTCTACTGTAGGTATGAACGTATTTTGGATCTCTACAAATTCTCGGTCTCCTGTAACTTCAATATTTTTTGAGTTTTTAATAATAGAATCAATCCATTCGCCAATTTGAACAAGTTTTGAATTATTATTTTCAATGATTACAATTTCTGTTTCTCCAACTACAGATTTCACAGCAGTATCAATTAATCCTTCACGTCCACCCATTGCGTGGAAGAAGAATTCAGCCGGACGAAGACCAGAAATAAAGCAATTTTCTACAAATCCTCGCGATTCAAAACCATCGTCAAACCTCGCGAAATGAGGAAGTGTTCGGTCTTGTAGCGTATACTTAATACGACGACCTTCCACAAGTTGTTGCCCCAACAATCCCATCATTTGCGTAATGTTTAATCCGGATCCCTTAGCGCCAGATTCTACCATTTGAACTACTCTATTCGTCTTTGGAAGAGATTCAGTAACACTTTTTGATAGCGTATTAAACAAGTCCTTTGTTTTATTTGTAATTTGGTTTTCTAATTCTTCACCATCCGGACGACCAGAATTATTTAGAAATGTTCCAGAATGAACACTGGAAAGAATATCAGATACTTCACGACGTGTTTTTTCAAATTCAGATTGAATAATTTCCTGAGTCGCTGGATCCGGAATTAAATCGGATGCTCCTACAGAAAATCCAGAGAAGAGATTGTATTTTGTTACAATCGCTTGGACGTCATTGATGAACTGACCGGCTCGCTTTGGATTGAAATCATTAAATAATGTTTGAATAATTCCACCAGTAACCCCCTTATCTAAAATCCCCTTTACAAGTTTTCCATTTTCTAATTTAATTTTTTCTGAAATATTCATCAGTGGAAATGCCATTGAAATCAAGTCTTGACCAGACACAGTTTTATTTTGACGCTTATATGATGACAATGGACGATTCATTCGCGAAAGAATATTCATTGCAATATGTTCTGGGACTTGAACATTCGGTTGAGAAATTCTAAAAGTACCAGTCATCGTATCCTGAAATAATTGAATAATTGCTGAATTTGTTCGCGGTGATACAATCTGTCTTAATACTGTAGCTAAGTAACGAAGCTCCGTAGCCGAAGCAATTGATTGTGGCACATGCATGTTCATCTCGTCACCGTCAAAATCTGCGTTATATGGTCTCGTAGCGGAAACATTCAGCCTGAATGTTGAATATGGCAAGACTCGGATTCTATGGCATTCCATAGATGCCTTGTGCAAGGATGGTTGGCGATTAAATAGAACTACATCTCCGTCAATCAGATGCCTGTGAACTATATCACCCTCTTTCAAATCTATGGTTTCAGGATTAACAAACTTCAAACTTAATGTTCTCTTGTCGTCTTTTAGAAACACGGATTTTGCACCGGGGTGATTTGATGGTCCATTTCTAATATACGTCATTAACCGATCACGATTGTAACCAGTGACCACTTCTGGAAATGTAAGATTTCTCGCAATTTCTTCAGGAACTCCGAGCTCATCTAACTCAATGTTTGCGTCAGGTGTAATAACTGAACGAGCTGAGAAATCAACACGCTTTCCCATCAGATTTCCTCTTACACGTCCTGATTTTGCACCCATACGCGACTTCAATGTTTTCAAAGGACGTCCGGACCGTTGTGCGGCCGGAGGCATCCCCTTAATATCATTGTCAACATATGTAGCAACATCAAATTGAAGTAATTCAGTATATTTGTCAATGATGTCTGCAGAATCACCCTTATCAATCTTATCTCGCAATCTCTGATTATTTCGAACAATATCAATCAATTTATGAGTAAGATCATCCTCCATTCGCTGATTGTCTTCCATTACAACCGTCGGACGAACTGTAAGTGGCGGAACCGCTAATACAGTACAAATCATCCAGTCCGGACGACTGAACTTTGGATTAAACCCAATCGCCGATACATGCTCATCCGAAATACGTTGAAACATTCGAAGAACCATTTCCGGCTGAAGAGGAATCGGTTCAGATTCCGAATCATATGTGACCGCTTGCAAAGATGCCGGCTTTCCTTCCAATTTTTCAATCTTTTTAATTGCCGGAGTTCCGCAATGCATACACGCAGATTCAACCTTTAATTCCTTCGTTTTAAAAGACGCTGTCCTCTCGCGGACAGCATTGAATCGGTCAATACCATCATACTGTTTTGATATTTTATCCAATTCATCATCCGGTAGATAAGGATTTGAACAATTCAAACACACAATTTGAATTATTTTTTGAATCGGATCTAGAAACTGATATAGATATACAGGTCTTGCTAATTTAATATGACCGAAATGCCCGGGACATAACAAGTTCGTTTGCTTACATGTCGGACATATTTTACCATTTTCAATTACGCCAAATCTTGGGTCAAATACTCCGCCGGATACTGGTTGTCCGGCACGGTATGTATTATCTGTAATGACTTCAACAACACTTCGGGTTACGATTTCGTCTGGATTCGCAATCCCGAATTGAACACCAATAATACGGTCGGTCATTCTTATTATAAGATATGTTTCTGTTTATATGGGTTTTCCGTTTTCATTTTCCAATTGTTAATTCTAGTGTTTTTAACCAAAAATCATCATCATTCAATAATTCCATTACTAACTCTTTTGGATATGTTAATTCTAAATTATAAGACCATGTTGTAAATTCTTTCCCAGCCCGTTCTCTAAATTTATTTTTATCGCGAATTTTTGAGCGCTTTAAATCTTGGAAAACGCGGTGACAAATGACTTCTGTTAAATAAGGATTCTCACTCTGGTCTTTGAAATTTCGAATCATCGTATACCAGCCCTCCATTGAATTTCACAAAGAATAATAAGATGCCACAAAAAACTGTGAAATTAAAATCGGTTCGCCCATCCCATAAAAAGGATAAAAAATGGGATGCGACATTTCAGTATCCAGATGGACACACCAAGACTATTCCATTTGGAGCAAAGGGGATGTCAGACTTTACAAAGCACAAAGATGTCACTAGAAAGCAACGCTATCTCAATCGCCATTCTGGAATGGGAGAACATTGGAGTAAGCCGGACACTGCGGGAGCATTATCCCGCTGGATATTGTGGAATAAAAAATCATTCAAAGCATCTTTAACAGATTTTAAAAGACGATTTAAACTATAAAACGGGTTTTTTAACATTATAGTTGAACATCTGAATATATAGATACGCAGTTGTTCCAATTACAATCGGATACCACCACTCCATTATTCTTTGCGAAGTATATTTGACCATCTTTGTAGACGCAATGTCGCGCACATTCGTAGAAATAAATAAACATGGGTTGTTCTTAAATTTGAGGATTCTTCATCATCAGGATTTTGGTATGGTGTTTGTTTTGATGACACCAAAAGAGTTGTTAAGGAATTTAACACTGAAGAAGAAGCAAAAGCATATGAATTAAAACTCCCAAGAAATATTTGAACTTGTTATCGTGTAGATAAAAAACGAATTTTAATATCACAAGAATCCTATTATGAATAAAGATGGACCAACCTAAGACTCGCCGTGAGTCCAAGAAGGACCAGAAAGAAAAAGGACAAGGAAAAAATGGTAAATATTCATCGAAGCATCTTCGAAATATTGAAAAAATTTCAACCAGCAAGAAGACCTGAATAAGCTATCTTTTTCGTTTTTCTATGGTCTCGCGATTTTGTTCTTCCACCACCTTTTATGCGCCGACATGTTTTTCCTTTATATGTTTTCTTATCACATCCGCTAGTGTAATATGCTAATCGCTGAGCATATCCTTGGAATGTAGGAATATCCGCTTGTGGGTATAAATGTTTAAATAGTCCATACATCCATTTCATATACGAATTTCGAGTTTCTAACTGCGCCGGATGCTGTTCTAAATATCTTGTAAATTTCTTTGGATATACCTCAGACAATTGCTTTAAAAATATTCTTTGTGTAGCCATATCCGCCTCTTCTGGAATTTTTGGGTAATTTGCGGAAATACTAAATAAAAAATCACGCCCCAAAATACCAGTTAATTTCATATTTTCATACTTTTGTTTTACTTCGTCAAACGTCGGATCTTCTCCGGGATTTATTACCTCAGAATTTTCCTTACACTGTGTCCGCAGTTTATCATTCACTTTATTGTGAAGGTCATATACCCATTTCGCTGGGTCAGTTATATCAGGAAGTTCACTCATAAATTTCGTAGTAGATTCCCTACAAAAACGACACGGCAAAATATCCTTAATACCAATCAAAAATTGTCTAGGATTTTTCGCATGAAACGATATGTAATGAAATAGTTGCCAGCCACTTGGACCCCAATACCGTGTATCTATACCCATTTAAACACTGATTTAAACGCAGATTAATTTTTAAACTTTACCATTACCTGTATATATTTATCTTGTTGTGTAATTACTGCTTGACCACACAGTTGCCATCCTGAATCAAGCATTTCTCTTATTTTTTGGATAAATTTATTACGCGATATATCGGTATCATCTTCTTCTACAACATAATATTCATCCATAATTGTTAATCATTTTTCGTAAATTGATTCCGTTTTAATAGTAAATGACCAACGAAGGATTATTTTGGGCGATTGCGGTTGCTGTGTTTCTTGGGAGTGTCTTGAAGGATTTCTTTCAAGCAATTACCCGCGATTTAGTAACTCCTGTGCTAACTGCGTTTGGTGGAAGTGCCGGCTCTGAAGTGTCTGGATTTGTTGTTACCATTGGTGGAGTGAAATTGAAGATAGGGGATGTAATCGCAAGTTCTTTAAGTTTGTTGGTTGCGTTTGCGATTGTTTCAGTTACATTGCCGTATCTTCGCGCATATACTGCTCCAATTGTAGGAGGGCGTCGTTAGATTTAGATATAGATAAATTCAATTGAGTAATGGGAAATAACGAATCAAAAAAGCTTGAGGCTTGTACTAAAGTATAAAATTTCAAGAGTTTACACGCCGACTTAAAATACTTCTTGAATCTAAAACAATGGAGTGGTTAAAATCTCAGTATGAAAAAGTGAAGTCTGCGGTTGCTGGTCCGGCTCAAAAAGTAGCAGATGCTCTTCCGTTGCCAAAGGTGGCTACATCTTCCGCTCCTAAAGTTCTTGGAACTGCGTCGGAGCCGGCTGGAAAAACAGTAACAGGTGGTCGCCGTCAACGAAAAACGCGTCGTCATTCAGGCGGTCGTAGACATCGTAAGACTCATCACCGCCGTCGTTAATTTTCTAATTTAATGTTTGCCCAGCCTCCGCTGGAAGGATACTTCCCATATTTTGCCTCTATTCTCTTTTGTAAATCTGACGAAGATAGAGTCTTTCGGTCATTTTGGTCTTTCCAAATTCTAAATACGCGGTTTAATTCTTGTTTCATAACTGGTTCTGGTTGCTCTCCTTCTGCGAGTTCCTTAATGTGATCATCAATAAACTTTTGAATTCCATCATTTTCATTTCTATATTCTGATGTATATTCCATGACCTTCTGTGGCGCAGAAAGTTTACGATGACAGTTTCCTTCGCGAAGGATATGAATTAAATACGCCATCATAGGCATTGCCCATTGCTTCGTAGTAACCGCAAATTGAATACTTTCATCAAGCGGATATTCGTTTGGTCCGGCTGGATTCTGAACGAATTTTGATATGAAGTTGATAACTATCAATCGTCTCCAAGTTCCTCCATCTGTTGTATTAATTTTTGGTTTCTCATTACATGCAAGATGAAATTTTGCTTGAACCTCAAATTCCCCGCCGGACTTAAACAAATCGCGGGCATACATCTTTTCACAAGATGTAATTTCTTTCATAAGACCGGTATTCAGCGCGATTGCCTCGTCTGGTTCCTGCATAGTCACAAATCGTCTTCCTCTTAATCTGGAAACTTCTGGTGCCGCAGACCCTGAACTTTTACGTTTCTGAGTAAATAATGATATAGGAACCGTACACGCATAGTCTCCTAACGTTGTTGACATCAAATTCATAATCATTGATTTACCATTTGAGCCGGATCCGGTCATGATATGGAACTTTTGAGCAGGATTTCCTCCAATAAGAGCGGTTGATAAATGTTTAATAAAGTATTCGCGAACTTCTTCGTCCGGAAGAACTTGCCGAATAAACTTTTCAACTTGTGGCCAAGAATCATATTCATAATACTGTTTTTCTTGGTCATAATCCAACCCAGTAGAGAATGATAGATAATCGTCCGGTTTTCCATCTCTGAATGTCATTGTTGTAGTATCCAAAACACCGTTATTGAATGCAATTAGATCTTTATTTGCGTCAACCTTTTTGATAAAGTCTTCATCAAAGAACAATTCACGACATTCTTTCATTACATTGGATTTGAATGATGTTGTTTTTAGTTTTTTAAATACATCATTTAGACCAACACGTTTCGAATCGAGTAAACAAAATTCACATTTCCCGCAATCTTTCTTATCTACTGGGGTCATACACTCAATTAATCCGCGATTTGACATTTCGTCTAAAACTCCTGTCATTTTCTTAAAGAATACTCCAGCAACCTCTCTTGAAAGACGAAGAAGCAAATCTACTCCGGAATCAGTTTCTCGCCAAATATGGCCGGACCATCTATACCAAATGTTATTTTTGAAATCAGAACACTTATAATTATCGCGAAATTTGGCATGAATGACAGACGCTACATCAAATTCTGTTTTAGAACATGCGGCCATAATGAGCCTATCAATATTCTCTCGTTCAATCTCCTGATATCCATCAAAATTATCTTCACGAGACATGTATCTCAAAGATCCTTCTCCGCGTTTTTCACCATCTGTGCGATATGTTAAATTTAACCACTTTTGTGTATATTCTGATTCATTATACTTTGGACTTTGTGCCATAAAGTCTAGAAACACATCTAACAAATCTCCATGAATATTGTGAAGACAAAACGCAACTTCAATCCAAGAGTTGTGTGTATGAGATCGTTCTGGATTTAGATTCATAACATGTTTTCGAATATATTCACGCTTCTCTGGATCTAGTTGTTGAACAATACGATTTGTCGGCGATGAGTCTCTAGAACTTGGTTTTTCATTTCGCTGAACAGGGCGTCCTCGCTGTTTATTTTGTGTTTGCGAGTCTTGAAGGCTATTTCGCAAATTATCATACAAACTTTTACCTTCTGCAGTCATCGGTGTTTCATGAGTCGCGTCTCTTCTAACAGAAATAAATTTTACAAATTCACTTGTGACCTTTGGCATGTATGACCCGTCTACTACACTGAAATCATTTCCATCCCAGCGGAGAATGTATGATAATAAATACGGGAGAGCATTTGAGTCGGGTTTACGAGATCCGTACATCGTCCAATTCACAGAACGATTTACAACTCCTTTATCATATACCTTGTCCCACGGCTCAATAAGCGGTAATCCTTGAAAGAAATTATCCATCTCCTTCACCAACTGTCTTCGTATCCGCTCTTCTACAAATTTATGGGTTGCGATATCGGGGATCATAATGTGAATTCCAGATTTTACCTTATTTTTCTTGCCATCATATGTTGGCTTTCGCTTTTCCATGATATACATATCCAATGTCTCGGGGAGCTGTAGATAAAGTTTAAGTTGGTCTAAGTATGCTCTGCAAAATGATTTAACTTGGTCGCGGGTATGGAGATGCTTTGTTACATCCTTTTCATAAATGAAGTCAAAATCTACTCTTGGCGGTCCGATATCAGTGTTTTTTTCAGTTAGAAATTGTTTCTCTTGGTCCAGAATGCTTTCTGAATACAAGTCGTAAAACGTGTTTAAATCGTCTTCTCCGACAAAATATTTACCACCAATCAGCGATGTATGCGTCCATACGCCGTCAGTTTTGTGAGACTCCAGAAAATCGTGTAGGTTGCCCTTTTGTGCCATCGTGTGATTCAACTAGAAAAATAATTCAAGAATAATTCGTTTTCACTTTAAAACGGAATTTACATTCAAAAACAGAAGAGAATATAAGAATGCGGCTTCAACGTGTATTACAATATATAAAGGATACTCCATCTGTACTTGAACGAACAATTCCACATCTTAAACAGATTCTGGGATCTAAATCAGGAAAAATTGGACAAGGGCTTGCAAATTCAATTCCCGGTCATGAAGCTTGTTTTGCCGATGTTTTGAATCAGCACGGCTTTCTATTTATATCAAAAGATAAGGGTCCTATACATGGACACCCGTGCTATCATCATCAACTCGGAGGAACACAAACAAAGACCGATTTTCATGTGTATGAAACAATTAACGATAAAATTATATCATTTCAAATTGAATTAAAACATAGTAATGGAAAAACATTTTGCCTCAACGATGGATGGTTTGAGCCCGAAACAATATATATCATTAACTGGTCATTACATAAAAAACACAAAGTTCTAATTGCATTAGGAAATGACATTCCAACTAACGAGGAAAAGGAAGCAATGAAAGAGCTCATTTCTATTAAGAAAAGACTGAACTCAGAAAAAAAGACAATCGGTTTACTTATTCGATATGTTCGCTTTGCGAATAAGTATAAGTGTGATAAGTTTACTCCTGAGTTTGATAAGAACGCATTTGCGAAACTACTAACTCGACTAGCCTTGCCGGAACGGCATTCCCAATCTGTCGAACAACAGACTGATAAGAACCGTGAAACCTAAAATCTGATGTAAATCCCTGAACTTGCGCAAGCTCCGAAACAGTCATACACCGAATATATAGTTTTTTATCTGGGGTTCTCAGGCAGATATAGAACCTTGGTTGAAAACTATACGCGCAAATAATAGTATTAGAAGGTTTCGTAAGATCCATGATTTGAGCATGCGTCGGGCTAATTCTTTTTCCGAATGAGATTTGTCCATCATTTAGTTTCCTTAGTAGATATGGGTGTGGAGTTCCTGTTAGATCCGTATAAGGAATATCATATATACAATTTTCACTTGGTGTTGAAAGAGTATATTCAACTGCCCCCTCGAGAGATTCTTGAATAATGGACTGAATGCCAATCTTTTCATTATTGAATTCCGGAAATTTGTATGAAATATTGTGTCTATTTCCAACCATAAGAAGTCGCTTTCTATTCTGTGGAACTTCTGCTTTTGATACATCACATACTTTCATAACAAGGGGATAACCAATACTAGAAAACTCTTGTTGAATAATATCAATCACATTCGAGTTTCCGTCGTCTGTCTTTCTAGTTAAAAGGCCAGCCACATTTTCTCCAATAATCCATTCTGGTTGAATAATCCGAACAACTCTCACAAATTCATAGAACATCTTATTTCGAGGATCATCTACCTGTTTTTTTCCAGCATTTGAAAATCCTTGACAAGGGAACCCAGCAAAGATTACTTTAATAATTCCACGAAATCTTTCAAACTCAGAATCTTGAATTTTTGAAATATCTCCTTTTACATCTTTACCAAGCCATTCACTTTCTGGAAACATTGTTTTATGTGTAGCAACCGCATCTTTGTTGTTTTCACAAAATGCTATTACATTGTATCCGGCATTTTTCATACCTAGCGTATCGCCACCCGCTCCTGAAAATAAGCTAATAGCATTCATAATTAGAATTACTCCAATAATTTTCACATAATTCGTTTTCAAAAACGGAACTTAAAGTGAGAACAAATTAACAAGTAATAAGAATGAAGTTCTGCCCAGCTTGCCGAAATATGTTATACGCCATTGATGAGGATACGATTGATGGAACAAGAACAGCGGTTCTTTCATGTCGTAAATGCGAATACAAGGAACCACTGAGTGTAGATCATCCCATTGTTTACGAGCATGTTCTTCGCGAAGATACGACTGAAAAATTGACTGTAAACCCATATCTTGAATATGATCCGACATTAAACCATTTAACAAATATTGTATGCCCAAATGCGGAATGCCCGTCTAGAACAAGTTCTGTAGATTCTGATGTTGTCGCTGTAAAAGTTGATAAAGATAAACTCATTTGGCTATACAAGTGCGTTCATTGTAAAGAAACGTGGAAGCAAAGTTCTCGCGCTGTTTAGTAAATGCGATTATCTTCAAAGTTTACCAGATGTGTAAAAAACGTGTCGAAAAAAGTCAAGGCACGAGATGGAACTTCAAAAGAATCCGCGGCAATAGCTATTTGTACAAAAGCTGTTTTATATCCGCGTAAACGGACCATAAAACATTTTTCAATGGTTAAAGGAAAAGCTAAATTGGTTACTCAGAAGCGTAAAATATAATTTGTGAAACAATTGCTATTGGATACGCAAATCCAATTGCCGATCCAGCTCCAAGGCCAAGAATACAACCCATAAATATGTCTGCGGGTTTATTATTATGAAAAAATTCAACATCTGTATATTTAAAATGAAAACCGCCTAAAATCATTCCATATGCACTAGAAACAGCGATGATCGGTTTATGTATAAATTTATGATGAAAATTAAGAATACGTACAATATTCATTATTGAATATAAGATATTAACATGTAAGCGCTTCCCAACTAACAGGAAACTTTTCCTTTAGAATTTCTCCAATTTCATATGCGTATTTTTGAATTTCACGTTGAGCGTCTGGACTAGTTCTTAATTTATAAAGTCTGGCATACGCGGCTAAAGAACCTGTTTCAATAAATTCTGTATACATGCTTTGAGGGAGAACACATCGTGCGATTTCTGGAGCAACTCCCTTTTCTAGAAGAGCGCTATATGTTTGAATTGACTTATTGACTGAAGATGTAAACATATCAATACACACTTGTGGATTTTCAACAGAAGATTCTTTACTTCCCTGTTTAATCTTTGGATCCTTTTCCCGCATGTCAGTGCGCTCCGGAACCCAACAGTCTGGTAAAGTATTCACATATCTGCGCGATACTTCATTTCGGGAAAATCCAATTTGATGCCGATACCATTCCCTTGCTACAAATAGGGGCATTCTAATTCGAAATTGAATTTGAGGATGAAAGAACGGAGAAATATGTTCGTGCTTTGCCAAATAATGAATTAACTTTTCATCCGCGAGTGAAAATTCATGAGACTCTTTAGAAAATGAAACTCTCGCAGCGTTTACAACCATCAGGTCATCGCCCATTACGTTTAATAGTTCTATGTTTGCCATTGTAATCAAAAAAGGTACGTGGTATTACAATTCGTTTTTAGTCTTGTATGTATGATTTCCAATCATCTGGAATCGATATAATATCGAATTGTTGAATGTTGTTTCGTAAGAATTCTTTGTTGTGAAACAAAGGGTAGTCAACTATAAACCGATGATTATCAAAATCAATTGTGTAAATATACTCGACATCGAATGAAGTATTTTTGGTTCCCATAATTACTGGGGTATCGCTGATAAATGCCAAACTATAATTGTTTGGATTTTCAACAGCTTTTTGCAATCCTTCGAAATTTGATTTTCCGACATTTACATTTTGTTCTGTGATTTTTGATAAACACTGCATAAAATAGTACCAATCCATTGTTCCTGATTTTAATTCCGAAACAATCCTTTGTCCTAATCCGCTTGGATACGAGTCATAGTGATTGTAGAATACATACCATTTGTTCTTATAACAAAATACGTAATATCCACGTGTTCCCATTTTGTGTGATGCAATTCTAAATATTGAACAAATAAAATACGTTTTTATTAATTATATAACAGTCGTCTTCCATTTTAAAAACGAATGATTTATAGAAGATAAGTTGGATCTCTATAAATGGAAGACTTAAAGGTATCATCTCGTATTTTGCATCCTGAGACTCAATCTGTTTCTCGCGAAGAGGTTCAAAAATCATTAAGTAATCCTAGAAATACATTACCTTATTTCACGGATTATGAGCTTGTAGCATTAATTGGAATTCGTGCTCAGCAAATTGCTGACGGTTCTCGTCCGCTAGTATCTCTGGATGGAATGATAACTTCAGATCCTGATTTTATTCGCCAAGTAGCGGAAGCTGAAGTTCATCAGCGGAAATTGCCATTTATAATTCATCGCCGTTTACCGAATGGTGTTTCTGAATACTGGAGCGCAAGTGAGTTAAGCGTTTTAAAAGTATAAATTATAATGAAAGTTTGTTTTGGAATTATTTGTATTGGAACCAAATATCTCCAAGAATTCAACGAATTTTTTCGTCCATCCGTAGAATCATACTGTAACAAATACGGATATAGCTTAAAGGTATTTGATACATTTTTAGATTCCACAAATAAACACCCCTGTCTTATATCATTTCAAAAAGCACTCATTCCAACACAAGACTGTATGAAAGAATATGATCTAGTTGTAATTCTTGATGCTGATATTTATATTAACAAACATGCTCCACCAATCCATACATTGGAATTGAATGGAAAAATAGGAATGGTAAATGAATTATCTCAAATTCCGCATGATAAACGTGAATTTCTAAAAATAGAACCACCTAATATTTATTATGGTAGAAATGGGTTTGTTATTTCGGATGATATATATTTAAATTCTGGACTTATTATTTGTAATCCTAAAACCCATGGACCTATATTAAAAACAATATATGATAAATATTCTGGTGGCGCAAGTTTAAGTGCATCGCCATTTCATTATGAACAGTCTTGTATTGGGGGGTATTTAATAGAAAAAAATTTAATTACACAAATACCTGCGGAATGGAATCATATATACATGTTTGATAAATTATTATTAAGACGTACAGGAAATTACAATTTTATGCATTTCGCAGGAGTTCACGGATATAAGCGTATTAATCATCTCCGCACATTTCTCGTAATATCTCAGTTGATGGTGGGAAAATAAGAAGAGGGCTATTATCAGAATTTTTTACGAGCATACTTGGGGCATCGTGTGTTGCCTCGCCATTTCCCCATTGTAGGTCTACGCTTGTAGATGGGTCAAAGCGAGCTTGGTCACGCGCAATTTCCAAATTTAGTCGTCGTAAATCTGAACGAGGGTATGACGTCCATACATCTTTGAGCAGATAAGTGGCTACAAGTGCAAGTGCTAATGCTGTAAGAGTGTATCGTTTCCAGTATGTGAACGCTACCAACGACAGAACCAACACAGTTGCTCCGGGGCGAGATAATGTAATCAAAAACTCGAGTAATCCGGACGAAAATTTACGACTCACAATGACAAGCATAAATAAGACCACAACCCCTGCGGCATAAAATTGGTCGGGTGACATTCTTATCTTTTCTTCACAGAAAACGAATCTACAAAGAAAGAATAGAAGAATAGTAAGATGATTATTCCTATTCGGTGTTATACATGTGGTCTTCCATGGCTTGCTTCGCGATGGGAAATGTATATCAAAAAGGTTGAAGAATATAGAAAGGAGGAAGGAAAAACAGACATGGAATATTTGACCGCCACAACGACGAAAACCGCGGAAGGGCGAGCATTAGATGATGTTGGATTAAAACGTCCGTGCTGTCGTAGACACTTTCTTGGACATGTCGATTTGATGTAAAGATTTCCCGAATTGAATACAAATGTCCTACGCGGAGTATTTACGTCGTAAGGCGGCTGCAGCGCCGGTCATCATTGATACAAGTCCTAGAAAGGTAGACGCATCTCACTATACAACCATGGCTAGAATGAAGGCAAACTCTACATTTTTTACATCTACACGTGTTGGTGTTGTAAACAATACATTAAGCCCATCTATTACCGCTACACAAAACAATCCAAAGCAAGTGTTGGCTTACAAAAAAACATCTGGCGGGCGTGTTACTGACGCAAGTAACTATACTTCCTTTATAGGCGGAAATGCTATTCGGGAGGATATTTTGGCTGGTGGAACAGCGCCTACCCGCTTATTGTTTAATTCTTCCGATCCTACAAGTTTATCAGCATGTGTTAAAATTACTGAACCATCACCATTTACCAGCGGTGCTTTTTCCGCTACGAATATTCCTGTTACCGCGAGTGAATATTTGAATAATACTAAACATTGTAAGGATTTGGGAATGGTTGAGCCACATGTTCAGAACGAACTAGGGCCTTCTAAATTTGTAGATACTATGAGGCCGGCCGTTCCTTCTTCAAATACTTGCGTAAATGGAGCCCAAACACCGTGTAAACATATTATACACACTCATCCGGCGGATAAACCGCACAATCAATATCAGGCACGCCCCCAATATGCTCAAAAAGGTGTGCCGAATGTTCCGCTGGATATGCCGTATAAAGTTGGTGCGCCAGTTCCTTCAAAACATTTGAAATATGTGGAACGTAAACACGGGAATGACTTAGCAGTGCTTCGACGGGCATATCCTTATCGTTATCAAATACCGGCCGGAGCACCGGCTCATTTGAAGATTAACGATCCGCAGGTTCCTAAGGTTTTATTTTCTTAATTAAACGGTAATAATTTTATATAGTAATGTTATTTGTGTGTACTGATGTGAGTAAGTTTCAACGTTTCAAAGAAAAATTTAAAACGCAAAATATGAATGTTCAGTTTCATGATTTATCGAAGTTGCCGTCTGAAAATTTGGCGCAGGACTGTATGGGAATTCTCAATCACTATGACACGTCTGCCGTGTTTTTGGGATATATTGAGGCAGGATGGATGTTAAATCCCACGAATAACATATTTTTGCGATATTTAATTCGTAAATTTCCTGTTGGAATTGTCTGTAATTATACGGACAGTATTCCATACGCGTGGAAAAACGGAATCGATACTTTATACGTTTAAAGAAACTAATGGATACTCCTCATCTTACAACTATGGTAGTATTGTATAAGACAAATTTAGTGTTTGATACAACAGCGTTGTTACACGCATTACCGCTAAATGATGAGATTATTAAGATTGAAAAACGGGGTGTATTGCGCCGAGGGGCTAGTAGAAAGGATACTATCAAGCGTCGTTCTAAGAAAGAACCATCTTCTCAAATGAAAACAGGGTTCTGTCACAATTCAATAACAATTGTTATGATGAATAATGGCGATGGTAGTTTGCCAATGAAAGAAATCACAGTAAAGATTTTCCAAAATGGTGTATTTCATATGACTGGAATTCTAAATGAACTGTATGATAAATATACAATTCAAAAATTATTGAATATTATCTGGAATGATTGTAGACTTGCGGTTAAGGAATGTCCGGATATGTTTGAGATAATAAACCGTAGAGTTGTTTTGATGAATTATACAACCTCGATCTTGAACCACAAAACAATTGGACGAGAAGTATTACATAACGCGATTCGCAAATTAGGAAAAGAATTTGATTCACATTATGATCCGGACGTGTATCCTGGAGTTAAGATTAATCTTCAAGGAAAAAAGTGGACTGCAAAAATATTTAGAACAGGGAAGATGATTTTAACTGGAATTACGAGTCAAGAAGAGTGTGATAAATTTATTGAGTTATTGCTTTGTCTGTTTGAGAAGGTGCTGCCGCAAATTCAGAAACCAAACAATATGTTAAATACAACTGCCCAACCGTTAGTGCGCTAAGAAATACTAACCAGATGAATAATGTTTGTGGAGAAGACATTTTTATCCATATGTCACTATACACGGCGACTAGACCTCCTACTACGATTAGAAGACTTGCGGTGCTTCCGCCGATGAGTCCTGCGCTTACGGCGTCCATTACTTTTACGCTTCGTTTTTCGTCCTCCTAATCGAACAGGGGGGGCATTTATTGCGGAATCATACACTGCATCCGCTTTTAATTGGTTCAGTGTATTTACGGCATTCAAATGATTTGTTTCATGGGAAACTCCTTTGATTGTTCCGGCCTCTGGGAGTATTGGAATTTGAGCATTTAAATTTACAGCCCCGCCACGTCGTCTACGCGCCCCCTTTTGTCCAACACCTAACATTTTTGAAGCATTCGCCGCGGTTGCCTGATCTGCTAATGTTTTTGATGATGCTGCGTCAATTGCACTCCCCTTTATTGATTGAGTTGGCGGTACATACATTTTTGGAGCGCTAGATGCCACCAAACGGCCGTTGGTATCTGTGGTAAATGTAGCCATCTTAATGTATAACGCAGAAATAAGACAAATGTCGGGATTAACATCTATTCAGATTCAGTCTCTTGTTCGCGATATGGACACTAGTATGCGCCGTCACAAGGGATTAAAGAATACGAATCCCCAAGCATATCGCGAAAAGATTTCTAATGAAAATCAGAAATTATTCAACGAGTTCCCTTCAATTTTTGATATGCATATGGATGGAAAGCTTGATTCAACATTTTTTGAAATGCTAAAGCTTCGTCAAAAAATTGAAAAGGGGGAAATGACAGACGATGAAGCATCTCGTATTATTGGTCAAAAACTATTTGACCGCTATGTTGCCCCAGTCGTGAACAATACTCCGCAACCTGAGAAACCACTATCTTATTCAGAATATTATAGTCAGTTTGATAATAATGCCAGCACGTAAAATTCCCTTAGTGTGGAGTAGTCCGAAACAAAAGGAACAAATATTTTTTAGATGGGACCCAACAAAATTAACAGCTATTCGAGTAAGTTGTTGTAGTTCTGCAGTGAAGAAGTAAATTTGCGCCCAAATAAATATGTTGGATTATCAATCAATGTTTTCAATTCTTCATTTGTAATTGTTTCAAATAACTTCGGATGACATCCTGCGTTTGACCAATCTGTATAAGTTGTATGGCGAAATATTATTTCATGTTGTAAGCTTTTTACCATGAGTATTGTTAAAAACCATGTTTCATCTGAAAATCTTGTATTATTAAAAATCATTTTAATAAGTTCAAACTTATCAGCAACCAACTCCGCATGTTTTTTACACGCTATAATCCACTGATGGTGCTTCTTACATTCAATTCGTTTATTAATAATTAAAAATTCTAATCGTTTATTCGCTTTTTTATATCTCAAGTCTTCAACAGGATCCATTTCACACACAAATGATTTGTTAATATTGGAATGAAGTGTTTTATATACCGTCGAAAATGATTTCAATGGTATACATGCTCCCGACAATAAAATGCAATGCGTAACGTTTTTGTTTTTTATTGATTCCTTAAAAAGACCGATAGTCGCTTCAACCAATGAGAAATCTCCCCATCTTGTTGGTATGGATGGAATACATACTGCCTTTTTACGAAATATATCTGTTTTATGAACGAACTTGGTTTTTGAATGAATTGTAATAGTTACATTTTCTTCATGTTTGCTAATCCAATCCGCCCATATTTCCTCACACTCTATAGTATCCAGTATCAAAAAACATAGACCCAACATTATTTTATAGTACGTGTTCTTCTTTGTATCGTTTACGCAATTCCATTAGCATCTTACCAAGTCTATTTTGACCTCTCCATTTTGATGGAAATTTAGATTTATCAGATTCCATTGAAGTTCCAATTCCCCAATACATGTCACGTGGGTTTGCTTCTCCTATCACTTTATCCGCAGTTTCTAGTAACTCATTTCGAAGGTCTGGATGTTGTGAAAATTTAGCATGAACAGCTTTTGACATATATTCATCGCGTTTATCATCCCACACTTCCTTCACAAAGTTTTTTACCTTTTTTCCTAACGCTTTCGCAGCCTTTGGTGTTTTTGATTTTACAATTTTGTTATAAATTTCATCATCTTTAAATTCTTTTGCTTTCATCGCTTGGAAATAGTGTTCTACTGTTGGAAATTTTTCACCGTCAACATCTATTGGATGTTCTGACATATTGCTAAAATTGCGGTATTTGCCCTTTGATTCATCGGCTTGAAAGAATAAAACCGGTTCTGGTTCTGGCTCACCACCTCCTTTTCGCAGTTTACGTTTTGGTTTTTCAACGACAATCGGTTCTGGTTCTGGCTCACCACCTCCTTTTCGCAGTTTACGTTTTGGTTTTTCAACGACAATCGGTTCTGGTTCTGGCAAAGGAATCTCGGGAATTTCAACTTCTTGAACTTGTGGTTTTTCGTACTTGCGGAATACGAATGTTCTGTTTAGAAATGAGAATGTTTGTTCAACTTGCGTCAACGTGATTCCGGTTTGTTGCGAATAAATATCAGAAAATAGTTTTGAATCTACAAGTTCATAATCATGTTCGCGAAGAATATTCACAACTTTTTCAAACGGAACTAAATACTCAATTTGAGGTTTTACAAAACTTTCAAGCATTACTTTTACCGGCATTCCAAACTCTTCTGTCCAACTATCAGTATCAACGTATTCCTTTGTATAGTCTCCAGCAAGTTGCTTATCGGTTCCAAATAGATGTGTTTTCTTTCCCATCAATAGCTGATAAATTGATTGACCGTCCGAACATGTTCCAAAGAATAATCCTTTTCCATATTTTTGAAGATTTTTAGCAAATTCTCTAAATTTCTCTTCAGACTCACAAGCATAATGAAGCGCAAACTGACATGAAATTACATCAAACTTATTTAAACCTTCAAATGATTCCAAATACTCTGTTGAAGCTTTGTGATCTCCGCGGAGTATCGGCATATATTTATCTTCCTGCTCAAACAGCGGATATACAGACATATCCCCCTGAATTAAAAGCACTTTGGGCGCATATTCATGTGGTTTGTCTATTCTATCCTTAAGATATCTAACCGCTGCACCCTGTGTCGGAGATATTAGATTCGCAAGAGAAATATCTAAAGCCACAACCTTTGAAGCGTGAACTCGCTTCCATCTATGTAAATCACCGCCACGACCACACGCAAGTTCTAATAATGTATCTTCTGGTCTAATATTTTGTTTATACAGATCCTCCTTAATAGATAAATGAAAATCATACACATCACTGAAAATACGAGTAGACCTTTTTAAATCGTCTCGGTAGTACATATCATCTTCTATCTGTTTTGGAGGATTCGAATAAAATGTTTTTATCATTTCTTCAGATACAGGAACATGGATTGATGTCCAGATACTATTTGCGGTTTTAATATCATTTCCGTATTGAGGTTCTCGCAATACACGATATTGATATGTTTTTTCATATCGAGTTCTCATAACCTCCCATCTCCGCGTTTCAATATCAAATGAGCATTCAATAATTGTGTTATCTTCAACCTTTTGCCCTTCACGGTCTACAATAACTCCATGTTCATTCACTGGAATCCAAATTTGATAAGCATCAGGGTCGCGAGGTAAATCTGGTTGAAATATAGAAGGAACTCTGTCATTTGAATTCGCAATAGACTGTAACGCTTCTGGCAAAGGTTTTTCTATGTATTCTCTATTCATAGTTTCTCGCGGAAATATGAATGAATCATTTGGAGAGCGAGATACATATAAATCACCCTTTCTTGCTTTAGTTTTTAATATTGGGTCAAATGTTTCATCTTTATTCAACTGAAGCAGAAAATCAATACTATTTTGATTAGCTGGTTTCCATTTGTATACAGTAACCCACGTATTTTTCACTCGTTGATCCGGTGGAGCAACACCTGTATTGCGTGGTGTGAAAATTAATCCATCTGTTTCGTATTCAAACTCTGTTGAGAGCATTGTCTGAATAGCTTCCTCCATTACCGGTCCATCACCTGCCAAGAATAATTTTGTTTCAATTCTAAGCGGATTAAGTGATGGTTGAAATGTAAATTCTGTTCTAATATCTTTGACAAATTCACGAGCACATCCTAAACGAGAATTAAGTGGATTTTTAATAACATCTTCATCAGATTTTAAAAGAGGTAATGGCTTTACATCCCTGTTACGAAACCGATATACATCAAATATACAATATAGATTCTTATGAGGAATATATTCACCATCAATAAAATCCCCTGAGTATTTATCCGTATTCGCAGTGATTCCAGTCCAAGTAACTTGACGCGTTGAATTGATTTTCAATACCTTTCTGTCTCTCGCAACATATAACCCTGACCGTTCTCCATCCGCTTTGTTTGTGACTGTATATCCTTTCACTATAGAGTTCTTTTCAGATTCAACAATATGTGACCGCAATAATGTTACTGGATTAAAGAACTTATGGCCAGACATATAAAATTCCTGACTATATTTCTGAATGTCAGAATTCGTTAATAGAAACTCTGATCTAAAATATCCTTGTAATAGCGAAGTACATGCTTTTAATAATTCTTTCGCAACAGTCCGTGCTTCTAATTTTGTTTCACGATTTATAAATTCTATTTCAAGCTCGTAAAATGACGGTTCTTTTAATAGTTCTCGAATGGTTTTTCCAGAGTTTATTGGTCTAGTTTTTACCATTGAGAAATCAATCTGAAATAGGCCATCTTGTGTTTTAAACGATTTTCTGTTCATAATACGAATATGAGCACGAGTATCGCTTGGATTACCTTCCCAATCTTTACGAAGATGTGTTTCTGATCGTAATGTAAACTTAATATTCGCGTCTGGGAAATCAATAAAATCATTCTGTCCATCCTGAAAATATCTCTGTTTTCGTTCAACATCTAACGGTATCCCGCGGAATGAATTTGATACACAAAGTTTTTGAATGTTTTGTGCTCCAATAATAGTTACACGGGTTGCGTCGGGATATGATACGGTCACTCTATTCTCCTCAACCGGTTTACCGATACTAATAGATTCTATTGACTTTAGAATCCTATCAGCAACATCTTTTACTTGAATTTTTCCAGAAAGCAACTTACATTCTATCTCTGCTTTCTGGTCACGCTTTGCTATATCCAGAAACTCAACCAGAGATTCCAGAACCTGCGGAGTAATTAGAGACTCCATTCTGTTATATTTTTACTTGGATTGCTTTTCGTCCGTTTTCTACTTAATCATGTAACATTCTTTCATAAGTCTTTCGCATCTTTTGGTCTTCATCCATTCGCTTTTTCTGGTCAATACAAAAAGTTACATATTTTTCAATTTCAGTCAAACATTCATCGTTCAAGTTATCTGTTGAAATCAAAAACCCATTTTGTGTTTTAGTGAACTGGTCTGAATGTTTTTTAATTAGTTGCAATACTTGAACATGCTCATTTGGCTCCATAGTATCAAGTTGTTCCTTCAACCATTCTTTCTTTGAACGAGGGAAACTGTTCGCCATTATTTAATTCACCACCACCGCGTCTAAGTCGTCTCTTCACCGGTTTGTCAGGAGTAATTGGTGCGGTAATTACAATTTTCTTTTCTTCCGTTTCATCCGTCTTAGTGACAGCGGTAGGTAATTGTATTTCTTCAACCGCAGGGGCAACCAATAATGGCTGTTGAACCGGCTCTGGGATCTTTGATAATAATCTACCGATCACAATAATTTCTGTATCTTTTTGCTTGAACTGAGAACCCATCACTTCAAACTCAATTTCTTCATCAACCTTTATGTTATCAAAATCCTCATTCCCAATATGAAGATCTCTCGGAATCAATACTTTAATAGGAGATGTTTCAGCATGAATACCAATTTTACTTCGAAGTGTTACTGGCGCTCTAAATTTCTGACCAATATGCGGTAAACATATATCCGCTTGAAATTCAACATCATATGTAATCGTTCCATTAAAATTGGCTCTCCCAAGTGAATAATTTATAATCGTTATACTATTTTTTTGAATATATCCTTCTGCGGAACATTCCCCCTCATATGCTTGCTTTAATTTCGCAAGAATGGACGGTTCCATATTTTTTTGTAACCACTTTCCAGTAATTTGAACCTTCTTATTCAGATTGCGTCGTTCAAATAGCGGATCCATGTTGTTAATATAGAGTTATTTTCATGAAAAAGCAATTCGTTTTAATCCTTCAGTCTTTTCAATAAATCTTGGCGATGTTCATCTTCGCTGAATATTTCAAATTCTTCAGGAGTTACCCAAATAATTCCATCTTTTCCTTTTGATATAGCATTCCTAACCGCGAGTGCTAAAAACATACAACGCCCTTGTTTATTTATTACCTCTTTTGGTATTGATTCACCTAACCACGACGCAAATTTATTCAAAAGAACTTCTTTAAACGTAGTACACATACGACCTCCGATTGTTTTAGCCTGAACACGTCTCATTACTTCTGTTTTTGTTTCGTCTAAATTAAATATCACGTCTTTATCTTTCATTGAAGCGAACAATTCCTTTTTGTGCGCAATAAATATTGCCTTTCTATTCTCAATCCATTCGCGATATGCTGTTTCTTGATCACCAATTGGTGTTATTTTTTCACCGGCGCTAGTATAAATCTTTTTTGAACCAAACACATATAGGTCGGTTCCCGTAATCTTCAATGGTTTTGCAAAAATAGGCGGATTTTCCCAGTTCAAAGACAGCATGTACGATATCTTTTCATCCGCGGTTAATAGTGTATCCGCAATATACCAATTTATGATTTCTTTTGAAAAGTAATTTAAAAAATGTGAGTCAATGTTAGAATATTTTGAGGAAATATCAATTGATACGTTACTAACATCAGCGTCCTCTACTGGAACTTCAGATAATGGAAATGTCCTATCATTTGTTTGCGGAACTAATCGTTCAACCATAGTATCATTTTTTCCTATCGCAAATGCAATCACTCCATTTTTTGATTCTAAATGTCCCAATCGTCCGTGCGTATCCTTCAACTCAAATCCAGACTCTATCGCATTCTGTATAATATACGATAAAGTACTAGCATCATATTGTTTCATCATATCAGACTCGAATAATTCATCTTTTTTCCAAATAGGCTTTTTATAAAATAACTTCAACAACTTATCTAAAATTTCATCGCGCACATCAAGAATTGCGGATAAGGGTCTCACGTGATATGGGTCTTCTACTGATTCTATCAATTTACATGATAATTCAGGACTTCCATCTTCAAATGTGGGGGCAGACATTTCATCAAGCGTAAGTGAAATTTCTTTTTTATCTTGATTTCGGATTTGTGGAACTTTCAAATTTTTCCATTCAGTTGGAAGTTCGTTCGTATTTTTTTGTAACGAGCAGTCCATTGCTGATTCCATTATATACCGCTTAACCTTAGCAATATTATGACCCTTTTCTTCAACAAACGTTCGATACATAAATTCGTCAACAGTTTCCTGTTTTGATTTTGGATAACGACACACGTGAAGATATACAGTCGTATTTTGCTCCTTAAACGGTAATAACGCATGAGAACATGTTCTCATTCCACGACCTAACACCTGCTCAATTCGACTCATATTAAACCATGGATCCAATACATGAATTTGACGAACATATCGAAAATCTACACCTTCCGATACCTTGGGTGAAGCAATTATAACGCGTATATCATCTCCGTTGACATTCGATGAACTGCGGAGACGGAGTAACGCTTTTGAAATATCTATATCAGGTGTGTTCGATGTGAATAATGCGTACTTGCCTTTTGAACCTCTCGCAATTTCACCAGACGTTTCTGTTAAAAGCCTTGTCCCTATTGCCGGCTCATATCCGTGTTCTTCGAGACACATTGAAAATAATTGAGCGCCAGATTCTACTAAATTCGAATACACAAATACAATCCCGCTAGTAGATTGAATAGTATTCATTACAAGCGCAAATTTTGAACTGTATAATCCAACTTTAGACGGCGCTAAAAATGTATCAATACCATTTTTGTAACTATACGAATTTTCAACTTTTTCAAATGTTTCACGAAAACTTCCATCATTCGGAAACACACATATCAATCGCGGATTAATCGTGGCAGTAACTGTGAGATTCTTTAAAACTTTTTCCTGTAGCGGAGATACATACGATCGCGTTAAAGTCAAATACTTTCGTTGTTTCGTTATACGTTCTCCAAAAATATCAGTTTCACGATCAGCAATTGCTATCATGTTGTCCGGCGGTGGAAGACGAAATGGAAATGTGAATGGATTTCCGCCTTTTACGTATGAAATATAATTCTGACACCATCCACGAAATTTTGATTCAGCGCCATCTTTGAATTCACCGGACTCCGTGAATATGTCAGAAGTCTTGACAAATTCTGTTGGTTTTTGTTTTCGCTCATTCCATAAAAATAAATTTAAATAATAAATCAATTCGTCAAACGTATCATACATTGGAGTAGCGGTCAATAATACAAGTGTAATACCTGTTGCAGTTTTTAAAATATATTCCAACGCGATTGAAATTAACTTACTAGCTTCTGTTTCAGAAGTTTCACGCAAATTATGCGCTTCATCAATAATAATTAAACGATTATCAAATGTTTCATGAACCCATAATTTTAAAGCTGTTTGCGATTTCGAAGATAATTTCTTTCTATCAATAATGTTTGCAAATGAATCATACCCTTGAAATTCATAAAATTCAGAAATAAGACGTTTCGCAGTCTTCATAATTTTTTGACGGCTCAATGGGTCTGTATAGCGGAGAGGTTCTGCTTGGGCGCGTTGAATCATGTCTAGATATCTCCGTCCAGTACATTGTTTTGAAAGTATAAGACCATCAGCGTCAACATCTACCCGCGAAATATCAAACAATTGAGTTCTAAAATTCTCTTGAATACTTGGATTTGCAAGAACAAGAACTCGCTTATCTTGGAATTCAGGACGAATAATATATTCCTCGGCAATTTGAATTGCGGTACAAGTATTATGGGTAACTGTAAAATTCCCAAGAACATAACGATGATTTCCATCTAATAAAAATCCGTAATAATCTCCTTCTCCGAGTTCAATAACTTGAAATCCATATTTTAATACATCCTTCTTTTGTCTACGCGGTGATGCTTTCTTTCTTTCGATTTTAACTGGAATTTGTGAAACATCCCCAGTGATAAGGGTTCTATAATAATATCCACCAACCTTATTGCCTTTATAATTACATGTTTTGATTACATGTGTAGTTCTAGTAGCAAATCCCAACGACCTCGCTAAGAATACAATATCATCAGAAAGTTGTTTTGATTTTTGTGTAATTTCATATGACCCCTGTGTTAAGTACCCGCCCGTATCGATAAGACCGGCAAGAACTTGTAGACGAACATTTCTGGAATTTATTTTATAGTTTGTAGGAATGTGTTTATTGTGAATGAGGTTGTTTTGTTGTAGAAATGTTAAAAACATATTTTTTTCGTTTCGATTAAAGGCGAAGAATCTGTAGTCATAACCGCTTTGAAAGTTCATGGAAAGGTTGTTTTTATGCGCGAATTCACGCATATAGTATAATATAACCGAGTCTTGGCAACATATTAATGGATCTCGTTTTGAACCATCTCCTAACCAAACACCAAGCATATATGGATCAAAATCTATACTCGCGGGTTGAAAATCAACAGCAGTAGCATATCCCTTTAGATTATGTTTTTGTTTATTACTAAAATTTAGATATTCATTAAGCGGAACATCAATAATATTCTCTGTTCCTGTATATTTTAAACTCAATATATGCTCACTATTTACAGTATATGAATCACCATTGACTGCTTTTATTTCGAACATCATATCTCGCCCTCGAGCAAGAGAAAGTACATTTCTGGGAGTAGAATCATCACCCATCAATATATCTCCGACTACTACATCTTGTATCTTTTTTATAGAACCATCGTACATGAGGATTTGTGTATTTATGCCATGACACTTTCCCTGCCCTGCGCCGTGAATCATTAGTAAACTTTGAGTTGGCGAGTCCGGACTTAAGACTCGTCGCAAAAAACGTTGTGTTGTTTGAATTTTGAAATCACTGCTAGAACACAAATCATTTCGCATTCGTTGCATATTTTCTAAATCGGCCGGCGGTAATGGAGGTGCCTGCGTCTCTTTCAATTCAGGAAATGTAGTGTTCACCATTATTCCTATTTTCTCATAAAATACTATTAAATACTAATGGATGCTGGAATTCTTTTTGAAGAAGCGGACGTTTTATTAAAAAGAGATTGGGCATTACACATTGACGATATAGATGAACTACTATGGCGACTAAATGAAGAAGAATTCCAAAAGCTATTACAGCACAAACGTGAATATCCTTCCCGCGTTAAAACACTATTGGATTTCTATTCGCGTAAAACGAATTTTTTAATGACAAATTAACATATGTCTCAGCAAAAAATGGCAGAGAAGTGCGAACAATGTTTACGAAAGACTCACTTCACTATACAGTGTAAGTGTAACAAGCATCTTTGTATTAAACACCGCGATCCAGATGATCATATTTGTACATATAATCATCAGGATGAGTATAAGAAACTACTTGCTATAAACAATCCTCAAATAAAGTCTAAGAAGATTGAGACGATTTAAGATCTACATTTTTACGTTCTACAATATCTCCAAATTTTTCCGCAAAATTCTCAATAAACTCCTCAGAATTCACAGCCCTACGAAGCGAAAGTTCCGCCTCAAGCATGTTAATATGATCTTTTTGTTCAATAATTTTTTTTAAAAGTTCTGCGGAAAATACCGAAGATGACAATTTACTCCCCAAATATACAGATATACCTACAATAGTAAACATAGAACCAACAACACCTACCAAAAATGAACCAGCATCAATATTTCCAGGCATATTATTATACATAAGAAATTATGTATGTCTAAATTCATTTTAAAAATTTATGGAGCCGGCATGTAAGGATGCCCCGAGAATCACTTCCGCGAGAAGTTCAGGAGATCTTTCCTGTAGAGCTTGTCCGCATCATTCACTCATTCATTCCGCATCCTAAAAAGAAAAAGGAACAACCGGTAAGTCCATCGTTACAAAAAGAACTTCATAGAATTCAAACGATTGGGTTACGCAATGTTCCCGCGATGTATATGAAAGGCCTTATTGACTTTTGCATTGACTAACCTTTAAAACTACTATGAAATACGAACGAACATGATAATATTTTATTTCAAATATTTTTGAAAAAAAGAAAAGTCGCGAGAAATTGAAATTATGTGGAACTTTTAATACAATAAAATTTGGACGGTATGATTTTTGTATCAATTCTTCAATCCAAATGTCAATCCGTTTATCAGACAAAAATAAATCTAAATTTTCATGAACTCTATAATTTGGGCCACCCCATGGCGGATCAATATATACAACGTCTGTTTTCCAATTTAAAATTTTTGTACAATCTCCGTGAAATAATTCAACATTCGTAAGATGATACGTTTCAATATTATGTTTCAATGTATCAAAATTATCTTTTTGAATTTCAATACTTTTTACAGAGTTAAATTTTAACGCGAAGTTAATCGTATCTCCGCCGTTACAAGCCGTTGCATCTGTTATTGTTTTACTTTCCAAATCTCCAATCGCATTTTGTAAAAATAACATTATACGATTTGCGTCACGCCTTCGAGTTATACTATATCCACCTTCCTCTGTGGTTTTTAAAGAAGAATATTCAGTTCCTTCTTTAAAAGGGAATAAATCTTCCATACTATTAGTTGAAATACTATATCCTTGAAAACGTATTTTTACACTATAAAATGCGTAAACATCACTGAAATGCCTGTATCAACTAACAGAACAATGCGAAACAGAAACATTCCCGCGGGGTTGCCATCGGATTGGTTGAGTGCTTGGAATTATACTTTCACAAGATCTGGTGGACAGCGGAGGCGTGATTTAATTCTTGAACTCATTAAGAAAAATATCATCCGTGAATTTGACAGTTCAATGGTTTTATCCGGAGATTTGGAAGATTGGATGGAGATCTATTATAATGCAAAGAACGGCAATCCGTCCGCAATGTTAAACGACGAGGCAAGAAAGGTTCGTGTTGCGTTGAATACGAACTACAGTAGCTCCGGTGTTGAATTCAAACACACTGAAGAAACGACTAAACTTGTTTTGAAACAGCTACCATATATCGGTGTTTCCCGCTTAGGGGAAAACTTATGCGTATACTTCTGGAATTAAAACGGAAGTTTTTCAATAAAATGATTATTATATAAACACTATGAAGTATTATAAAATACTTGCGTCAGATTTTACCCATAACAAGCATAGATATAACATCGGATATAATGAATATACTGGTAATTTTGACACATCACAATGCGGTATAAATGGGTTTCATTTCTGTAAAGAAGAAGACATTCCGCTATGGTTAACACACAATATTAATAATATGTGGATTGCAGAAGTTACACTGTGTAAAGATTCGATCGTTGTTGTTGGAACGAATGAATTAAAAACAAATAAATTTATTCTTTCAAACTTTGTGAATATTAATGATTGGATGTTAACACAAGATGTTTACAATATTGTTGCAAATATAAATGGATGTGCGATTCAATATGTTTCAAATCCGACTGACGAGTTATGTATTGCGGCAATGAATAAATGTCCATGTTCTATTAGCTGTATTAAATACGAATCTGAAGAAGTATCTATACGCGCTATTAAAATTAATCCCCACGTTATTTCGTTGATTGATTCTAAACATCAGACGCCATTGGTATGCTTTACCGCGATTGATCAGAATCCTGAAACAATTTTGGAAATCAATAATGTAACGGAAGAATTATGTATTTTCGCTGTAAAACGATGTCCTTCGATTATGCGATCTATTCAGAAACAAACTAGACGTATTTGTTTAACCGCGGTTAGACTTGATGGACTTACATTATGTCATGTGACACAAAAAACAGTTGAAATTTGTATATGCGCAATGATTCAGACAAAGGATGCGTTTAAGTATGTTCCTAACCATTTAAAAGATCACGGAGCTATACTTGCATTAAAAACGGATTCTTAATTATACAATGTTAATATGTTGACCAAAGGTTCATAAGTCGATAGTTCGGCGACTATAACTTCAAACTCATCTGCATATTTCGGATGTTAAACTAGAATGGGAAATGGGGGTAACGTAGGTTATCACAGATTTGTGCGAGGAGGGGCATGAGTCACGTTCGGGACGTATCATACTTTGTGCACTACGGCAAAGGTCGGTTGGATACGACTGGTTGATGTGCGAGGAGGTGCACATCTTTTTCATTCCGCTTTTTTAAAAACTCATGAAAACGGATTTATGAAAGACAAGGGGGAATTGTGTTAGACAAGGAACTAATCTAATAAAGAGAATGGTTTGCTCAAACTGCGGAGAAAGCGGTCACAACAAGCGTACTTGCGAGGCT
>Ga0007833_1000003_pt1 | contig 75075 bp, 89 predicted proteins | sample CryBogCBE25Jul07_FD_71204 | JGI IMG/M metagenome (GOLD analysis project Ga0007833, IMG submission 71204) | Freshwater microbial communities from Crystal Bog, Wisconsin, USA - CBE25Jul07 | ecosystem: Environmental > Aquatic > Freshwater > Lake | place: Crystal Bog, Wisconsin, USA | collected...
ACCGGGATTGGGCACATTCTCTGGTAAAACTCAGCGCATAAATAGCTTATTCCAAAATCAGGTTCCAGGCTACAACGAACTTGTAAATCAAATAAATTTAAATTAAATTTAATCGTCTTCAGCTCAGCCTAAGGTATACTGAGTAGTATATTTATTTATGAAAAAACAAAGACAATTTATCCTCACCATCATCGCTTTTGCCCTTCTAGTTATGTTTTATGGCTGGTTCATTAAAAGTGGTCATGGGCTCAATACTTCAAGCGACCGCATTATAGCAATTAGCCGTATCGCGGGGATTATAGCAACCGCTGGAGTACTGCTTGAATTTTTAGTTATGAGTCGAGCTCCCTTTATTGAGGATAATTTTTCGCTCGAGGAGATAAATGAATTTCATAGATATGCGGGATATACCATTGTCTATTCACTTATAGTTCATATTGTGTTTGTTACTGTTGGTTATGGGGCACTTGACCATTTCAGCCTCTGGAAACAATTCTGGTCGTTCCCGAGTCAATTCTCAGGGCTACTCAGTGCCTTGGTTGGCTCAGCAGCTCTTTTAGTTGCTGCCGCGTTTAGTATTAAATTATTACGAAAAAAATTACCATATGAACTTTGGTATTTTATTCACGTTATTGTGTACGGCAGTATAGTCCTTACCTTTTCCCACCAGGTAGATAGTGGTGGTGATGTATCGACACTTCCTTGGATGCGAGCATACTGGTATTTTCTTTTTGGCCTTCTTTTTGTAATTGTTGCCTACTATCGTTTTATTCGTCACATTACGCTCAGCTTATACCATGGTTTTAAAATTGAAAAAATTGTACCAGAAGCAAATGGTATTTATTCTGTATATATTTCAGGCCGGAATATTCAAAAGTATAACTATAAGGCGGGACAATACGCACATTGGCGAATGTTGAACCCTAAGTTATTTTTACAAAATCATCCTTTTTCGTTTTCTTCAGTCCCCGGTTCCGATCATTTACGCTTTACCTTTAAGACCTCAGGAGATTTTACAAATAAGCTTGCATCAGTACCCGTAGGAACTCGATTACTTGTTGATGGTCCTCGTGGATCGTTTGTTACAGAGCATTCATTTGATCGGAAGGTTCTTATGATTGCTGGTGGAATTGGAGTATCTCCTTTTATACCACTTGCTAAATCACTGCTTGAAGATAAGCGCGATGTAACGGTGCTCTATAGTGTTGTCAATAGAGAGGATGTTGCCTTCAAGGAAGAGTTTAATCAACTTTTAAATACCTATCCAGCTACCTTTCGACTCGTGAATCATGTTGCAAGTGAAACGGGCTATATCACTGAAGCTACTCTTTTGAAATTTGTCGCAGAAGATAGAGACGAAGCGGTCTATGTATGTGGGCCTCCCGCCATGACAAACTCGATTATTAAGCAGCTCAAGAATCTTGATTTTTATGACGATCAGATTATTACTGAGCAATTCTCATTTGCTTGATAAGAGCTGTCTCAGCTCATTATTTTTATTAATGTATATACAACTATATCCCGGGAGTTGCTTTAGTACTGAAAGCCCCTTTTTGCCCATCGCAAAAATGACGGTTGCATAGACATCTGCTACGAGAATAGAGGGACCAAAAATTGTTACTGATTTAAAGTAATCAGGTGTGATGCGTGAAATCGGGTTTATTATATGATGACCCCTTTCGTAATTACCTGACGAGGCGACGGCGATTGCATCTACTTCTAGGTGAGCCAGGATCTTTTTTGTATCATTTGGATTAGAAATTCCAATGTTCCATGTATTTGCATCACTTGAATTTGCCACAATGTCTCCGCCTGCATTGATTAGAAAGGTTTCATATCCGGATTGTTTCAAGAATTGAGACACTTGATTGATTGCATAGGCTTTTACATAGCCACTTGGATCGTAATCTGAATCGAATTGAGCATCAAAATAGCCACCAGTTTCTTTTTTTAGTTGTTCACAAATGTTAAATATTTTTCTAAATTCTTCAGATGATTCCTCTATTGTGACAATTCCCCTATTAAATCTTGACACTTCACTTTGTTCTTTGTAAGTACTAAAGCGCTCATCAAGTTTAGTAAAAATATTGAATGAATCAGATAGTATTTTGTTTGTACCATCAGGAACATCAATACTTATGGGTATCCCCATGATAGTTTGAACTTTACGCATAACTTAGCATTAAGCAGCTTTTGCTTGATCGAGAGCAGATTGTAACGATTGTTGGTAACTTTGGCTCGTATATGTGGCACCAGATACGCCATCAATTTGGGCACTTTGTGCACTAATAGTTTGCGATTGAAGTAAAGGGCCTGCTTGACTTGATAGATATTGTGACCGCTCAGCTGCATTTGGCATGGTAAGTAGATTAACAGTTGTTATTTTTCCGCCGTTAATAACAATTGAAATCTGGACATCACCATAGGGATTCTGAGCATCAGATCCAGTGTAGGTACCATCCTTGTACTGTACAGCTGTAGTTGTTGTAGAGGAATTAGCTGTAGTTGACTGTGTGGGCGCGCTAGATGCCAGGGGGCCACCTCCGGTTTTAGCAGGATTGCCTGATTTAAAAGCGGTTGGACCGTAGTAGATAACAAGCATGCCAAGAATTGCTATTGCCGCGAAGGTTATAAAATACTTTTTCATGCTTTAATTATTGCATATAGTACATGAGAATTTCATTAAAATCTTGAACAATGACACTCACTGTAATTTTGTTGCCACACCTCAGTTTATTTGCTACTATACAATCAAATATGTCGTTATATAAAAATAGTTTGATTTCTTCGATTGTGCCAAAAAATATTACTCAGCAAATTGCGGGTACTAAATGAGCGCATTTTCTCACTTTGCGGTAGATTCTTCAGTTCCGCTTGCTTCTGAGAATGTATTTACGGTTTTTGGATTTGGCGTGACTAATTCGATGCTGCTAGGCATTATCATTGGACTTATTATCACTGGCGTTTTTGTTCTTTCGGCACGGCGTCTTAAGATTCGTCCAGGTTCACGATTCGTTTATTTCATTGAAATAATTACCGTGTTTATTCTTGATACTATTAAAACCAATTTTGACGGGGACGAAAAAAAAGCACGTAAATTTTTACCCCTTTTCATTTCTTTTTTCTTGTTTATTTTACTTAATAACCTTTTTGGCTTACTGCCTGGCATGGGGGGCACGCTCTATCTTGCTCATGGTGCAGAGCAGACACCACTGCTTCGACCCTTCACAACCGATCTTAATGGCACACTAGCCCTTGCACTGATTGCTATGTCAACAGTCTGGTTTTATGCAGTCCGCGAACGTGGCGCAATCCCCCATATTAAGCACTATTTTAGTATTTTGAAACCGTGGTGGAACCCAATGAATTTCTTTCTTGGGCCACTAGAAATCTTGACTGAATTGATCCGACTTGTAACACTCGCACTTCGATTGTTTGGTGTTATCTATGCTGGTGAAGTACTTCTCCGTGTTATTACTATCCTAACTGGTAATTTTGCATGGGCCGGTACCGTCCCAATTATTTTTATGGAAATTTTCTTTAGTGCTATCCAGGCATATTTATTTTTGATGTTATCATCGGTGTACCTTGCTATGTCTACCACACCAATCCATGATGATAGCCATGATGCTTCGCATTCTCCCCGTGATCAAAAAATGACACAGGTTGAATCAGTAAATTAACGTAAGTAATAGGAGAAATAATATGAATTTAAGCCCAGAATTAGTAAAAGGACTGACCATTGGTCTTGGTGCTATCGGACCAGCTGTCGGACTTGGCCTTATTGGTGCAGCAGCAGTTAATTCAGTAGGTCGAAACCCAGAAGCTCAGTCAAAGATTTTCACCATGGCGCTCATCATGGCTGGTCTTGTTGACGCCGTAATGGTATTCGTTCTACTTATCGTCTTCACAACAAAGTAATACATTTCAATGAATATCACGTTTTTCGCAGTATCAGAATCAGCATCCGGGCTATCTTCCCTCGGCATTAATCTAAAAAGTCTCGCTTTTCAGATTATTGCTTTTGCTATCGTTCTTTGGGTTTTGAATAAATACGCTATACGGCGTATTTTAGTTATTCTTGATCAGAGAAAAGAAGAATTACAAAAAGGTTTAGACGAAGCGGCTGAAGCTTCAAAGAAACTTGAACAAGCCACTACTAAAGCCGATAAAATTCTTGCTGAAGCACGATCAGAAGCAGATGAAATTTTAGCAGGCGCACACGGCGAAGCTTCACAACTTCTAAAGACCATTGAGGATAAAGCAAATCTCAGAGCTGAAAATATTATTACTGAAGCGCGTAATCAATTATCTCGTGATGTAGAAAAAGCGAGAACTGAGCTCGTTTCTGAAACGAGCAAGCTTGTCGTTAAGGTGGCATCAGTTTTTATAGGAGATAAGCTAACTTCTGAAAAAGATATGATGGAAATTGAAAAACAAATCAAGGACGCTGCTAAATGACATCACGAACGCAAGTTGCAGATTACCTTGCCGATAAAATTTTTGCAGGGACAAATTCAAAAAAAGTTATGAGTGAAGTAGCTGCCTGGCTGCAGGCGCATAATAAAACACGGCAAGTTAATTATCTCGTAAATGATGTTGCCAGAGCGCTTACAAAACACGGATACTACTGCGTTTCGATTACTTCCGCTCGAGAATTAAGCCAGGTAACTAAAAAACAAGTTGAAACGAGCATTAAAGATATGACTGGAGCAACCACACTTGAATGTACTTACAGAGTAGATCGCAAACTGATAGGTGGAATTATTATTAAAACACCAGAAGCAGCGCTCGATGCAAGTATCCAAAGTCGACTAGCCAAAATTATTGAAGGAGTAAAGTAATGAGTGATTTAAATGTTAAAGCCCTGAGCCGAGAGATTGATGATGCTATCAACGGTCTTAAGGACGGTGCAAAAATGGAACAATCTGGTGTTGTCACAAAAGTTAGTGACGGTATCGTTTGGATCTATGGGCTCAGAGATTGTGGCTTTAGTGATGTGATTGCTATTGAAACAAAAGACGGAGCAAAGATTGAGGCGTTTGCCCTTAATCTGTATGAAGACGAAATTGGTGCCGTTATTTTGGGCAGTGAAGTTGGAGTTAATGCTGGAGCTAAAGCAACCCTAACAGGAAGAACTTTGGAAGTTCCGGTTGGCCCAGAACTCGTTGGTCGAGTCGTTAACCCACTTGGGCTACCAATTGATGGGCTCGGTCCTATCAAAACTAAGCAAATGGGACTCATCGAACGGCCTGCGCCTGGTGTTATGGATCGAAAGAGTGTTAATGAACCCCTGGCTACAGGAATTATTGCAATCGATACGATGGTACCAATTGGTCGCGGACAGCGTGAACTCTTAATTGGTGATAGACAAACAGGAAAAACTGCCATTGCAATTGATACAATGATTAATCAGGCACGTCAAAAGACCGGAGTTATTAATGTCTATGTTGCTATCGGACAAAAAAGTGCCAAGGTTGCTGCGCTTGTGGAACGACTTAAGACAGAAGGTGTAATGGATCAAACCATTATTGTCGCCACGAGTCCTTCTGATGCCGCCAGTATGCTGTATCTTGCTCCGTACACAGGAACTGCCATGGCTGAATATTTCCGTGATAACAAACAACATGCCTTAATCATTTATGATGATTTATCAAAGCATGCGGTTGCATATCGACAAATGTCACTCCTCCTTCGTCGTCCACCAGGTCGAGAAGCCTATCCTGGTGACGTATTCTATCTGCATTCACGTTTACTTGAACGATCTGCTAAATTATCTGATGATCTTGGTGGCGGTAGTCTCACTGCCCTTCCTATTATCGAGACCCAAGCGGGAGATATCAGTGCCTATATCCCAACTAACGTTATTTCAATAACAGATGGACAAATTTTCCTTGAAACGAACTTGTTTTATCAAGGTATTCGTCCCGCTATTTCAGTTGGACTTTCCGTATCTCGTGTTGGTGGTGCTGCACAAACAAAAGCAACTAAGAGTGTTGCAGGTACCTTGCGTCTTGAGCTTGCGCAGTTTAGAGAACTTGCTAGCTTTGCCCAATTTTCAAGTGATCTTGATGAGGACACGAAAAATAGGATTGACCGTGGGCGATTATTGACTGAAGTGCTTAAACAGAAGCAATTCCAGCCACTAAGTGTTGCTGAGCAAGTAATCACTATGATTGCAGCAACAAAAGGCGCGCTTGATCATCTCACCAATAAAGACGTTGAATCAGCGGTTACACGAGTTATTGCAGAAGTTAAGAAATCTGAAAAAACCATCTATGCTTCACTGGATAAAGGAACAAAACCTGAAGAAGCTGATGTTGATAAAGTAGTGAAAATTGCTGAAAAAGTTACAAAGAGCTTTGGTAGCGATAAGGTTAAGAAAGACTAACTATGGCAGCGCAACAAGGCATTAAACGGCGAATAAAATCTGTAACAAATACAAAACAGATTACTAAGGCTATGCAACTTGTAGCTGCTTCTAAACTAAGAAAAGCACAGGAAGCTGCACTTGGACCTAAAGATTATATTGCAGTAGGAACAAAACTTCTTGAAAAGCTTTCTAGTGCATCCGAGGCACAGTATCACCCTTTCTTTGCAAAAAGAAACGGTAAAAAGTCGCTCTTGATTGCTATTTCAAGTGATCGTGGGTTGGCAGGTGCCTACAATAGTAATGTGCTCAGAGCAATCTCAAAATACACGCTGGAAAGTGGTGTCAATCAATCAGTTATTGGAATTGGTAAGTACATCGCACAGCATGTTGCTCGCACAAAGCAATTACATGAAGTTGCTGCGTTTATGACAGATTTAGAAAACCCTGATATTGCAATCGTTTTACCAGTCCTTAGCGAAGCGATTGAACAGTTTGTGACAGGAAAAGTGGACAGCGTACAGCTCATAACCACTAGTTTTGTTTCAATTGTGAAACAAGAAGTTATTGTGACGCAACTTCTACCTATTGTGCCTCCGTCAGAAGCAGTAGCCGCAAACACAACGTATGAGCCAGAAGTTGATCAGTTGCTCGATTTTGTTTTAAAACGTCTTCTGGAGGCGCAGCTAATGCAAGCTCTACTTGAAGCTAAAGCTTCCGAGCAAGCAGCCCGAATGCTTGCGATGAAGAATGCCACGGATAATGCGTCTGACCTTATATCCGACCTAACTCTTGCTTACAACAACGCCCGCCAGGCTGCCATCACTCAAGAATTAGCAGAAATTACAGCGGGAGCAGAGGCAGCAAATGGATAATAAGAACAATCAACAGAATATAGTAAAGGAGAATAAATGAGTAACGCAGTAAAAATGAACGGTAAGGTTATCCAGATTGTTGGTGTTGTTGTTGATGTTGAATTTCCTCACGACTCACTCCCAGAAATCTATGATGCTATTACGATTGAACTTAATAAAAAAACACTTTATCTTGAAGTTGAGCAGCATTTGAGTGAAACAACGGTTAGGGCGCTTGCGCTTTCGAGTACTGATGGACTCAAGAGAGGTCAAGAAGTGGTGGCAACAGGAGCACCTATCACTGTTCCGGTTGGAGATCAAACTATGGGACGTATGTTCAATGTTGTCGGCCAGCCAATTGACGGTAAGCCAGAAACTAAATTTACTCACATGGCTCCAATTCACCGTGAACCACCAACACTTGAAGAACAGAGTGGTAAAATTGAAATCCTTGAAACTGGTATTAAAGTAATCGACCTTATCGCTCCTGTGACAAAAGGTGGTAAAGTAGGACTCTTCGGTGGTGCTGGTGTTGGAAAGACAGTGCTTATTACTGAACTTATTAATAACATTGCTAAGTATCATAGCGGTAATTCAGTGTTCGCTGGTGTCGGTGAACGAACCCGTGAAGGAAATGATCTGTATCATGAGATGGCAGATAGCGGTGTGCTTGATAAAACGTCACTTGTTTTTGGCCAGATGAATGAACCACCTGGTGCACGTCTTCGAGTTGGTCTTACTGGACTTACCCTCGCAGAAGGATTTCGTGATCAAGGAAAAGACGTGCTTCTTTTTGTTGACAACATTTTTCGTTTTACACAGGCTGGCGCTGAAGTGTCTGCCTTGCTTGGTCGTTTGCCAAGCGCCGTAGGATACCAACCTAACCTGCAACAAGAAATGGGTGCACTACAAGAACGTATTACGAGTACGAAAACTGGATCTATTACATCTGTACAGGCTGTTTATGTACCTGCCGATGACCTTACTGACCCTGCTCCTGCCACCACTTTTAGCCATCTGGATTCAACAATTGTGCTTTCAAGAGCGCTAACTGAGCTTGGTCTTTACCCAGCGGTTGATCCACTTGACTCGAACAGTACTATTCTTGATCCAGCAATTGTTGGGGATGAACATTATGATGTCGCTCGAAGAGTACAGGCTATATTGCAGCGATATAAAGACCTGCAAGATATTATCGCAATTCTTGGTATGGAAGAACTTAGTGATGAGGATAAGCTTACGGTTGCCCGAGCTCGTCGAATCCAACGCTTCCTCACGCAACCTTTCCATGTTGCTGAAGTGTTCCTGAACATTCCTGGTGCATACGTTAAGCTTGAGGATACGATTATTGGATGTCGAGAAATACTTGATGGAAAACATGATGATAAACCAGAATCTGCATTTTATCTAAAGGGATCCATAAAAGAGGTTAAATAGTGGATTTTTCTCTCATCACTTTAGCGGGCACTCAGTATCACGAGAATGTCTCAGAGGTACTGCTTAGAACTTCAGAAGGCGATACAGTTATCATGCCTCATCACGAGCCGCTAACTGCGATTGTGCTTGGTGGACCGCTGACAATTCGTACTAAAGCAAAGAAAGAAGACATTTTTGCTATTTATGGTGGAATTCTTGAAATAGAAGATAATAAAGCCACTCTCCTTGCGGATGAAGCCGATCATGCTGATAGTCTTGTTGAATCAGAAATTGCAGCATCTATGAAATTAGCCCAAGAACTTCAAAATAATGCTCAAACTAAAATTGAGCTTCAACGAGCAAGACTGCTCGTAGATCGTCATGCGATACGTCTAGATGTCGCACGAATACGTCGAAGAAAAAATCGCTAGATTATAATTTTGCTGTTCCTTTTTTTTTGCTATACTAAGCATAAGCTTAATATAAAGGATCTTTACGTATGGACAATAATCAGCCAACTTCATTTAACCCTAATCCCCAGCCGACAGCCTCAGTTGATGGCTTCAATCAAGGGGCCACTCGACCAATGCAAACAGCTCCCGCTGCACCAGCAATGAGCGCACCAACACCTCAAGCTGCTGCACCTGATATGAGTGCAATGTTTGCACCTGACACCCCTTCATCGCTACCTCCAGTTGTCACTATGAAGAAATCATCAATGACTGGCTCACTTCTTTTATCTGTCGTCATTGCAGTTGTATTCCTAGTACTTGGTGGAGTTGGTGGCTATATGTACCAAAACTCAAAAGACAAAGTCACAATCGATGGTCTAAACAAAACTATAGCTACACAAAAGGCTACCATTTCAGCAAGCACACAGTCATCGATGATGGCAAAAGATCTAAAATCTTCAGTTGACGCACTTACAACGTATGGTACTTCTCTCGCAACTGTAGCCAATCAACTCAAAACAACGTGTGGCAAGCCTTGTGCGACAGTAACTATCCCGACCGCTCCTTCGCTTAACAACGATGGCACATTGAACACTACGCCAACGCCTACGACATCTACTACTACGAACACTACCACTAAAACCCCTACAACTACTCCTACAACAAGTAAGTAGTGTAAAAGAACGATTTTTGTTCTACACTAAAAGCTATGTCTGAATTTTCAAAGTTTATTTCTCCCATGACTGTTCAAGGTCTTCGGGGGCGTAAACTTGTTATGCCGTCATTCAATACTGATAAAACAGATAATCAGATTATGATGTTATATGGGTTGCATTCATCTATAGAACGAATGCAAGGTATTATCGAAAATATTGCTGATGAAGGCACGGTAACGGTACCAGATATTCCTGGCTTCGGAGGTATGCAAAGTCTTTATTCTATTGGAATAAAACCCACGGCCGATGCACTTGCAGAGAACATCTACCATTTTATTAAACAGCACTATGGCACTACCAAGTTTAAAGCGGTTGGTATGAGCTATGGTTTCGTAATTCTAACCCATCTTTTACAGAATCATCCGGAACTAAAAAAACAGATGACTCTTGTCGTTAGTTTGGCGGGTCTTACTGATCGGGATGAGTTCATCGTCTCTAAATTTAAATACTTATCGTGGGTTGGAATCCTTAAGATATTTAATGGAAAATATCGATCATGGATTTTTAAAAACATTTTTCTAAGGCCTTTTATTCTAAAAACCATTTATAGAGTCCAGGCTGCTAATCATCCTAAATTTAAGGATGCCGATAAGAAAGAACTAAATAAGCGCCTCGATTACGAGGTTTATCTATGGCAGGCCAACGAACCCCGTACGTACACTCTCGCTACGTTAGATGTACTACAACTTAAGACACCACATATAGTAATTGATGTGCCCCTGCTACATGTATCAATCGACTCTGATCAGTATGTTGACCACAAACTTGTTGTTGCCAATCTTAAGCAGATTTATACTTCCGTAAGCGAAACACAGGCGCACATGCCAAATCATGCACCTACTGTAATTAGTTCAAAGAAAGATGCTGCTCCTTTCATTCCGCTTAAAGCGCGCCAAATGCTCTCATCTTAATCCTGGAGTGAATGCTATACTATTGGTATGAAAATCGGTCTCGTTTGCCCATATAATATGTTTCAGTTTGCTGGAGGAGTTCAGGAAATCGTACAAGAGCTTTCAAAAGAACTTATTCACCTAGGTCATGAAGTAAAAATTATTACTCCACGCCCTAAAAATTTGAATCAACCTGTTCCCAAAAATATGATCTTACTCGGTAGAAGCACGAAACTTAATACCCCGTTCGCCACCATGGTTGACTTTGGATTTGAAGCAGAAGGTGTCGAGATTCAAGCAATACTTGATCAAGAGAATTTTGATATTATTCATTTTCACGAGCCGTGGGTGCCCGTCCTGTCTCGACAAATACTAATGCGATCAAAAGCTATTAATATAGCAACTTTCCATGCAACGCCCCCATCAACCTTAGTCAGTAAATCTCTTTTAAATATTGTTATTCCTTATACGAAATCAGTTTTAAATTATATAGATGGCTATAGTGCGGTCTCTGATTCTGCCGCGGAGTATGTGCTGTCATTAATGGATGAACCCGTGGTTATTATTCCTAATGGCATTAACCTGACTACCTTTACTCCAAAAAACATATCAAAAGCTTCAGGTAAAAAAAGAATACTGTACTTGGGCCGCCTAGAAAAACGAAAAGCGGTACCTTACTTGCTCAGGGCCTATCATGAATTAAGAAAAAAACATGACGACGTAGAACTCGTCATTGCTGGCAGTGGAGTCAAGCGGGCTACGCTTGAAAAATTGGTACAAACTGAAGGAATTCCAGATGTTACGTTTTTAGGTTTCATTCCTGAAAACCAAAAAGTAGCGTTGATTCAGGGTGCAGATTTGTATTGTTCTCCGGCTATGTATGGGGAAAGCTTTGGCATAGTGCTACTTGAAGCTATGGCACTCGGCGTTCCCGTTGTTGCCGGTAATAATCCTGGCTATGCTTCTGTTATGACTGATGAAGGGAGAATTAGTTTAGTGAATCCCAAGAGTGAAACAGATTTCATGCATCGGCTTGAGCTAATGCTCTACAACGAAGAAATGAGAACAGTCTGGAAGAAATGGGCTAAGAAACAAATACCTAGATATTCATTTGATAAGATTGCAGAGCAATATTTACATTTATATACATCCACTAAGAAACATCATGAACAAAAAACTTAAAATTGGACTTCTACTTGATGACACCCTTGATACACCTGACGGGGTGCAGCAATACGTACTTTGTCTTGGGGGATGGTTAACTAACCAAGGTCACGAGGTGCATTATCTTGTGGGAGCTTCAAAGAGAGATGATATTAAACATCTACACTCAATAGCAAACAATATTCGGGTACGCTTTAATAAAAATCGCCTGAGTATACCATTACCAACTTCAAGGAGTGCAATTCGAAATCTTTTAGATGAACTACAACTTGATGTATTGCATGTTCAGATGCCCTACAGCCCTTTATTTGCAGGACGAGTAATAGAAGCCGCCCCTGCGTCTGTTAAGATTGTTGGAACATTTCATATTGTTCCCGATAGTTGGATTCAAAAAGCAGGTTCGTATGCTTTAGCCTACTTTAATAGAAAGACTATTAAGAAATTTCATCACATAATTTCTAATTCAACTGCCGCACAAAAAACCGCTCTCGATGTATTTCGTATGCAAAGCACAATTATTCCTTGCACGGTTTCATTAAAAGCAATGCAACATGAACCTGTATATAGAAAAAAACTTCATGTTGTTTTCTTAGGTAGGTTAGTTGAAAGAAAGGGCTGTGGCTACCTTCTTGAGGCGCTCGCAAAGCTCAATGAACGCTATAGCGCCAGCTACAATGTAACAATTGCGGGTAAGGGCCCACTTGAAGCCGAACTTAAGCAAAAAGCTCGTAAGCTTAATCTGAAGAATGTTGAATTTGTAGGTTTTGTGCAAGAAAAAGATAAACCTGCCCTGCTCGCTTCAGCAGATATAGCAGTTTTTCCTAGTACTGGTGGTGAAAGTTTCGGTATTGTACTTATTGAAGCGATGGCAGCGGGTGCACGCGTAGTACTCGGTGGAAATAATGTCGGATACACTACTGTGTTGTCCGAGCATCCTGACCTTTTGATAGATCCTAGGGATACGACTGCATTTGCCAATCGTTTACATTATTTTATGGAACATAAAGAAGCAAGAGATGCTGCCCACGACTGGGCACAGCATAGCGTTAGACAATATGATATTGAAGTCGTCGGACGAAATATAGAAAGGCTTTATCACTGATGTCTAAGGTTATAATTTATTTCTCGATTACTATTTTTGGAACGCTTGGTTCATATATTCCTGTATGGTTTATGCATGCAACTTTTTTCGATCTTTCAAGTATTCTTTTAGGCGGTGTTGGTAGTATTTTTGGGCTTTGGATTGGCTTTAAACTCTATAAGGATTACCTTTCATGATTGATACGAGGAATCTTGTCGATAAGTATAAAAACTTACCGGTTGAAAGAATTAAAGAGGAGCTTTCATCGCATGCTAAGCCCTTGTCCATCGCTATAGAAAATATTCAGCATGATTTTAATATTGGGTCTATCGTCCGATCAGCTAATGCTTTCAATGTAGAATCTGTGCACATAATCGGAAAAAAACATTGGAATCGAAGAGGAGCAATGTCAACTGAAAAATATCTACTGCTTTTTCACCATCCAACAATTGATTCTTTCCTAAAGTGGACGGCTGAAAATAAGAAAAAAATAGTAGGAATAGATAATATTGAGGGTAGTGTCCCACTCATGCAATTTGAATTTCCTGATAACCCTATATTAGTATTTGGTCAGGAAGGCCCCGGTTTAAGTGATGAAATGAAACAGTACTGCACAGCACTTGTAGCTATCGAGCAGTATGGATCAACACGCTCTGTAAACGTCGGTGCAGCTGCCGCGATTATAATGTATGATTGGGTACGACGACATGAAAACAAGTGATTTTGATTACCAACTTGATGATAACCTGATTGCCGATGTTCCACCCGATATTCGAGGTACTTCACGTCTTCTCGCGCTCAACAAAAAAACGGGTGAATACTCTGATGGCCAATATACAGACCTTATAGATTTTTTACATCCAGGGGATGTATTAGTGCTTAACGATACTAAGGTCATCAAAGCTCGAATTACAGCACAAAAAGCAAATGGAGCAACCCGAGAACTGATTCTTATTGAAAAACATGGCACAACTGACGACTGGCATTATCATAAAGTGCTCTATCGGAAAAAGATTTCTAAAGGAGATATTTTAACAGTTGGCGCCTATGCACTCGAAGTAGAAGAAATTTTAGGTGACGGCATAGCACAAATTAAATCAGAAAAAGATTTACTCGAACTTTCTCAAGAAATCGGCACCGTTCCCCTTCCACCTTACATGCGACGTGAGGCAACGGAACAAGATATTGAACGGTACCAAACAGTCTGGGCAGATGATGCTGGGTCAGTGGCTGCTCCAACGGCTAGTCTTAATATGACTGCTGAAGCACTGAGGGAAATCGAAAAAAAAGGTATTAAGGTCTGTTATGCGACCTTGCATGTTGGCCTTGGCACATTTTTACCAATACGAGTTGATGATGTTGCCACTCATACCATGCATAAAGAATTTTTTGTGTTGCCAAAAGAAACGATTACTTCCATTCGTGATGCAAAGAAGCATAATAAACGAGTTTTTGCTCTTGGAACTACCATAACCAGAACGCTTGAATATAACGGAGATTATATAGTAAGTAATGATCCTGCAGTCGATAAACATGGGGACGCTGATATATTTATTTATCCTGGTTATTCGTTCAAGGTAATCGATGGCCTCATAACGAATTTTCATGCACCGAGAAGTACAGTCTTAATGCTTACCGCCGCCTTTGCTGGCTGGGAACATCTGCTGCCTGCATATAATCATGCCACCGCCACTCATTATTCCTTTTTGAGTTACGGCGACAGTATGGTTATTTACTAGTTACATCGCACTTTTCTCTGTTACAATTACTACCAATGGCATCATTCTCATTTAAAATTGAAAAAAGATTTGGCAACACACTTGCACGGGTTGGTGTTATCTCGACGCCGCATGGAGACATTAAAACACCTGCATTTATTGCTGGCGGCACAAAAGCTACTGTTAAGGCACTTACACCTGAGCAAATACTTAGCACCGGTGCGCAATCAGTACTTGCGAATACCTATCATTTAATGTTACGCCCTGGTGCAGACATTGTGCAGCAAGCCGGCGGACTTGGAAAATTTATGAACTGGCAGTTACCAACATTTACTGATAGCGGTGGGTTTCAAGTATTTAGCCTTGGGGTTGCATATGATAAAGGTATCGATGCAGTGAGTCACAGTCAAAAAGGTGATAAAAAAAATACTAAAGCATCCTCAAACCAGCTCGCTAAAGTGACCGATCAAGGTGTAACTTTCAAAAGCCATATTGATGGATCTTCACTTTCTATGACACCAGAATCAAGTATGGAATTACAGCACCTTATTGCAGCAGATATTCATATGGCATTCGACGAATGTCCAGCACCACTTTCTGAGCGAAGCTATTTGATAGATAGTTTAACAAGAACCCATAATTGGGCTCTTAGATGCCTTACACGTCACCAGGAACTCAATGATGAGCATGTGGCTCGAAATGAACCCTTGCAGGCCCTCTACGGCGTTGTACAAGGTGCTCGGCACGAAGATCTCAGAAAACAAAGTGCAGCATTTTTAGGTTCCAAAGATTTTGACGGTTATGGAATTGGCGGCGTATTTGAACCACAAGAAATACCTGAAGTTGTTAAATGGGTCACAGAAACATTGCCCGAAAACAAACCACGACATTTACTTGGTATGGGGGCACAGCCGGCTGACTTGTTTCTTGGTGTTGAGTATGGCATAGATACCTTTGATTGCGTTGCACCAACTCGGCAAGCTCGCAACGGAGCGCTCTATACTAAAAATGGTCGTATTAATATTACTAATGCTAAGTTTGCAACCGATTTTAATCCCATTGAAAGGGATTGCGAATGTTATACGTGTCGTCATTACACAGCAGCCTATATAAACCATTTATTTCGAGCTGATGAAATACTAAGCGCCACCCTCGCTACTATGCATAATGAATATTTTGTAATAAGCACGGTAGATGCAATACGCAACTCACTAATCGATGATACGTACTATGAATACAAGCAAAAATTCTTGTCAGCCTATTATGGCGATAGCTATAAACAGTTCATGTAATTAGTTGGTTAAACTTAGAGCTGGTGATTCAAAGGTATCTATATTTTCAGTTCTTTTTATATAGGCAATAATCTGAAGCGTAATTGGTGATACGATCACTTCTGTGACAACTTTAACCAAGTAAACAGTAGCAATTAATTGAATAAGGGTTGACCCACTTATTGTACCTGCGAATGCAAGCGTACTAAAAAGGGCTGTGTCAATGAGGCTACCTATTGCTGTTGAGCCCACAACTCGAGCCCAAATTCCCTTGCCTTGGGTTTTTATTTTTAGTTTAGCTAAAATATAGCTATTGAAAAATTCGCCGAAGAAAAGTGCAGTGATACTCGCACCTACAATACGCCACACAACACCAAGGATAGCATTATAGGCATCTTGCCCTGTCCAATCACTGGCGTGTGGAAGCAATCCAACAATATAAAATGTACTGGTCATGAGAATGAGCATAGCTATTCCAAGATAGATCAACCTTCGCATTTTTCTAAACCCATATATCTCAGTGATGATATCTCCCACTATATATGCCAAAGGAAATAAAATTGTGCCCGCGTCAAAAGTAAGTGAATAAAAATGTACTATTTTAAAACTTGCGATATTGCTTACAATAAGCACTGTAATAAAGAGCGCGATTAGAATTTCATAGGCAGTGAAATGTGATTCTTTTACTGTAGTCTTGACCATATTTGTCCTTCGTCGGTGTCCTTTAATAGTATTTTCTGGTTTTTCAGTATATCACGAAGATGATCTGATGTTTTCCAATCACTTTTTTTTCGAGCATCGGCACGCTCTTTTATAGTTAGTTTTTGGCCTGCTGTTATATCGCTTGAATGTAGGTAAAGCCCGAGACCATTTTGGATAAATGCTTCAACTTCCATAATATCTTCAGGATTGGCTTCAAGTCCCCGAGTTTCGATGTACCGCAAGGCTTCTTCAACGTGAATGAGTGCCCTTGGGGTATCAAGATCTTGTTGTAAGGCATCAAGTGCTGATGCCAATGCAACAGAAACTTTTGAATCGGATGTGCTAGTTGTGTTTACTTGCCATTTTCGTTCAATAATACTGGCCCAGTTATTCAGCCTATTATTTGCAGCGACAAGATTTTCCCAAGTAAAGTTTGATTCTGTTCGGTAATGGCTTTGTAGGACAAATAACTTAAAGGCCATAAGATCGATGTTCTTTTTTTCAATTTCACTAAGAAGTATAGAGTTACCCAAACTTTTGCTTACTTTCGTTCCATTAACAAGTAAGAAGTTATTATGGAGCCAATAATGTGCCAGTGGTTTTCCTGTCAGGGTTTCACTTTGTGCTATTTCATTTGTATGATGTACGGGAATATGGTCTATCCCTCCCGTATGGATATCGATTGTTTTGCCAAGTTTCTTCAGTATCATGGCTGAACATTCAAGGTGCCATCCAGGAAAACCTTTCTTAGACGTTCCTTCTACTATATCTTTTGGTGTATCCCATTCCATATCCCGTTTTTCATGCTTTGGACTAAACTTCCATAGTGCAAAATCTGAAGGATTTCTTTTTTGAGGATTAGGCGTTATCCGGGCGCCATCCTTTAGATGCTCAAGATCGAGCCGAGCAAAGGATGCATAGTTGGGAAATTTTGCAGTATCGAAATAAATCCCATCATCAATTTGATACGTTACTCCCTTATCCTTCAACTCACGAATAAAGGTAAGTTGCTCATCAATGAAATCGGTAGCTTTTGTTATGTGTTGTGGTTGCACTAAATGAAGCTTATCCATGCCAGCCATAAAATCATCTGAGTAATACTGGGCAAGCTCCCACGCTGTTTTTTTGTGCTTTAATGCACTCTTCACCATTTTGTCCTGTCCCTCGTCCTCATCACTCACTAAATGGCCGACGTCAGTTATATTCATCACTCGGTTAACATTGTATCCACTTAGCGTTAAGGTACGTACCAATATATCCCAGCGTACGTAGGAAGACCAGTTACCAACGTGTAAATAATCGTATACTGTTGGCCCACAGGTATAGATTGAGACTGTTCCACTTGCAATAGGTGCAAAAGGCTCGTATAAGTGCGAGGGGGTATTATAGAATCGAAGCATTACCTTTATTGTATCAATTCAAGAGTTTTTCGAATAATATCACTTTTAATATCTGAAAAACTGCTTGGAGTTGCATCCATTTTAAAACCAGCAGCGTAAGGGTGTCCGCCACCGCCAAAAACTGTTGCAATTTTATTTGCCACAGGAGATTGCGATGTTGCACGAAGCGCCCCGGTCACTCTATTTTTATACCGTTTAATTACGATTGCCATCTTAACACCCTCAACCATAGTCATCTCATTTAGTATAAGCGGAGCTGGGTTATACAATGTACCAACGCCATACAGCTCATCCTCGGGAATCACAACAAGGGCTACTTGATTGTTATCACCATAAAATTCAGTTCTTTTGATAAGATCTGCTTTAAACAAATAAACCGATGGATCCATTTTTGAGAGCAATTTACGACTTTCATCGAGGGCATATCTATCCACCCCAGCTTCAAGCATCTCTGCCATTCTTCTATATGTTATAGCCGTGGTGGCTTCAGTCGATAAACCTAACGTATCTGAGAGAATACTCTGCATAATCTTCTCTTGGGCAGCAACGGACATCTTCCAGTGTAGAGTTTTCCCTATTTCATATATAAGTTCACCAGTTGAGACATAGGAATTATCACAAAGAATAATTGTAGCTTGCGGTATATCACAAACAACATCACTGTGGTGATCGAGTACGAGTGTAGGTTTTGAAGCAACCCAAGGGTATTCAGGACTGGAAGAAAGGTTTTCTAGTAATATTTGAGCTGAAGTATCGACAATTATCACGGCGTCCACGGTTGTAGGTATAGTTTTAGATACTCGATCCCAACCAGAAAGAAATTTAAGATACTCAGGTACATCAACGCCGCAGTACAAACTAGTTTTTTTCTTCATATCGCCAAGTATGTGCTCAAGGGCAAGAGCTGAACCAAGGCTATCCCCATCTGGATTGTCAGCTTGAACAATCAAGAAATGATCATGATCAGTTATAAATTTTTTTATTTCGTCTTGCATCTTTTTATTTATCATACGTTGGTTCTTCCCTCTAGTGCGCGTTGTAACGTTATATGATCAGCATATTCAAGATCAACTCCAATGGGAAGTCCACGAGCCAATCTTGTCAGTGCAATATCCTTATTATCAATTTGTTGTTGTATGTACATAGCGGTTGTTTCACCTTCCACACTGGCATTTGTAGCTAGAATTATTTCTTTAACTTGATCCTCCTCGATTCGCTTTAAAAGTTCTGGAATATGTAGCGCTTCCGGACTAATACCGTCGATTGGTGAAATTAATCCGCCAAGAACATGATAGGTACCATGAAATACCCCTATTTTTTCAAGCGCAACAATATCGAAAGGTTCAGCTACGACAGCTATAATTGATCTGTCACGCGAAGGATCGCTATAGAGTGGTGATAATTCGAGATTACTGTCAATAAGCGCAAAAGTTTTTGGACACACTTTAATACTATCGTGAATTGACTCAAGAGCACTTGCGATAGTCAGTGCATATTTCTTATTGTTCTTGAGTGCCCAATAAGCGTAGCGTTCTGCCGTTCGAGGCCCAACGCCTGGAAGTGAACCAAACGCATCAATAGTTTTTTCAAGAGCCTTGGGCAGAATACTCATAATTTGAATAGAGCTTTAAAGACCTAGGCTTCCGAGATTTCCAAGCATTGGTTGCATTTTTTCTGCTGCAATTTTTTGGCTTTGGGCAATTGCATCCTTAACAGCTTCTTCAATCCATCGCTCAAGCTGACCGATGTCATCAAGATCCACATACTCTGGATCGATGTGGATTTTTTTAATCTTTTGTTCTCCGGTAATTTCAACCGTTACAGCACCATCACCCGCTTCTACGTCAATTATCATCTTCTGAAGTTCTTTTTGTAACTTACGAACCTTCATTAGCATTTTTGCTTGTTCCATTTTACTCATTGATATATCCTCATTAACATTGGTATTACTACTATGATTTTATCACGTAAACAGCTTTTGTATCAGGGTCATTTGGCCATGCAACAAAATAACTTTCTAGATGGTAGGCTGAAGTGAGTGAGATAGAAAAAACGAGTAAACTTATTCCGATGTTTCGAGCAAGTGGATTGCGAGGAAAATAGGTAAACCATTGATTAATGAGCTCTACAATTCCTGTAATGATTCCTATGTATACGAAAGGCAAAAGAAGCACTATATCCATACTAAAATTAGGTGAAAAAGGAATAATCAAGAGCAGTAGAAGCATCGATGAAAACAGCGTTATTGTTTTAATATTTGTCTTACGCTGATAGGAATAATATAGCCCAAGAATAAACATGGCAGTTGAAAAAACATCAAGTGTCGGGAGATGACCAATTCGTAGCTCAGGTAACAGTGGCGCATGAATAAAGATACTGGTGAAAACTTGTAAAAGATGACTGAAATAGGTTGTGATCGAAGGAATTGATTTTGATCCGCCAAGTAGTTCAATAATTTGTCCTGGATAGTGTGCGAGACTAACAATAAGTGGAGTAACAATTAAAACATACAAACCAAGTGCCCCAAAAAATTGTATCGGTTTTAAATTGGAAAGAAGCGTTTTTTCTTTACGTACGATAATTATTAATGAGGCAGCGATAAGCCAAAACATAAAGGGGATGTAGGCAGCAACACCAAGCCCAGCAGCTAAGGACATGAAGGCAAGAGTTCGATATTTTCTTGTTCTTGTGAACCATGCGAGTGGAGCAACCGCCAGTAGTGGGCCAGCAACAAGTAATATCAATGGTGTAGCTTGATGAGTGGTGTGAAGCAGCCAACTACTAGTGATAAATAGTAGAGTACCGATAGTTGCAATTCGAATATTGAACCAAATCCTTACAATGTAATACATAAGTGCAGTAGCAAAAAGGCCGAATACGACACTAGCAACTCGAGCTCCGTACAGATTATTACCTGAAATCTTTCCAAATAAAAACGCTAACATGAGATATGGAGCATTTACTGCACGATGCCACGGTGCTGGAAAATGAACAAGATCTCCAAGTGTGTTAGTTTCATATTGATTCTGACCGGGTACCAATGAACTAAGCTGCAAACTTAGTGTAATAATTGCGATAACGGTCACAAAAATAGCAATTGAAATACCGCGCCAGTGTAACTTCGTCCAGTTCCAAATTGATGAAAGTATCTTTTTCATTAAGCTTACTTAGTATAGCAGTTTATCAATCGAACGGCACTTTAGGTGCGTGTCTTTTATCAAGTCCTTTGAAGCGTTGTTTCTCTTTGTCGAAATAAAGTTCAATGTTTCCGGTTGGGCCGTTTCGATGCTTCTTTATAAAGATATCGGTGATATTTTTGCGATCGGTATCGGGGTTATAATAGTCTTCACGGTAAATGAAAGCTACGACATCAGCATCTTGCTCAATTGATCCAGACTCGCGGAGGTCAGCAAGTTGAGGAATTTGAGGACTTCTAGATTCAACCGAACGGCTTAATTGGCTGAGCGCAATGACTGGTACGTTTAGTTCTCGGGCGACAGCCTTTAGACCACGACTAATTTCAGAGATTTCTTGTACTCGATTGCCATCTCCACCAAAGCGTGAACCGCCACTCATGAGCTGTAAGTAGTCAACTACAATAAGACCCAGTTGTCGTTGATGCTGTTCCCTTCGAGCTTTGGTACGCATTTCACTGACCGTTATACCCGGAGAATCATCAATATAGATTGGTGCTTCACTGAGTGTACCCATAGCCTGACCAATCTTCTCGAAATCAGCATCAGAAAGATTTCCTGTACGGATATTCCAGGCATCAACACCAGATTCCATTGAAAGCATTCTGTCCACCAGCTGTTCTTTGCTCATTTCAAGAGAAAAAACAAGTACTGGCTGATTTGCTTTAGTAGCCACGCTATGCGCGAGATTAAGACTAAGCGCAGTTTTCCCCATACTTGGACGAGCCGCTAAAATAATGAGGTCACTTCGCTGCAAACCAGCAAGAATATTATCGAGATCCTTAAAACCAGTCGGGACACCACGAATTTTACCCTTGTCCTTATGCAGATCATCTAATCGCTCAAAACTTTCGGCCAAGATGTCTTCGATTGAAGATATATCCTGCTTGACGTGCTGCTGACTAACTTGGAACAGCTGCGTTTCTGCTTCTTCAATAAGCTCTTGTACTGCTTTTGATTCATCAAATCCTAATCCAGTGATATCTTGGGATGCTTTGATTAAACGACGACGTATCGCTTTTTGCGAGACGATGTCGGCGTAATTTTCTGCATGCGCAGCAGTTGGTACATAATTGGTAAGTTCTGTTAGGTAGGCAGCTCCACCAACAGTATCAAGTAAGCCGTTATCTTTGAGTTGGTTAGATAACGTCAGTACATCAATCGGGCTATGCTTTTCATATAGTTTTTGCATGGCTTCATAAATACGTTGATGTCGTTCGTCATAAAAATCATTTGATCCAATTTTATCTGCAATTCGTACAATTGCATCCACATCAATAAGTATCGCTCCAAGCAAACTTGCCTCTGCATCAAGGTTCTGAGGAGGAATTTTAGCAGCTTCAGTTTTTGTTGCCATACTTTATTCTAACACTTCCGCTGAGCCAAAAACATTTCTTATCTGTCCTAGCACTGGATTATCTGCTTCAATTTCAAGTTTACTTACGAAAGGCTCTACCGTTGTTTCATTACTTGCAGTCTGTTTTTTATCTTTTACTACGGCCTGAATTTGATAGGAAGTAAAGCCTAGCGTATCGAGCTGATCTAGAAGTACCTGCTTATTTTTTGATTCATTGATTCGTTTTTGATGAAACGGAAATTTGAATTCAAGATTAATAATTTTTTGAGCTTCATCAATTGTTGGTTTACACATTCTTAAAATGCTGTAGATTGTATTGTGAGTAGATTTAAGTGAACTGAGGAGTTGATCCCATAGATTAATTTCTGAACTACTGTTGCCTATATTCTCGATTACGGGTTTAGGCTGTTCAGATGGCATTGACTTTGTTTTTTCAATTTCAGGTAGCTTAGCTTTCGGCTTGGGCACTTCAGCTTGCGCTGATGCTTTTTCTTTATGTTGCAGTGACTCTCTTGGCGGTGGAGTTGATTTGGCAGTGCTTGGATTTATTGCAAGAATATAGCCAATGGTCGATAGTTCAAGTTGGATATCTGGGCGTGATGATCCCTGGACTAAAAGCAATGCCTCACCAAGTTCTAATAATTCTTTAGTGGCTTTTTTTGATGTCATCATTAGCCTAATCTCAGATAACAGTTCGTGAGCTATTTGTGATGGAGTCGTGCCACCATTGTAGGCAGATTCAAGTTCTGCCATAAGTTGAGGGCTATCAGCCTTTTCAAGTGCATCTAAAAGAAGCGCAATCACATTTTCTGTAGGAAGTCCCAGGATATCCCTTACCACCCCTGCGTCAATCGTGTTACTTGAATGGCGAATTTGATCAAGAAGACTTAAGGAGTCCCGTAGGCTTCCCCCACTGTGTTTTGCTATAAGAAGCAGCCCTTCATCATTTATCTGAATAGATTCTTTACTTGCAATAAGCTTGAGATGGTTAGCAATAGTTTTTTCATCAACAAGCTTAAAGCTATAGTGCTGTGTTCGCGATAGAATAGTTTCTGGTATTTTGTGTGATTCGGTAGTTGCAAGGATAAAGATAACATGCGCTGGTGGTTCTTCAAGCGTTTTTAGAAGTGCGTTAAATGATGCTGGACTGAGCATATGGACTTCATCAATGATATATACCTTAAATTTTGCGCTAACAGGTGCAACCCACACCTTTTCGATAAGTTCTCTTGTTTTTTCAACACCATTATTTGAAGCAGCATCGATTTCTATAATATCAAGCGGAAGCTCGTCGCTATAGGGGAGCTTATTTATCTCAAAACCTAGAATTCTTGCAATGCTGGTCTTGCCAACTCCACGAGGGCCAGTAAAAAGATAAGCGTGACTTAATTGATTACTTTTGAGTGCATTTTTAAGCGCCACTGTCACTGCAGATTGTCCGACTATCTCATCAAGAGAACGTGACCTATATTTTCTATATAACGCTAAACTCATACAACCCCTTAGTATGAATAGTATACGTGGGCTACGAATATAAGTCTGTTGTAGTAACTACAAGGATAAAGCTATACTTGGGGAAAACTTAGTTAGAGAGCTGCTTCGAGTGCTGCCCACTCTGTATCAACATCATCTTCTGGAACGTTTACGCTCACTTGATCACCAGGCTTTGCCTTGAAGTAAGTAACGCTTGCAAGGAGGATGCGGTATGTCTTATCGCCAACTTCAACAAAGAAGTGGCCTTCACGTTGCGTTAGAACACCGACCACTTGTTTTCGAGGAATTGGGCCAATTTGCTTGTACAAGAATGCGCCATCATCACCAATAGTGAGCTTAAGAATATCACCCTGCACAAGTTTAGATTTACTTGCATAGTTTGCGGGTACTGGATATGTTTTTCCGTCAGATCCAACCATGTTTTGACCGTCAAAGACACCTTCAAGTACCTTGCCGTTAATACTTTCGCGGCTTGCTGAAGTTATTTCGGGGTCATCACCAACAAGACTCATTAGGAGCTCTTTAGCCGCAGCTAAATTAGTCTCAGCTTCTATGATGAGTGATTTAAGTCTTTTGATTTGTTTCTCTGGTATTTCGGACATCGCAGGTTATCCTATTTACTTTTTATTTCTCCATCTCTAATATTATCGATACAGTAACACGTGCTAGCCTATATTGTCAAAAAAGAAAAGTATATTTTTAAAAATTCTGTGGATAAATAAAAACACCCCTGTTATGGGGTGTTCCTATACTTTAGTCAATAAATTAAACTAATTCTACTGTAGCGCCAGCTTCTTCAAGAGATTTCTTTGCTGCTTCAGCGTCATCTTTCTTAGCTTTGTCGAGTACATTCTTTGGTGCACCGTCAACGATAGCTTTCGCTTCGCCAAGACCAAGACCTGTAATTTCTTTAACAGCCTTGATTACTGCTACTTTTTGAGCTCCAGCATCCTTAAGAACAACATCGTATTCGCTCTTTTCGTCTGCAGCTGCTGCTGCTTCCGCTGGTGCTGCAGCTACTGCAACTGCTGCTGCAGCTGGTTCAATGCCGTATTCGTCTTTTAGTATTGTGCCAAGTTCGTTAACTTCTAGAACCGTTAGGTTTACAAGTTGCTCAGCGATTTTCTTTAAATCTGCCATAATATATTCCTTTACTTAGTTTGATTAAGCTTTTGAAGCTTCAATTGCTTGCAAGTATCCGTGTAAGTTACCATTGAGCGCGCTCATAGTGTTTCTTACAGGTGACTGCAATGTGTTGATAATGCCAGCAATAAGCTGGTTTTTGCCCGGTAGGCTTGCGAGTGCTTTTACGTCATCAGCACTAATAAATAGTCCCTCTGAAGTAATTGCGCCAATAAATTGTAGAGACGGTTCATTTTTGGAAAAATCGCTGAGTGCCTTTGCAGGCGCTACTTCGTCAGTTGCATTAAATGCATAGAGAAGTTGCCCCTTCAGAGAATCCACGTCAATTCCTTTGAGTGTATCTACGTTATTGATCGCTTGCTTTACTAGACGGTTTTTTACAACCTTGATTGCTGTACCATTAGCTTTGGCTTCTCGGCGTAAAGATTGCATAGATTTCACTGTAATACCTCGGTATTCAGCTACGACTGTCATTCTTGATTGCTTTAGAAGTTCGCTTAGTTCAGCAACAACGGTTATTTTCTGTTCTTTGGTTAAAGCCATGAAAATATTCCTGTTTAGTTTGCTATATCGACCTTGTTGTTAAGTTCCGAGCATAAAAAAATGCCTTCTACCAAAGGCACTGAAATATCGTATTATTGATGTTTCACCTCGATGACATTATTAAAGTTTCCTCGTCATTGTCTTTGGTAATTACTGCTATTTTAGCATCTTGATCACTTCTCGTCAATTAATAGCATGAATTGAAGGAAATGCAACTTGGAGTGAATCTTTTAATGCTACTTGAAACTGTCTAAATTCCTCACTTAGATTAATAGATGGAAAAATTTCTATTTTTTTATAGTGAGAATAATTCAAAACTATTTCGCAACTAGTCCTATGCCCCATTAACAGAAAATCAGTGTTTGATGTTACCGCGCAGAGTTTAGTTGATTGATCAAATGCGTATTCGATTGCTTCAGTTATTTTATCTGGAGCTTCAGAAATATCTACGAAGCCCACGTGAGGTGATGGTTTCTGTATTGTTATTTTTATACCTCGGAAATTTTTAATTAAGGTGAAAATATCGTGGTATGAAAGTGTCGTCTGACACTTTATATGTAGTGCATCGTTATTTCTTTGATTGCTTTGTGCCCATGTTTCAATAATTCTCGTTTTTTCTATATAGGTGAGGTTATTTGTTTCATAGCCATATTCCCAGCCAATTTGATCTGCAAGTTGTAGCTCATTGCGTGGGTTGAACGTAACCGTAGGCTGTAATGCATTTGGGTAGAAGTTTCCATCAAAGTTATCAAGCACCTTTTCAATTGCATCAGAGTAGTGCGCAGCGTGCTTAATATCTAGCGAATAGGGTGTCCCCAGGGGCTGTATGATTTGTGCAAAATAGTTGTCTTCGCCAAGTTCTTTAACAACTAATTTTCTTAGTGTTAAAAGATCGTGCAGCTCAGGATTTTCTTTTTCAGTTGGCGGTGATAGTTCATTGTACTGAAACGGAGCACCTTTACCGAGTGAAGCTATAACTTCGAGTAGCGTCCCCTTTGTTTTGCTTTTAGGGGTACCTTGGGCGGGTTTTTTTACTTCAAGTAACTGATCCAGTAGCTGTGTTAGGTTTTTGCTATGTATGCTTGTAATTGCATAAGGAACAACTGATTCAAGTATAGAAAGATTTTTAGCCTTAGCTGAGCGAATAGTGACCGTTTTATCTGCTCGCGGAATTTGATACGTAACAGATTCTATAGCATCGAGCCAATAACAATACGATTTCATTGCAGATACTGATCCTAGCTTTGGTATTTCTCTGAACATCGTATCGAGACTATAGCCCGTAATAAAAACATAATCAGAGGTTTTATATTTTTCTACTAATTGTTTGGTTTTATCGTATCGAAAATTTGTATCATAGGTGCTTGCTATATAGGGAGATGCATCTTGTTTTGCAGGTAACTTTAGCTGCACGATTGAAACTTTCTTTCCCATGGCTTCAAGTTTAACTTTCAGATCTTTCATGGATGAAGAAACGAGTGCTGATTGACCGGTGAAAGAGATAAGTTTATACATTATTCTACCTTAAGCGCTTTTGGAAGCATTTGTGATGGCTCCCAGCTTTCTATGAGTGCCTCAATATCATCACTGGAAGCTGATTGATAATTACCACTTAGTTTAGAGTATTCACCGTTCACGACTCCTGTATGATAAAAAACGAGTTGGGCAATACGCGTACCGACACTCAGGACTACTGGATCAAGTTGGTTATTATTGTAGAGCTCCATCGTCCAACGGTTAATATATCCCGGATCTCCCCAGCCGGCATCCTGGCATACATTAATACCGAGCCGACCAACCGTGCTTCGGGCTTGCATACTCGTTGTTCCTGGTGGCTTAATGCCAATAAATTCATCAGTGTGTCCAAGTATTCGTTCTCCTGGTTGAAAGACTATAACTTTACTTTCAAGTGGAATATTGTTGAGTGGTTTAATCCCTAGCTTATCAGCAACTACTTCATGGCTGAGTGCTTGAAAAGGCCCTTCAAAATGATTAGCTATGTGCTCTGCATCATAGGGATTGAATACCGCTGGCTTTGATGCATCCTTGTCTTTAATTTTGTAGTAATACTCACCAAGTCGAACATCGTAGCTGCTTCCATTTACCTGTGCTTGATTAAAAGGCTCGATAACTATATGCCCATTAATTTGAGCAAGCGATATTTCTCGGTTACTATACGCACCACTGCGTACTCGCTGAATCATTGCTGCGCCTCAAGATAATTATCTTCAAACGGAATATCTTTTCTATACTGATGCCAGCCAAGAAAATTTCCACTCCACGGATTTTCCATATATTCCTCATTTGTCATGGGCCGAGCTACGTGCTCAAATGGAGACATATGACCTGAATCACGAAGACTATCATGAAGAGCGATATCTTTGGCTTGGTCTATTTTTCCTGTGTCATGAGTCTCATAGCTCACTCTTGCACATCGTGCTACGGCTAGTTTTGCCAAAATATCGAAAGAAAACGTGCGTTCTTCTTCGAGTACAAAAGGAAGATGCCATTGGCCCTCTCCAAGTTCCATTGGTTCAGATGATTCAATAGCATCATCCATAAGATCAGCAACTTTACGTATCTCAGGTTGGGCATCTGGGTGGCGTCGAAGAGCCATGAAGTTATCCCATTCAGTTGAACTAACTACGACGGTATGCCACATAAACGGCTCTAAGATTCTGTTAACAAATTGCTTGTGAACTCCTTGGATTTGCTCTGGGATGGATACATCATATTCCTCGTAAAGAGATCGTATTCTGTAGGCGAGAATATCATTTTTTAATGTACTAACGCCGCCATTGAGGGCAACTGCACCAAGCACTGCATGATCTCTGGCTTTAAGCCATTCAGTTTCTGCCACCAATTGATCTGATTCACTTAATAATTCTATCGATTGCATGCCCGGTTTATTGGCACCCCATTCAATAGGTATAACTGGTTCATCCAATACTTGTAATAGCCTTTTTTCGACCGGTACCGCACGAGAGCTGGCAGAGTTTCTAGAAAACACACGATGGGTATTAAATTCAGGTAAAACGAACCGAGGAAACGTAACCTCAAGTGTGGTTAGTCTGTCATCAAATTCTGTTACTGAATCTGCTAGTACCCTAGCTTCGTACCCCATCTGTATTCCTATTCCCCCACTCGTTATACGTATAATAGCAAATATACGAACAACAAAAAACCCACAACTAGTGTGGGTCTATTTTGTTTAAGAGAAGATGTCTTAAAGTTCAGTGTTACTAACGCGGACACTTGGTCCCATGCTGGTAGACAAGTAAATCGAAAGAACGTAGTTTCCCTTTAAAGATGCTGGCTTTGAGCTTTTGATACTATCAAGCACTACACGCACATTCTTTACGAGGTCTTCAGTCTTAAAGCTTACTTTACCTGCACCAAGGTGTACGATACCGGTGCTATCAACGCGATATTCAACACGCCCTGCTTTCGCTTCAGAAACTGCTTTAGCAACATCAGCTGTTACTGTACCGCTCTTTGGGCTAGGCATAAGACCTTTTGGTCCTAGGATACGAGCATACTTACCGAGCTTCGGCATTACTGATGGAGATGCGATTAAAACATCAAAATCGATAATACCTTTATCAAGTTGTTGTAAGAAATCGTCGCTTCCGGCAATGTCTGCACCAGCTTTTTTTGCAGCTGCAACTGAATCATGATCGGTGAATACTGCAATCTTAACAGTTTTACCAGTTCCGGCAGGTAGCACTACGTTTGCACGTAAGTTTTGATCAGCATGTCGTGGATCAACGCCTAATTTAATATGTAATTCAAGCGTTGAGTCAAATGAAACCTTTGCAGTTTTCTGGGCTAGTTCTACAGCTTCTTTAAGGCTGTATTCTTTGTTTCGGTCGATTAATTTAGCAACTTCTTGGAATTTCTTTCCTTTTCGTTCAACTCGAGAACGAGTTTTAATGACTACCTTAGGTGCAACGGGTGCATCTTCTTTAGCTGCTTTTTTTTCTTCCTTAACTAGCTTTTCTTCAGTTTCTTTTATAGACTTTGCGCTACGCTTACCAGCTTTAGCAAGTTTTTCTGTCTTTTCAATCTTCTTGGTCTCGTCAACAATTACTTCTGCAATTGTTTCTGTTTCAATAAGTTCTGCAACTTTTTTTGTAACTTTCTTTACTGCTTTCTTTTCAGCGGTAACGAGTTCGTCATTATTTTTCTTCGTAGCCATTGTCTTGTCCTTTCGTGGTCAAGCGTTACTGTTCGCGTAACTCCCACAATAATTAATTTCTAGTTCTCAACTTCGACACCCATACTGCGAGCAGTACCGGCTACCATCTTCTTAACTGATTCGATATCATCAGCATTAACATCTTTAGCTTTTGCTTCCGCAATTTCTGTAAGATCTTTTTGTGATAATTTCTTAGGAAGTTTTTCAGTATTCGGCCGGCCCGATCCCTTTTGAACACCAAGTTTTGCGCGAATAAGATCATCAGTTGGAGTACCAACAATGCGCCATGTCATAGTTCGGTCATCAAATATAGTGATATGAACTGTTAACGTCTGACCCATACGATCCTTAGTAGCATCGTTAAATGGGTTGATGAAATCCATCATATTTACACCATGTTGCCCTAGCGAGCTTCCAACGGGAGGCGCTGCTGAGGCTTGGCCGCCTTTGATTTTCATTTTTAAATTAGTTTTTACAGCTGCTGCCATAATTGTTGATCCCTTTCTTCGAGTGTTCGGATGTAGAAGCGTCCTACTTACTCTCCTTCGTAATTGAAGTGCGTAACTTTGGTTTATTTTAACAGATATAGAGTGTTTTGTCTAATAGATTAGACGCGCTTAACTTGCAGGCTATCGAGTTCAACAGGTGTTTCACGTCCGAACATATTAACAAGTACCTTAATTTTACCTTTTTGTGTATCGATTTCATTAATAGAACCATCAAAACCTTTGAATGGTCCATCAATAATACTCACTACTTCGCCGACTTTATAGTCGATTTTATGCTTTGGTTGATCAACGCCCATTCGCTTGCTAATTTTTTCCATTTCATCGCTGCTCACAGGTGTTGGCTCTGTACCACTTCCAACGAAGCCAGTTACGTTAGGAGTATTTCGAACGATATACCAAGCATCCTCGGACAGTTTCATTTGAACAAGAACATACCCTTGGAATATTCTCTTTTCAACAACTTTTCTTTTACCGTTTTTTATTTCAATCTGCTTTTCTTTAGGCACAAGTACGCTAAAAATCTTATCTGCCATATCTAAGCTATCTGCTCGTTGACGTATGCTTTCAGCTACTTTTTCTTCGTAACCGCTATAGGTATGAATCGCATACCATTGTTTGCTTGAAATGTACCGACTCATTTGAGAAATATCTCCTTAACTAATTTATTAAATACAAGATCTAGTAACTGCACAAATATTGCAAAAAAGGTTGCAAAGATAATAACTGCACCGGTAAGACGGGCTGCTTCCTTTTTAGTAGGCCAAGTAACGAGCTTAAGCTCTGTCCATGCTTCTGGAAAGAAACGAGGAATAAGCTTGAAGCGACGTTTCTTTTCGATCGTTTTTGCTCGAGAGACAGTAGTTTTTTTAGTTCTTCGTCTAAGCACACTTAAGGGTCGATTAACTTTTGGAAGTTTGCGAGATGCAGATTTTTCCTCTTTGGAAGTAACTTTATCCGCTCGTTCACGAACAGTTTCAGCTGTTTTTTTGAGACGCACCTTCTTTTCTGCCATATTTTCTCCAATTAAAAAATCCTAAAGATATGTTCTTTAGGAAGTCAATGTCAATAATACCCTGATAAATGGGTTTAGTCAATATGGGAATCAAGGTCGGGGACGTAAATGCTAAAAGTTGAACCTTGATCAATCTCAGACTCTAATGAAATAGTAGCCTTAATTAAACTGGCAAGTTTGTTGGTAATATAGAGGCCGAGCCCTGTACCACTTTTTGATTTTGTACGGTAATCTTCCGATCGATAAAATTTGGTGAAAATTTTAGCCTTGTCAGTCTTTGCGATACCATGCCCCGTATCGCTAATTGAAAAAACAACTGTACTGCCCTTTTTCTTTGACTGAATAGTTATACTTCCATGATCAGTGTACTTGATGGCATTGTCTAAAATATTTTGTAGTATTTCTTTCAAGTAAAGACGATTTGTAGTAATTAATGAAAGGTCACTGTCAAAATGCTGATTAATAAAAAGCCCTTTTTCTTCAGCTTGTTTCTGAAAAGCAAGAATGATTTCCGAAATTAGGTCACGGACGTTGACATGCTCAATATCCATTGATAATGAACCCCGCTCAGCCCTTGATAAAGTCGCAAGATCATTAATCATCTTTGCGAGAAATACGACTTGCTTATGTGCATCAAGGAGACTTTTGTTAACAATTTCTGGGATGTGCTTCACTTGAGATAGAAGTTCTATAGCATTACTGATGTTTCCTTCTGCAATCGTAACAGGTGTTCTTAGCTCATGGCTGACAACAGAAACAAACTCATCCCGTTCTTGCTCTAGGCTTTTCTCCTTTGTAATATCGCGCATCAAAAGTACGTAGGCTTTTGTAAGTTCGAGACCTTTAGAAAGATGAACGGGTGAGATACTAATGTAGATGTTACACACTTCTCCATTAGGGTAGACCAATTTAATGTTTCTACTCACAAACGAAGTTTTGATTGATTTTATTAATTTGTGAAGATCGATGGCTTTGTCTTCTAAGTCATTTAAGGTAAGTACCGCCGAGAGCTTTTCACCCCGTAGGTTGCTATTGATATCAAGAAGATTTAAGGTTGCCCCATTATACATAGTTATTAGTTGCTCGTTATCTACAGCAATTACAGCGTCAGTCATACTGTTGACGAGTGAAAGTAATTGCTCATGATCAAGAGAGGCTTGTGCTGCTTTTGCTACCATTAGCACTATTATATAGTGAAATGAGTGCTAAGTGCTAGCGAAGTGCCATTACGGAAGTTTGCATTTGTTTCAATTCTTTGCGTAGCTGTTTATAGTTTGGAATGTGTGTATGCACCTGTTCCCAGAACGCGGCGCTATGATTCAGATGGAGGGTGTGTGATAGTTCGTGGAAAATAACGTAATCAATGAGATTCCAAGGAAGCATTAATAGATATATGTTGAGTGTAATTTCGCGGTTGCTATTACAACTACCCCAACGACTTTTCATACTTTTGAAGGATACTTTTTTATATTTGAACTGATGATTGGCGGCATGCATAGCAAGTCTCTTATCAAGAAGATCGGTCGCTTCTTTTTTAAGTGCTCTATAAATAGCTTTTTTGGCAAGTGATATATATTCAGGCCTGATGACACCACTAGATGATGGACAATAAATAAGTATTTCGGTTTTTGTAATCCTAGTTCGTGTCTCAGCGCTTTGAATTATTCTTAGAATATGCTCCTTACCGTATCGATTCCCGTCCTTTATTTCGATGGTTTGAGCACTAGTTGGAAGATGTTCTAAAATCCATTTTTTTTGAGTTAACGCAAATGTAACACCTGTTTGGTACGGCATCCAGGCAGGTTGGGTCACTTTTAATTGATTGCCTGAAAAACGAATACTAAGTTGTTTTGTACCTTTTCGTTTGTACACAGCAATAACTCCGATGTCGGGCACATTGAATTGTTTTACTGACATATCTAAACTATATCAATATTGCGGCGAGAATAATCAACCCGACCCATTTGTGATTGCGCTCGAGAAACAAGATTAACCATGCCCGGTTTTGCAATTGGCGCAGTTGCATCGTTCATTGCAATAAGTCCGGCTTCAATTAGGCGACGAACAATCGTATTTTTTTGGCTATTAAAAACGTGTTTCCCACTGACTACTACGTAGTTTTCTTGAACTGGATTTTGCATAGCTTTCATGAATAATTCAAATTGCGGTTTTGTAAGGTTATTGGAAAACTTATCGTCTGCTTTTCTTTTATCCCTCGATATCGATCGTGCATAAGCAGAGTCAGCATCGATTTGTATCCAAACCATCAGTTCTTTCGCACCTTTACGTTTTGCAAGTGAGCGTAGCATTTTACGATCGCTTAGACGGCTTGCTGAAAGGTCGTAGATGACGCTCTGTCCAGCATCAATAAAGAGTTCAGTCATGTAATTCATAAGATTTGTGAGCACCATATGCTCAGTTTTATCGTAAAGAGGTTCTTCGAACAGTTCAAATCGTAAACGGTCAGAGCTTATGTGCGCCATACCAAGCGTTTCAGCTAACTGGCGAGCTACAAATGTTTTACCTGATCCAGGTAAACCATACATATATATAACCACCGGTTGCGTGAAAGAAGTCTTACTCATGACTACCAGTGTACCAATATTGCAAATCTTTTAAAACAGTGTTATCGAATTTTTTGTTGCTTTCGCTGTCTACAGCTCATCAGTGTAACTAAAATATTTACAGAGCAACAACAAACAGAACTAGTTTTATGCGGAGAAACAGTGGGCTGTTTGCTGGTGCTCTTGGGTAGTTGACTACCGAATGCCTGCTTCCGCAAGAATTTTCGGGTCAACACCAAACTCCAGCCATGCTTCCTTGCGGATCCCATGAGCCTCGCCGTACGCTTTCGCGTGCTCAACGAAGCCGCGCTCGATCCCTTCTTGAATTGAAGTGTCAAGTTTTGTTTGGATCTTCGTGAGTTCTTCGTGAAGCTTGTGCGATTCGGAAATTGCCTGCAGCTTCTTGATAGCAGAAGTGCTTGGGTTTTCGATTATCTGCTTAAGTCGTTCGATCTTAGCAGTAATCGATGCTTCCGTGATCTTCCTTCCACGCTTCTTTGGTTGCGTGCGGATGCTTTCAAGATAGCTACGAACTGCGGCGGACTGAATCCTGCCGAGTTGGAGAGCTTTCTTGTGATCTTCAGTTACTACTCTTTTAAGGGTAGTAACCTGTATTTCCGTAAGCACGTTAGTGCCTCGCTTCTCCCATCATAATCTTAAAAGGAATTTCCTTATAAGAGAACGGATATTCAATGGGAACATGTATTCGAACATACAAAAACATGTGCCCATTGAATAACTAGTCTGCTTGTTAAAAAATCATTCTGGAGTTACCTCAACAGAATTAAACATATTATATCAGAAAATACTGTAACTGTAAAGTTCTTGCGGATGGTTTGACGTATTTATTTTTTCAGTAATGCTAAATTTGTCGAAATGATGTCGTTTATAGTTTGCTGGGGTATACCGATAGTTGTTGCATACTCTGCAATGGTAGTATATTTTTTCTTTTGTAGATCCATGAACCATTCATTAGCCTCACCCAAGCTGTCAAAGTAGATATATGAACGTAAGTACTGAACCAGGGCTTTATATTCTTCTTCATGATCTTCTTGAAAATGCTTCAATTCTTCGCCTATTGTTTTATTTAGGGAATCCATTATCTGAGTGTAACGATCAAACTGCTCGTTTGATATTTTTTTGGCTTCAACTTCTTCGTTAACCACGGATTCGTCTTCAAAGTTAAGACCCTCGCCCGGCATTATTTTATCTATTACCTTAAGTAAGTTGCCTTTGTCTTCTTCAGTAATATTTTTTTTAATTAAAACTTCTGTCTGAAGTTCAATTTTCATCAATTTTGAATGTTCATCAATGCTTAAGTATTTGAAATATTCTTCGTTTTTATAATAATTATTCACATCATAGAGATTAATGGCTATATCGTACGAAAATGTCAATAACGAAGCTATTCGCAGGCTTCTTGGTGATCCGAATATTTGCATGAGTTGAATATTCCCCCTAACATTATCAGTGTAATCAGATAATTCAGGGCTATCTTGAATGATCATATCAAGAATTTCTTTTTGATATTCCGATCTTATAAGTTCTGCTTCCTCAAAGTCAGATGTTTGAAAAGCTTCTGAATAATTATTTTTTTCCATAAAATATACTAAACTCTTTTTTTGCTTATAAGTCAAGTTTTATGAAGTACCGCAACAATGGCAAACCGGCCATCTTCAGGCTGATTTCCCTTAAGAAAAGAGCTATGCGAATAGTAGTCTGGATGATTAGCTACATCAATACCTTCATCCTGAATTTTATTCTTTTTCACTCCTGCTTGCATAAATTGCTTCCGGGCAACTTCATTAAGACTTTGATTATTGTAGTTATGTAATGGGTAGGTTTCTTTCCCAACTGATGGACTCATCCATATAGATATATCTTCAGGCTTAAGTGAATACTGTTCCATAAAATACTGGACTGATTTAAATGCACCGTTTTGCTCAATACTATGTCGTCCTAGGTGAGACACCATAAGTGCGTGATTCCGTTCACTATATATGACTGCTCCAATGCAATCTGCAATAGGAAGAAAGAGTGCAGTTTCGTATTCATCAGTACAAAGCGCATCCGCAGTGATTGAAGAAGGTCTAGAGAAACCATCACCCCGATCGCTTGTTTTAACCGCTTTATATTTACAAAAGTCACTAGTTTCATAGATTATTTTAACGAGGATAGTGTTTTTGGGATCAATGCTATTCTTTTTCAAATATTTATCCCGGTTTTCCAAAACAGATTGTCGAGTCTCCTCATCAATAATTTTCATTGAACCGTCAGCAACAGTTGAAGTATATATTTGTAGTTTCATTTTTTAATTGTATCAAATCAGGATTATGTTTAATTGGTAATACCTTATTCTAAATTTTTAAAAACTATCCCTTTTTTTATTGCTAGTTATCTATACACAGAGCAAGAACCTATATGCATCTAAGAAAGTAATATAAGTTTTTGAAGAAGTTAGTTGATTTCTTTGCTTTAGACTAATTTTTACTTTTTATCTTGTATTTGTTGGATACACGCCTGAAAAATATAATGAATAAATCTTTAAGTGATACCAAACTATTTTTAATAATTGCATTTTCAAAAGTACCATTTGGAATAGGAGTCCAATCATTTATATGAATTGTTTTAATGGTTAATTTGTTTTCGTTAGCAATTGTTAGTATTTCCATATCAAAGCCCCAGCCATTAATTTGTAACATCGAAAAACAAAGTTGCGTTGCTTCTTTAGTAAAAATTTTGAAACCGCATTGAGAATCGTCTATCCATAATCCTCCAAGAAGTCTGTAGAGCAGGTTTCCAATTGCAGTGACACTAATTCTCAACAAATTTGTACTATGTTTTTCGACTCCTCGAGAAGCTATTACGATATCGTTTCCTGAAGATATTTCATCATAGAATGTTTCAATGTGATGAAGAGGTGTCGCCAAATCAGCATCCATGAATAAGATATAGTTGCCAGTGGCTTTAAGCATACCAACTTTAACATCTCTCCCCTTACCAACCTTTGGGCCTGGTCGAAGAAGCATGAAATGCTTAAACTTATCTTTTTTATCGAGTGCTATTTTATCAGTACCGTCTCCTGCATCTGCTGCAACGACAATGACTTCGATAGACAGGCTTTTTAGTTTATGGGATGTTGTTAGAAAATCTGCTAACTGATCAAGTGTGAGACCAATTCGCTCAGCTTCTTTATAAGCTGGTATCACTATACTCAAGTCCCTAAGCGTTGAGCTATCCATTGACTTCTTTCGAGTTAAATACAACCTTTTTATACCAATTATAATTCCATAGCATGCTAAAGATCGTTGCGATAGCAGCACTACCATTGATACTAACAAAACTTGGAGAGATGGGAATATTTAACGAGTGTAATTGATGACTTATGCTAACGTCATAGGTGCGAAACACATTGATTGAAAGCGCGTAGATTGTATTATTCAAAATTAAAGTACCGGAAATAGAAACTGCTAAAAAAAGCAAAAAGGGCTTAAACCAAGCTCCTTTATGCGCAAACACAAAATTTTTATTTAAAATAAAACTAATCACTAATGCCACCGATGTTGCAAAGATATTTGACCACACTTTAGTAAATCCTAAAAAATAAAAAGCCATATTTAATATGACAAAATTAATTGAAGTGTTGATTATACCTATAAAAATAAACCTGATTGTTCTATTTTTTAAATATTTATTTTTTAACTTCATTTTGGTATATTTGTAAATTCCTTGTTGATTATTATACATTATATGGCTGTTTTAAATATACAACTTCCCTACAAAGCTCATTTATAAAATTAAAGGAGAGGAGTAAGTCCATGGCGTTTGAGTTGTATTACATTACATGGGTTATTTTAACTATACATGTTCGTCACGATAGCTTACTGCAAGCTGTACGGTCATTTTTCAAATATAAATATTGACGGCGTAAGCCTAATAGGAGCTTTTTTGAATAGTTGTTTATATGAAAAATGTTGCCTTGATTGGGCATATGTTAGATTTGCTGAATCAACGGCTATGTAGCTGCCAGAAGGTAGATTATTTTTATACCACACCACAAACCTACTTGGATCAGTACCAAAATAGGCTTCTCTCACTCCTACTGCTCCAAATATGTCAAAATAAAGATTCTTATCTGGATTAGCTCTCTGCCAGTTCTTAAGGGTTATGTAATCTTGACCCCAATCGTAATTAGAATCTTCTGCCACATTATATGCATTATATGTGCCGCCAACTGTTTCGTTATAATAGCTTAAATAATGGGGGTAGGCTGCTATTGTTGAAATAATGCTCAGAATAATTAACACATAAAAAACAGTAGATACTTTCACTCTAAAAATTTTCTTACTCCAATTGTTATTGAAAATTATAGCTACGAACAAGGATAAGGTACCTTCAAGGGGCAGTAAATGTCGAATACCTAGTTTTAACTTAGAATATAGCGCCAAACTAAAATAGATTAATGCGTATATAAGCGCGAAAACTTCGTCTAAAAATTCGTTATCACGTTTCTTGAACATTACTCTAACAAACAACCAAATACCTGAAATAAATAAAAGAAGTTCTCCGATAGAATTTTTGGTTAAGAAAACAATTGGGAAATATTGTAATAAGTAACCAGTGTCATATGATTGACCCAAAAGCAAAACACCAGGTCGATTAAGTCCTACTTCAAGATTTGTGATAAACAAACCGTCAATCCATACAGCTAGGGCTTTAGTAACAGCTGAAAATGATAGCATAAAGTCAAGTAGTGGTTTTGAAAATAAGGTTAGATGCCCATACCAAATATTATATATTTGATAGTGTTCATCACTAGCCGAGATACCATAAGTAAACGGTAGATAAAGAGCTACTATAACGAGTATGACTGAAAATGAATAGAGTAGCAGTAGCTTGATTTTATGCATAAAATCGTGATTCCTAAATTGAATCAATGAATATACTAGATAGAAGACGGCAAAAAATAACACTAAGACGACTGATGAATATTTTGTAACTGATGCAATGCCACCGGCAAGCCCACTTAATAGCGCCCATTTAGCGTTATTATTCTTAAGTAATCCATAAAAGCATAATAATGCTACAAGTGTAGTGAGTAGCGAGGGAATATCGAACGTTACAAGTGAGGCATGAGCTAGTACATTTGGGTTAAAAACTAGCAGTGCCAGCATTATAAGTGATACTTTTTTGTTAAATAATTTAAACGCTAAAAAACACGCAAGAATCAAAAGGGATGTATTGATAAGCAGTACACTTAACCTTGCGGTAAATATAATTTCTGAACTTCTCGTAGGATTATTTTTAAATACTAAATCGTTAGCATAATCCCATTGATAGTCATTATTTGATGATATAAGGGTTTTATAGGTATATTTGGTCGGATTAATATTCATTAAATTAAGTGGAATACCGACAAGAGTCTTAATCAAAATTGGGTGCTCTGGGTTTAAAACCATTCTCATGTCATGATCGTATTCATATGAACTTGCTATATGAGCCATCTCGTCATAGGTTACTGATTCTGTAGTAGTGTTTATACCAAGAAAATGAATACCATTCGTAGACATAAATGTTAAGGAGAAGAAAAGAAAAATCAATATACTAGCTGCTATAACAAAATAATTTTTCTTTATAACTTTATAAATTTTATGCATCTCCACTATTATATATAACTTTCTCTATTATAATTATTAATCTTTAAAAGATTGCTGGTACAAAATAACATCTTGTTTTGTTGTGTAATGCATATGTCAAAAAAATGCCGGAAATACAATAAATAAAAATACTACACCATAAAGCTGTAGCATCAAAAAACTGGCAGGGGAGACAGGACTCGAACCTGCGACACCTGGTTTTGGAGACCAGTGCTCTACCAACTGAGCTACTCCCCTATAAATACATCTTCTAGTTTACGAAAAAAACTGAAAAATTACTACTAAGAGAATATATCCTCACCGAGGTGTTTCTTTAGCCTTTCTCTTATGCTGCCTTTGTGTCGCCCGAGTAACTTACTTAGCTGTTCAACCGTCTTCCCTTTCGTAAAAGATAAGACTAACTTTTTATCGTCCTTATCTTGCCATGGCTTATAGGCATTGGGATATTCTTCGCGCATCTTGTTAACTTTCTCCGCCCAATTAACTTTAGTTTTTGGTATAGGCTCGATAATTATTTCATCTTTTTTACTACGAAAAGCATCAATAACGTCTTTATTTTCGATTAATGTTTGCTCACTTTTATCTCTAAGTATTTTGTCTATGTGCTTGGCATCTTTGCTAACTCGAAGTGCAATACCATTTAGTCCATCAAGTGATAAATCTTTTAAACCCCTAACTCTAGATAATGCAACGTAGCCCATTCCTTCAACAAAGGCATTTCTAAGGTCAATTCTTGCTGAATCTAATGTCATTCCTTGGCTTTTATGAACAGTGATAGCCCATGCCAGACGGATAGGCAGTTGAGTTATAGCAGCTCGTCTTTTATCCCCATCAACGAGTTCCCATGTGTCTGGTTTAAGTACGATAAGTTTACCGTTGATCAAACGGATTTTAGGATAGTGATTAACTGGTTCGAAGTCTTCAATGACTCCAAGCGAGCCATTAACATACTTGCGGTCTAAGCTATTTTTGATACACATTACATGTGCACCTTTTTTAAGTATTAAGGTTTGTTGAGCAAGACATGATCGCATTAATTGCTCGACAAATTTTTTGCTGCCGGAGGTAGTCATTTCAAATTCATATTGTTTTCCCTCAAGCTGGCTCAAATGTTCTTGGTTTATAACGTCTACATCAACATTTGTGGTCAACAGTTTTGTTGTTGGTTGCCATGGATCATCGACCACAGTTTTTCGATCAGTAAGTAATTTAATTTGTGAAGGCTTCAGATACCCTTCTCTAATACCGTTTAAAATATCGCTATACGATTGATCATCTTTTTGTCTGTGCTGTTCTTCTAGGTAGCAAACTTCAAATATATTCTCATCCCATATCTTAGAAGTAGTAATAAAACCACCATTTCTTGAGTCAGAACGGTTAACTGGAGGAAGCTGAAAGAAATCACCACATAATATAACCTGTATGCCACCAAAAGGAAGATTCACGTCTCGCACTTCACGACAAACTGTATCGACAAGATCAAGACGAAAATCATGAAGCATGCTTATTTCATCGATAATAAGTACATCTGTGTCACATATAATGTCCCGACGCTGTTTTGGCATCCGAAGGATATGTTCTGTAGGCAGTTCATCATGAACTCCAATGCCAGACCATGCATGAATGGTTGTGCCATTTAAATGGGTGGCTGCAAGCCCGGTCGTTGCAGTAACAGCAATAGATTTTCCCACTGCACGCGCGTTACGAACAAATTGATTTAATACAAACGTTTTTCCACTCCCAGCTGCGCCTGTAAGAAGGACTGATTTTCCTGACATCATAACTGCGAGCGCCTCTATTTGTTTCATCGTCCCCCCATGATACCTTACGTCGCAGGTATTTAGCTATATTTTTGGAGCTCTTTTTCGCTTGTTTGGATCTAAAAGTTTTTTTCGTAGACGAAGTGATTCAGGTGTAACTTCAAGCAGTTCATCGTTTTCAATAAAATCAAGACATTCTTCTAGACTCATGTCGATAGGAGGCGTTAACTGAACGGTACCATCACTACTCTTACTTCGCATATTAGTAAGTTGTTTTTCCCTAACAACATTGATTTCCATGTCATCACTTCTTGTATTTAGACCAATAATTTGTCCTGCATATACTTTCGTTCCTGGACCTACAAAGCTTGTTCCACGCTGTTCAACGTTTTGCAAAGAGTAAGGTGTTGCAGTGCCGGTCTCAAATGCGATAAGTACGCCACTTCTTAAACGAGGTAATGGAGTGCCAATTGGTTCATAGCCAAGCATTAGACTATACATCACCACAGTTCCGCGAGTGTTTGTAAGAAGGATATTACGAAGTCCAAGCAAAGCACGTGTAGGAATTCGATAGATAAGTCGCGTAACACCACGGCCTGTTAACTCTTGCTTCACAAGCTCAGCTCGTCGCATACCAAGTTCTTGTTGTACTGGCCCAACATGCTCATCAGGAACTTCAACGGTTAACTCTTCGACAGGCTCCATCATTTTTCCATCAACTTCTTTGGTTACAACTTGTGGTCGGCCAACCTCAAGTTCGAAGCCTTCTCGACGCATAGTTTCAATTAGCACAGACAAATGTAATTCACCGCGACCAGCAACTAAGAATCCAATACCTTCATCTTCAACATGAAGACCAATATTTGTTTCTAGTTCTTTTTGTAGCCGCTCTCCGATTTGTCTTGATGTAGTGAATTCACCTTCTTGTCCTTTGAATGGAGACGAATTAGGTTGAATCGATATCTTAAGCGTTGGGTCCTCAACCTTTAGAACTGGTAGTGCATCTGGATTTGCAGGATCAGCTAGCGTTTCGCCAATTTGCGCAGTACCTACTCCAGTAATGGAAACGATATCTCCTGCAATGGCTTGTTTCATTTCAAGACGGTTGAGCCCTTGTGAAGCAAAAATCTTATCTGCCTTTATATTAGTCTTGGTTCCATCTTTTTTAATAAGAGTGATTTGTTGACCAACAGAAACGCTTCCACGGTTAATTCGGCCAATGGCGTATTTACCGAGGAAATTATCCCATGAAAGTGCAGTAATAAGCATTTGGAATGGTTCGTCTTTGTTTCCTTTAGGAGCTGGAATTTCGGTAAGAATTGCGTCAAGAAGTACTCTTAAGTCAGCTTCTTCCGTGATGTCTTCAGGTCGTGAATCCCAAGCTTTACCTTCCCTACCAATTGCATAGAAAGTTGGGTAATGCAGTTGTGAGTCATCAATTGCAAGATCGAGAAAAAGATCTGCAATTTCATCTTCTACTTCAATGATTCGTGAGTCTCTTTTATCTATTTTATTGATGACAACAATTGGTTTTAGGCCTGCTTCAAGTGCTTTTTTCAGTACAAACTTAGTTTGCGGCATAGGCCCTTCTTGAGCATCTACGATCAAAAGACAACCATCAGCCATATTCATAGTTCGTTCTACTTCACCTGAAAAGTCTGCGTGACCTGGTGTGTCGATAATATTAATTCGGTAATCTTGGTAGTTGATTGCAGTTTGTTTAGCGCTAATCGTAATACCACGTTCGCGTTCTTGATCACCGCTATCCATAATAAGAGTAGCTTGCATTTCAGCCTGGTTATCGCGAAAAGTATTTGATTGCTTTAAAATAGCATCAACAATAGTGGTTTTACCATGGTCAACGTGTGCAATAATTGCAATGTTTCGTATTTTATTAGTTTCTAACATAAGACATCAGCCCACCGGGTTAAACCCTTAATTCAGCAAAAACTACTACTTCTTTGCTTTTACTACGTTACGTCCAAGGTTCTTGGTCGTTTCAGTATGTGTAGTATAGCTACGAGTTGTAGGGCAATACTTACGTAGAGTAATCTTATCAGGTGTATTTTGAGTATTTTTAACAGTATAGTGGTGTCGTTGACCACAATTCTCACATACAAGTCCTATAATTTTACGCTTTAACGTTTTCTTAGCCATTTATTTACCTTTATTGAAATTCAGAATAAAGAATAACATTTTTGCGGTATTAATACAAGGGTTGTCCTTGCCATTATTTGTTTTTATTACGATTAGATTTATAATATTTACTAAATTAATATAGAAAGCAATTATGGAGAAACAACAAAGCGTGCAACCAATAATGAAATTAGGCAGATTTAGGCTAAGCATGTTGCTACTAAAAGAAACTTTCAAAGTTTTTAGATCTGAGCCAATGCTCGTACGATATGTTGTGACAAGCTCATTTTTTTGTTTTCTTGTTTTCGTTTTTTTTGCAATAATTTCTCTTCTTACTAAAACCATCCTTTTTGCGTCACCTAATGATTACACTTCTAGCAATTCGCATCTATCTTTGTTCTCCTACATTGGGATATTCGTTTATTACCTGATCACATTTTATGTTATTAATTTTTATGGAGCTGGTCTCGCAGCCAACGTATTAGATTTATGTTCTGGGAAAAAGCTTTCATATTCTGATTACATGAAAAAAGCCCGTTCAAAATCGATAAATATATTTGTATATTCGTTAATCGAAGCGACAGTTGGAATACTACTTCGTTTGATAGCAGACAAATCAAGTTTTACGAGTAAATTACTTACCCAATTACTCGGAGGAGTCTGGTCGATCGCAACTCTGTTCACAATACCAATTATGATTTCAACTGAAAGGGGCCCAATAGATTCAGTCAAAGATTCTGCAAAATTAATGATACATACGTGGGGTGAAAACTTAATCGCGAGAGGGTCATTATCATTAGCGATCACGTTTCTGTTTGTGCTGCCAGTAATATTCTTATTTATTGGAATTGCGGTTTTGTTAGCTATACTTTTTCATTGGACAGGGCTATTTATTGGTGTATTTCTACTTATTACCGTTTTATTTATATGCGCTTTACTCACAAATACAGCAAAAAGCATCTTAAACACTGTTATGTATTTTTATGCTAGTAATAACAAAATACCTTTAGGCTTTGATGAAATTGCCTTAAAAAACATGTTTACTACAAAGAAATAAATTGGAGCCGTTGTCGGGATTTGAACCCGAGACCCCTTCCTTACCATGGAAGTGCTCTACCACTGAGCTACAACGGCGCAATGCTACTAATTCTACCAATCTGTTGAGGTCTGTGCAATCTTATCTTACAGGTGTTGTAACAAAGGGGTTATTTTGATACCATATCCACTGGCTCTTTATTGAGCAGTTTTTTATTAATGCCGACATAGCTCAGTGGCTAGAGCGGCTGTTTTGTAAACAGCGGGTCGTGGGTTCGAATCCCTCTGTCGGCTCCAAAACAATCAACATTCAGTTGTTGCGCTTGTTAGATACCTTGCGAGAGTATCTAAAACTATCGGAATGCAGTGAGGTGCAGTCCGAGAGGTGTTTCGTAATGAAACAGGACATGTTTTATACATGTCCTTATGCAGGGATAGTGAAGTGGTTAAACACGGCAGACTGTAAATCTGTTGGCATTCGCCTTCGGGGGTTCGAATCCCTCTCCCTGCACCACTAATGAAGTATCAGTCTAACTGGTACTTTTTTTATATCACTACGCGCGTAGGGCGCTGCAGACGTTTCTTTTTGACGTTTTTACGTGCACCTTGGGCTAATTTATGAATCTTGGCTTTAAGCGCTTTTGTTTTATCTTCTAGCCCTTTAACTTCATAGGCATGGAGTAGGAGAGAGTATGTTTCTCGATTTGGTTCAAGTTCTGCAGCTCGTTCAAGCTCTGAGATCATTTTCTTATCATTGCTGAGTTTTTCTTGAACTTTAGCATACGCGATATGCCGTGCTGCCATCCCCTCGTCAAGCGCAATAGCTTCTTCAAAAGCAACGGCTGCTCTACTGTAATCGCCAGTTTCATAGTAGATTAGGCCAAGATTATGTAGTGAGGAAGCACTTTTTTCTATTGATGAAGCTATTTCAAAACAATCAATGGCGTCTTTAAATTCTTTTTGTTTAGCATAAAGAATACCAAGTCGATTATATGCTGCAGCATTTTTCTCATCAATTTTTAAGATTGTCAGGAGCGCTTTTTCAGCTCTCAGAAGTTTATTCTCTCGCATACCCTGGGCCGCTACTTCCCAGAGCTTGCCCAATCTGTTACCTATTTTATCTGAAATTTCTTCTATATTGTCAGTAACATTATACGTGGAACGTATTGCAAAAAAAGATAACAGCGCGAGTAGTAATATTTCTGTCATTTAGACTCTTATTATACCAAATTATTACAATTTGATAAAAAGCTGCGTCAAAACTAGTTTTGGGTTAACGTTTTGACTTAACAGCATTTTTGCTTGCATGACACAATCAAGTCTCTTGTGCCAGGAATATAATGTTTTTGTATTGGCTTTTGCTGCCCCTTCCATAGCTGCTTTCGAAATGAGAAGTAGTGCTTCAAGTAGTAAAGATGTATCAAGTGTTTTTTTAGCCAAGATATCGATACGTGTCAATCTATCAAATGTGGATTCGCTAAGAATAGTTTTAGCAGTTTCAATCGCAGAAATAAGACTATTTTCTGAATCTTCTGCAAGTAGCGCAGATAGAAGCCCCATTCTCCCTCCAGCTATAGTGATAGCTTTAGATAAATCAACTCGTGGAACTTCAGCATAAAATTCATATATTTGTTGTTCTGTAGGCTCAGGAATCGTCCATATTTGAGTTCTTGATTGTATCGTTTCTATAACATCAAATTTATTTGTAACACCAAGTAAAAAAACGGTTGAAGGTCGCGGCTCTTCAAGTATTTTCAAAATAGCGTGCTGCGCGTCGATCCCTATAAGTTGCGCGTCAGGAATCAATACGACCCTGTTCTCTTTATATTTATTCTTAAGTTGTATCTTGAGTTCACGAATTTGATCTATGGATATGGATTTCTTTTTTTCTTCAGGAACTATTGTTACAATTCTGCTCATAACACCTTTTGTAATGTCGAGCGCTAACTGTGACAAAAGAAATTGTTTGCCGCTGCCAGCTGGAGCAATAAGCAGTAGCGCATGTGGTGGATCAGAAACAATCTGATCATAGCGAGCTTTAGCTTTTTGGTGCAACAGAAGTTTCACGGCTAACTCACTTTTTGATCAAAAATAGCGGGCACTTTACTTTCGAACACTCTTCGATCACCACCCGGGAGGGTTATCTCAAGACTTTGGGCATGCAGAAAGAGCCGCTCTGCTTTCGAATCACCATAGAGTTCATCGCCAAGAATTGGGTGTTTAATATATTGAAGATGAACGCGCAGTTGATGTGTTCTTCCCGTTTTAGGAGTTAGTCGAAGTAAGGCATATTCATCGTTGTGTTTTATGACTTCATATTCAGAGCTGGATATTTTACCAGACTTATCAGCTCGAAAAGTTTGCGGCTTATTAGGATTTCTGCCGAGCGGTACTTCGATAACAGCATGAGATGGATCAGGTGTTCCCTCGACAACTGCAAAATATATTTTTTTAGTTTTTCGCTGAGAGAACTGTTTTTGCAACATTGATAAAGTTTCTGCGTTTTTAGCACAAATCATAACCCCACTTGTGGCTCTATCAAGGCGATGGACAATACCTGCCCGTTCGCCGTCTATATCTTTTACCTTATCTCGCACAAATGAGGCTACAGATGCTTCATTCCAATATTTTCCCCGAGCGTGGGAAATAACTCCAACTGGTTTATCTATAACGATAACGTTGTTGTCCTCATAAATAATAGGGAGATCGAGTACTTCAGCTGGTTTTTCAAGCTCTCCAAGTTCTACCTGGAAACTTTCATCAGGACGAATTTTAGCACCAGCTTTAATCGTTTCACTTTCTTTCGTAACAAAACCTTTTGTGAATAGCTTCGATAACGCAGCTCTTGAATAATCTGTTAAAGTATTGGCGAGTATAATATCGGCCCGCTGAGTTTGGCCCTCTTGGTTAGTTATCGTCATTGCCATATTATCTTCTTAAGCCAACAGATTTCTGAACCTGAAGTAGAAGGTTTGTAGTTTGATCATTCAAAATCGCTTCATCATCAGCTAGTTTTGCTTCAACAATTTCAGATGAGATCTGAGAAAGTTTCTCTTGATACGATTTAAGGAAATCTGAAACTGATTTGGTAACTGCAGTCTTAAGATCACCATAATTACTTTTACCCTTCCACGACGCAAGTACTTGATCAATCGTTTGATCGGTAAGGAGTGATTCAATTTGTAACAGATTGGATACTCCAGGCCGTTTTTCAAAATCGAAATCAATTTCAGCTAAATTATCGGTCGTAGCAGACATTATTTTCTTTGCAGCTTCTTCAGGTGTGTCAGATAATAAAATAGTACCTCTTGGATCATCAACTGACTTACTCATTTTCTTAGTTGGATTAGATAAGCTTCTAATCCTGACACCATTATCCCGATGGCTAAATGCTAGCTGTTTATTCCATTCATGGGGAACAACAAACGTATCACCAAATTTATTATTAAAACGAAGTGCTAAATCTCGAGTTAATTCAAGGTGTTGTTTTTGGTCATCACCGAGCGGCACCCATGAAGCGCCGTAGAGCAATATATCTGCAGCCATTAACACTGGATAGGTGAATAAACCGCTTGATACCGTATCGGCTTGCTCGCTCTTATCTTTGAATTGCGTCATTCTGCTTAACTCACCCATGTATGCAAAGTTATTTAAGATAGTAAATAGCTCGCTGTGAGCAGGTATAAAGCTTTGTCGGTATATTTTAGTGGACTTGTTATTTAGATCAAACCCAGCGGCTGCAAATGTCCGTATATGGTCTATCGTTTGTGTATACAATGTGCTGTGATCAACAGGTGTCGTAAAACTATGTAAATCAGGAATAAAGAAATGAAGATCATAGGATTCATGTTTTTCTTTTTGCAATTGCACCATAGGAAGAACTGCACCAAGATAGTTTCCAAGTGTCAATTCTGCATTACTGCGTATTCCGGTAAGTATTACTTCTTTGGTCATAGTATTAAGTATATCATTAGCAACTGATCGTGGGCATATAAAAAACCCTCCGCATGGGAGGGTTTTTTTCGTTAGTATTAACGCTTGGTGAATTGCCTTTGTTTTCTGGCACCCTTGAGACCGAACTTTTTACGTTCTTTTTCTCTTGGATCACGAGAAAGTAAGTCTGCTCGTTTTAAAGTGCTCTTGTAATCTTCGTTGAGAACAACAAGAGATTTTGAAATAGCAAGACGAATAGCAAGTGCTTGTCCGTTGCTTCCGCCACCTTCTACAACGATGCTTACGTCGAATTGTCCTTCTTTTTCAAGAAGAGCAAACGGTTTGTTAATTTCACGAAGTAACTGTTGGCTTCCTGCAAAATATTCTTCTGCTGGTTTACCATTTACAGTAATGTTTCCCTTGCCCTTAAAAAGACGTGCACGTGCACTGGCACTTTTTCTTCGGCCAAGAGCGTAGGTATATTCTGGAGTTTTAACAGCCATTACTTAACACTCACTTTCTGAGGTTTCTGTGCACCATTGTTGTGCATTTCATCCTTATAAATTTTCAATCGCTTTAGTCTCTCATCCATAAGTTTATTCTTCGGTAACATGCCTTTTACAGCAAGTCGTAGTACTTCAGTTGAATCTTTTGCAATTTTATCACGCAGATTAATTTCCTTAAGACTTCCCGGATACTGACTATGGCGATAATACATCTTATCGTCCATTTTAGTTCCTGTAGCTACGATCTTATCTGTATTGATGACTACAACGAAGTCTCCGCAATCAATGTGATGCGTAAACATAGGTTTACCTTTACCAGTTAGAAGTGTTGCAATCTTTGTTGAGACACGACCAAGAGGTGCTTCGCTTGCATCAATAACATACCAAGCTCGGGTTACTTCTGATGGTTTTGCGCTATAAGTTTTCATTATTTCGTTTCCTTCTTAGCTACTTTTTTAGCTGGTGCCTTTTTTACGGGCGCTTTAGCTTTTGCAGCAGGCTCCTTAACGGTGACTTCAGCAGCTTTCTTTACAGGCTTTGCAGCAACTGCAAGATCATCTACGAAACTCACACGAGCCATTTGGGTATTATCTCCACGCCGTGTAGTTGTCCGCTCAATTCGTAAATGCCCACTGTTGCGACCAGTTAATTTAGGAGCAATTTCATCAACAAGCTTATGCGCACTGTCTACGTTAGCCATCTTAGAGATAACTTGACGCCGATTGTGAAGATCGCCAACCTTAGCTTTTGTTATTAGCTTCTCAAAATAAGGAACTAATTCTTTAGCTTTAAATATGGTTGTTTCAATATTTTCGTGTATAGCGAGATTACTAGCCAGCCCTTTCATAAGAGCACGACGCTGATCTCTTTCTCGGCCGAATTTGCGACCTTTATATCCGTGACGGTGCATCTTATAACTCCATCTCCGCTAGCTTATCTTTAACTTCATCAAGGGCTTTTTGGCCAAATCCTTTAAGGTCGCGTAGCTCAGCATCGCTAAGGCTAAATAGATCTTTAAGAGTATGAATCTCGTTATTAATAAGCGCATTTGTAGTGCGTGCGGTTAAGTTAAGATCTTCAATTGATACAAGAAGTTCTGATGGATCGTCATTGCCTTCTTCATCACTTACGCCAGCTGACTTAAGTACAGGAGCAACTTCAACTCTTGTAGCACCTGCAAGTGCGGTGTACTGGTTAACAAGAATTGCAGCCGCTTCTTCGAAAGCATCTTTAGGTGTGATGCTACCATCAGTATCGATAGAGATTGTAAGTTTATCTAAATCAGTTATTTGACCAACACGTGTGTGCTCTACCTTATAGCGAACTCGCAACACTGGGCTAAAGATAGCGTCTAGTGCAATCATGTCGCTTGGCTTCTTTGCAGCACCAACTTCAATAGTTCGGTAGCCACGACCTGTTTCAACAATAAGATCTACGACAAAGTTAGTTTTGCTGTCATCGATTGTTGCAATTACTTGTTCAGGATTCACTACTTCAACGTCTGCATTAACTTTTATGTCTTTTCCAGTTACGATACCTTTACCCTTAAATTCAACACGAACATTTTGAGGTTCATCGCTGAATACTCGGAACTTAAGTCTTTTTAGATTAAGCATGATATCGACAACGTCTTCTTTTACGCCTGGAACTGTAGAAAATTCGTGGCTTACACCTTCAATTTTAAAAGCTGTCACAGAAGCACCAGCAATACTTGATAGGAGTACTCTTCGTAGGCTATTGCCAAGGGTCATACCGTAACCTGTGTGTAGTGGTTCTATCACGAAACTAGCACTTACATCAGAATGTTCTTCGATGTTGGCTAGTGATGGGGTGTGAATTATTTTTGACATATATGTTACCTTCTCCTATTAACGTGAGTAATACTCAACAATTAGTTGCTCATTAATTTCTGGTTCCGCTTCAGCTCGTGAAGGTTCGCCCACTACAGTGATCTCAAACTTCTTTCGATTAGCCTTTACCCAGCTAACTGATGGTTCAACGTTTCCAGTAATATCATCAAGTTTCTTGAAATATTCAGTTTGTTTACTTCGATCGCGAACGATAAGAACATCGCCTGAACTTAAACGAATAGACGGGATATCGATTCGACGTCCATTAAGAGTGAAGTGACCATGACTTACGAGTTGTCGTGCTGCTCGTCGACTTGTAGCAAAACCGGCTCGGTACACCACGTTGTCGGCTCTCTTTTCAAGTAGTTGCAATAGAACAGCGCCTGATTGGCCTTCTTTACGATTGGCTTCAGCCATTAAGTTAGAAAACTGACGCTCTAATAGACCATACAGTCGCTTAACTTTTTGCTTTTCTCGAAGTTGAAGTGAGTACTGACTTGTTGTAGTACGTCGATTGTTACGACCATGTTGTCCAGGAATGGTAGATCGCTTTACCATGTGTTTTAGTGCTTTAGGGTGAAGTGCATAGCCTTCACGTCGGCTCATTTTGGTTATAGATTGTGTATCACGTGCCATAAGTTACTCCTAAATTCGTCGTGCTTTCTTAGGACGACATCCACCATGTGGCACTCCAGTTACATCTTTAATAGAATCAACTGCAACATCAGCTGCTGCTACTGCGCGAATTGCAGCATCACGTCCAAGCCCAATGCCTTTAACGTAAACATCTGCTTTTACAATGCCGTACATCTGCTTTGCTGCTGTAATTGCTTTTTCACCAGCTACTTGCGCAGCATAAGCTGTGCCTTTTTTACTGCCGCGGAAACCACATGCTCCAGCACTTGCTGCATTCAATAATCCACCATTCATATCTGTTACAGAGATGATAGTATTATTAAATGTTGCCTGTATATGCACCTGTCCGTGCGGTACGCTTCGTTTAGCTTTTTTCTTCTTGGTTGCTACTTTTGCATCTGCCATAGTATATCTCCGGGCTATTTAGCCGCTACCTTCTTAGCTGTTCCACCAACAGTAACTTTTTTACCTCGTCGTGTTCGAGCATTCGTTTTAGTCCGTTGTCCGCGACTAGGAAGGTTCTGACTATGTCGGATACCTCGATACGCTTTAATATCTTTGAGACGCTTGATGTTCGCTACAACGATTCGCTGTAATTCACCTTCAACGTCGTAGTTATCATTAATGACATCCTGGATACGACCGATTTGGGAATCATCAAGATCTTTAGTTCGAGTAATAGGATCAACCTTAGCCTTGGCTAGGATGTCGTATGAAGTCTTAGGGCCAATACCGTGAACATAGGTAAGAGCAACCCATACTTGTTTTTCATTAGGAATTGTAACTCCACTAATACGAGCCATATTTAACCCTGCCTCTGCTTATGTTTTGGCTTTAATTTATTGATGACATAAAGTCGACCTTTGCGGCGGACAATAATATCGTCAGGACTTATCTTTTTTACGCTAGCACGCACTTTCATGCGGATCAACACTCCTTTTAGCTGTGTGACACACTGCTTTAATTAATAAACTATGATTTGCGGTAGGTTATGCGACCCTTCGTAAGATCGTAAGGCGTCAATTCAACCGTCACGCTGTCACCGGGTACGATGCGGATATAGTGCTTCCGCATTTTTCCAGCAACGTGAGCTATAATCACATGGCCATTTTCAAGCTCAACCTTAAATTGGGTACCCGGAAGGGTTTCCACAATTGTGCCGTTAAGCTCGATTACTTCTTTAGTATTAGCCATATATTACAACAGATTCTTATTTTACTACAGATATCCACTGTTTGTAAAGGGTTTTTAAAGGGAAAACCATATTAAGCGGGACTCTCAGATTTATTGCGCCTAAAGGCTATACGTTTATGTCTTTTTTCATTGCTGTCATTATCAATATTTATTGTGTAATCGTCATAAGTAATCATGAGCGCGCGTGACTCAAGTTGACGTAATGTATCAAGTGCAACAGATACAAGAATCAAAATACTTGTTCCGCCAATAGCAATTTGATTCGTCTTTAGTAGCCCTTGGGCAATAATTGGAAGAATCGCTAAGAGTGCTAAGGCCAAGGCACCGAACATAGTCAAGCGATTAACGATCTTAACAAGATATTTCTCAGTTTGAGCACCAGGACGAACGCCATCTATGAATCCACCTTGTTTTTGCAGGTTCTCAGCGATTTCCTTAGCGTTAAAGACTACACTTGTATAGAAAAAGGTAAAAACAAAAACGAGTAAGAAATAAAGTGCTGGATAAAGATAGGGTTGCCACCCACCAGCTGCCAAAGTTTGGGGAGTTGGATTCTGAAACCAGGTTACTAAGTGAGCACCAAACGTTTGAAGATGCCCATGTGCACTCTTAGAAAGCAATTGACCAACAAAAGCAGGAAGGGATAAGAAAGCGAGTGCAAAAATAATTGGAACCACACCAGCGGTAATAAGTCTAACTGGAAGCACTGAAGTCACACCGCCATAAATACGGTTTCCCTGTAATCTCTTAGCATAGCTAATAGTGATTCTTCGCTGCGCTTCATTAATGTATACCACGAACACTGTTACAAGCAGTGAGGCCGCTACAATTCCCAACGTTACCCATAGAGATTTAGAGTTAATAGGAAAGTTGAAATGTCCAAATATTTTAAAATGAGAGCCTTTTTGGATAACTGATGAAATGAGATTACCAATGATACTTGGCAGTGAAGCTACGATCCCAACGGTGATAACAAGTGAGATACCATTTCCAATACCTTGCTCAGTTATAAGTTCTCCAAACCACATAAGTAGCATCGATCCACCGGTGAGTGTTGCAACCATAAGGGCCCACTGCATCGGTGTTGCAGTTGAGATTAGATTGCCAAGACCTCCGAAGCTCGCCGCAGACTGACGTACAAGGAAAATTGTTCCAACTGATTGCACCATTGCAAGAGGAAGCGTCAACATACGCGTCCACTGCTGTATTTTCTTACGGCCGTATTCGCCTTCTTTATTTAACGCCTCGAGCTTTGGAATAGCTTTTGTGAGCAACTGCATGATAATACTAGCATTAATAAATGGCCCCATGCCAACGAGCATGATTGAGAAATTAGCAAGTGCTCCACCACTTAAAACATTAAGGAAACCAAGCAATTGAGATGATCCAGCTTGATTAAAAACGTTATTTAGAATTTGCTTTAGTGTTGTTGGGTCGGTAAGTGGAATCGGGATATGCGCCAGCATTCTAAAAACAACAAGCATGCCAATAACGGCAAGTATTCTTTTACGCATGTCCGGACTTGAAATAGATCGCAGTATTATCTTCCAGTTCATCAACAAAACCCTCTTCACTTCTTTAAACTTTTAAATATTGTAACATAAAAAAGACTCACCGTCAGTGAGTCTTTCTTTTATTTTTTAAAGTTCTTTATTTCTTAGGTACAGGTTTCTTTTGTCGCTTAACTTGCTCGACAATGGTGACACTTCCACCAGCTTTTACGATGGCTTCAGTTGCACCTTTTGAAGCACCTTGGACAATCACAGTTACCCTAGAAGTGATTTCACCATTCAGTACAATTTTTACTCGTACGTACGGGCTTGAAATAAGTTTAGCCTCATATAGAGAAGTGTTATCTGCAGTTTTGTTTGCAAAATCATTCAGTGCTGAAGTATAAACATTTTCCATTTTAGGGCGAATACTTCTAAATCCACGAAGTTTTGGCAATCGCTTCATGAGGGACGTTTGTCCACCTTCAAACCCTGCACGATGGCTGTGACCAGCACGTGCGTTCTGTCCTTTAGTACCACGGCCGGCTGTTTTACCTTGGCCGGCTGAAATACCGCGACCAACACGGTTTGTTTTCTTCTGTTTCGCTACTTGTAGTTCATGGTACTGCATGTTATTTCTCCGCCTTAACTACTTGCTTTTTAGTAATAGGCTTATCTATATTTGTGACCCATTTAGTTGCAGGCACAAGTTGGTTCAGTGCAGCAAACGTTGCATAGGCAGTGTTAACTTTATTGCTTGAGCCGAGTGACTTACTAAGTGCATTACCTACACCAGCAACTTCCAAAATAGTTCGAACAACTCCACCGGCGATGAGACCAGTACCCTGGCTTGCAGGCTTAATTAATATATTGCTGCCACCGATCTTTGCTTGAACTTCGTGAGGAATGGTACCTTTGTAGGTATTTATGTGCACTAGGTTCTTCTTTGCGACATCAACTGATTTTGAAACAGCTGTTGTTACGTCAGCACCTTTAGCAATACCAATTCCAACTCGACCCTTTTTATCTCCCACAACAACAAGTGCTCGGAATCTAAATCGGCGTCCACCTTTTACTACACGAGCAACGCGATCAATATTTAATACTCGTTCGTCAAAAAGCTTCTCTTCTTCAGGTCGATTGTTACGATTATCTCTTCGATTGTCTTTATTTGGTTGCATAATTAAAACTCCAGTCCTTCTGCTCGCGCAGCTTCAGCTAGCGCTTTAATACGACCATGGTAAATACGACCGTTTCGGTCAAATACAACCTTAGTAATTTTAGCTTTCTTACCACCTTTAGCTATTTCTTTACCAATAACTGCAGCTTTTTCAGTCATAGTTCCTTCAAGTTTTTTTCCTACAGTTGTAGCAGTTGCAAGGGTAATACCTTTTTCATCATTAATAAGCTGCGCACTGATGTGCAAATTAGAAATGGTTACTGTAAGCCGTGGACGACTTTCAGTTCCGCTAATAGTACTCCGAACTCGGTTTTTTCGGAGCTTTAAATTCTGTACTTTTTTGAGATGTCGATTCATAATTTACTCCTACTTATCCTTTCCAGATTTACCACTCTTGCGGATAATTCTTTCGTCATCATACTTAATCCCTTTACCTTTATAAGGTTCTGGTTTTCTGAATGATCGTATTTCTGCGGCAACCTGTCCAACCTGTTGCTTTGAAATACCACTTACAGTGATGACATTCTGCTCAACGACTAATTTAATATTTTCCGGCATTGGATAGAAAATGTCATGGCTATAGCCTAATTGTAGCTTTAGCTTTGCACCTTCCATATTGGCTCGGTACCCAACACCATTAATTTCCAGCTTCTTTTCGAAACCTGAAGTGACACCAACAACCATGTTGTTAACAAGTGCTCGAATAAGACCATGTTTAGAACGATGTTCACGAGCATCACTCTCGCGGGTAACGATACACTGATTTCCTTCAACGCTGATGTTTACTCCAGGAACAGTAAATTGCTGTAATGTTCCTTTTGGACCTGTTACGGTCACAAAATCTGCGTCGACAGTGATTGTCACACCATTCGGTATTTCGATAGGTAGTTTTCCAACTCGACTCATAATATATTCCTTACTTTTTTAATAAACCTTACAAATTAATTCACCACCAAGGCCTGCAGCCTTAGCTTCTTTGCCAGTCATAATGCCTTTGCTCGTTGAAATAACAACAATACCTCGTCCATTCTTAACGACAGGAATTTCCTTAGCGTTAGAATAAAGACGACGTCCAGGTTTACTTAATCGTACGATTTCAGTAATTGGAGCATTTGTTTCTGCTTCGTTAATAACGATTTTAAGCATTTTGAAGTTACCTTCACCAGCTACTTCAACTTTAGTAACAAAGTGATTTCGTGCCAGCACTTCAGCAACTGTTTGCTTAACTTTACTATAGGGCATACTTACTTCAGTCTTTTGAACTGCAACTGCGTTTCGTACACGAGTAAGCATGTCTGCGATTGGATCTGTTGATAACATATTTCTTACTCCTTCTACCAGCTCGACTTAGTTATGCCAGGAATTTCACCTTTGCTTGCATGTTCACGGAAGCTGATTCGGCTTAAACCAAATCGGCGCATGTATGCACGAGGACGACCTGTCTCGCTGCATCGATTCTTTAATCTTGTCGGGCTACTGTTACGAGGTAATAGAGCAAGACCATCAGCATCGCCAAGCGCTTTTAGCTCTGCACGCTTTGCAGCATATTTATCATGCATTCGGCGTCGCTTTTCATCACGAACTACAATAGATTTCTTAGCCATACTTTAAGCCTTCCTTTCTTTCTCAAACGGCATTCCGAACTTTTCAAGTAAAGCTCGTCCTTTAGTTGCATCTTTAGCATTGTTAATAACGAAATTAATTTGCATCCCATGAAGGGTAGTTGTTTCTTCAAATGATAGCTCAGGGAATACAGATTGATCCTTAAGACCTAAGCTGTAGTTTCCTTGCTTATCGAAAGCAGATTTAGAAACTCCATGGAAGTCACGCACTCGTGGCAAGACAATAGTAATTAGTCGATCCATGAATTCATACATTTTATCGCCTCGAAGTGTTACCTTCAGGCCAATTTTGTTACCTTCACGTAATTTGAAGGTCGCGATGCTCAAACGAGCTGTTGTTTGGTTCGGTTGTTGTCCAGTAATTTTACGAAGTGTGTTTGTAGCAACTTCCATTACCTTCTTATCATCCTTAGCTTTCCCAAGACCCACGTTTAAAACAATCTTTTCAAGTTTTGGAACTTGATTAGGATTCTTAAGTGCGAGTTCTTTGAGGAGTTCTTGCTTGTAGGTTGCATTGTACGCATCTTTAAAACGAGTAGTCGATACGGCAATAGTCTTTGATGTAGCCATTATTTGATCTCCTTCTTCGTCTTAGCGTTTACACGTACTTTATTGCCTTCTTTATCTAACTTGTAAGCAACTCTCACAGGTTTTTTAGAAGTAGCATCCATAAGTCCAACTTTTGATACCCAGATTGGTTTCGTTAGTTCAACGATGCCGCCTTGCGGGTGCGCTTGTGTTGGCTTCATGTGCTTCTTAACAATATTTATTCCTTCAACAGTAACTTTGTTTTCTTGTGGGTGTACTGCAGTGATAACACCACTCTTGCCCTTGTACTTGCCTGAGCGAACTACCACTGTATCGCCTTTTTTGAGCCGTATTTTAAATATCTTAGTTGTATTCATATTAGAGTACCTCCGGTGCAAGGCTAATAATCTTTGCATACCCAAGTTCACGTAGTTCTCTTGGAACTGGCCCAAAAATACGTGTAGCCTTAGGAAGCTTATCGTCTCCGATAATTACTGCTGCGTTATCATCGAAACGAATGGTTGAGCCGTCTTTACGTCGAATAACATTACGAGTTCGAACGACAACAGCTTTTACCACCTGTTTTTTCTTTACTGTTCCGGCTGGGTTAGCTTGCTTCACGGTTGCAACGATAACATCACCAACGTGTGCATATCGTCTTCGTGTGCCACCAAGAACACGGATGCAAAGAATTTCTTTAGCACCGCTGTTATCACACACTAGAAGCCGGGATTCTTGTTGGATCATTACTTATCCTCTCCATCTTCTTTGGTTTCTACGTGCTTAACTTGCGCTGTATCGACAATCTTAGTAAGCGTCCAACGTTTACGAGCACTCAAAGGTCGACTTTCAGTAATCTGTACTTTGTCGCCTTCACGAGCTTCATTCTTTTCATCATGAGCCATAAACTTCTTACTTACTGAGTACTGCTTCTTATAGATAGGATGAGTTTTTCTTGTTTGCACAGAAACAACAATCGTCTTATCTGGTTTAGCTGAAGTTACTACTCCACTTAATATTCGTGCCATACTACTTTTCCTCTCCTGATGCCTTCTTGGCGTTTAAGGCAGTTAACACTCGAGCAACTTCTTTACGTTTCACGCTGTAAGCATGTACATTCTGAACATCACCAACCTTAGTTCCGCGCTTGAGCTCAACTGCTTCGTTTTGAAGGGTTGTAGCCGCTGCTTGTAGTTCCTTGATCGTCATGTCTTTGAACGATACGCTCTTAACTTCGGTTTTCTTAGTTACTGGTTTCTTGGTAGCCATTAGATGCTCTCCTTGTCTGAAATAAATCGAGTTCGAACAGGCAACTTATGTGCTGCGAGTCGCATTGCTTCTCGGGCTTGCACTTCAGTAACGTCAGCCATTTCAAAAAGAATTGTTCCAGGTTTAACCTTAGCTACGAAGAACTCAGGACTACCTTTACCGCTACCCATTTTAACGTCTTGTGGTTTACGAGTAACAGGCGTATGTGGAAAAATACGAATCCAGATACGGCCACCACGTTTAACGTAACGAGTCATAGCCTGACGAGCTGATTCAATTTGGCGGCTCGTGATACGTTCATTACCAAGTGACTGCAATGCATAACTTCCGTAAGCAATGTAGTTACCAGCGCTTGCTGTACCACGAATTTTACCCTTGAACACCTTTCGGTGCTTCATTTTATTTGGGAGTAACATATTAGTTTACCTCTCCTTTATAGATCCAAACTTTAACACCGATAATTCCGGTGATAGTCTTAGCTCTAATATATCCATAATCTATATCAGCACGAAGGGTATGAAGCGGAACTGAACCTTCAATCATCTTTTCTCTTCGTGACATTTCAGCACCATTAAGTCGTCCAGCAACTTCAATACGGATACCCTTAGCGCCAGCACGCATCGTTGCACCAGCAGAACTCTTAATAGCTCGTCTAAAAGCTATACGCCGTTCAAGCTGGTTGGCAATATTTTCAGCAACTAATTTTGCATGCAATTCAGGTTTTTTAACTTCTTCAATGTTGACTCGAACTTGGATGCCATAAATTTTTTCAATAGCAGCCTTTAGTTCTTGTGCACCCGCACCGCCGCGGCCGATAACAACACCAGCTTTAGCAGTATGGATAGTAACTGATACCATATTTGGAGATCGTTCAATATCTACTGTATTAATAGCACCACGAGAACCAATTTTCTTATCGATCATTCGTCGAACAGCAAGATCCTGTGTTAGAAAAACGGTGTAATCCTTTTTAGGAGCGAACCATTTACTACGCCAGTTCTTATTTAGCTGTAGTCGAAAACTAATTGGATTTACTTTTTGACCCATTATTTGGTCTCCTTCTTAGCCTTAACTGAGTCAGCTTTTGGAGCCTTTTCAGCAACTTTTTTAGATACACGTGCTTCACCATCAACAACAACTCTAATGTGACTTGTTCGTCGCTGGAATGGATTTGCTCGTCCACGAGCAGCAGGTCGATATCTCTTCAGGCGTTGGCCTGGAGAAACACTTATTTCTACAATTCGTAGCGTAGCAGGCTTCAAGTTATGGTTGTGCTCTGCGTTAGCCCGAGCACTTGCGATAACCTTCGCGACTGGTTCAGCACTTCTTCGTGGAGTGTGTTCTAGGATTACGAGTGCATCAGCAACAGTGCGGCCTCTTACGAGAGCAGCAACTACCCCAACTTTTCGTGGGCTCATTCTTACACCTTTAGCAATTGCGAGTACAGACATAGTAATAACTCCTACTTCTTAGCCAATTTACCGCCGTGCGAGCGGAACTTACGGGTTGGCGAAAATTCACCTAATTTATGTCCAACCATGTTTTCTGTAACAAATACGGGTACATGCACACGACCGTTGTGTACCGCTATCGTCTTACCAACAAATTCAGGGGTGATTGTAGAAGCACGAGCCCATGTTTTAATAATGGTTCGATCTTCATTACCAAGTTTCGCAATTTTCTTTGCAAGTTTTGGATCAATAAATGGTCCTTTTTTCAGTGAACGACTCATGGTTTAACCTCTCCTCTTAGTCTGATGACGAGTTTTAACAATAAATGAATTAGTAAGCTTACGTCGTCGAGTTTTGTATCCAAGTGTCTTCTGACCCCATGGAGTACGTGGCGCTTTAGCCATTCGGTGACGTCCACCGTCTCCACCACCGTGCGGATGATCAACAGCATTCATAACCACACCACGAACACTTGGTCGCTTGCCGAGCTTACGGTTTCGGCCAGCTTTACCAATCTTAACGTTTTGGTGTTGAGCATTACCGACTGTTCCAATTTGGGCAGTACAATCAACATGTATAAGACGTACTTCACCTGAAGGGAGTTTTACTTGTGCGTAATCGCCTTCTTTGGCAACCAGCTGTGCATTGTTACCGGCACTTCGTACAAGTTGCGCACCACGACCAATTTGAAGTTCGATAGCATAAATAGCACTACCCGTTGGGATACTCTTAATAGGAAGCCTGTTACCAGTTTCAATAGGAGCATCTTCTGCAGAAACAATCTTTTGCCCAACAGTCATGCCATTTGCAGCAAGAATATAGTGATAAACACCGTTTTGATCCTTGATACGAGCAATACGTGCAGATCGGTTCGGATCATATTCAATAGCTTCGATAACAGCTTGTGTACCAGCTTCTAACTTGAAATTAACATTTCGGTAGTATCGTCGAACGCCACCACCACGATGTCGAGTAGTAATACGTCCTTGGTTATTTCGCCCAACAGAACCTTTTTTGATAGTAATCAGGCTTTTAACTGGCTTATTCTTCTTGGCAGTTATATCAGAGAAGTCCTGCGTGGTCATGCCACGTCGGCCAGGAGTAGTTGGATTTAATACTTTAATAGCCATTATTTCTTCTCCTCTTCTTCAGCTGATGCAAAGACAGGAATTGATTGACCTTCTTTAACAAGCACATACGCTTTCTTGAAATCAATTCGTTTTCCTCTTGTTCGAGTTCCACGATTATTAATTGCTCGATTAACTTGTTTGCCTTTCATGCGAACGATGTTAACAGTTTCTACAGTAACTTCGTATTTTGCTTCAACAGCTTTCTTAATTTCAATCTTATTAGTAGTGAGTGGTACGTTGAAAACATAGCAGTTAAGTGCAGTTGCACTACCATATGCTTTTTCACTTACTCGTGGGTATAAAACAAAATCCATTATTTTGTACCTCCAAGCCATTTTTCGATAGCGCTTAGTGAATCTTTAGTTACAACAATAACCCCTGCATCAAGAATGTCACAGACATTAAGGCGAGTTGCCTGTACTGCTGCAACGTAGGGCAGGTTATTTGTTGATCGCTTGACGAGATCAGTTAGTTCAGTAACTACGAGTAGTACATTTCGATCTGCACCAATCTTATTCATAAATTTAGCTGTATCACTCACTTTGCCAGTAGTCTTAAAGTCATCAATGATGATCACTTTCTTGGCTTCACTAGCAAGCGTTAACGCTTGAGTAATAGCAAGGCGCTTAGCCTTAACATTAATCTTTCGGCTGTAGTTCTCGTTGCCAGATGGCCCAAAGATAACTCCACCCTTACGCCAGATTGGGCTTCTTGAAGAACCGACTCGGGCACGTCCTGTACCTTTTTGCTGCCATGGTTTTTTACCACCGCCACTTACTTCACCTCTTTTAAGAGTTTTTGCTAAGTTTGGGCGTGTATTTGCTCGGTGAGCAAGATATGCATCCTTAAGAAGCTGGTGTGATGTTACTTCAATAGAGAATACTGATTTTGGTAGTGACACGGCTGTAGTAGCTTTAGTGCCAGTTGCTGTAAACGTTGGAGTAGCCATTATTTTGCTCCTTTCACAAGGATAATACCTTTACGTGGGCCAGGTACGGCGCCAACAAGACCGATAACTTGGTTTTCAAGGTCAACTAAAGCAACACGCAAGTTTTGAACAGTAACCTGTTCGTTACCCATTTGTCCTGCCATTTTCATACCTTTGAAAACTTTTTGAGGGAACATAGATCCAATTGAACCTGGGCGTCGATAGCTTCGGCCACCATGTGTCTTACGACCTCTTTTGAAATTATGTCGCTTAATGGTTCCGGCAAAGCCTTTACCTTTACTTGTTCCGGTTACATGAACGGTGTCACCAACTTCAAAAACGTCAGCAGCAAAAGTAGCTCCTGTTTTTACATCTTCTTCAATTTCAGTGACCCTAAATTCACGTACAATCTTTGGATTTGCGCCAGACTTTTTGAAATGTCCAACTTGAGGCTTAGCAGTGTGCTTACCTTCTTCAAAACCGAGTTGTACCGCAGTATAACCATCGTTTTCTGCTGTTTTGACCTGTGTAACAACACAGGGACTAGCGGAAAGCAAAGTGACAGGAGTGAGGGCACCATCTTCAGAGATGATACTCGTCATGCCAACTTTCCTCGTAATGAGAGCTTTCATAGTTCTCCGTTCTTTATTTAGGTGTTCCCATACCAGGGGCGTTCGACGCGCCCTTCAGAGCATAAAAATGCTTGGTGGAACGGCAGTATCTTTAAAGACTTACCGACTCACCAAGGAACAAAAATCTTGATATACCAAAGAATTTTAACAAATTATCCCTGTTACGTCAAGGGACAATATGATGAAACAATAGAGACAGCTAAATTGATTGAATAAGTCCTAAAAATAGTGGATTCGGACGCATTGGACGAGAAGTAAATTCAGGATGATATTGACTAGCAAGAAAGTATTTTTTAGCTGGTGCTTCTACAACTTCAGCAAGACCAGTTAGAGGGTTCCTGCCGACTATGAAAAGCCCCTGTGCCTCCATAATATCTTCATATTCATTAGAAAATTCAAAGCGGTGTCGATGGCGCTCTTCAATTTTGGTTGTTCGGTAAAGCTTTGCCGCTTTGGATTTTTTCTCGAGTAGACATTCATAATTACCGAGCCGCATAGTACCCCCAATAACAGTAAGTGTCTTTTGATCATCCATCAACCCAATTACTGGGTGAGTAGTCTTTGGGTCAAATTCAGTTGAGTTAGCGTCATGAAGACCAGCAATCCGCGCGACTGCAATGCAGGCGACTTGCATACCTAAACATAAACCTAAATAAGGGATATCTCGCTTATAGGCATAGGTTGCTGCAACAATTTTTCCTTCCACCCCTCTTGAACCAAAACCGCCGGGTACAACAATGCCCTCAAGACCTTTTAATTTTGATGCAACATTTTTAAACGTTAGTGCTTCGGCATCAATCCATTTAATTTCTGCTTTTTTATCCTCAGACCAACAAGCAGCCTTAATAGCTTCGATCACCGAAGCGTATGTATCTTGATGATCAAGGTATTTGGCAATCAAACCAATTTTTATGGTTTTATAGTCTTTGGAAAGCACTCGTCGCTCAAGGTCTTGCCAATTTTTCAAATTTGGTTTCTTTTTATTAAATCCGAAGTGTTCAGCGATAATTTTACCCACACCTGCTGATTCTAGAAGCGAAGGAACACTATAGACTGTTTTAACAGTGGCGAGTGGAATAACCGCTTCACGAGCTACATCACTAAAAAGACTTAATTTACTCAAAACTCCCTCTGGTATAGCATGATCAGTTCTGGCTATTAAAATATCCGGCTGAATCCCTGCTTCTCTTAAATCTCTCACTGCATTTTGAGCAGGCTTAGATTTAACTTCAGCAGAAGCTGTCAAATAAGGGAGAAAAACTACGTGGACTGAAAGTGTATTTTTAGCGCCAACGTGGTGCCGAAATTGCCTTATTGCTTCGATGAATGCGGTACTTTCATAATCTCCAACTGTGCCGCCTACTTCTACTATATGTACGTCGAAACCTCTGCCGGCCTCGGCAATTGCTTCCTGCATCGCGTTGGTTACATGAGGAATAATTTGCACTGTTTTACCTAAATATTTACCAGCTCTCTCATCTTCGATAACCTGTCTGAATATACGACCGCTCATGGTAGAGCTGGACTGTGTAAGCTCTATGTCAAGAAATCTTTCATAGTGCCCGAGGTCGAGATCTGTTTCTGCGCCATCCTTTGTTACGAACACTTCACCATGCTCAGCAGGATTGAGTGTTCCAGCGTCAAAATTAAAATAAGGATCGCATTTTTGTATATTTACTTTATAGCCACGAGCTTTAAGAAGTGCACCTATACTGGCAGCTGTTATTCCTTTTCCGACCCCGCTTAAAACTCCACCAGTTACAAAAATATATTTAGTCGACATACGCTGTACCCCTTGTTACCCCAATTATTTTAGTTATGTGTTTTTAAGTTCAAATAATTTGAACGTGTTTTATTTTAGTATGAAACAAATCTAAACTAATGCAAGCTTTAATTGTAAAGTTTAAGCCAACTCATCTATACTTATAGATAATGAACGTAAGAAAAATAAATACCATAAATATCAGTGCGTGGCTGGTTCGATTTGCGGGAGTAATTGCGCTTATTAGCGCACCTCTGAGTATCGTACCGACAAAAATTGAACAATATCTCCCGTATGATCCAGACTCAATATCTCGGATATTAGGAATCTTTATAGGCATCATACTCCTTTATATATCTGCTCAATTATTCAATCGAAAAAGAACTGCTTATATTTTAGCGGTGTGCGGAATGTCTCTTCTCATTATTTTTGATTTACTCCATCGAAGTTACCATGCTCCATTACTCATATATACCGGTATTTTAATTTTGCTGCTGCAGTCCAAAAAACAATATTTAGTGAGAAGTGATTATAGAAGTGCCAGTAAAATATTTTCAACCACAATTGTTGTAGTAAGTGTGCTTCTGCTTATTACAGCGCTGTCCTTCGTTATTATAGATAACAAAGAATTCGGTGTGCATATTACGACCTCAGAAGACGTACACCTAACGTGGAATGCAATTCTCGGTAAACCCATTCCTCAAAATTTATATGAATCGCCTAAAGCACATTTCCTAATTAATCTTATGCGCGTTAGTTTGCTTTTCGCCATTGCTGCTCTGTTATTTGCTATGTTTAGGCCACGAAAATTAAGAAAGGCGGCTCCAAGTTTTCAATTCTCTCAAGCTTACAAGATTCTGGAAAAATATTCAGCTTCAAGTGAAGATTATTTCAAAATATGGCCAACACGTAATAAGCACTTTTTCTTTTATGGCGACTCCTTCATTTGTTATGGACTCAAGAATGGAATTGCGTATATTCTCGATGGCTGTACGGGAGATCAATCTCTATTTACAGATTTACGCCAAGCTTTTAGCGAAGAATGTTACTCAAATGGATGGGAGTTCGTTGTACTACATGCTGATGAAATAGAAACAAAAGGATGGGAAATACTAAACGTACAGAAACTATATATTGGTTCTGAGGCGCGGGTAGATATAGCGCACTTCGAATCTATCGAAAATAACAAACACTTTAGATATGTAAAGAATAAGGCAACTACTGAAAATCTTCGTGTTGAATTCTGGCAAGCTCCTCTCTCAATTGAAAGAATTGCGAAATTAAAAAGTATATCCAACGAATGGCTAAACAATGATCGACGAGAGTACGAATTTGTAATGGGATATTTCAATGGCAGCTATATAAGTGATTGTAACGTCTCAGTACTCTACAAAGAGCAAGAGCCTATAGCATTTGTAAATATGATACCCACTTTTGATGACCTGCATGCTAGTGTAGATTTAATGCGCTTTAGAAAAAATATTCCTAGCATTTCCATGCATTATCTTTTTCTTAAAACTATCGAGGAATTGCGAAGACATAATATTGCTACTTTAAATTTGGGTCTAGCACCTTTATCTAAGTTAGATGAAAATGCATCAGGTTTATCTGATAAGTTATTGATCGTGATTAAGAAACTAGGCAGAAGGTACTATTCATTTGAAGGACTAGAACAGTTTAAAAACAAGTTTGAGCCTTTGTGGGAACCAAGATATATTCTGTACAGGGGCACCCCTGCTTCACTACCGCAAATCGTACTAGGACTTAATGCATTACTTAGTTTTAAGGATAAAAAATAAAGCCCGTAAGGGCTTTATTTGAAGAGTTCTTCTCGGCAATTAAATAATTGCTCACGCAGTATATCACAAAAAAAATTCTTATGTTTAATTGACTTTAGTATATTATTGTTATACAGTAATACTGCTAGTCCTACTAGTCCCACTACAAGGAGGTATATTCTATGGCCGATCGGCCGAGGAATCGAACCAGCAAACTAAAGCTGGGGATAGTAATACCCAGATCAAAAGCAGATCTGAATAAACTTGGAAGAACTCTTAACAGAGTAAGAAGCAGGAAAGCTTCATTTGAATCAGTAATGGCCAGCCTTAATCCGGCGATCGCAGCGCGATACACGGCTACAATTAATGAGTTGAATGAAGCTGAGGACATCATAATTTCGCTCATTTTCGCCTATGCGATTGATCACAAGTATGATCTTATCAAAGATAAGAGCGACACATTTAAGATGCCCTACCTGGAAATCCAGTGGCGACGAGATGGCCGTGGCGCAATCAACTACGAAACAAATTCTCACGTACTGTATAATCGCTTGCATCGTCTTATGGACGGAAAAGCATTTAGTACTAAAACAACAGTTCCGAGGCATGTACCTCAAAAGGACACAGTTGCGAGAAAGTTTCGTCGATTCTTTAGAATTGGTCACAGTGCAGTTCGAATAACCGTGCTGCCCCGTCCCTATGAAAAAGAATTAGGCAAAACAGCCTATAGTTTTGATTGTGCCCTTCCAAAAAGGCGCTAGCATAAAGCTCTACTTCACTGTAATAACAGTTTTGTAGGGCTTTTTGCTTATTGATTATTCTAATCTATTATTGTATAGTAGTATCGCTCTGACAAGTTGTTAGAGCATTTTACCCGAAGGGGGTGGTCTGGTTGGCTCGAGGCCCCAGCACCATTTACCGGGTCTCGCATGTGCGCGGTTGGGTAGTTGAACGGCTTCGGCTGAACGACAACACCTACGCAAAAGCAAGAGCTGGTAACGTGAATTATCGCAAGAATGTTGCGATGCAATTCCGAAAGCGTGTCCTCAAGGACACAGGCCATGATCCGGGTTGGATAGATTTTGAGCACTTGGTATTCGTACCACTTACCTAAATTTCACCAGCCCGCATCACTCACATTCACCTGGGAGAGTTCTTGGGCAGTAACATGCCCTTGAACTCTCCCCTTATCTTTGCAATAAAAAAACACCCCATATTTCAGGGGTGTATTTTATTTAGGAAAATTCTCTTTACATCTTAATTTCAGCGTCACAACCAGCTGGCAAAGATAGATTCATTAAACTATCAATAGTTTTTGGAGTTGGGTTTGAAATATCAATTAGACGCTTGTGCACTCTCATTTCAAATTGTTCACGCCCTTTTTTGTAGACGTGAGGGCTTTTAACCACTGTATACACTGTTTTTCGTGTTGGAAGTGGGATTGGCCCGGCAATTGTAGCTCCGGTACGTAGCGCAGTGTCTACGATTTGCTTTGCTGACTGATCAATAACTTTATGATCATATGCTTTTAAACGAATACGAATTCGTTGTTGCTTTGGTTGTTCGGCTGTTGCCATATAGCGCTCCTAGTGCGTAATGTAACCTCTTCTCGATTTGTGACCAAAGGTGCACATCTGGATGAGTTGTCATTACAATTATTTTACAAGTTTCATTATACCTGTTATAGCTTGTTTATTCAAATTAAAAAAGAAGCTGGTGTTTTAAGGCCAGCTTCTTTATTTAAGTGTAATCAGATTATTTAGTAATCTTAGTTACAACACCAGCACCTACAGTTCGGCCACCTTCACGGATAGCAAAACGTAGACCTTGTTCCATAGCAATTGGATTAAGAAGGGTTACCTTAAATGTGATTGTGTCACCGGGCATAACCATTTCTTTATCTGCTGGAAGTTCAACTTCACCAGTTACGTCCGTAGTACGGAAGTAGAACTGAGGCTTGTATCCCTTGAAGAAAGGAGTGTGTCGACCACCTTCTTCTTTAGTAAGGATATACACTTCGGCATCAAACTCAGTATGAGGAGTGATAGAACCAGGCTTAGCAAGCACTTGACCGCGTTCAATATCATCACGCTCTACACCACGAAGCAAGATTCCAACGTTGTCTCCAGCTTGTCCTTGATCAAGTTGTTTCTTGAACATTTCAACACCAGTTACGACAACTTTACGTGTGTCACTAAGACCAACGATTTCAACTTCTTCGTTAACCTTTACGATTCCAGTTTCAACACGTCCTGTAGCAACGGTACCACGACCCTTGATACTAAATACGTCTTCAATAGGCATAAGGAAAGGCTTGTCGAGGTCTCTCTTTGGCTCTGGGATGAAATCATCCATTGCAGCAACGAGTTCCATGATAGCGTCTTCAGAATCTTTATCACCTTCGATAGCTTTAGTTGCTGAACCCTTAATGATTGGGCAGTTTTCATCGTAATCGTACTTAGCAAGTAGTTCACGAACGTCCATTTCAACAAGTTCTACTAGCTCAGGATCTGCGAGGTCCATCTTGTTTAGGAAAACAAGAATCTTTGGAACACCAACTTGCTTAGCAAGAAGCACGTGTTCGCGAGTCTGAGGCATAGGACCATCAGCTGCAGATACTACTAGGATAGCGCCGTCAATTTGAGCTGCTCCAGTAATCATGTTCTTTACATAGTCTGCGTGACCTGGCATGTCAACGTGAGCGTAGTGACGCTTTTCGCTTTCATATTCCTGGTGAGAAGTAGCAATGGTTATACCACGGGCTTTTTCTTCAGGTGCATTGTCAATTTGGTCATAATTAACAGGCTTGTTAACAGCACTTGGTAAGCGCTTTGCTAATGTCATAGTTATTGCAGCAGTAAGTGAAGTTTTACCATGGTCAACGTGACCCATAGTTCCTACGTTCACGTGGGGTTTGCTGCGATCAAATGTTTCTGCCATTTGTTCTCCTTGGGATTAATATTTTTTTGCGTAAAACAGCAATGCCTTTTCACGCATAACTCATAGATTGTAACTAATTTTATATCTGTTTGTAAAGAGTATTATTTTTAAGCACTCTTTGCATTTTTTGCGACGATTGCATCAGCTACATGTCCTGGCACATCAGCATAGTGATCGAGCTCCATAGAACTGCTTGCACGACCTTTTGTCATGCTGCGAAGATTGGTTGTATAGCCAAACATTTCACCAAGAGGGACGAAGGCTGTAATTTCCTTAACGTTAGCCTGTAAATCTTCCATTGATTCAATACGTCCACGTTTTGAGTTAAGGTCACCAATTACTTCACCCATGTTTTCTTCTGGAGTTACTGCAACTACTTTCATAACTGGTTCTAGTAGAACAGGACTTGCCTTTCGGACACCTTCTTGTAGAGCCATAGATCCAGCGATTTTGAAGGCCATTTCTGATGAGTCAACATCGTGGTAGCTTCCATAATAAAGTTCTGCCTTAATATCGACAACTGGATAGCCAGCGAGCACACCATTAGACATAGCTTCTTCAATTCCAGCTTTAACGGCCGGGATATATTCAGTTGGAATAACTCCACCTTTGATGCTATTGATGAATTCAAAACCTTTTCCAGCTTCATTCTGAGATAGTCGAAGCCATACGTCACCGTATTGACCGCGTCCACCAGATTGTCGGATGAACTTACCTTGGATTTCAACTGCATCTTTTCGAATTGTTTCACGATACGCCACTTGTGGTGCACCGATATTAGCAACAACATTGAATTCTCGTTTCATTCGATCAACGATAATTTCAAGATGTAATTCACCCATTCCATTAATAATGGTCTGACCGGTTTCATGATCAACTCTCACTCGGAATGTAGGATCTTCTTCAGCGAGACGCTGCAATGCAATACCCATTTTTTCCTGGTCAGCTTTTGTAGCAGGTTCAATGGCGATACTTACGGGTGGTTCAGGGAACGTAATACTCTCAAGAATAATAGGTTTAGCAATATCACAAAGCGTATTTCCGGTAGTTGTGCCTTTGAGACCTACGATTGCTGCAATATCTCCAGCAGTAACTTCTGTCACATCTTCACGCTTGTCAGCTTGCATACGAACAATTCGTCCAACGCGTTCTTTCTCACCCGTAGAGCTATTTAGGATATAGCTACCTGCAGTGACTTTACCGCTATATACACGGAAATAAGCAAGCTTACCAACAAATGGGTCAGTTGCAATTTTGAACGCAAGTGCTGCAAATGGTTCATTGTCTGCTGGCTTACGTTCTATTTCTTCATCCGTTTTAGGATGTGTGCCCCAGGTGCTACCACGATCAAGTGGACTTGGTAGCACGTCAACCACTAGGTCAAGTACCTTCTCAACGATAACACCACGGCCATCTCCACCAGTTACTGGGAAGAATCGTCCACTAAGTGTAGCGGTGCGGATTGCTTGTTTAATCTCTTCAGTTGATAGACCTTCTTCGCCAACCTCAAAATATTTTTCTAAGATTTTCTCGTCTTCAGCAACTGCATTTTCAACAAGCAGACTTCGCGCTTTAGTCGCTTGATCTAGCATATCCGCAGGAATATCCCCTTCAATAAGCTCATGATCAGTAAATTCTTTATAGGTATATGACTTCATTGTTACGAGGTCGATAACACCATTGATAGCTTGTTCAAACCCTATAGGAAGATGGATCGGGAAAGCACGCTTGTTGAGTCGATTGTGGATAGAATCAAGAGATTTATAGAAGTCTCCACCAGTTTGATTAATCTTATTGATGAAACACATTCTCGGTACGTTATATTTATCAGCTTGACGCCATACCGTTTCAGATTGTGATTCAACACCCATTTTACCGTCAAATACAACAACTGCACCATCGAGCACTCGGAGCGATCGCTCTACTTCAACAGTAAAGTCGATGTGTCCTGGTGTATCGATAATGTTAATCTGGTGATCTTTCCAATAACTAGTAACGGCAGCAGAAACAATCGTGATACCACGTTCTCTTTCTTGCGCCATCCAGTCAGTAGTTGTTTCACCTTCGTGCACAGCACCAATTTTGTGCTTTAGACCAGTTCGGTACAAAATACCTTCAGTAGTCGTTGTTTTACCAGCGTCAATATGTGCAATAATTCCAATATTGCGCATCTTATCCATAGGGGTTGCTTTAGCGGCCATAAATTCCTCGTTTTATTAAAATGTTAAAAGTAATGCGTTTCTTATCGTGCGAAGTGAGCAAATGCTCTGTTAGATTCAGCCATTTTGTGGGTGTCTTCACGCTTCTTAACTGCAGATCCGGTACCATTAAATGCATCCATGATTTCTGCTGCAACACGGTCAGCCATTGGCATACCTTTACGAGATCGAGCGGCTGCTACGAACCACATAAGTGTAAGATGACTCTGTCTTTGTCCGCGAACTTCAAATGGAATCTGATAGTTAGCGCCACCAACACGACGTGAACGAGTTTCTACGTTAGGCTTAACGTTATCTAATGCTTGGTTTAATACTTCAAGCGGATTTTCCTGCTTCAATTTCTTGGCAGCTGTTTCCATACCGTCATAGATAATTTTCTCAGCAAGTTGCTTTTTACCGTTTAGCATTACACGGTTGATTAACCGAGCAACACGAACGTCATTGTATTTACGATCTGCTGGTATATCTCGTACCAGGCTCTTGGTTTTCTTTCGTGGCATTTCTGTACTCCTTTATATATACTTCTGTTCGCTCTTCAACCTAATGTAGTAGGAGAAGCGGTCACTGAAGCCACTAAAATTATTTACTATCTCTTTTTGCTCCGTATTTGCTACGGCCACTTTTACGATTGCTAACACCTTGAAGGTCTAAGCTACCACGTACAACGTGATAACGTACACCAGGTAAGTCAGGAACACGACCACCTCTAATTAGAACAACAGCGTGTTCTTGGAGGTTATGACCTTCACCACCAATGTATGCCCATACTTCATACCCATTTGTAAGGCGCACACGTGCAACCTTACGAAGAGCTGAGTTAGGCTTCTTTGGAGTTTTAGTCGTTACCTTAACACATACACCACGCTTAAACGGCGCAGGCTTTTCGTAAGCTTTGGTTTTTAGGTTGTTAGTCACACGTAAAAGAGCTGGTGATTTACTTTTGTAAACACTTGTCTTTCGTGATTTTCTAACTAATTGATTAATTGTTGGCATAACTTCCTTTATTTAAACAGATTTAAGCTTCTTCGTCAATGGTTTCATCTTCGTCGGTCTCTGGAATATATCCAGTACCAACAGGAATCTTGCGACCCAAGATAACATTTTCTTTAAGACCATAGAGTTGATCAACCTTACCGCTTGTAGCAGCACTGATGAGTACTCTCGTAGTATCCTGGAAGCTTGCTGCAGAGAGGAAGCTATCAGCCCAGGTAGAAACCTTTGTAATTCCTAGCAATAGTTGGCTAAATTGCGCAGGTTTCTTCTTATTTGCTACAAGTCCTATGTTCGCTTCGATAACCGCAGCTTTACTTGCAATATCTCCAGTAACATACTCGCTGTCACCTGGTTCTTCAATAGTGACACGACTAAACATTTGTCGTACAACAATTTCTAAATGTTTGTCGGCAATATTTTGACCTTGTGAAGCAAAGATCTTACTGATTTCGTTCATGATATAGCGTTGTGTGGATTCAACACCTTTCAGTCGCATAAGATCATGAAGGTTAACGGAACCGCTGGTAAGACGATCACCAGCTTTGACGGCATCCTTATCCTTAACAAGAAGTTGTTTGAAACCAGGTATTTCATAACGGACGATTGCCTGATCTTTTGGAACAATTGTTACTTCAGTTTCAGTAAGCGTAACTTTGCCAGCCATGCTCGCAATAAGTGGCTCACTCGCCTTATCCTTAGCGGCTAATACATCACCAATAGCAACTTCTTGCCCTTCAGCTACAGACGCCTTGCGGCCCTGCAGTGGCAATACTAGTGACTGTTGGTCTTGACCAACTACCTGGATAATGTAGTGATCACCTTCTTCCCATACATTGGCAGTACCATCAACATCTGAAAGATACGCTTGACCCTTTGGAGTTCGAACTTCGAAAAGTTCTTCAACGCGGTTGAGGCCTTGTGCAGTTTCGTCAGCAATAGTAGCGCCGGCACGGTGCTTAGAGTCTAGTGATAACTGCGTACCAGGTTCACCGATACTTTGTGCAGCAATAACACCAACTGGATGACGGTTTTCAACGAGTTGACCAGTTGCAGGATCAATTCCATAACTCTTTCGGCTAATACCACGAACGGTACCAGTCGTGAGTGCGCTCATGATCTTTACTTCTGCAAGGTCGCTCTTATCGATATCAGCAGCTAGCGCGCGAGTGATAAGCTCACCTTTTTTAACAATTGTTGTTCCGTTAGCTGCAATCTTTTCAGCCGCAAAACGACCTTCGAGTTTAAGTGCAAACGTAACACCAATTTCTTCGGCATCGCTTCGGTAGATAGTGAAACCTGGATCTTCAACATCTTCATCCACGATAAACACATCTTGCGATACGTCTACGAGTCGTCGAGTGAGATAACCAGAGTCAGCAGTCTTAAGGGCAATATCGATGAGGGCTTTTCGTGTACCACGAGTACCAGTAAAGTATTCAAGCGGAGTTAGACCGCTCTTATAGCTCGACTTAATAGGAAGTTCAATCGCCCGGCCGCTCGTATCTGAAACGACGCCAAGCATACCAACGCTGTTCTTCATTTGGCCGATGTTACCACGAGCACCAGAAACAACTGCGATTGACATAGAGTTATCCTGTGTTGCGAGTTGTTCGGCAAGCATTGACTGTACTTCATTGTCTACTTTGAGCCAGTTATCGATCGTTAATCGGTACCGTTCGTCATCAGTGGTGAAGCCTGCTTCGTACTGATTACTAATATCTGCGGCCTTTACTTCACCGGCATCAATAACCTTTTCAATACCAACGATTGATGGGAAGTCATCCATACCCATTGAGATTCCAGAAACTGTTGCGTATTCAAACGCAAGATCTTTGAGATTGTCTGCAATTTCAGCAGTTTTCTCTTGTCCATAGTTTTCATATACCTCAGCCATAACTTTTTGAATGCGCTTTTTAGGCATTGCTTCATTTTGGAATGGGAAATCTTCTGGGAATAGCTCATTAAAGAGTAAACGTCCAAGTGTAGTTTCTCGAACAACACCTCTAAATGATACAGATATCGGTGATTGCAGTTTTAATTCGCCTTCGTCATATGCCATTAGTGCTTCATTGACATCACTGAAGTTTCGACGTGCATCAGTCGCAAATTTATCGTACGTAAGATAGTAGGCACCGAGCACGATATCCTGCTCAATGTGGAGTACTGGTGAACCATCCGCAGGCTTTAAGATGTTCTTACTAGCAGCCATGATTTCACGAGCTTCTTTTTGAGCAGCGTCAGATAATGGAAGATGAACAGCCATTTGGTCACCGTCAAAGTCAGCGTTAAATCCTTTACATACTAGAGGATGAAGCTGGATAGCTTTTCCTTCAATTAATCGAGGCTGGAATGCTTGAATTGAAAGTCGGTGCAATGATGGTGCACGGTTAAGTAGCAC
>Ga0007833_1000009_pt1 | contig 51515 bp, 56 predicted proteins | sample CryBogCBE25Jul07_FD_71204 | JGI IMG/M metagenome (GOLD analysis project Ga0007833, IMG submission 71204) | Freshwater microbial communities from Crystal Bog, Wisconsin, USA - CBE25Jul07 | ecosystem: Environmental > Aquatic > Freshwater > Lake | place: Crystal Bog, Wisconsin, USA | collected...
GGAGCAGTCGGCGTCCTGTTCGATGGCCTTACGGAGATGGGCTGCTTTCTTCTCGGGTGAGCGCAGGCGTCGTGCGGTGGAGACAAGTCCCCTTGCCACCGTGGCCCGTGAGTGAGAGACCTCTCCCTGAAGATGCAGGGCGATCTTTCGGGCCAATTGTTTTAACTCTCCTGGCTTACCAGTTGGGAACGTGCCGAATGCGATCTCAATACGGCAATCCATGGCAAAGCTTCTCCATGCCTCCGTATCCCAATCCTCACTTTCAGCAATCATGAGGCTGTCAGGGGTTCCGTGCTCCTCAAAGAGGCGCCCAAGGAACAATTCCGCTTTGGGTTGGTCAATCTCCTCGATGATTTGAGGTGGGCTGATCGGCTTTCCCGAAGAGGTCGTGACCAAAAGGCAGGTGGGCAAATAAAAATCCCGCTCCCCTTCCTTGGTCACTGAGGAGGTCGGATTCGGGACGGGTTCCTCCAAATCAATCCAGAGAAGTCGCCAGTTGTTTCTGGAGTTGTCGAGGGGGCGGATCATGTGGTGTGGGCGAGATCAACCTTAAGTGCCTGTTTCCGAGAAAATCGATCGATATAGTGGAGCTCTCCGTGCTCCATGGCGAACTCATGGACTAGTTTTGTCACCTTGACGTCAAAACAGCAGTATTCTGCGATCTCCATCATCTTGCCTTCGCGCCACCATCGGATGGCATCGAGGCCTTCGGCCGTTTTACCGACTCCGAGTGTGGCGAGCGCCACCGAATCAAGCGGGAGTTTGTGGCCGGCAGCTTTCTCAACAACTTCCAGCAGGTCAAGGGTGGGCAGATGATGGGGGAGATCAAGGATGGTGTACGCCATCAGGACTTCATAATCGAATCGCCGGATGTTGTAGCCGACTACCAGATCGGCCCGGCAGAGTAGATTAATAAGGTCTGACATCCTGCTTTCCGGAAAAACCTCATAAGTTGCCGTGGCCGTGCTGTAAGTCACACCAACCGAGACCCCCATGGCGCTTTTCTTATCCCAGCCGCCCACATCATTGGCTGTACGCTGTGTTTCCAGATCGAAATAGACAATGTTTTTAGGTTTTTCCACAGGAGATTTAGAGATTAGAGCATGTGATTGCAAAAGTCGACATTCCATAATAACTACTGCGCCGTCAGTTGTACGCTAATGAAAAGAAGATTAAAAAAGGCAAAAATCCGTGAAGTTTCAAATAATTTAATTGTCACCTTGGTAAAAGGGTTGTAAAAAACTCGATCTTTATGGCAAAAGAAGAAGCAATTACTACAGAAGGTGTTGTGGTCGAAGTTTTACCCGGAACAATGTTCAGGGTGGAACTCGGCAACGGCCATGTGGTGTTGGCTCATATTTCTGGCAAAATGCGCAAGCACTTTATCCGAATTGTTCCCGGGGACAAAGTGACTGTCGAGATGTCACCATATGATTTAACAAAGGCACGCATCACCTTCCGCACAGCATAACAAACAAAAAAAACCAACAATAACATGACCATACCAGACTCCATCACCTTGAAAAAAGGAATGAAGATCGCGTCAAAGATTGAGCGTCTTCAGCAAAAGTTGCACGAACTCCTCGGAGCTACTCTAGAGCTTCCAATCGCCTCGTTGACGATGAACAAGCAACTCCTTGAGGCTGCGAAGACTCCTCGTCGCCGCGGTCGTCCCCCGGGTTCGGGCAAGAAGCTGAGCGCGGATGGTTCCCGCTCCTCATCCCCTCTTGCCGGCAAGAAGCGCCCCGCATCGCCCTCGGGCCCTCTGGCACCAGCTGTTGTGAAGGTTCTCCAGCGCTATGGCCGTCCCATGAAGGTGACAGAGATCCTCATCGGTTTGGAACATGACGCTTACTTCTGGACGGCCAAGAACCCTCGCCAGACCCTCTACGTCCGTATCGGCAAGCTTGCCGGCGTGACCAAGGTGGCCGAGGGCCTCTATGCAGCTGAGGGAGCCGGATCCGCGGGTATCGTCCCCGAACCAGCTCCCGTGACGTTCGAAGCTCCTGCCTTCAATGCAGGGCCTGCGTCATTCTAGTCGGATGACACGGTTGTATCCGTGACCTGTAGGATCATCTTACCCAACCTCGCCTCCCTTTTTGCGGAGGCGGGGAAACGGTGGTCCGGATTGCCCGCTTTTTCCTCCCGTGGGCCTGACGGATCCTTCCAATCCGTTTCATATAATCAGTGGATTGACCGTTCGTTTTCCCTTGCCTCGGCTTTGATTGGGCTGGGCGTCGCCGCGAGGGATCATCTGGCAATCCTCTCTGACAATCGTTTTGAGTGGATCTTGGCTGATGCGGCCATTCAGTTTTGCGGTGCCGCCGATGTGCCGCGCGCTGCTGATATCACCCCTGCCGAAATAGCCTACATTCTCGACCACGCTGATGTGCAGGTTGCCTTTGTGGAGAACGATGCAGTCCTCGCCAAGCTCTCCTCGGTTGGAGGACAGCTTCCGAAACTCCGTCATGTCATCCTCATGGAGACATCCGGTTCCATTCCAGAGGATCGTTTTCTGTGGGCTGATTCCTCAGTGAAGGTACACGATATGAGGAAGTTGGAAATTCATGGTGAAGTGCTTCGAGCCAACGGTGATTGTGAAGCGGAGAAGAGGATTTCTGCCGTGCTACCGGAGGATCTGTTCACCATTATTTACACTTCGGGAACAACCGGTACCCCAAAAGGGGTCCAACTCACGCACGGGTCGATCGCCTCGCAGATCCGCAATCTTCCCTTTGCCATCGGTCCGGGAGACAGGGCCCTTTCGATCCTGCCTGTCTGGCATAGTTATGAGCGGGTCTTTGAGATCATCTCGATCGCCAGCGGATTGGAGACTGCCTACACATCGCTTCGTAATTTGGGTGAGGATCTCCAGATTGTCCGTCCCACAATCATGGTCTCTGCGCCAAGACTCTGGGAAGGGCTTCACCGGAGGATTCTTTCACGGGTGGATTCCCTTCCGAAGTTAAACAGACTTCTCTTCCGTGCGGCCCGGTTTTCGGCACACGAGGTCCGGAGTGCGTGCTCCTTTTTCTCGGGCCAGGAGATAGACCTCTCCGGACGTTCTTGCTTCGTTTCACTGGTGATGGCTCTCCGCCACCTGTTTGGCTGGATCCTTTGCCTGCTTCCTTGGTTGGCCCTGGATCGCCTGGTATTAAAAAAATTACGTGCCCTTGTTGGCGGTCGACTCCGAGGCACGATCTCCGGCGGAGGAGCCCTTCCACCGCATGTGGATGTCTTTTTCAACGATATAGGCATTCCCGTCCTTGAGGGCTATGGACTGACCGAAAGCTGCCCTGTCCTTGCCGTGCGAACCTGGAAACATCTTGTGATCGGAACGGTGGGTCCCCCCTTCCCAGAGACGGAACTGCGCATTGTGGATCCTCTCACCGGAGCCGTTCTCTTTCCTGATCATTCAAGGAGAGGGGGAGGCCGCGGAGTACGCGGAGAAATCCATGCCAAGGGCCCGCAGATCATGAAGGGGTATTATAAGGATCCCGAGGGGACTGCGCGGGTATTGAAGGAGGGGTGGCTTGCCACCGGTGATCTCGGCGTGATGACCTTCAACGAATGTCTGAAAATTGTCGGTCGCCGCAAGGAGACCATCGTGCTTCTTGGAGGTGAAAACGTTGAGCCTCTCCCGATCGAGTCGCGACTTCTCGAATCGGAGCTCATCGAGCAGTGTATGGTGGTGGGGCAGGACAAAAAACATCTCGGTGTCCTGATTGTTCCCTCGCTCACGGGTTTCTCCGCGGCTGGAATTTCGGCCCCTGACTTGCTTTCGCTCAAGTCCCGGAAGGAGGTGACTCTGATGCTGCGGCAGGAGATCAGCAGGCATATCTCCGCGGCAACGGGATTCAAGCCCTTTGAAAGAGTCACGGCCCTTGAAATTCTGGAGCGTCCGTTTGAAGTCGGCACGGAATTGACCATGACTTTCAAACTCAAACGACATGTCATCGCGGAACTTTATGCCGCCACCATCGAGGGCATGTTTGAAGCCTGATTTCCCTAGTAACTTGTCATGGCAAGTGATCCGTAGCATAGTGTTTGTCTGATATGCAGATTTATATCGATGGTGCTTTTTATCCGGAGTCCGAGGCGAAGATCTCGGTTTTTGATCACGGCCTTCTCTATGGGGATGGAGTTTTCGAGGGAATCCGCTTTTACAACGGCAAGGTCTTTCGTCTCGAGGAGCACATCGAGCGACTCTACAAGTCCGCCTCGGCGATCCTCATGGTGATTCCACTCGATCGTGCCGCGATGATCGAGGCGCTCCTCGAAACAATTCGCCGCAATGAATTGAAGGATGGCTACATCCGCCTCGTCGTCACCCGTGGAAAGGGGAACCTAGGCCTGAGCCCCGAGCATTGTCCGAAGCCGACGGTCGTCATCATCGCTGCCAAGATAACGCTCTATCCCGCCGAGAGCTACGAAAAGGGGTTGAAGGTCGTGACTTGCTCGACCCGACGTATCGCCCACGGAGCGTTGAGCCCGATGGTGAAGTCCCTGAACTATCTCAACAACATCATGGCCAAGATCGAGGCCACGCACGCCGGTGCGGGCGAGGGACTGATGCTCAATGAGCAGGGACTGGTAGCGGAGTGTACCGGGGACAATATCTTCATCGTCAGCAAGGGATGCATCACGACTCCTCCGATTTCCTCCGGTGCCCTTGCGGGCGTGACGCGCGCTGTTGCCATCCAGATAGCGGATGAGTTCCACATTCGGGTCACGGAACCGCAGATGACCCGCTACGACATCTACACTGCCGACGAGTGTTTCCTCACGGGAACCGCCGCAGAGATTATTCCCGCAGTGGAACTCGACAAGCGTCCGATCGGGGATGGCCGTCCCGGTCCCGTGACACGCCGCCTGATCGCCCGCTTCCGCGAGTTGACACAGACGGAGGGCACACCGATCTTCTAAAACAACTCTCTTCATCCCATGTTCTGCGATGTCTGCAAATCCAAGGAGGCCACGGTCTTCCTGACTCAGATCGTGGAGGGAAAAATGCAGAAGGTGAATCTCTGCGAGGGCTGTTCGAAAGAGAAGGGAGTGAATGATCCGACAGGATTCGCTTTGGCTGATCTCCTCCTCGGGCTTGGTGCGGCGCAGGAAATCGAAAAAAACCCACTCGGGATCCGTTGCTCGGTCTGCGGTTTCTCCCAGACTGATTTCAAGAAAACAGGGCGATTGGGATGCAGTGCCTGCTACGATGCTTTTGCCGAGGGACTCTCTGGCATGCTCAAAAACATGCATCGGGGACTGATCCATACCGGGAAAGTCCCTGCAAGGCTTGCACTAGCCCTGAGCAGGGCCCGTGAGTTGGCTGCTCTCCAGCAGGGGCTTGAGAAAGCAATCTTGGAGGAGAAATTTGAGGATGCAGCGGGGCTCCGTGACAAAATCCGCCTTCTGGAAAGTGAGGAAGGCAAGGAAAGCAAATCCGGGGAGAGTAACCTGTCGGGTGGTGAACCGGACCTGCTTGACGGGCCAAATCGGCTCTCCTTGGTGCAAACGGAGGATGTTCCGCCCAACCCCGGTAAAAAATCATGAAACTTTCCGCCATCATTGCCAACACTGGTGAGTGGCTCAGCGGTTCGGGGCCGCATGACCAGATCGTTGTCAGCAGCCGGGTCAGACTGGCCCGCAATCTCAAGGGCAAGCCTTTCCCGGGATGGGCCAAAAAAGCAGAGCGCGTTGCCGTTCTCGACGAGATCCGGGGTGCCGTGATCCAGCTTCCGGAAATGAAGGAGGCTTTTTCCGAAAAGCTCGAGGATCTCTCTCCTCTGGAGAAGCAGGTACTCATGGAGCGTCATCTTATCAGTAGGGAGCATGCCGCAAAAGGTGCCGGGAGCGCGGTGGTCATGAACACCGCACAGACGCTCAGCTTCATGATCAACGAGGAGGATCATCTCCGGATGCAGGCCATTCGTGCAGGGCTTCAACTCGATGAGGTCTTTGCCATGATCAATCAGGCGGACAGCGAATTGGAAGAGTCACTCGACTTTGCTTTTCACAACGAACTCGGCTATCTCACCGCCTGTCCGACCAACGTCGGGACGGGAATGAGGGCCAGTGCAATGCTTCACTTGCCGGGATTGGTGATGTCGGAGCAGGTGAATAAGATCATCAACTCCGTCAACAAGATAGGACTGGCCGTGAGGGGCCTTCATGGCGAGGGAAGCGAGGCGATGGGGAACCTCTTTCAGGTCTCGAACCAAACGACCCTAGGTGAGGCCGAGGAGGAGATCATCGGCCGTTTGAACAAGGTGATTTTTCAAATCCTTGAACACGAGCAAAATGCGCGGCAGATTCTCCTACAGCAGCGGGCGGAGACTCTTCTTGATCAGATCGGCAGGGCCTATGGCATCCTGTGCCACGCCCACTCCATCACATCCAAGGAGGCACTTAATCTACTCTCCTTCATTAAGATGGGTGTCGATCTCGGTCTCTTTCCCGGAGGATACCGACTTCAGGTCGACGAGCTCTTCATTGAGACACAACCTGCCCACCTTCAAAAAGGGCTCCAGGCTACAAAACTTGGATCCGAGGAACGTGATTCCTTGCGCGCGGCGCTGATCCGCACGAAGTTAAAGAAGATGCCCGAGACGGAAATCGGAAAAATCCCGACCACGCCACCCATCGTACAATCACCCACCAGCGAGGAATCATGATGAATAACTTCACGCCCCGAGCCCAGCAGGTATTGGCCCTTTCCCGCAAGGAGGCCGACCGATTCAATCACAATTACGTGGGCACCGAGCATCTTCTTCTTGGTCTCATCAAGTTGGGGCAGGGGGTGGCGGTGAATGTTCTTCAGAAGATGGGCCTTGATCTTGAGACAGTGCGACAGGAGGTTGAGAAGCAGGTTGGCACCGGTCCGGAGACCAAGATGCCGGGCAATATTCCCTATACTCCGCGAGTAAAAAAAGTGCTGGCCCTGGCCGGGAAAGAGGCAAAAGCCCTACAACACTCCTACGTTGGCACGGAGCATATCCTGCTCGGACTTCTCCGCGAGGGGGAGGGGGTCGCAGCACGCGTCCTCAAGAACCTTGAGGTTGATCTCGACCGTACAAGGAATGAGGTCCTGAAGGAACTCGATCCCAACTTCACTCCGTCCGAGGAGGGTGAGGAGGGGCTTGAGCAGATGGAAGGCGAGGAGGTAAGTTCGGGAGGCGGAGCACGCAAGGAATCAAAGACACCCGCACTGAAAGCCTTCGGTCGTGACCTGACGGAGTTGGCCCGCAAGGGGGAACTCGATCCGGTGATCGGTCGCTCCGAGGAAATCGAGCGCGTGATTCAAATTCTTTGCCGACGCAGCAAGAACAATCCCGTTCTTATCGGTGAGGCAGGCGTTGGTAAGACGGCCATCGCCGAAGGACTCGCCCAAGAAATTGTCAATGGCAGCGTCCCTGAGATTCTAGCCGACAAGCAACTCATCACGCTTGATCTAGCGCTGATGGTGGCGGGTACCAAGTACCGTGGACAATTCGAGGAGCGGATTAAGGCCGTTATGGATGAGATCAGGAAAAACAAGAATATCATCCTGTTCATCGATGAACTTCACACCATCGTGGGTGCCGGTTCGGCCGAGGGTGCCATGGACGCCTCAAACATCATCAAGCCGGCGCTTAGTCGTGGTGAACTCCAGTGCATCGGGGCCACGACACTCAACGAGTACCGCAAGTATATCGAGAAGGATTCGGCTCTTGAGCGACGCTTCCAGTCCGTGAAGGTCGACGCACCCTCGGTGGAGGACACCATCCTCATCCTCAAGGGACTTCGTGCCAAGTATGAGGCCCATCATAAGGCTGTTATCACCGATGCAGCGCTCGTAGCCGCCGCAAAACTTTCCGACCGCTATCTGACGGGACGTTTTCTGCCTGACAAAGCGATCGATATCATGGATGAGGCTGGTTCACGTGCCAGAATCGGAGCGATGACACGTCCGCCCGCCACCAAGGAGATGGAGGCCGAGATTGACCGGATCCGCGGCGAGAAGGAGACCGCCATCAAGGCCCAGGATTTCGAGAAGGCCGCCGCGCTTAGGGATACAGAGAAGAAAGCCAAGGAAGACCTTGAGGCCGCTCTGGCCCTTTGGAGGCAGACTCGTGATGAACACGAGGTCATAGTGGGTGAGGATGAGATCATGCAGGTTCTCTCCAAGTGGACCGGTGTGCCCCTCCAGCGCATGGAGCAGAAAGAGACCCAGAAACTTCTGGCCATGGAGGAGGATCTCAGGAAGCGCGTTATCGGTCAGGATGAAGCGGTCACCCTTATCAGTAAGGCGCTGCGTCGCTCCCGTGCCGATCTCAAGGACCCACGCCGCCCCATAGGCTCCTTTATCTTTTTGGGCCCGACGGGTGTCGGCAAGACTTTCCTGGCAAGATCACTGGCGGAATTCATGTTCGGCGATCCCGATGCGATCATCCAGATCGACATGTCAGAATACATGGAGAAGTTCACCTCCTCTCGTCTCATCGGATCTCCGCCGGGATACATCGGTCATGAGGAGGGGGGGCAACTCTCGGAGGCGGTCCGCCGCCGTCCTTACTCGGTCGTGCTCTTTGACGAGATCGAGAAGGCCCATCCCGATGTCATGCACCTGCTTCTTCAAATTCTGGAAGAGGGAACGGTGACCGACAGCCTCGGACGCAAGATTGATTTCCGTAACACAATCATCATCCTGACCTCGAATGTCGGGGCCGAACTCATCAAGAAGCAGACGTCCCTTGGTTTTGGCGCTCCGAAGCATGATGAAAGTCACGACACCATGCGCGAAAAAATCATGGAAGAGACCAAGCGGGTTTTCAAACCTGAGTTCTTGAACCGTATCGATGACATCATTGTCTTCAAGACTCTCTCCAAGGAGATGCTGACACGCATTGTCGAGCTCGAGGTTTCCAAAGTTCTTGAGCGTATCAAGGACAAGGGTATCACGGTTACCCTCGATGCCTCCGCTTCCGAACTGCTCATTGAAAAAGGGTACGATCCGACCTACGGAGCCAGACCGATGCGCCGTGCCGTGGAGCGGTATCTTGAGGATCCGATCGCTGAAGATATCTTACGCGGTTCCTATAAGCCTGGGGATCAGATCCAAGCGACTCGTGACGGTGACAAAATGACCTTCAAGATCACCACTCCCGGCACTCCCACCAAGGTGAAGGGCGAGAAGAAAAAAAGTTGAGATCGACTTTACTGCTTACTGGTTACCTGTCTTTCGGGTGCCTATTTAAGCGGAGTTATCCAACCTTCAGTCCATCACCCCAAGCTGACGCCGAAATGGTCTCCTTTCCTGACATTCAGGGCGAAGCAGGCGAGAAGTTCGGCTGTCTGTTGCAGATCCGAGAGTTGGATCATCTCCACGGGTGAGTGCATATATCGGTTGGGAACCCCGATAGAAACGGTCGGGATGCCCCCCTTCTGCTTGAAGATCGCATCGGCATCCGTGCCTGTCGCACGAGGATTCACCTCAACCTGAAGGTTAATGCCGGCCTTCTTGCCGACTTCCCTGAGCCGGCTGTTCACGACGGGATGGTTCACACTACCGAGGCTGAGGACCGGCCCCTTGCCCATCACGACTTCTCCATGCTTTGCCTTGGAGCAGTTCGGGATGTCCGTGGCGTGGGTGACATCAACCACAAGCGCGACATCCGGGTGAATGCGGTAGCCTGCCATCGAGGCCCCATAGAGGCCGTTTTCCTCCTGAATGGTTGAGACGGCGACAAGTTTTGCTTGGAGTTTGTCCTTTTTTACCGAGGCAAGACGGAGACCTTCGGCCGCCGCCCAGGCTCCGATCCTGTTGTCACAACCCCGGGCTGCAAAGCGGCCTCCCGCGAGTTCCTGAAACTCCGCCGAGTAAGTCACGGCATCTCCGACGTGCACGAACTTCTCGGCCTCCTTGCGTGAGGAGACCCCTATATCAATGTACATGGTGTGCACCTCAGGCACTTTATTACGATCATCGGGCTCCTGCATGTGGACGGCGAGCAGACCCGTGACTCCCGGGACTGGTCCCGAGGCCCCGTGTATCGTCATCCGCTGTCCCCTAATGAGGGTCCGATCGACACCTCCGATCCCCTTAAAGTAGAGGAATCCCTCCTCCGTGATGTGGGAGACAATCAACCCCAGTTCATCCACATGACCACTGATAAAGACGGTGGGATTACCTTTCGGATTAAGGGTGGCATAGGCGTTTCCATAGGAGTCGATCTCTACGGAATCTGCAAATTGGCTTACGTAATCGACCCAGATCTTCTGGCCCCGGGTCTCGAAACCAGAGGGAGAGGGGGTATTGAGAAGGATTTTGAGAAATTCGTAGGGAGTTTGGCGGTCGTTTGTTTTTTTTCGATTCTTCATGGTATGAAAATTATCAGGCGTTTGATTTGAAACTTATAGAAGAATAGTCAGCTCTAAAATGAATTGTGACATGCTGGCATCATAAAATGAAGAATGAGTTCCGCCAGTCCACAACTTGTTGAAACGAGCCCAAAAGGAGGTAATTTCTTCGATTTTAGAAGGATTTCTGCTCCTAGAGATCCTCTCTGTCACATCAGTGTCATCAAAGATCGTCAGGAGATTCCCTGATTCTCCTTGTCAAATGATACTGGAGGGGGCTAAGTTCCCCGTCTTCAAAAACATGACGACAACAGAAACAGCAGAAATCGCAGCACTTCGGCTGCACGAAAAAGACACAGGCAGTGCCGATGTACAGGTTGCCAACCTCACCCAGAGGATCACGGTTCTTACGGAGCACCTAAAGGTTAACGCCAAGGATCATTCATCCCGCCGCGGACTCCTTAAGATGGTAGCCACTCGCCGTCGCCTTCTTGATTATCTCAAGGATCGCGCCTCCGAGAGATACCAGACAATCATCGAGAAGCTGAACCTGCGTAAATAACGTCTCTTTGCCTTTTATTTCTTCGCGCTTGCCGATCCACTGCGATCGGTCTGTTGTGGAGAGTTGAAGGATTCGTTCAAGACACACTCACTCCCGGCGTAGTTTTACGCTTTAGGGATCGTACACAACCCACAAGAACCATGCAGGCACCCATTCCGGGTGCCCAACATGAAGGAGCGCCCATCGGACTCAAGCAACACCCACCCCAACCTTAAATTCCCATGTCACATACCATCGTCACGGCCCCTGTCGGCCAGAATCCCATTAGCTTTGAAACCGGCAAGATCGCCAAACTCGCGGACGGAGCCGTTATGGTCCGCTCAGGCGAGACTATCGTCCTCGTCAGTGCCGTCTCCGCTACCTCGGTGAAGGAGGGGCAGGACTTTTTCCCCCTCACCGTCGACTACAAGGAGAAGGCGGCAGCCGTGGGTAAGTTTCCCGGTGGTTATTTCAAGCGCGAAGGTCGTCCTAGCGAAAAGGAGATCCTGACCGCCCGCATGACCGATCGTCCTCTGCGTCCTCTTTTCCCGAAGAACTACTTCTACGACACGCAGATCATCAGCATCCTTCTCTCCGCTGATGGTCAGATCGACCCTGACATCCTATCCATCAACGGTGCCTCGGCCGCTCTCTGCGTCTCGGACATCCCGTTCGAGAAGCCGATCGCCGCTGTCCGCGTGGGTCGCGTGAACGGGGCTTTCGTTGTTAATCCCACCCACGCCGAGCGTGAGTACAGCGACCTTGACCTCGTCTATGTGGGAGATGGAGAGAACGTCATCATGATCGAGGGTGCCGCCAACGAACTTCCTGAGGAAGATTTCAAGAAAGCGCTTGATTTTGCACGTGAGCAGACTCGTCCTCTGATTGCTGCACAGCAGGAGTTGATTGCCAAGGCCGGCAAGCCGAAGCGCGAGTTCACCCTTCTTAATGTTGACCAAGGGATGCTTGAGATCGCTTATGCGGTTGCCGGTGACCGCATTGAGTCAGCACTCTACACCCCCAGCAAGGTTGCGCGCGGCAAGGCCGTTGGAGCCCTTCGCGAGGAGGTGAGCGCCAAGATCCTTGAGAAATTCCCCTCCGCTACCAAGTTCGAGATTTCCCAGGCATTTGATTATCTTCAGAAGAAGGCCTTCAGGGTGAGCATCCTTGACAAGCAGAAGCGCTGCGATGGTCGCGGACTCCTTGAACTCCGCCAACTTTCAAGCGAGACCACCGTTCTGCCTCGCGCCCACGGTTCGGCACTCTTTGCCCGCGGTGAGACTCAGGCCATGGCCCTTGCAACACTTGCCACTTCCGATGAGGCTCAGATGATCGACGGATACGGTGGTGGCGAGACGACCAAGAGTTTCCTTCTCCATTACAACTTCCCTCCGTTCAGCGTCGGCGAGACGGGCCGTTTCGGCGGTCAGAACCGTCGTGAGATCGGTCATGGAGCTCTTGCCGAGCGTTCCATCTTCCCGGTTATTCCAAGCCAGCAGGAGTTTCCTTATGCTCTCCGCGTGACCAGTGAGGTCATGGAGTCCAATGGCTCTACCTCGATGGCCTCTGTCTGTGCGGGTGTGCTCGCACTTCTCGATGCAGGCGTGCCTCTCAAGCGTCCGGTGGCCGGTATTTCCGTCGGACTTGTCTCCGAGGATGATGGTCACGGCAAGCTCACCCGTCACACCCTTCTCACAGATATCATCGGAAGTGAGGATCACTTCGGTGACATGGACTTCAAGCTTTGCGGCACAGAAGTCGGCGTCACGGGCTTTCAGCTTGATCTCAAGCTCAAGGGGATCAGCCATGAACTCATGGCCTCCGCGATCGATGATGCTCGTAAGAACCGTGGACTCATCCTCGATCACATGAAGCAGACGCTCCCTGCTCACCGCAGTGAGATGAGCAAGTATGCTCCCCGCATCGAGACCGTGAAGGTTCCTCAGGACAAGATCGGTCTCATCATTGGACCCGGTGGCAAGACTATCAAAAGCATCGTTGCTGAGACAGGTGCCGAGATTAACATCGAGGACGATGGTTCCGTGAACATTTACTCCAGCAATGGAGAGAGCCTGAAGCGTGCCAAGGAAATTATCCTCGGCATGATCAAGGAGATCACCGTGGGTGAGATGTACCAAGGCACCGTTGTCTCCATCAAGGAGTTCGGCGCCTTCGTTGAGGTTCTTCCAGGCAAGGATGGTCTTGTTCATATCTCGGAGCTTGCAGACATGCGCGTCAATAAGGTTGAAGACGTTGTCAAAACCGGTGATGTCATCTGGGTCAAGTGCATCGGAGTTGATGACAGGGGCAAGGTGAAGCTCAGTCGCAAGGCTGCCATGAAAGAGCGTGACCAAGCTGCGGGTGAATCCTCGGCAGCTAATGCTTAAACAAGCAGTTAGCTCCCTGTTAAAGGGCGGATAAATCAAAGAGAAGCCCCGGGATAAACCCCGGGGCTTTTTTTGCGTCGGAATCGTTACATGACGCACCTTGCCCGAACGCTATGTGGACAGTTACGCATGGGTCTCACCATATACATTTCATGAACCACCGTTGTGTGGCTCTCTTTTTACCCGTTTTTTTTATCAGCCTGGCGGTCGCAGAGGCCCAAGACGCCCCGAAATCAAAATCATCTGCGAGTTCGACACCAAACCCCACCCCCTGTGTTTCAACAAATGCCTCCTGGAAAGACTTTCCAATAGTCCGGTGGTGGCGTGGCGATCTTCTTGACGAAGCCTACAAGAATTCAAAAGCTTATTTTAACGAATTAAACAGCTCCATCAGCACGATTGATGATTGGAGTGGAAGACTTCAAAACTACTGGTCTGAAAGCGGTGTGACCGGCAATTGGTTTGGGATCGGGAAAACAATGAAAGATTACGGACTGACGATCTCTGGAGTTGCTAAGGAAACTTATATCGGACAGGTCACTCCGAGTGCCCTTCCTCAAAAATATAGTAAAACGGGGTACTCTGCCGGCCCTCTCTCCAACTGGTTGAATGAAGAAAAATTCAACTTCATCTATGACTTCGGCAAGATCTTCGACCTGTCAGGTCTGACGGCGGAGTCTGATTGGCGCTACAGGACCATGGATGGAAGTCAGACGGATTACTACACAAGGAATGCCGCTGGCACGATGGGTAACTCTTCCATGTTTGATCCCCAAAAGGATAACAGTGGAATGGGTCCTCGTCTCATGGGGCAGTATCTGCAATGGCAAACGGATATGACTGCAGATCCTCGGTTCATGCTCAAGGGAGGATGGATGAATCCCTATGAGGACTTTCTCAGCCAGCCTGAATCGAAGTTTTACCAGAATAATGCCATTGCGGCGGCTAAAGGCATCGGTGGTGGGATCAAGTACTATCAGGCTGGAAAAACGTACAGTGGCCAAGGAGTACCTTGGACCTCAACCTATGACACGTGGGGAGGTGAGTTCCGTGTGAAGCCTTCCTCGGAAACCTATCTCCGCACCTTTGCGGGACTTTCAATCGCTGGTGAAGGTGGAGTTGCCTCCACCCCGCAGAATGTTTCCGGATACAACAACCACGGTATGAATTTCCAAGGAACGGCAAAATTCGATCCGAACAGCAGCAACTATGGGCAGACAGGTGTTTATCAGATGAATGAGCTTGGATGGATTCCAAAGCTTGGAGATGCCAAGTTGGATGGTCATTATTCTATCGGAAGCTATATCTGGGGTCAGAATAACGGCGACTGGGGAAGTCACTCCGGGAATGCCACAATCTGGGGACTTTACTTACAGGGGGATCAGCGACTGACTGCAGTGCGGGAGAGTGCTCCATCAGTCCCCTCAATTAGCAGGAACCCGGATACCTCCACACCAACCTATTCCAAGACTCGAGGTCTCTATCTCTTCTCGGAACTGACTTATACTCCTGCCGATGCTTGCGCGATCCCATTCTACTATCAGATTGGTTTGAACTATCATGGACTCTTCAACGCCCGTCCAACAGATGTCTGCGGGGTTGCTGTGGGTGAAGGATTTTACAGCCAGAATATGAACGACTCTCTTCCTAAGAATCAGGGTGGAGCTGCAAACAGCTACGCAAGCCAGTACTTTTCCACCACCTGTGTCTGGGAGGTATTTTACAATTTTCAGATTAACAAGTGGATGGACTGCTCCCCTTATGCCGAATATATTATCAATCCAGCCGGTAACGGATCTTGCGTCAATGCAGCAGTCCTCGGTGCCCAGATCGGTGTAAAGTTCTGAATGATCAAGAGGTTTTGGGTTCTCAGTTTCCTACTGTAAATCACAGCGGTAGTTTTTTTTATCATTCAATATGAGATATTGATGGTGAAAGGTCTAAATTGGCATTCTTCAAATAAGCAGCCTCTTGGATGAATATTTTGCCATCTTATCAAGATTGATGGAATGCAGCTTTTCTGTAGCCTCCTCAAATCATGTTTCCCTCCACTCACCACAATTTAAATTTTCACAAGCGTCTCCTTGCGGTGACGATAAGCATTTTCCTCTTCGCGGCTTCCAGGGCTTTCTCTGGCAATCCGGATTCCTCATCTTCCACCTGCACCTCAACCTCACCATTTTCATCACTTGAGGCAGGCGTCTCTCAATGGTGGAACGGCAGTAGCGGTTCAGATAAATGGCTCGGCCTCGGGGATCCGCTCTCTAATGACGGACTCACGGTATCTGGAAGCGCCAAGGAGACTTTTTTCGGAAATCTGACCGGGGGGCTTCCCAATGAAGCTCAGGGCAACTGGAGCACTGAGATCAGGCTGCAGGCAACTTATGATTTCGAGAAGATTTTCGGACTCAAAGGATTAACATTTGAATCGGGTTGGCGGTATAGAGCGACTGATGGAAGTCAGAATACTCCGTATGTAGCTATTCAGGCTGGCACGATGGGGGCTTCCAGTTTGTTCAACCCTAACTATGAGGGTAACGGATTGGGCGTGCGTATCCTTCCCCAATACCTTCAGTGGCAGTCCGACTCCTCCAAGGACCCTCGCTTTATGGTTAATGCGGGATGGGAGAATCCCTACGAGCAGTTCCTCCAGCAACCTCTCTCAAAAATGTTTGAGAACAACTCTATTGAGCAAAACCATGGTATCGGGGGGCAAGCAGGCCCCGGAATTCCGGTCTGGTCAGCTTCCCAGAAAAAATATGTTACCTACACAACCACCCCTGTCCCATGGACCAGCTCTTATGCGGCTTGGGGAGGCACTCTTCGCGCCAAACCCTCCTCCTCTACTTACATCCAGAGCGGCCTCTACATGGCTATTTCCGGTTACAATGGAGTGCAGACTTCAGCGTGGACACCCACCCAAGTTTATCCTTATGCCAATGCTAGCTCGAGCTACTTAGGACAATTGAGACCTGGTGGTTATAGTCAGGTCACCACGGTCAATGCGAGGGGCCTGCCAAATGGAACCAGCACGAGCAGCTACGTGCCTCCAGCCCAAAACAACCATGGATTTAATTTCCAGGGTGCTGGGACTTTCAATCCTAACGGAAACGGAGGTCTCTATGCCCAGAATGGCCTCTACAACGTGAATGAGGTCGGTTGGACGCCGAAACTTGGTGCCGACAAATTGGACGGCAAGTACGCAATTGGCAGCTATATCTGGGGACAGAATAACACGTCCTTCACCCCTACGACTTGGGTTCCCGCCTCTGGCAATGTTACTGCGCAAAAGAAACCGACCGCTTTCGATCAAAACAGCGTGATCTGGGGAATGTATTTCCAGGCTGACCAGCGCCTCTATGCCAATAGGGAAGCGACTGTTCCAGCCCCTTCAATGGGTAAAAGCCCCGTTGAATCACCTCCTGTCACAACATCCCCGACACGAGGCCTCTACAGCTTCAATGTCTTTAGCTTTACTCCCCCGCAAAATAATGCCCTTCCCTTTTACTTCTCGGCTGGCTTGGTCTACAAGGGGCTGCTTGACGCTCGTAAGGATGACCAAATGGGCATTTGCTTTGGCTCTGGATTTTACAGCTCCTACTTTAATCAGTATATCGATTCTCAAAATCAGGCTCTAAAGAGCCGATACAACGGTTACAATGCTACCTATTCGAACATTGTGCCGAATGGTCCCGGTTCCTACACGACATCGACAACCAAAAAAGGGAAAACCACCACGACCACAACACAGTACTACGAGTATGCTCCTGACTACTCCTCCACGCAGGTTTTGGAGGCCTTTTACAATATTCAGATCAACAAGTGGGCCGCCCTCAAGCCTTATGCCCAGTGGATCGTCAATCCGGCCGGTAACGGTACCGTGGGTAATGATTTCCTAATGGGTGCGCGTGTGATGGTGACGTTCTAAAAAATGGAACTTTTTGGACGGATCGGTGTTTATTGTTACAAGCTCAATTTCCAGATCATATGAAAGAAATTCTCCTCATGACCCACGTAATGCTGGGGGTGCTTAGTATCCTGGCTTCGCTCTGGGTTTTCGTCGATGCGTTGAACGCCAGTGAGGTTAACCTTGCTCGCATCCGTCTCCTGAGTCGCTTTGTTCCGGTGGTCATGACTGTGGGTTTCCTGATTGCGGGCTACTGGTACGTGAATCTCTACCCGGCCGACAAGGCGATCATCCTCAAGGGACCTTGGCCGTTCGCTCACGACTTTTTCATGGAGACAAAGGAGCATCTTGTCCTGATGCTACTGCTTCTGACTGCTTACCTTCCAATTGTCGCCTCGGCGGATCTTGTCTTAAATCGTAATGCCCGCAAACTGACATTGTGCGTGTCAGCACTGATTGTGTTGACCGGACTCGTCATGGAGGGGGAGGGAGGAGTGATCTCGATGGGGGTCAGGATGGGACTACTTGCTCATTGAACCAACAGCATTAAAGAATCGAACTATGGAAAACTCGAGATTCTCCAATAACGCAACGGCCTTTGGTATCTCACTCGTTGTCGCCAGTATCGCCAACGCCCTTTTGGTTGCCGCCAAGGAAAAAAGCCCGAAGGTTTTGGCCTTCATGAAGGGACTCACCGGCCATCATTGGATCACCCACTGTACCGTCATCGTTCTCCTCTTTGTTATTTTTGGGTGGGTGCTTTCCCGTGCCAACGGGGGTAAGGGAATTCATGTAACGCCTGCTACCCTGATCGGAACGATTGTTGGTGGCGTGATACTATCAGCCATAGTGATAGTTGGGTTCTATCTCATCGTGGGATGAAATTAATCAATGCGGATTGCTCGCATTGAATTTTCCAACTGAGTAGTCTGGTGTTGCAAGGATGCACGAATTTCTTCAGCAACTGATCAATGGTCTCTCCCTAGGGGCCATCTATGCACTGATCGCTCTTGGTTACAGCATGGTCTACGGGTTGCTAAAATTTATAAATTTCGCCCATGGTGACGTGCTGATGATCGGCGCCTTCGCCGGGTTTTATGCCACGCCAACCGTGAGGGGCCTTTTCCCGGAAGCTTGGATGACGACACTTGTTGTCTTGATTTGGGCGATGCTTGTCTGTGCCGCACTTGGAGTCCTTATCGAGTGGTTTGCCTACCGCCCTCTGCGTAATCAACCCAAACTCGCCGTTTTGATCACATCAATCGGAGTTTCGCTGTTGCTTTCTTACGGAGGACAACTTCTCTTCGGGGTGAATCAGAAAGGATTCCCCGATCTTCTTCCCCCCATCCGTATTTCCTTGGGCGCCGGTGTTTCGGTTTCGGGCAACCATCTCCTTGTGATCGTCGTGACGCTGGGGTTGCTGTTCTCTCTACGCCAGATTGTTCTGAAGACCCGCTTCGGTCTTGCTCTGCGCGCGCTCGCCCAGAATCGGGACGCGGCAGCCCTCATGGGGGTGAACAGTGATGCGGTGATTTCACTCACATTCGCTCTTGGTTCAGCCCTTGCTGGTGCCGCCGGAGTCCTCTATGCCATGAATATTCACTCCATCGAACCTTTGATGGGGACACTGCCAGGCATCAAGGCCTTCGTGGCTGCCGTGCTTGGTGGGATCGGAAGCTTACCGGGAGCTGCCGTGGGGGGGGTATTGCTTGGGCTGAGCGAATGTATCTTGGGAGGGTCCTTCCTTTCCTCCTACCGGGATGCCATTGCATTCGGTTTGCTTATTCTGATCTTGCTACTAAGGCCATCAGGACTTTTTGGAACATCGTCCTCCGAAAAGGTCTAACCAATGAGACCAATGTCGAGGAGGTGCGGTTTTTTTTGGCAAATTTTGAGTTGCAGTCTGTGACATTCATGCAAGAAGTCTTAAAGGAAGAAGATGAAAAAAACCTCCCTCATTCTTGCCTCTTTAATCATTGCATTGGGATTCGTGGGCTCCTCACTTGCCTCCGATGGGGTTCGTTCCCCCATCAAGTGGAAGTACGGCTATGGTGACGGCCCCAAGGCCAACACTATTGGCTCCCCAAGGCATCAGGATATCCCGCCATCATTGACTGCGTCTCCCGGATCGGGCTACACCCCAGCCCAGATTGCAGGTGCCTACGGTTTTAATCTGACAAACTCGGCGGGTAATGGATCCGGGAGTGTGCTAGCCGTGGTTGTGGCCTATGGAAGCGCTACCATCCAGTCGGATCTGAATGCATTCTGTTCCCAATACGGTCTCCCAACGACTACGCTCTCGATTGTCTATCCATCAGGCCAACCACGGGCTAAAGACTCCGGATGGGCTGCGGAAACCATGCTTGACGTGGAATGGTCCCACGCCATGGCACCCGGAGCGAAAATTGTGGTCGTGGTCTCTCCGGACGACTCATTGAACAATCTCCTGGCGGCCGTGAATTACGCTGTTACAACATCAATAGCGGATGTGGTTTCGATGAGTTGGGGGACGCAGGAGTTTTTCGGGGAGCTGGCAAGTGACTCCTATTTTAACCAACCAGGCACGAGTTTTGTGGCTGCTGCGGGAGACTCTGCCAGCGTTGTGGATTGGCCTGCCGCCTCCCCGTACGTGCTTGCCGTGGGCGGCACATCCTTGCAGATCAACTCTCTGACGGGATCAATCTCATCCGAGACGGCTTGGGGGTCGGGTGGTGGTGGGGTCAGTCGTTACGAGCAACTTCCCGCTTTTCAGGCGGGGTTCAACGTCAACTCCGGCAGGGGGATTCCGGATGTCAGTTATGTTGCCGATCCTTACACGGGTGTGAATGTCTATCTTACGGATCCTATCACACAAACGGGTGGTTGGGCTGTTTACGGAGGGACGAGTGTCGGTACTCCGCAGTGGGCCGCTCTGCTGGCTCGTCGCAAGAGTTTGGGTAATGCGGGTGGTACGATGTTCCAATCTAACCTGTATGCCGAGTGTAAGAGTGGATTGTCTCCATGGCTTCGAGACATCACCTCGGGTAGCAATGGGCATCCAGCAACAACCGGATACGATCTCAGTACGGGGCTCGGTAGTCCGAATGCGGCCCAACTCGCTACGATACCATCCGCGGTTGTAATCCCAAGCCCGATGCCAAATCCCACTCCTTCTTCCTCGGCGACACCGTTACAAACTCCCGTATCCCGCAATCCGGGTGTCCCAACGCCGTCCCCCACTCCAATTTCTAGCCCAACTCCACCTCAAAGCAGTCAATCTTGGGGATCTTGGTGGCCGTTCGGACATTTTCACTGGGGCTTTTAGATCTATAGCTAGATCTTTTTCTCTGTGTCAGCGATGGACCCCTGAGTAATCGGGGCAACTTCCATTTCTCTCCTGCAATCAGTTTTTCCCAAGCACCTCCAGATAGTGCCTTGAAATCGGTGAAGGATTGCCAGCGACAAAACTTTCAATGCGCATCTGACGGAGCATCCAGCAGTCGTCAATCTTTTGCGCCGAGATGATCTCAAAGCGTCTCAGGAGCAGGCCGTGCTTGTCATATCCCTCGATGCGCAGGATCCCACCACTCTCCTTATCAATCCAAACGCGGGCGACTCCATAGAGAGGTTCCCCGGAGGGGGCTTGCAGATCGATTTTCCAAGCCGCCCTGGTTCTTATCGTCTCCATTCCCTGCAGTAGGGGATCAGGCCAATAGAGGAAGCCCAGGGAGAGGTCCTCGTAGGTTAAGCCGGTATTGCGAACCTCATCATGGAGATGAGTCGATGAAATAGGTCGGGTTGTGCCTGAAATCTGTTCGCTGAGTTTTGATTCCCTGGGGGCCAGTTTGAGGAGGATTGTCTGTTCCGGATCTTTGAATCCAAAGCTGATCACATGGTTCCTCAGGGACATGGTGACCGGAGTGATCGAGGCGTCGCCACGGATCTGTGCCTTCAGTTCGGCAGGACGGCTTGTTGGATTGAGGCGGGCAGTTTGCAGAATTTGTTCTGCACTTTGTGCCCGTACCTCCAAGGGGAGTAACGTGAAGACACAAAAGAGGAACCGTAAAACAAAGGCACTTTCGGATCTCATGGAACCAAAACGTAACGGACTTTTGTAGCGTAGTGCAACGGAGGAGTCGCTGTTGGGCTAAACATTGCCGTGATGCAACAACGACGGATAGACTTTCACACATGGAGAGAGAACCGATAATCCGTCCCGTTGTTCTCTATGATGGAGCGTGCGGACTATGCGCTTCATCAATGAGGCGATGGCGCCTCCGCAGTCGTGATGCTGTGAGTTTTTTTCCGTATGATAAGGACGTTGAGGCGTGGGGGATTGAAATACCGAAGGTGCCTCAATCTCTCATTCTGATTGAGAAAAATGGTGTCGTGAGAACGGGGGCTGCAGCGATAATCAGACTCATGGTTCTCTGTGAGAATCCATTAGGAAAAGTTGTTTGGAGAGTGCATGAAAGGATTGGGATCTTTCGATGTCTGAGCGATTTGATTTACAGATGCATTGCAAAAAGAAGGCATCTTTTATCACGCCTTTTAGGATTTTAAAAATCACCCTCATAATGATGTCGTTTGTCTTTCATTGAGGGCTTAATCGGCTCGTTGAAGTCCTGTGCATCAATGTTGAGAAGGTGTTCGGTTGCGAATTGGCGCAATGATGGTGTGGCGACGATGGAGGGCATGGACTCTCCATTTCCTGGGTCTGTAAAAAGTTCCCTGACTTGATGAAAGAGTGCCCGGGGGAGTCGTCGCTTTAAAATATCTGCTACAAAAGAGTAAAATCTTCTTGCGAATTCCCGTGGTTTCCCTACTTTCCCACCTCCCGGCTTCTTCGGGGTTTCTCAAGCAACACAGCAATGTGTTTTTTGTTTCGCTGATAACGCGTCACGGATTGCTGAATGGGATCCAACGAGGAGTGCCGACCGAAAAACCAAAATTTCACATGCCAACCATCAACCAACTCGTACGACAGGGCCGACAAAAAGTCAGGGTGAAGTCCAAATCACCAGCCCTGGTGAATTGCCCCCAGCGCCGAGGCGTCTGCGTGCAGGTGATGACACGTACTCCCAAAAAGCCGAACTCGGCTCTTCGTAAAGTAGCCAAAGTGCGGTTGACAAACGGTCAAGAGGTGATCGCCTACATTGGCGGTGAGGGACACAACCTCCAGGAGCACTCGATTGTGCTGGTGCGCGGCGGACGAGTTAAGGATCTTCCCGGTGTTCGTTACCACATCGTACGGGGAACCCTTGATGCCCTTGGAGTCGATGGTCGCCGGCGCGGACGTTCCAAGTATGGAACAAAACGTCCCAAGCCGGGTGAAGAAGCCAAGACTGGCAAGAAGAAGAAATAATTCACCTGTAACCCCAACTTTTCTTTTCCATGTCCCGCCGCAAACGCGTCATTCAAAAAGAGGTCAAACGCGACCTTCGCTACGCAAGCCCCCTGGTTGCACGACTCATCACCACCGTCATGCGCGGTGGAAAACGTTCCCTTGCGGAGCGCATCGTTTACACGGCGATCGAAAGCACCCGTGACGGTTCCGAGGCCGTTGACCCTCTCGATGTGCTCCAGAAAGCCATGGATAATGCCCGGCCCCGTCTTGAAGTGAAGAGTCGTCGAGTTGGAGGGGCAACCTACCAAGTTCCGATGGAAGTTCCAACGGAGCGCCAACTGGCCCTTGCGATGAGATGGATTGTTGGTTTTGCAAGCAAGCGCAAAAGCGTTCCCATGTCGAAGGCACTCGCAAGCGAATTGAAGGAAGCGGCAGCTAATCAGGGTGCTGCAATCAAGAAGCGCGATGATCTTCACAAGATGGCCCAGGCTAACAGGGCCTTTGCTCACTTCCGCTGGTAAACTTTTTTCTTTGTTCTTTATCCCATTACCTCAATGAGCACCGATATCAAGAACCCGAATTCTCCGGACCGTGCGTTTCCTCTCGAGCGCACCCGTAATATCGGGATTTGCGCACACATCGACGCTGGAAAGACCACGCTTACCGAGCGCGTTCTTTTCTATACGGGCATGATTCACAAGATCGGCGAGGTTCACGAGGGAACGACAGCAACGGATTGGATGGAGCAGGAGCGGGAGCGCGGTATAACGATCACATCCGCCGCAACCACCTGCAGTTGGAACCAGATCAAGCAGGATGACATCGTGAAACTTTTTGACGGCATCAAGATGCGCGTCAATATCATCGATACTCCCGGACATGTCGATTTCACGGCCGAGGTCGAACGTTCCCTGCGTGTTCTTGACGGAGCCATTGCCGTCTTCTGTGGTGTTGCCGGTGTGCAACCCCAGTCAGAGACTGTTTGGCGCCAGGCGAACAAGTACAATGTTCCGCGTATCGCTTTCGTGAACAAGATGGACCGGACCGGTGCTAATTTTGCGAATGCAGTCAATGACATGCGCACGAAGCTTGGTGCGAACGCTTGGCCAATTCTTATTCCGATCGGTGCTGAAGACAACCTTCAAGGCCAAATCGATGTTGTGAATCAGAAGGCTGTCATCTATGCCGATGATGCGAGCATGGGCTCAAACTACACGATTACTGAGATCCCTGCTGAGTTGAAGGATCTTGCTGAGTCCGCCTACGAGGATCTTGTCACGCAGATGACGGATCTGGACGAGGAGGTGGGGACACTTTTCCTTGAAGAAAAGCCAGTTACCCGCGAGATCCTTAAAAGAGCTATCCGTCGCCAGACGACGGCAAACAAGTTTGTGCCTGTAGCAGGTGGTTCTGCTTTCAAAAATAAAGGGGTTCAGTATCTGCTTGATGCCGTAGTCGATTATCTTCCAAGTCCGATCGATATTCCTCCTGCAAAAGGAATGGATCCTGACAACGGTAAAGACAAGTTTGCGGTCACCAGTGACAACGAGCCCTTTTGTTCCCTTGCTTTCAAGCTCTGGAGCGATCCGTTCGTTGGAAAATTGGTTTTCTTCCGTGTTTACTCTGGGAAATTGAGCAAGGGCGACACCGTCCTTAATCCTCGTACCGGAAAGCGTGAGCGAATCAGTCGCCTCATTCAGATTCAGGCTGATAAGCGCGAGGATATCGACACCTGCTACTCAGGAGATATCGCTGCGATCGTGGGAATCAAGAACATCACCACTGGTGATACTCTTTGCACCGAGGATGAACCCATTGCCCTGGAGCCACCCTCTTTCCCTGATCCGGTTATCTCGATGTCCATCGAGCCAAAGACCAAGGCAGATCAAGAGAAAATGGGAAATGCCCTTCAGCGTTTGTCTGAAGAGGATCCTACATTCCGGGTCTTCACCGACGAGGAAACCGGTCAGACGATTATTGCAGGAATGGGTGAACTCCACCTGGAGATCATCAGGGATCGCATGTTGCGTGAGTTTAAGGTTGAAGCAAACTCTGGCAAGCCTCAGATCGCCTACAAGGAGACGATTCTTACATCTGCTGACGGTGAAGGGAAACTTGTCAAACAGTCTGGTGGACGCGGTCAGTATGGTCACGTTGTCATCAAGATTGCCCCGAATGAGAAGGGCAAGGGTGTGACCATTGAAAACAAGACTGTCGGAGGTTCAATACCGAAGGACTTCATACCTGCCGTTATCAAGGGCCTTAATGAGGCAGCACTGAATGGTGTCGTTGGCGGCTATCCTGTGATTGATGTCCATGTTGATATCGTTGATGGCTCTTACCACGATGTGGATTCCAACGAAATGGCCTTCAAGATGGCAGCTATTTTCGCCCTCAAGGATGGTCTGAAGAATGCCAAGCCCATTCTGCTTGAACCAATCATGAAAGTCGAAGCGGTTACTCCAGAAGAGTATCAGGGCGATATCATGGGTGACTTGAACCGCCGCCGTGGAAAAATCATGTCTATCGAGACGAAGACCATTGTTACCAGCGTGAATGCCGAAGTACCGCTTTCAGAGATGTTCGGTTATGCCACCTCGATTCGCTCACTCTCCAAAGGACGTGCTTCTTACTCCATGGAGCCCTCACACTTTGAACAGGTCCCGGCCCAAGTATTGGCTGCGGTTCTTGACCAGAAAAAATAAACCCAACTAAGACCATGGCCGCTGGACAACGCATCCGTATTCGCCTCAAAGGCTTCGATTTCCGCCTTCTTGATATTTCCGCCCTGGAAATTGTCGAGACTGCAAAACGCACCGGCTCAAAAGTAACCGGACCGATTCCGCTCCCCACGCGAATCGAGAAGTTTACTGTCAATCGCTCCCCTCACGTTGACAAGAAGTCGATGGATCAGTTTGAGATCAGGACCCACAAGAGGCTTCTGGACATCTTGGAGCCAACAGCCAAGACGGTTGATGAACTTCGTAAGCTGAATCTTCCGGCTGGCGTCGATATCACCATCAAGATCTGACCCCTTTTCACACTCAGCTATCTCGAATTATGAGCATCGGAGTACTCGGCAAAAAAATTGGAATGACTCGTGTCTATGATACGAAAGGTCGCATTCGACCCGTCACCGTCATCGAGGCGGGAGGTAACCGCATCCTTCAAGTCAAAACTAAGGAAAAAGATGGTTATTCCGCCGTACAGGTTGGATTTGGCGATCAAAAAGAGCATCGTATTACCAAGGGACTGAAAGGTCACTTTGCGAAGACCGCTTCGACCCCCAAGCGCTTTATCCGTGAGTTTCGCCTGAAGGAGGGGGAAACAGCTCCCGAGGCTGGCGATTGGTCCGTAACGAATTTCAAGGATGGCCAGTACATCGACGTGATCAGCACCTCCAAAGGAAAAGGATTTCAGGGAGTTGTCAGGCGCTTTAAATTCGCTGGGCAGCCTGAGACGCATGGTTCCATGATGCACCGCAGAAATGGTGCTATCGGAAATCGCCTCACTCCAGGACGCGTTTGGAAAAACATGGGTATGCCAGGACATATGGGAGACGAGCGGATCACCACACAGAATCTGGAAATTGTTCAGGTTCGTGAGGCTGATGGGGTGATTCTTGTCAGCGGTGCGGTTCCTGGAGCAAAGGGGACGTATGTCATGCTGCGACCATCCAAAAAGAAGTCATCCAACAAAGCCTCCAACTAATCCATGAGCGCAACCATTCTCACAGCCGAGGCGGCTAAAAAAGCCAACATTGACATCATCACTGACGGAAAAGGGACACAGGCTGTCCATGACGTAGTTGTCGCCATGCGTGCCAACCGCCGTAGTGGCACTGCCTCCGTTAAGACGAAAGCCACGGTAAATCTCTCTGGGAAAAAGCCCTGGAAGCAGAAGGGAACAGGACGTGCCCGCGCTGGGTATGCAAGTTCGCCTGTCTGGGTTGGTGGCGGCGTCGTTCATGGACCTCATCCCCGCAGTTATGCCAAGAAGACCCCGAAGGCGGTAAAGAGGCTCGCCTTCCGGAAGGCCCTCAGTGCACGCATACTTTCCGGTGATGTATTGGTAGTTGATTCCTTTGGTGTTAAGGAAGGAAAAACAAAGTCTTTTCTTACCCTTGTGAATGGAATCGCAGGGGATGTCCGCAAAACACTCATTGTAGCTGTCTCCTTTGACAAGTTAACCAATCAGGCGGCAAACAATGTTCATCACACACGTCGTCTGATGACAGCTGCCGAGGTGAATACCGAGAATTTCCTCGCATTCGACAAGATCATCATCACCAAGGACGCTCTTGAAGCACTTGGACAACGCATCACTGCATGAAAGAAGCACACGACATCATCCGCAGCGTCCTTGTGACAGAGAAGGCAAGCCTTCTTTCCGAAAAACTGAATAAGTATGTTTTTCGCGTCGCAACCAACGCGAACAAGATCGAAATCAGGCGTGCCATTGAGACACTCTTCAAGAAGAAGGTTTCCGCAGTGAACACAGCACAATATGCAGGCAAGAAAAAGCGCGAGCGTCGTGCTGATTTCGGCCGACAAGCACACTGGAAAAAGGCAATTGTGACTCTCGCTCCCGGTGAGAAGATCGATATTGCTTAATCAATCAAGGACCACACGACCATGGCACTTAAAACATTCCGGCCACTAACCCCATCCCAAAGGTTCAAGGCCCTCCCTTCATTCGAGGAGATCACCAAGAGCAAGCCCGAGAAGTCTCTTTTAGAAACAAAAAACCGCACGGGTGGACGCAACAATAATGGACGGAAGACATCGCGTCATCGTGGAGGGGGACATAAGCGCAAATATCGTATCATTGATTTCAAGCGGGTACGTCGGGATGTCGAGGCCGATGTCATTGCGATTGAGTACGATCCAAACCGTTCGGCCCGTCTTGCCCTCATCCAGTATGCCGACGGAGAGAAGGCCTACATCATTGCCGCAAGCGGACTTTCCGTAGGAAGCAAGGTTTCCGCGGGTGAAAAGTCAGAGCCTAACGTAGGTAATGCGCTCCCACTGAAATTTATTCCTCTCGGTCTCGCCATTCACAATGTAGAACTCATTCCTGGTCGCGGTGGACAGATTGTCCGTAGCGCCGGATCGCAGGCGATCCTGAACAACAGGGAGGGAGGATACGCACTCATCAAGATGGCCTCCGGGGAGTTGCGCCGCGTGAATGAGAACTGCTACGCCACGATCGGGCAGGTTGGAAATATCGAGCATATGAACGTAGTCAGCGGTAAGGCCGGAAGGTCTCGTTGGCTTGGCATCCGACCTCAGACCCGTGGAATGGCGATGAACCCTGTCGACCATCCGATGGGTGGCGGTCAAGGTAAGAGCAAAGGTGGAGGCGGTCGCCACCATCCTATGAGCCCTTGGGGACAACTCTCCAAGGGATTCAAAACCAGGCAGAAACACAAACAAAGCGATCGCTTCATTGTGGCGCGTCGCAAAAAGAAATAATTCACCATGGCCCGTTCGCTAAAAAAAGGACCTTTTGTGGAGTGGAAACTCCTAGAGAAGATCGACAAACTCAACGAGAGTAACACGAAGAAGCCAATCAAGACCTGGTCTCGTCGCTCGACAGTTACTCCCGATTTCGTCGGTCACACATTCAATGTGCACAATGGTCGTTCATTCATTCCGGTGTTTGTTACCGAGAACATGGTAGGTCATAAACTTGGTGAATTTTCACCGACGCGCATCTTTAAGAAGCACGGTTCTCATACGGCAAAAGTAACCAAGTAGTTCCTCACGTCTCACATACCCTTATGCCCTTGCCAACGAACGCTTCAAACGGTTGCCTGTCAACCGCTACGATCGTAGCCCTTCTCGGGCTTTCGATTGCGGAAGCGGTTGCCCAGGACTCTCAGGGGGAGGGGAGTGTTGCACCTTTGCGCGAGAAGTTAATCCTTTCCAGGGCAACGATCACTGCCCTTACCGAGAGCCTCGCAGTGGCAAACGGGGAGACCGAGCTCTTCAAGCGCAAGTCGGAGGAACTCAATGAAAGAATAGAAGCCCTCGGCCTTGGACTTCAGGAAGGCGATAATGGAATTCAGAAACTGCGGGATCGTCTGATCGCAGCGGTTCGTGACATCCGCCTTCTCCAAAACGAAAAAGATGCCGCCAAGGATCAACTTGCAAGGCTCTCCGAGTCCGTGCTTGGGTTGTTGAAGAACTCCGAAGGGATTGATGCCAAGTCAAGACTCAGGGTGGAAGAGGATCTCCGGTCCACATCCCTCCTTCTTCAGAAGGAGTCCAAAGTTACTGCGTCTGGCCTGAACAATGGTTCCGTCGTTGATTACAAGCCCGATATGTCCCTTGTCGTTTCAAACCTTGGAGCAGATCAGGGAGTCAAGATCGGAATGCCCTTTCAGGTCTGGAGGGGTAACCGCCAAGTTGCGAGTGTCCGGATGGTGGATGTTCGCAAGTCAATTAGCGGGGCTATTGTTCAATCCTCAAACTCTTCGGAATCGGTGCAAGCCGGGGACACTCTCAGAATCGATACCACAAGATAGCATTTTTTCACGTTTAACCAACTTACCCATGCAAGTCATCGCCACCCACCGCTACGCGCGCATCTCAGCTTTCAAAGCCCGTGAGGTCAGTCGTGAGATCCAAGGACTCCCAGCCATCGACGCATTACAGCAACTGGCTTTCATTCCCAAAAAAGCGGCCCCCCTCATTGCAAAAACACTCAAGAGTGCAATTGCCAATGCGGAGCATAACAACAATATCCGTCCTGAACTCCTTGTCATCCGGGAGGCCGTGATCGGAGAAGCTCCCACCATCAAACGTATTCGTCCCAAAGCCAGGGGAAGCGCCGGTCCAATTCGCAAGAGAAGCAGTCATATCAGGATTGTGCTTACGGATGAAGTTCCCATCGTTAGAAGGGCGGACAAAGCCGCCTCATCAAAGGGACGTAAAAAGCCAGCACCCACACCAGCTGTCCTGACCGAAACCGAGCAGCCTTAATCACCAACCACTCACACGAACACACTATTCTATGGGACAAAAAGTTAACCCCATCGGCTTTCGCCTCCCCATTACGAGGGATTGGACTTCACGTTGGTATGCCTCCGAGAAGGAGTTTGCTGATTTTCTTCACGCTGATCAGATGATCCGCGGATGGCTTAAAAAGAAGCTCAAGACAGCGGCAGTCTCCCGAATCGTTATCGAGCGTGCCTGGAACAGTGTTCGCGTAACCATTTTCACGGCCCGTCCAGGCATAGTCATTGGGCGCAAGGGATCGGAGATCGAGACTATGACCCGCGAAGTTTCCCGACTTGCCGGAGGCAAACAGGCCAAGATCGACATTATTGAAATCAAACAACCTGAACTTGATGCTACTCTTGTCGCAGAAAGTGTTGCAGGCCAGCTTGAGCGCCGTATCGGATTCCGCCGCGCCATGAAGAAGGCGATGCAAATCGCGATGGATATGGGTGCAGATGGTATCAAGATCCGCGCAAGCGGTCGCCTTGGTGGGACGGAAATTGCCCGTACCGAGGTAGTCAGGAACGGAACCATACCCCTTCACACACTCAGAAAGACGATTGATTACGGATTTGCAGAGGCGGATACGCTTGCCGGTAAGATCGGTGTCAAGTGCTGGATCTGTAAAAAGCCAGAGAAGGCCGATGAAACCAAGAATGTAGCACCCGCTCCGGTATCAATCGGCGCGTCCGAACCCGTCGTAGCCTGAATTTCAAAGGATCAATAAAGGAGACCCATCATGCCCTTGCTACCCAAAAGAGTTAAGTACCGTAAGACCCAACGTGGAAGCCGCACGGGAACCGCTTCCCGCAATATCAATATCGATTTCGGTGAGTTTGGTCTTCAGACCTTGGACCGCGCCTGGATCACAAATACCCAGATCGAGGCGGCGCGTGTCGCTCTGACGCGTAACATGAAGCGCAAAGGCAAGCTCTGGATTCGAATCTTCCCCGACAAATCCGTGACTGCACGTCCACCCGAGACCCGAATGGGAAAAGGAAAGGGACAGCCTGAGTACTGGGTTGCGACTGTCCGACCCGGAAATATCCTTTTCGAGCTTGATGGTGTCTCGGAGACAGTGGCCCGCGAGTCGCTGCGACTTGCAGCGAACAAGCTTCCAATCCGCACCAAGTTCATCACGCGTCACCACGCCTCCTAAAAGATCAACGGAACACAATATGAATCTTGACGAAATCCGCGAATTGACCCCTAATGAGTTGTCTTCCCGTAAGAAGGAACTGCGTCAGGAGATTTTCCATCTCCGCCTGCAGCAGCAGGCAGGTCAACTTGAAAAACCACATCTCCTTCGCACCCTGCGTCATGAGATTGCAAGGGTAGAAACGGTGCTGACTGCCAAGACTAAGACTCAGTAAGAAATTCTCGCAACGATGAACGATACCGCCAACACTATAACTTCCCAAGACGACGCACGATCACTCCGTAAAACACGGGTTGGCGAGGTTGTTTCAGACAAGATGGACAAGACAATCGTAGTCAAGTCCATCACCAGGGTGCCTCATCCGCTTTTCGGCAAGATCGTGAAGCAAGTGAAGAAATTCCACGTGCACGACGAAAAGAACGAGGCGAAGGTCGGTGATAGGGTTTCCATCATGGAGACTCGCCCACTCAGTCGCCTCAAACGCTGGCGCCTCGTCGAGGTGATCCGACACTAAGCCAACATTTTTATTCAGGACAAATCATCATGATCCAGATTCGCTCAAGACTTGACGTTGCCGACAACACGGGTGCCCGCATGGCCACAATGATCGGCGTTATCGGTAAGCGCACCCTTGTTGCCCGCGTTGGGGATGTCATCACCGCCAACGTGAAGGAAGCCGCCACCGGTGGTACGGTCAAAAAGGGTGATGTCGTCAGGGCTGTCGTTGTACGCACATGTCAACCTGTCCGGAGGGAAGACGGGTCTTATCTGCGCTTTGATAGTAATGCTATTGTTATCATTGACAAAGATCTCAATCCTCGGGGGACTCGTATTTTTGGACCGGTTGCACGTGAACTTCGTGAAAAAAACTTCATGAAGATTGTCTCGCTTGCACCAGAGGTACTCTAGCTTTTTACGAACATGCCAGCACAGCAACTCATCAAAACTCACGTACACGCAGGTGACCTCGTGAAGGTCATCTCGGGAAATCATCGCGGCTCCGAGGGAAAAATTCTCCAAGTCAATCGTGCCAAGCACCAGGTGGTGATCGAGGGCGTACGCATGATCAAGAAGCACGTCCGTCGCTCACAGGAGCAACCCAATGGCGCCATCATCGAACGTGAGGGCCCCCTTCATATTTCCAACGTAAAACTTCTCCAGAAAGGAGCCAGCTTGTCATCTGATGCAGCCACTCCCAAGGAAGTCAAGGCCTCCAAGCCATCCAAGGCAGCAAAGAAAGAGAAGACTCCTAAAGCCGAATAACCCAAGCCCGACATGTCATTGCCCATTGCAGAACTTCAAAACGAGTACACCACGCGTGTCATTCCCGCCCTCAAGGAGAAGCGCGGCTACAAGAACGTCCACCAAGTGCCTCGTTTAATGAAGGTTGTCATCAACACATCGATCGCATCCGCTCCTGACGTAAAGGCCGCTTTGGAAATTGCGAAGGATGAACTCCAACTGATCACCGGCCAGAAACCAGTGGAGACCATTGCGAAAAAAGCAATTTCCAACTTCAAGCTTCGTGCAGGCCAACCAATTGGTGCAAAAGTGACGCTACGGGGACGACTCATGTATGAGTTTCTGGAGCGCCTTATCAAGATGTCTCTTCCCAGGATCCGTGACTTCCGTGGTGTCTCCAATCGTGCTTTTGACGGGAATGGAAATTATACCCTTGGCGTTACAGACCAATCAATCTTCCCTGAGGTGGAACTTGACAAAATCAAGAGAAATATCGGTTTTGACATCACGATCGTCACTTCGTCCAAGAGTAATGATGAGGCCAAGGCCTTGTTGACTGAATTGGGCATGCCATTTGCCGGACGTAATGCCAAGAAAGTTGAAAAAGTTGAAAAAGAGGAGGAGACGATAGAGTCCTCGAGCGTTTCTGAAATCGCATCCGCATAATTTCCATGAGTGCACTTACTGATCCCATAGCAGACCTTCTCACCCGAGTACGTAACGCGGTCAGCGTTCAAAAGACAGAGTTCTTCGTACCCTATTCCAAGATCAAGAGCGATATCGTCTCGATCCTCAAACGCGAGGGTTACATAGAGGAGTATGAACTGGACAGGTCCGAGGCTCACCCTCGCATCAAGATTCGTCCGCGTTATGTAGGAAAGACTTCCGCTATCGCCGGATTGCGCCGTATCAGCCGTCCCGGTCTTCGCCGTTACGTGGGGAGTGAGGAAATTCCCCGTGTCCTCGGTGGGCTCGGTATCTCCATCATTTCCACTTCAAGAGGTGTCCTCTCCGGACACGATGCTCGCAAACAAAAGGTCGGAGGAGAACTCCTCGCCTACATCTGGTAACCAATCTGCCGCCATGTCACGAATCGGTAAAACACCCATCTCCCTCCCCGACAAAGTCAAGGTAACCGTTGCTCCCAGCAATGAGGTTATCGTCGAGGGTCCCAAGGGCAAGCTGACTTGGGAGCTCCCCAAGGCTATCGCAATTTCTTCCGAAGGCTCAACATTAACGGTTTCCAGGGCCAATGATGAGCGTTCCACCAGGGCCTTGCATGGTCTTAGCAGGGCGCTTCTTAATAACATGGTGACCGGAGTTTCCAAAGGCTTTCGCAAGGATCTTGAAATCCAAGGTGTCGGCTTCAGGGCTGCTGTCAAGGGGGACAAACTTGATCTCTCGATCGGTTATTCCCACCCCATTCTTTTTGCCATCCCGTCAGAAATCAAGATTGCCGTCACCGACAACACGAAGATCTCTGTGGAAGGGATCGACAAGCATCTCGTTGGTCAGGTAGCCGCTGATATCCGCGCGTACTACCCGCCGGAGCCTTACAAGGGCAAGGGAATCCGCTACTCCGACGAGCAAGTTCGTCGTAAAGAGGGCAAAACAGTCCAATAACCGAAGCATCAACATTCCATGTCAGCCACAAATTCAAGAAAACTACGCCATGTACGCCTTCGCAAGAAGGTTTCAGGCACATCAGAACGGCCACGTCTCGCGGTTCATTTTTCCGGTCAGCACATCACCGCCCAGGTCATCGACGACGTGTCCGGAGCAACTCTTGCCAGCGTCAACACGACCGAGGATTCATTCCGTAAAGACGCTTCAAGCCGCGCCAATGTTGCGACAGCCCTCAAGGTTGGGAAACTAATTGCCGAGCGTGGTCTTGCAAAAAACATAGCCAAGGTTGTTTTTGATCGTGGCGGTTTCATGTATCATGGAAAGATCAAGGCGCTGGCTGACGCAGCCCGTGACGGAGGACTTCAGTTCTAATATTTTATGGATGACAAACGCCCCAAACGCGGACCACGCCGTGACAAACCAGTTGATGATACGCCAAAGGATACTATTGAGAAAGTTGTCTTCATCAACCGATGCTCAAAGGTTGTAAAAGGTGGTCGCCGTTTCAGTTTCAGCGCACTAATCGTCACCGGTGACATGAAAGGCCGTGTAGGCATCGGATTCGGAAAAGCCAATGAGGTGAGCGAAGCAATCCGCAAGGGATCGGAGGCGGCGCGTAAGGCGATGGTTCCTGTTTCGATTGCTGACAATACGATTCCTCATGAGACCTTCGGTGAATTTGGCGGCGGCCGTGTTCTTTTGCGTCCTGCATCTCCCGGTACGGGGGTGATCGCCGGAGGCGGGGTGAGAGCCGTGATCGAAGCAGCTGGAATTCGTGACGTTCTTGCGAAGTCCTTGGGATCCAGCAATCATTCCAACGTTGTCAAAGCGACACTTGCTGCTCTGACCAGTCTTCGCCCCAAGAGCGAAATCATGAAACTTCGCGGTAAGAAATTTCATGATCCCGTAAAATCTGAGCCTATCGCCGCTTAATATCTTCAAGCTTAACAGGATTCTTTAAATGACAACTATGCGACTTCACAATCTTGCCCCCCGCCCGGGTGCCAAGCATCGCCGTAAACGCCTTGGAATCGGAGAAAGTAGCGGCCATGGGAAAACATCCGGTCGTGGCCACAAGGGGCAACGTGCCCGTTCTGGTGGCAGTGTGCGCCTTGGTTTCGAAGGCGGACAGATGCCCCTGATCCGCCGTCTTCCCAAGCGTGGATTCAACAACACCGATTTCAAGCCAGTCTATGCGGTGATCAATCTTGACACCCTTGAAGAGCGCTTCGAAGCAGGTGCAAAAATTGATGAAAAGGCTTTGAGATCACTCCGTCTTGTTCATGGTCGCAATGATGGAATTAAGCTGCTTGCGCGTGGTGCTGTGACGAAATCCTTCACCGTCGAGGTTGATAAGGCCAGTGCAGCAGCAAGGGAAAAGCTTGAGAAAGCAGGGGGTACGCTTGTGCTTAGGGAGCGCCAGACCAAAATTGCCGTCAGGGCACTTCTCAAAGAGTCACCTAGGTCCGCCGTAAAGGCGGCTTAGTTGATACCCTGACAGCCCACTATCGGAAGGGGTAACTCTTATGATTTCGGCCTTCGCCAACATCTTCAAGATACCCGAGTTGAGGACTAGGGTGCTTTTCACTCTGGGAATGATCGTCATCATGAGAATTGGAGCGGCGATCACCACGCCAGGTGTCAATGCTCAGGTTCTCAGAGAGTGGTTCCTTAATGTAGCCGATCATAGTGCGGGTGGTGGAGCGGCGGCACTTTTCAATCTCTTTTCCGGAGGAGCGCTTGGAAATTGCGCCATTTTTTCCCTTGGCATCATGCCCTACATCAGTGCCTCCATCATGCTCCAGTTGCTGGGGGCGGTTATCCCGAAATTGGGGAGACTTGCCCGTGAAGATGGCGGTCGTCAAAAAATAGCCCAGTATACTAGGTACACAACCATCGCACTCTGTGTCTTTCAAGGATGGTTGCTTGCAATTTCCTTCGAGAGCCCGCAGTCCAATCCCTTCCTTCCCGGAATTTCGGATACGATTGCCCGTATGGGTATTCCCCTTGTTTCTGATCCAGGCATTCCTTTCAGGCTCCTGACCGTGCTGATCATGTCCGCGGGCACTCTCTTTTTGATGTGGATCGGGGATCAAATCACGGAAAGGGGCATTGGTAACGGTATCTCAGTAATCATTACGATTGGTATTCTTGCCCAATTGCCAGCCGGACTTGTCCAGGCTTGGAGAACTTTTGTTCCGACCGGTGGGGAGGCCTCAACGGTGAGTCCGGTAGTTCTTGTTATCCTCTGCGCCTTCCTCTTTATCGTCATCGCCTCTGTGATTGCCGTCACTCAGGCAACAAGACGTATCAGCGTTCAGTATGCCAAACGTGTTGTCGGCAGAAAAGTTTATGGCGGTCAGACACAGTACATGCCCCTCAAGGTAAATTATGCAGGTGTGATGCCGATCATCTTTGCGCAGGCCATCCTGCTTTTCCCCTCCACAATTCTCAACATGGCGTTTGGACACAAGGCGTGGGCCGTTGAGTTGGCAAATCTGCTGACCAATGGGTGGCTGCATTATGCTCTCTACGCACTTCTCATCTTCAGTTTCAGCTATTTCTGGGTTGCCACGCAGTTTCAACCCGCCCAGATCGCAGATGATCTTAAAAAGTATGGTGGCTTCATCCCCGGAGTCCGTCCCGGAAAGCCGACCGCAGATTTTCTTGATTACACCATGGGTCGCCTCACTTTTGCGGGAGCTGTCTTCCTTGTTGTCATCGCCATTCTTCCCCAGTTGCTGAGTCGTGCCCTTCAGGTTCCTTACATGGCCGCGCAGTTCTTTGGTGGAACTGGTCTCCTCATTATCGTTGGTGTTTGCCTAGACACCATGAGGCAGGTTGAAACATTCCTGCTCCAGAGGCATTACGACGGATTCCTGCGTAAGGGAAAAATACGCGGACGCAGCGGTCCACGTCCAAGCATCAGCGGTTCCGCCATCAGTGACGCGACCATCGTGAAGATCGTCGCTGCCATCGGTTTGTTTGTGATCGCGGGACTGGCAGCCTACGTGAGCACTCACCGCTGAACGGAGTGAAAAAAAGGATTGTCCTGTTGGGCCCACCGGCCTCGGGCAAGGGAACGCAGGCCGATCACATCTCATCGGCCTACGCCATCCCCCACGTATCCACCGGAGCTTTACTCCGCTCCGAATCCGAGAAGGGAACGCCACTTGGACGCGAAGCCGACATGTGGACAAGCAAAGGACAGTTAGTCCCGGACGATCTGGTGGTTCGCATCGTCTCTCTCTGGATGGCGGAGCACGGCCAATCATTCATCTTCGACGGATTTCCCAGAACGGTCCGCCAGGCTGTTTATCTGGACTCCGCTTTAAAAGCACTTCACTCGTCGCTGGACCTGATTGTTCTTCTTGAACTCCCAGAGAGTGAAATACGCCGTCGCATCAGCGATCGTCTTTCCTGCATCAAGTGCGGGGCGACCTTTGGCGCCACGCTTCACGATTTATCCGCGGGCGATGCATGTCCGCGATGCGCTTCCCCATTGGTTCGACGAAATGACGATAACGCTGAGGCGCTTGACAAGCGTCTTGAGGTATTTAGGAATCAGACAGAGCCCGTCATTGCGTATTACGAGGAAAACTTTCCCAAGCTCCTTTGCCGCATCAATGCAGCTCATGGGAGTGATGAGGTTTCCGCTTCTTTGGCCCGCAACCTTGTGGACGCGTAGTACAGCACCTTATTTTTATCTTGAATTTTCATGGCACAGATCCCGATCAAAACCCCCGCCGAAATCGAAAAAATGAGAGCCTCGGGGCGCGCCGCGGCAACCGTCCTCTCACGTCTCACTCAACTTGTTGAGCCCGGTATCACAACCGGGGAGCTTGATTCAAAAGCTGCCGAGTGGATGGCCGAATTGGGATGTCGCAGTGCCTTTCTTGGATATCGGAACTTTCCGGGACAGACCTGCCTTTCGGTTAACGAGGAAGTGGTGCATGGGATCGGTGGATTACGGCGTCTTGCATATGGGGATATCGTAAAGATTGATGTCGGGGTGATTCTGAATGGCTGGATCGGTGACACCGCGACCACTGTGTTTTGCGGGGCCGTCGCCCCCGAAACAGAACGTCTCTGCCTCGCGACCAAGCGCATTCTTGAAAGCGCAATTCCCTTCGCGGTTGCAGGCCGCAGGTTGGGGGATCTATCCCACCATATCGAAAGCGAGGCTTTACGGGAGGGCTTCAGTGTTGTCAAGGAATTCGTGGGTCACGGAGTCGGTCGTAAACTTCATGAAGAGCCGCAGATACCCAACTATGGCAAATGCGGCACCGGACCGAAACTCCGTGCAGGCATGACGCTTGCCATCGAGCCAATGATTAATCTCGGGGGGGAGGGAGTACGCATCCTGGAAGACGGATGGACAGTGGTGACATCAGATGGGAAGCCTTCAGCTCATTTTGAGCATACGGTTTTAATTACGGAAAATGAACCAGAGGTGTTGACATGGCTTCCCCCAATAGTCTAAAACAGACGGCCCTAGTCGTAGAAAGATTGTCCATGGCCAGCTTCCGTGTGGAGTTGGCCGGCGGCAGAAGAATGTTGGCTACGGTTTCCGGACGGTTGCGTTTGAAGTTCACACGCATCGCCGCAGGAGACCATGTAGTGATAAACATTTCTCCCTATGACCTGAATCAAGGAACAATCATCCAACGACTTCCCCAGTCCTCCACTCCAAGCCAAAACAAACAGATACTTAGCAAAGGCAACCGCCCCAACTGATCCCTTCTCATGAAAGTCCGAGCCTCCGTTAAACGTCTTTGTGAAACATGCAAGATCGTGCGCCGCAACAATGTTGTCCGTGTCGTCTGCAAGAATCCCCGCCACAAGCAGCGCCAAGGCTAATTTTCACCAAGACACCCACCACTAAAGAACCAAGATCATGCCAAGACTCCTCGGCGTAGAAATCCCCGGCGACAAGCGAATCGAAGCTTCGCTCGTTTATATTTACGGAATCGGCCCCAAGACATCCAAGCGTGTCCTTGAGCAGGCCAATATCAATCCTGACACACGTGCTAAGGAACTTTCTCCCGAGCAGATCGGTTCGATCATTTCCGCAATCACCGCGAACAAGCTTGTTATTGAGGGTGATCTCCGCAGAGAAATCCAAGGTAATCTCAAGCGCCTGCAGGCAATCAATTGCTACAGGGGGCTTCGCCATCGTCGTGGCCTTCCTGTGCGCGGTCAACGCACCCAGACCAATGCCCGCACACGTAAAGGCCCTCGCAAGACGGTGGGCGTCGTCAGGGCGAAGGACTAACCGTTTAACCTTCATCCATTCAGCACCGAATCAAGTTCATGTCCGAAGAAACGCCCGTCACACCAGAGTTGCCCGAAGTTCCGGTAGCAACAGCACCTGTTGCCGAAGTTCCAGCAGAAGCGACAGCCCCGAAATCAGATAAGGCCGAAAAGCCAAAAGCTGCCAAGAAGAGCAAAGAGAAAAAAACTGAAGAGGCGGCACCTGCTGCACCTGTCAGCTTTAACCTTGATGATCCCATTGAGCCGCCAAAAATCGTTAAGGCCAAGGGAAGCAAGAATATCCTACAAGGAATCGCTCACGTTCAGGCAACATTCAACAACACTATCGTTAGCATCACGGATCTTCGTGGTGCTGTCATCGGATGGTCAAGTGCCGGCAAAATGGGGTTCAAAGGCTCGCGCAAAAGCACTGCATACGCCGCCCAAATGGTTGCTCAGGATGCATGCCGTCAGGCCATGGGACACGGACTAAAGGAGGTAGAGGTGCGCGTCAAGGGACCCGGTTCCGGTCGTGAATCCGCTGTCCGCGCCATGCAGGCCATCGGACTTGAAATTTCCGTCATTCAAGATGTCACACCAGTTCCTCACAACGGATGTCGCCCGCCCAAACAGCGGCGCGTCTGATCCGAGAATTCCATAACCACTCACTCAGCCCAAATCTACCATGGCCCGTTACACAGGACCCAAAACCAAAGTCAGCCGCCGTTACGGCGTATTGCTTGCCGGATCGCCCCGCGCCTTCGAGCACAAGCCTTATCCACCCGGAATGCACGGTCCCAAGGGATCTCGTCGAAAGATTTCCGAGTATGGTACGGCACTTGCTGAAAAGCAGAAGCTGCGTTTCCAGTACGGAGTTCTCGAGCGTCAATTCAGGCGCTACTTCGAGACTGCTCTCAAGACCCGTGGCGTCACCGGACTGATCCTGCTCCAACTGCTTGAGACCAGGCTTGATAACGTGGTTTATCGTATGGGTTTTGCCAAGACTCGCTCTGCATCACGTCAGATGGTTGCCCACGGGCACATCAGCTTGAACGGTCGAAAGACCGACATCTCATCCGCCACTCTCAAGGTTGGTGACGTGGTTTCCGTCCGCACCAAGGATGGATCCAAGAGGCTTGCCCAGCGTGGTCTCGACCAGACGCAGATTATTGAACCCCCTGATTGGCTTCTTGTTGATAAGGAAGCCCTGAGCGGAAAGGTCGTTAGGATTCCCACCCGCGAGGAAATCAACCCCGTGGTGAACGAGCAGCTGGTTGTTGAACTCTATTCCCGATAGTCCTTCGACCGATGATTTTCCTCTCCCGAATTTTATTCGGAGATTAAACAAATTGAAGCCGCCTAGGTTATCCTGAGGCGGCTTTTTTCTGTCTCATTTCTATATGGGGGTAATTTTTCCGTAACTTGATTAGTGATTTTGCTTGGTAACTCTTTCAGATGAAAAAACTCCTTACCAATGCCCGTTTAATCCGTCTCGGTAGGAATGGAGATTTACTGGAAAGTATCGTGCTTGAGGATGGAACCATCTCGGAAATACGGAACAACCTGCAGGTAGAGGGATTTGATGAAGTAATCGACTGCCGCGGTGATTATCTGTTTCCGGGATTGATCGACCTCCATTGTCATGGTGCCGTCGGCCATGATGCCATGGAAGCCACGCCTGAGGCATTCGACAGCATCCTTCGCCACCATCTATCCCGTGGGACGACCCTTACGGTCCTCTCCACCGTATCGGCACCTCTCGAGGAGATGCTACGGGTACTGACGGTTGCTGAACAATTCATCGCCACCCCCGGGGGGAGCTTTTTCGCTGGCATTCATCTTGAGGGGCCTTACTTCGCCAAGACTCGGCGTGGTGCGCATCTAGAGTCCGCACTAAGAAATCCCTCTGATGAAGAAACAATGACTCTCCTTAAACACAGGGAGATCATCAAAAGAATAACGATTGCCCCTGAAATGCCCGGAGTAAGTGAACTTATTCTAGCATTCAAAAAATATGGGATAACCGTCAGTGCTGGTCATTCAGAAGCCTCGGATTCTGTGGCTCAAAAAGGATTTGATCTTGGCGTGACGCAGGTCACGCATCTCTACAACTGCATGTCCTCTCAACAATCCCATCTTGGGAGACGCACGACCGGGCTTGCCGAGGCTGCATTGACGAGGCGGGGAATCCTCTGCGAGGTGATAGCTGATGGTGTCCATTTGCCTGCAACCCTCCTTCGATTGGCTTGGATGGCAAAGGGTTGGAAGGAATTGGTCCTAGTATCAGACGCCACAGCGGGGGCCGGGATGGGGGAAGGGGCTCACTTTGATCTTGGTGAGATTCCATGCCAGATTCTGGATGATGCTGCCTGGACAGGATCAGGTTCGGAGAGGTGCCTGGCTGGCAGCACTGCCTGCCTGATCGACGGGGTCAGGTTCATGGTTGAGGGCGTTGGAATTCCTATTGAGGAAGCCGTTGCAATGGCTTCATTGGTTCCCGCACAAGCTCTCGGAATGGAGTGTGAACGGGGTTCCATCGAACTGGGCAAGCGTGCGGATCTGGTCAGGGTAAGTACCGCATGGCAGGTTAATGGAGTTTGGTCCGCGGGATTGCAGGTTGTTTGATGCCTGAAAAGCGAATGGGTGGCAGGATTGCTTGCCCGACCACCTGCTTCATGGGAAATATATCTGATCGCAACTCACCGCTATAGTTGGGAGAAAAGGGAAAAAAGCCGGAAAAAACCTTGGTTTCGCCGGATCTGGTTTCTCGCGTCCATATTTCTTATGGTTGCCTGCGGTCTCGCGGCATTGGCCGCCTACGCATTTATTGTCTCAGAGTTCTCTGCCAAGGCTGATTCCTTCGATCTCGAGAAAATGGGGAGAATGGAGTCCTCCAGTATTATTTATGACCGTTCAGATCGGCAAATGGGCAAAATCTTCATTCAAAACAGGGTCCCCATACCCTTCGAAAAGATCCCGAAAGAGATGGTCAATGCAATTGTTGCCGAAGAAGACAATCGGTTTTTCGAGCATCATGGAGTTGATTATTTTGGAATCCTCCGCGCCGCCATCAGTAATTATCGTCAGGGAAGGGTCAAGCAGGGTGCCAGTACCGTGACTCAGCAACTCGCAAGAAATTCCTTTGAGATGAAGGAGCGGACATTCCGTCGCAAACTCCTAGAGATGATGGTTGCCCAAAGGATTGAGCAACACTTGACCAAGGAAAAAATCATGGAACTCTATCTCAACCGCGTCTACTTCGGCAGCGGTCTTTATGGCTTGGAATCAGCGTCAAGGGGTTACTTTGGAAAGCCGGCCAACGAACTAACCGTGGGCGAATGCGCAATGCTGGCTGGTCTTTTAAAAAGTCCGAATGCACTCTCCCCCTGGAATAACCCCCAGGGTGCGAAAAAAGTCCGCGACTTTGTGCTTATGCGCATGAGGGAACTGCGCCTCATAAGCCGCGAAGAGTATGAGCGCGCGGTGGAGTTACAGTTGACGGTGAGGAAGCGAACAAATCCAAACAGGACATCCTACGCGTTGGAGCTTGTTCGTCAGCAGGCCATTGCCGCCCTTGGTTATGACCGCGCTATGAACGATGGAGTGCGGATCGAGACCACCTTTGATACCAGACTCCAGCAGACTGCTGAAATAGCACTCAAATCACATTTGGAAGAAGTGGAAAAAACAGGGGGGTACTCCCACGTCACGTTCGAACGCTATCGTCAGATCAATCAGTCGCTTGAGGATGCGGCTCAACGCGGGGAGCCGGTAACACTGCCCACTCCCGGATACCTCCAGGGAGCCGTGTTGGCCGTTGACAATGCTACCGGAGGCATTCTTGCGCTGGCGGGTGGGCGGGACTTTCTCCACAGTGAATACAACCGGGTTTTCCAAGCGAAACGCCCTGCCGGCACCGTTTTCACCCCATTGCTTGCAGCAGCGGCCTATTCGAAGGGTATCTTCCCTGGGAGCCCGGTCGATGACGCTTGCATTGATAATCGCTTTGTCATGATCGGTGGGGATAACGGCATTCTGGGCGAGTGGGGAGTGGAGCGTCCGGATAATGAATATGAGGGACCGATGCCCTCCAACGAGGCTGTGGCCCGCGGAAAAAATGCAGCCGTCGTAAGGCTGGGATTCATGACCGGGCTAGAAGCTCTACGAAAGTTTTGCGGCGATGCCGGCATCCGTTCCCCATTGCGCGACGTTGCCAATGCCTATCTTGGATCGAGTGAAATGACTCTCGGAGAATTGACCCTTGCGTACACCGTCTTTCCTGATGAAGGCGATCGTCCGTCCAAGCTCTTTACCATCACGCGAATTACCGATCAGCAGGGAAATGTTCTTTTTGAGAACCCCTCGTCCCGAGTCAATGTTATCCCCTCCGAAGCATCATTTCAGGTTCATTCTACTCTCCGGGATGCTCTTTTCAAAACATGTGCACCGGAGGTTGCTGCCCTGGGATTGAACTCAGATCAGCAGTTAGCTGGGAAATCCGGAACATCCTATGATTTCACCGACACGTGGTTCATCGGCTACTCGAGTTCGGTCACTTGCGGTGTGTGGGTCGGCTTCGACAAGCCTGCCAAGATTTATCGGGGCGCCTTCGGAAAGGATCTGGCCCTTCCCATATGGGCACGTGTCATGAGCGCCTCACTCCAGGAGTTTCCCAGCCACCCTCTTACGCCCCCAAAGGGACTGCTCCCCGTTGAGATCTGTCGCCGCTCGGGTTTGCTCCCAGGCGAGGCATGTAGGAAGGATCCTGCGCTTATTGCCACGGAATACGCCACCACGACGGAGATGCCATCACAACAGTGCGACCTGCACGGTGAGGGAATCCGCAGCTACAACAAGGAGGCTGAGCAGGAGGAGTGGCCACGTGCGGCCGCAGCCATAGATCTCTCACTGATTCATCCTGTGACGATCATCGCGCCAACATTGCTTGCGCAGAACGATCTTTACCACTCTGTAAATCCAGCAGGCAAAGCCTATGTGGAGGGGGATCCGAGGATCAAGGTGGCTAGGGCCACGACTCCTGACGGAAGAGATCCGGGTGTCCAAGATGCTCTAACAAACGCTGCGACATCAGCTTCAACGGGTGAAAAACCGATACGACGCGCTGAACCCGTCCGTCCAATGGATCAACCAAGTGATTCCCCCGTTCTCAGTCTGCCAGTGCCAAAGCCTGCGGAATTCTGACACCCGCGTACGCGAATACGGTTAGAGGATTTTTACTCCTGGAAAATTACCAGAGAGCCTGCACGGCCTTCACTGCAAGGCTATAGAGGGGATGACGACCACCCCTAGCAAGCTCGGCCAGCAGGATCTCACGTGTTTCCTCCCGTGCGGCGCGGATGACCCTGCCCATCGAAGGGAATGAGTCGCTTCTGGCATTGGTGACATAGAGGCCTGAACCTGGTTCGTGGGTGAGTTCAAACGATGCTTTTTCGGAATTAAGAAGCATCCTTGTGATGCTTGCCCCTTCTTTTTCGCTGAGGGTCACATGAACGGCCCCTTTCTTTGGATCCGTAAAGGTGGGGTTTTGCGATGCGTCCGACAGAACCCATCCCAACCGGTTTGCAATCCAACCGACAAGAAGGAGGGCGGTGCTGCGGGATCCCGGTGCGTGATCGATATGAAAAGATCTGATCAGTTGTAATTCGGCAAGTGCTGCGGGGTTGTCGAACATTCCGGCGACCGCCTGCCTCACGGGAAGGGACCTTGCCCAGTTGAGATCACAGAGAACAAGTTTGGTTTCCGTGAGGGTAGCGATCTCAGTGATGAGTTGGAACTGTTCCGAAGGTTTTTTCCAATGACGGCTGTCAAAGAGGAGTCGGTCGACCCATTGCCAGAGTTTTCCGTCGATGGGAGGATGGAAATCAGCCTGCCACCAGAGCACGAGTGGAAGATCCGAGTCGAGATGGGAAAAAACAACGCTCTGCAAAGAGCGCGCCGCCTCCCCACCCAATTGAAAAGAAATCTGCTCACTGCAAACAGATCCACCCTTGGAACCCCGTAGATAGCAGTGCATGCTAATCCAAGCTTCGGCCCTGCTCCCGGTTTCATCGGGATCAGACTCGATAAGAATCGCCCTCATCGCGTGTTCCCCCGCGATTGCACCAATGATGGCCGAGTTTGTTTCGAGGGATCCCGTTTTTTCGTTGTAGATGGCAAGATTGATGAGCGACGCCCGTGTTTTCGCCGCACCGCTCTCCTCCCAAACACGTCCGAGTTCACGCTCAATGGCGCCGATCGGAACAGCAATGCCGGGTGAAAAACTCACATCCTTCTCCATGTGACCCCATGGCGTGCTGCAAGTTCCGTAGCCTCGGTCGGGCCCCAGGATCCCGCAGCATGGAAGGCAAGGTCGTCCGAACGTGTCTTCCATGCCTCCTCGATCCCGTCAACGAATGCCCATGCTTCCTCGACTTCGTCACATCGTGCAAACAGTGTTGCATCACCGGACATGGCATCCAGCAGGAGACGTTCATAAGCCTCCGGGGTTGCCTTCCCGAAAGAGGTTCCGTAATGGAAGTCCATTTTGACCGGTTCAATCCGCAGGCTTGATCCGGGCATCTTGGCGCTCATCCGTAGTGAGACCCCCTCATCGGGTTGGATTCGGATAACCAGAACATTTTCATCAAGAGTCTGGGTTGATTGATTGAAAAGAACACGGGGCACTCCCTTGAAGGTGACGGCGATTTCAGTGCCACCCTTTGGCATCCTTTTTGCCGTGCGGATGAAAAAGGGAACCCCGGCCCAACGCCAGTTGTCGATGTTCAACTGCAGGGCGACATAGGTTTCCGTTGTCGAGTCTTTGGAGACCCCCAACTCCCCTCGGTAAGAGGTCACCGGTTGTCCGTTGATCAGACCTTCGGTGTATTGGGCTCTCACCACATGGCGAAACACATCATCCCCTCGCAAGGGACGCAACGACCGGAGCACCTTCACTTTTTCATCGCGGATGGCATCGGCTCCAAGGCTTGTGGGCGGCTCCATGGCCATAAGTGTCAGTAGTTGGAGCAGATGGTTCTGTACCATGTCGCGCATGGCCCCAGACTTATCGTAGTAGCCCGCCCGCCCCTCGACTCCGAGCGGTTCTGCCGCGGTGATCTGCACGTGGCTGATGTGACTAGAGTTCCAAAGAGACTCGAAGATGGAGTTCGCAAAGCGCAGGACCATGATGTTCTGGGCCGTCTCTTTTCCAAGAAAGTGATCGATTCGAAAAGTGTCTTTCTCTGGAAAAACCTCGCCGACCAGACCGTTCAGCTCTCTTGCTGTTGCAAGATCCATCCCAAAGGGTTTTTCGACAATGATGCGGGCCCAACCTCCACGGAGGGCATCGTTTAAACCGCTGCTTCTGAGATGCCCCAGAATGATCGGAAACTGGTCGGGTGCCACGGCGAGATAGAAAAGCCGGTTTCCTCCGGTCCCTTTTGCGACATCGTTTTCCCGCATTTCCCGAGCTAGCTCGGAATATCCGCGTGGGTCGTCGAAGGCGCTCTGATTATAGAAAATTGAGGAGGCGAAATTATTCCAGAGTTCATCGTTGACTGGGGTGCGGGAGAATTTTCGGGTTGAAGTCTCCAGTTCCTTGCGGAACTCCTCGGTGGTTTTTTCACGCCTTGCGAATCCTCTGATGATAAGGGAGGGAGGGAGAGCCCCCTCGGCAGCAAGATTGTAAAGCGCAGGAATGAGTTTCCTGTGCGTGAGATCTCCCGTAGCCCCGAAGATCACCAGCGTGCAGGTTTCGGGAGTCAGTCGATTGGCAATGCCCTCCCGAAGGGGGTTCGCCGTTAGGATGTCATCCGGATTCATGGAGAGGATTGGAAATGAAAAGAGGGTTGCGCCGGCCAGTTCAACGAAGCCAACCGGGCTCCACCCTAGTCGGGCTGGATCAAGGCAGTGGGAATCGTGCGGTGAAGGTGGTGACTTCGACACGCAGCGAGGCAAGGGCTTCCTCGTCGTTGCGTGCCTCGAGTCCTGTGTGGATGAAATCAGCCACCTGCATCATCTCCTCTTCGCGGAACCCACGCGTCGTCATGGCAGGTGTTCCCAGTCGGATGCCACCCGTCTTGGTGATCGGCTCCGTGTCAAACGGGATCGCATTCTTGTTCACGGTGATGGCGGCCTTGTCGAGTGCCTCCTGAGCCTCAAGCCCATTGATCCCCTTGGAACGAAGATCGACGAGAAGCACATGGTTATCCGTGCCACCGGAGCTGATTGTGTAGCCGAGAACCGACAAACGCGCGGCGAGCGCCTTAGCATTATTAACGACTTGTCGCGCGTATTCCTTGAAGGAGGGCTGTAGTGCCTCGTGGAAGCATACCGCCTTGGCCGCGATCACCTGCATGAGGGGTCCACCCTGCACGCCCGGAAAAACCTGTCCGTCAATTTTTTTGGCGTACTGCTCCTTGCAGAGGATGAGTCCTGATCGCGGGCCGCGCAGGCTCTTGTGCGTGGTTGTGGTCACGAAATCGGCAAATGGTACCGGATTTGGATGAACGCCTCCAGCCACCAGACCAGCGATGTGGGCCATGTCGACGAAGAGATAGGCCTCCACCGAGTCGGCGATCTCACGAAGGCGAGCGAAGTCGATTTCACGGGGATAGGCAGAGGCTCCTGCGGTGATCATCCGCGGTTTTACCTCAAGGGCCTGCTTTGCTAGAGCGTCGTAGTCGATGCGACCATCGGCTTGGGAGACCCCGTAATGGGTAACCTCGTAAAGCTTTCCGGAGAAGTTGGCCTTGTGGCCGTGGGTAAGATGACCTCCGTGTGCAAGATCCATGGTAAGGATCCTGTCCCCCGGTTTAAGAACGCTGAAATAGACGGCCATGTTTGCTTGGCTGCCGCTGTGGGGTTGGACATTGGCATGATCCGCTCCAAAAAGCTCTTTAGCCCTCTCGATGGCGAGGGACTCAACGACATCAACATGCTCGCACCCGCCGTACCAGCGCCTTCCGGGATAACCCTCGGCATATTTATTGGTAAGGCAGGAGCCTTGTGCTTCCATCACGGCCTGACTCGTGAAGTTTTCGGAAGCAATCAGTTCGATGTGTTCAAGTTGACGGTGGTGCTCTGCATCAATGGCCTCCGCGATCTGGGGGTCGGTGACGGCCAGCGAGTTCAGAAGTGAGGATGATTTGGTTGTGTCGTTTGGCATGGTGATAGAGGATTGATCCACAAAAAGAAGGATTTGTGCGAGCGCGCTTTTAATGACATCGCGGCAGCGCTTGTAAGTTGCAGGTCCCTGCCCCATGGGATCCGGCACGTCTCCCTGGATTTTGGTAAAGTGTCCCACCAAATGAACCTTCTTGGAGTGAGATGGAAAAAGTTCTTCAATGAGGCGTTGGTGATTCCGCGTCATTGTGAAGACATGGGAAGAGTTCTCCAGCAACTCCTCGGTAAGTTGCTGGCTCCCGAAGGAGTTCAATTGAATACCGAATTCTGCAAGAGCGGAAACTGCTAGTGGACTGGCCGGAGTTCCTTTGGATGCGCTGACACCTGCGGAAATCACGGTAAGATCCTTCCTGTCCTTCAGAAGCTCACGCATCATCGCTTCAGCCATGGGGCTGCGGCACGTGTTACCGGTGCAGACAAAAAGGATTTTTTTCATGAATGACTTACCGGTAAGTATACGGATGCCGAAGATTTGTAAAAATAAGTATCTAAAAAAACGAAGTCAATGCGGTCTTACTGTCATGAGACGTTGGATTTTTTATAAAATAACATTTTCCCTTGAAATCGGTACGAATTGCCTAGGCGAAAAGGAATGGTTTTTTTTAGTGACAACTTTGATGCAATAGTGATAGATTTCAGTATTGATTTTTATGCAACGTAAAAGTGCTTTTTCCCGCAGGCTCCCCGATTTAGTCACCGAGGAGATTGTAACAGTCCTGATTGAAAATCGAAAGAAGCCACCTCTTGCTTGGGGAGTGATCTTTGAGTTGATGCACGCGAGGTTAAAGAAAAGGAACGCTGCCAGCGGCGGTGAGGAGATGCTCCGCCTCCGCGGGTACGAAAAACTCAAAAACCTTGTAGATCAGAACATGGTTGAGAAATTGGGGGGTAAAATCCCCGGACAAGCGAAATTCAAGGCAAAATCCACCATTGAAAATGCTCTTGTCACGGTTGAACCCGCTCCTGCAGGTGTTAATCCAGATGCTTCCAAGACTGATAAATCCAGCGCAAAGAAAGCGCCAACAAAGAGCGTCGTTTCAAAGGCAACTAAACCCACCGCCTCTACTGTCACGAAGAAAAAGTCAGTAAAAGCCGTTACTAAAGCAACTAAAGCAAAACCAGCCCCCAAAAAAGTGGCAAAGGTTGCAGCTAAAGTCGTCGCAAAAAATGGTCTGAAGACTGCTTCTAAGAAGAAATCGCGCTAATTCAAAATTCGTCGTTTTTCTTCAATCATTCGACTACTAGTTGGTGTGTATATTTATGGAGCCTGATGGTAACTACATTTCATTGCTGATCCACATCGTTTCGGCGGTAGGATTTGCCCTCACGACGTGGATTGGAAGCTTGTTGTTAGGCCGTATCGGAAGACGCACGGGAGCCAAGGATGTTGCCTATGAGTGCGGGATGCTTCCCGAGGCTGGAGCACAGCCTCGATTCAGCGTGAAGTTCTACTTGGTGGCAATGCTCTTCATCCTTTTTGATATTGAGATCGTTTTCCTTTATCCTTGGGCCGTTGTTTATCGTGAGTATCTATTGCAGTACGGCATTGGCATTCTTTGGACGTTGGTCACCTTCACGGCAATCCTTTTGGTTGGCTACATTTATGCCATCAAGAAGGGAGCTCTGGAGTGGTCCCGGTGATTTTTTATCAATCAGGGAACAGCTACTTTTCAAGAGAGAGTTTTCCTTATGGTTAAGGAAACTTGACCTCAAGTTTCGAGCAGGTATGGTTCATTTCCCAGTTTTTAGGAAGGGTGGCTGAGTCCGGTTTAAGGCACTCGACTCGAAATCGAACGTGGGGTTATTCCCACCGAGGGTTCGAATCCCTCCCCTTCCGCCAAATTCCCGAGCAACGTATTTGGGAGAATACTCCCTTTGCCGTCACCATTTTCATCTTAAGAAAGTGGCGATTGATGGGAACATGCTCTATTTTACGGCTCTAAGGAATTCTTGGGATGTGTGCCGTTTTTGAGTTCCAAAATAAGATTTTCAAGCCAGGGGGTAAAATCACTGCTCGCTCTCAACAAGGTGATGTTAATCACGTCTGGGCCGGCTTTGCCCGTCATGAAATTCTGGATTGGTGGCTCAAGCGCGGAGGGATCATACTTGATATCCATGCCGATTCGTTTGCCGAAAGATCAGATCAGACACGCCGTCTTATTTGGGACATTGTTCCTGAAAATCATGTCATTCGGGGGGTCCTTGATCTTCAGTCGTCCGATCATCGCATCAAGATTGTGACGAGATCCGCGACCAACGAAGAGACCAAGCATTTCCATCACCCTCGGATGCCGCTCCTTGCTCTACCGCTTTTTGGAGCAATCCCTCCTGAAGTCGAGGATTGGTCTTCGGCTAGGGAGTTGTTTTAGATCTTATGCCCTTGGCATGGAAGAGTTCGGTTTTTAGATTGTCAGACATGAATACAAGAATAGTCATCCCCATTTTTCTGCTGATCACACTTTCGTTCTTGATGCTTTCCTGTTCCAAGAAAAAGGAAACGGGAATCCCAGTGGGGCAATTTGCCTCCCTGACTGGGGCTCAGGCAACTTTCGGACAGAGTACGGATCGCGGAGTGCAGATGGCTCTTGAGGAGATCAACTCCTCGGGAGGTGTGCTCGGAAAACCGATCCGACTCATTACCAAGGATAACCAATCCAAGCCCGGAGAGACTTCCACGGTTGTGAGAGAGTTGATTTCACGCGACAAGGTCGTTGCGCTGATTGGCGAAGTGGCATCTGGCAGATCACTTGAGGCGGCCCCCATCGCACAGCGCAGTGGTATCCCGATGATTACACCCGCTTCCACGAATGAGAAGGTTACCGAGGCAGGCGATCACATTTTCAGGGTCTGCTTTATCGATCCGTTCCAGGGAACGGTCTGTGCGAAGTTTGCGCGCAAGCTTGGTGCCAACAAGGCCGCCATGCTGACAGATGTTTCCAAGGACTACAGCCTGGGGTTAGCCAAGAGTTTCAAAGCCGAATTCCTCAAGGAGGGAGGCGTGATCACCGGAGAGCAGAGCTACAGCGGAGGCGACAAGGATTTCAGTGCCCAGTTGACAGCGATCAAGGCGGGCAATCCCGATGTGATTTTCCTACCAGCTTACTACACCGAGGCGCCACTTATCATCAGACAAGCAAGACAGCAGGGGATTGCTGTTCCTTTCATTGGAGGGGATGGTTGGGACTCACCCGAGTTGGTGAGCGTTGGCGGGACAGCGGTCGAGGGATGCTATTTTTCCAATCACTTCTCCAGCCAGAGCACGGATCCCGAAATAGTTGCCTTTGTGGAGGGGTATCGTAAGAAATACAATCAGGATCCCGACGCCATGGTTGCTCTGGGATACGATGCCCTTCGCTTGCTAGCGGATGCCATGAAGCGTGCTGGGACAACTGATCCCTCAAAGGTCAATAAGACTATTGCTAGCACTAAGGACTTCCCGGGAATCACGGGCAAAATCACGCTCGACGATCATCGCAATCCCAACAAACCGGCCGTCATGCTCCAGGTGAAGAACGGTAAGTTTGTCTATGTGGAGAGCGTTGCTCCTTG
>Ga0007833_1000012_pt1 | contig 48072 bp, 30 predicted proteins | sample CryBogCBE25Jul07_FD_71204 | JGI IMG/M metagenome (GOLD analysis project Ga0007833, IMG submission 71204) | Freshwater microbial communities from Crystal Bog, Wisconsin, USA - CBE25Jul07 | ecosystem: Environmental > Aquatic > Freshwater > Lake | place: Crystal Bog, Wisconsin, USA | collected...
TTTATTTGGTCAAAACTTGTTTTAACTTAAATTAATAGCGACGAAAATGGTTTTGCAGAAATTCAAGCCGTAAATGACGCGGGCGGCCCACTATTTATGACCTATTACCGCTATGAAATCTTTCTTGGTTACTCAATTATTATGGGGTGAAGAAAAGAAGGTCGCGGCGGGGGGAAAACTATACCCCACCCCCCACCGATAAAATGGATAGACGTGTACGTACAACCGTGCGAACTCATACCTCTCCATGATCACTCTCAACATTGAGACGTCCAAATACCCAGGCCTTTGTGGTGTCCACGACCCAGAAGCACTCCTTCTAGGATGGATCCAGGAGAAGTACCAACTCTACATCCGTCAACAAGCCGCCTTCAACACCGAACACCCACAGCTCTCCGAAATGCTCACCTCTGCAGTTGAACGCATTGAGGATGTTTCAGTACGTGTAGAAACCAGCATCCAAAAAACCCACGACGCTGCTCTTGCCTCGCAGAAGAGTGCGACGGCCTCTCTGAGTGCAACCAATGCTCTTGGAGTCTTTAATGAGAACTCAAGCCGACGCGGACAAGTGGGCGAGTTCCTGCTGGCGAACTGGCTGGCGTGTTTAGCTGACGAAGGGTACACGATTGAAGACACGAGCAAGAAGAGTCATTCAGGCGATCGGATCATTCGCAGGGGAGAGTTCAATCTCGTATGTGATTCAAAGAATCCCAAGAATAATAATGCGGTGAAGGCTGAAGAGATTGAGAAGCTGAAGAGAGACATGGATACGAAAGGGTCGCAGTTTGGGTTGATCACATCAACAACGGGGTTTGCGACATATGGGGACTTTGGATTGAACACGTACGTTCGCGATGGGCGAGTGTGTTTCGTTCTGGCGTTGGGGAAGGTGAACGAGCGTCCGGAGGTGGTACCAATTCTGGTGAAGCTGTTGTACGCTGTTCATCTGAACTTTAAGAAGGACACAGATACATGCAGTGTATCGGAGCGCGTATTGGCGACGATCGAGGAGTTGTTGATGGACGTGCAGTTGAACGTTCTTGAGTTGAATGATCGCATACGGGAGAGCGAGGAGGATATGAAGAGGAGGCAGGAGACGCATCGGAAACTGCAGAGGACGGTGGACCGATTGATCGCAAAGTTTGAGGAGAGGATAAAGACGTGTGAGTTGGCGGCGGGTCTGAAATCGCATAAGTCGCCCGAGCGAAGCGAGGTCGGGACTTAAACGGGGATAAACCGCAGGGAAAAGGAGGTAGACAGTAGAACGAGTAACGATTTTTTTTGGAGTGGGTTGATTGGTTGGTTGGATGCCTGACCTAATTTGGTGAGTGGGGTGGGCATATATTGATAAAGTTCGGTGAGAGGCAAAAGTTTCCGGGAAAGGCTTGCAAGTTCAAAATTGAATTCTGAATTTTGGACTTTGAATCGTAGAACGAAAACTTGTGGGAAAGGGAAGTTGGACAAAGTGTCCTGGGAAAAAGTTTCCAGAAAGGGTCCAAAATTATAAAATTGTATCAGAGGACCAGATGGAGGCATCATGGAAAAAGACTGGGTGTTTCTGGTACTGATGATTGATGATTGATGATTGATGATTGATGATTGATGGTTCACGAAGGGGTTCACTGAGTGGTGGCGAGGGGGCGGGGGACCGAAGCAAACTTACCAACGCCGGCAGTACCGATCTTGAGGTCGCCTGAGGACGTTGGGGTGAAGATGTCGCCGGTCGTGAGGCCGATGAGGAGCTGCTCGCCGTTGACCTCAATCTCCTCGAGGTCCTCCTCCTCCTCGTCTTCCTTGACAGAGAGGGTCTGCATGCCGCGCGCGATGTCGTACTCGGCTGGGGTCATCTCGCCGTTACCTGCCTTGGGCTCCTTCTTGGAGTCGGCCCAGGCGCGCATGTGGCCGGCCATGGCGAAGGCCTTGAAGTCTTCGTCGGACTTGGCGGCAATGTAGGCCTCAAAGTCAGCCTTGAGCTCATCGGTCACCTCACCATCGGGGACGACCTCCTTGAAGACCTTCTTTTCGGCGGCGGACCAGGCGACGCGGCCCTTCTCCTTCTTCTCCTTCTTGGGAGCGGCAGGAGCCTTATCGGCCTTGGCCTTCTTGGGCTCGGGCGTTGCGGGCGCAGGAGCGGCGAGCGTGCGGGTGGCGAAGGAGACGAAGTCACCGCCGGCAGCAGAAATGTCGGCATCAGAGGCGGCCTTGTAGGCCTTGATGACCTTCTTGAGGTCATCCTCGGTCTTGCCGGTGGCGAGGAAGGCGTCCTTCATCTTCTTGGAGACGGTGCGGGTGCGCGCCTTCTTGTCCTTGCCGTCGGACTTAGAGTCCTCGTCGCCCTCCTCCACAGTGGTGGACGGCGGGGGAGGAGGAGGGAAGATGGGTGGTGCGGACGTGCGCTCAATGAGACCGAGACCGATGAGCAGCTCCTGTGCGAGCTTGCCTGCATCGTCAGGGAGGTTGTAGGTTCCAGTGGGGAGATGATACACGGCGTACGAGATCTGCTGGTTCAGGATGAGCTGGATAGATGCGGACATTGTTTGTGAAAGGATGCAAGAAGAAAGCGGGTATGCTCACCCATTTCTAGACGGAACTCGGATCCGTTTTGGTTTTCAAAACGGATTTGGATTTGGGACAGAAACGGAAAGAGTCCCGGCGCCATCTACACACTACACACAACATTACATCATGAGCATCTTTGAACACGACAACTACGACATGAACTATCAGAGTTATCTGGACTGGAAGGACGAGCAGGAGCAGCTTGAACGGGAGTACGAAGGGTACGATATGGCGGAGGAGTACGAGTACGATTTGATACGAGAGCAGCAGGTTGATGACATGCGGGCAGCGCTGTACCAGGAGGAGACGACGGGTGAGCGGGTAGTCCGAACGGCACTGTCGGATATCGCTGAAGGGGATGAGGAAGACGTTGATGTGCGTCAGCTGGCGCAGGTGACGGTGAACGGCATCTACCGCTACGAGTTTCATTGGCTCCCGGAGACGCATGAAGTTCGGGTGGAGATTGACCACCACCGCGACGGGTCGCCAATCTACTATTGGTACCGAGATACCAAGGGTGTACTCTCTACGCTCGCAAGTCTCATGAATGTCCCCGAAGAGAAGATCCAGATCACGAATCTGGCCTTCTTCACTCCAGAACGAGTGATTGATGACCTGTTTGATATAGAGCGAAGGCAGTTCATGCAGGCCACGTGGCTGGACTATGCGGTGGAGGATATGGCGATGCAGTTTAATGTGGAGATCGCGGAGGAGGAAACGCTGGTTGGGTGTAAAGACTGCTACGATGCTGCATGTAACGGGACAACGTGTGAGTTCAAGCCCGTTACTAGACCGCATGGTATTGATGGAACGCAGTGTGACTGCTATGCGTGTGAAATGAAGGTAGAGGAGCGATGGATTCCGGAAGAGTAATGTCCCGAAACAAATCAAAAAAAAATAAAAAAATAAAAAAATCATCCTGTGTCGTCCAGCGGTTTAGGATAGGGCCCTTTCAAGGCCTTGACCGGGGTTCGACTCCCCGCACGGGAACTTTTTAAATTCAGTTGGTAGATACAAACCATACAGTATGGACTCTATCTGCCAGAAGTGTCTGATGTGTCTCCCGGACGTGGACTGGTACTGCAAATCATGCTGGGCGACGAACTACTAAAAATTTCTCAAGAATAAGGAGGACGAAAACAACCAAGTAAATAACAAGCATACTCTCAAAGTAGAAGATGACGTAGGGGGTAGGATCCATTTTTTTATTACTCTTAGGTAACGTATTTCATATCCCTCTGGTCTACGAAAAAAGGTTCGTGAATAATGGGAACCATGCACAGATGGCTGACTTCTACGCCTAGGGGAGTGCGGCGTTCAAAGAGAAGGTCGTCAAGAGTCCTGGGAAACTTTTTGTAGTAGGGGGAACCGTCAGAGTGATCCTTCACCGTCATCATAAACAGATCAAGATCGGACATGCTGCATAGAAACATGGTATACGAACCGTTCTTAACAGGTTCGCGTCCCGTGAAGACAGTGAGCAGAATGTCCATAAGTTTCTTCTTGGGATGCAGTCCAAACATCTCTTCCACGGTTTCACGAAGAGCCGTTTCAATCGGAGTTTCGTGTCCCATAGGTTTTCCTCCGATACCGCTGATAGAGTTTTTATCGGGTTGATAGCCCATAAGCACGTGGGTCTCGCTCTTGAAGACAATCCCTGCTGACATTTGTCTACCTGTTCAAGCAGCTGGTAAAAGGGTGTCCATCACTGAACGTGAGATAGTCGCAGTGATCACGGTAGCATACGAGGACTGAGAATTGGAAATATATGAAAGAATGGTTGTACAAATGGGACTGCCTGTGGTAAACATACCCTGGACAAACCCAAGCCATCCATCGGGGACGCATACTGCAGTGTAGACCTTAGAGGCCCCGTAGTGGGTCGTGTACGTCAAAAGAAACGTTCCTGCAAGGCGAACGATCGGAGTGGCGATAAGATTGTACATTCTAGACCACTTACTACTTCTTACGACTTTCTTGTCCATCAAAATCATCTTCAAGATCGTAGAGAGCCATGGCTGTAAGTTTCGGAGACCGTCTTAAGGTTTCCAACTGTTTGTTCAGTCCATTATCACGGGGCTTGGGACGGGGCGGATGAGGAGGCAAAAAGGTTCGGATGATATGGATCAGCTCGGACGGAAGCGCACGAATGCGCTGTCCTAAGTCTGGCTCCATTACCCCGTTGTCCCTTTTGTTTTTACTCCTGCTCGTGGACTAGAGACGGGCACCACCGCCCTGCAGTTTTGAGTTCATTCTTAACGTATTTCTCCGCAAAGTCAATGAATGAAATCAGATCGTAGTCTGGATCATCGTGCTCGTACTTCGAAAGATTGACATCAATCAGGGTCGCAAACAACTTAAGATTGGTTTCAATCCGATCACTCATGCGGTTATGAAAATGCTCGGTGAACACACGAGAGAGAGTGGAATAAAGTTCGGATTGGTCTGGCCAGGAGCCATTGAGTTCGAGGATGCGTCGGCGGAGATAACCAGAGAAGGCGAGATTGATAAGGGCGATCTTGTGTTCGAAGTCCATCTTTGATTGCCTTTCTCTCAAACAAAGTTAAAAATATCCGTTTTAGTTTTATTTGTATTGGATCTATTCGTCCGATAGGTCAAACAGTACATTCGTATATATCCAGCTCTCCAGATTGTCGGGTTCCCAGTTCTCGTCATAGTTGATCTCCATCATCGCCTGAACGGCGTAGAACTCGTCGGTTTCGTCTTCGGAAGGGAACTGCATTGTAGGGTCTGGGGCTTATCCTATTTCTAGAGACTGTTCCGATCCGTTTTGGTTTTCACGGAAAAAGTATGAAACTCATATAATGAGTGGGAATCCAAATTGGAATCCTCCGCTGCAGACGAGCAGCGTGAGATTTCCACGGAAGGCCGTGGAGACTCCTCAGATTCCTCCAAATTCTACTGCTCGCCCAAGACCAGGTGCACCCTTTCAGCCAGTATACCCAAATCCGATCACACAAATTCCTACGATTACGGCAACAGCGGATCCTTCCAATCCCCGACCAGTGTACAACCAGCTCTATACATTATCAACGGGGAAGGGTGAAGTAATTACGTACCCGGGTAGGCGTGGAGTACCTGTCCCAACAGTTATTACGGTCAAAACAGCTGAGCGGTACCTTGTGTTTGGTGTGAACTTTCCGTATCCGATGTCGGGAACTGACCATTTCATATTTACGTTCACGAGTCTGAATACCGGTGAACAGACAGTCAAGAACTTTCAGCCTGCGCCGCAGTACATCGTTGGCGGACTTCTTCCGGGAGTCCTGTATACTCTGACGGTAGCACCGGTAGTCAATGGAATCACGTATCAGGGAAGTGCACCGCCGCTTGGACCGTTGACGATCAGTGCGGTTTCGGAGAAGAATGTACAGCTGCAGGGTGTGACGTTAAGCGGAGGAGATAAGTCCGCGGTAATTTCGTGGCTGAACGCGACTCCACAGCCGCCACTCGCGTTTGAGGTCACTACAGTTGCAGTGGACGATAACTTTGGAAGCCCCCAAAGGCGTCTGACGGTAATTCCTACTTACATTGGCCAAAATCCAATAAACTATTCTGGGTATGTTCCTATCACAAACTTGAATAACGGAAGCGCATATACGTTTACAATTACTCCTTATCACGACACTGACGGAATTTACGAGTATGGCCGCCCCACCACTCTTCCTCCGTTCATTCCTGGTCCTCCTGGGGATCTAGTCATTACCAGAACCTCTGCGGACGGAAGCCTAAATACTGTGACCCTGAATGTGACATACGATACGACCATACACCCCGTACCAGAATCAACAAAGATTAGCGTGTACAATTCTACCTTTACAACCCTGTGTTCTCTAGTTGGACAGCCAACTACAGTTGTTCAAGATAATTCGCAGACGTATGCATCCTTCACGACCTCAACTGGACTGTTCGGTGCTCAGGGGTTTGCGTCGATAGCAGCAGCAGTCGCGAATCTACCGGGAAGTATTCAGGTGGATCTCTTGAACGATAAGGGGTATTGGTACACATTTCCGCTCACAGATGTAAGCACGGGTGGACTGGGATACACCTTTGAAAACTCCAATTTTGTGAAGACCACGAACTTGATATCTACGGCAAGTTCGTACAGTGTACTTTTCCGTACAGTGAGTCTGGGAACTCTGGCAACCCAGTATACAAGCAGTTCTGCCCTGACCTCTTTAACCATTCCTACTCTTGGACATGGACTGTACACGCTCATAGGAAGCAACTTCGCAAACGGGTTATATAGCTTGAGCTCAACGTATACATCTATAGCAGGCGGCCCGCCGGATAGTCCGAGAAGTATTGTAGCTCTAACTGGAAACCAGTTCCTTACATTGTCGTTCTCGGGATATAACCCTGCGGATGGTACGTATCCTCGTCCTAGTTCCTACCTTTATACGATCACCAACGGCGGAACAACGTATACGAGCATTAACTCAAATATTACGATCGGCGGACTTGTAAACGGATCCGCATACACGTTCAGAATACAGGGTTTCGGAAACGCAACGTATGGTCCTTCTTCGGAACAGATAATCACTCCAGGGCTAGCTCCACCGACCAACGTGTTTGTATCGGCTATTTCGAACTATGATGTAACTATTTCGTTTACACCGGCAATCGGAGGAGCAGATTACTATCAGATTACTAACCAGTCGGGACAGGCAGTGGGGCTCTCGGGAGGCCTATACAAATTCCAGAACCTTTCGGCAGATATACCGTATATTTTCCGAGGACAGTCGTTCGCGTACGGAAGCCCGGTATACACATTATCCTCTACAAATCTCGCTACAACTATCTCGGAGATACCGAGTACGTATGCGCAGTTTTTGGTGAGTCCGTCAGTCGCCACACTTTCATATGCATCAACGATGATCGCGAATATCCAGTATTTTGTTCCGTACAATTACACGATTTCTGGGGGAGGGACGTCGTACTCGTTCCCTATTACGTCAATGACGCCGGTCTATGACGGAAGTGGAAACCTCCAGTGGTATAATCTAGCGAACACCACGATCTCAAAGGCAGTATCAACATTTTCAGGGGCAACGACGTACGCGACAACACTCAGTACAACGGTCGCACTGTTTCAGGGTATGGTTCCTACAACGTATTCCGGAACAATTTCAAGCGCGTTCTCACTTCCGACATCGCCCTCGGCGTATGTGGGTCCGCCTACCGGGTTTTTTGTCTCCACGAGTTTGGCCTCTTCTCAACGCGTAGACATTTCTATACAAGTTGCAAGTCTTGTTGTTCCTTCAAGATACTACTATACGGAAATAACTGGGAAAAATGTTAGCGGGTACTCCGACTCTACACACATTGTTATTGATAATCTCAGCAGCGGACTTTCTTACACGTTTTCTATCAGCGCATTTGGAAATCAGGTGTACGGACTCACCGGAATTTCTGCAGGTCCGTATGTACTCTCGACTGCGGCTCCAAGCAACGGAGTAGCTACGTTTTCGAATACTACGGCTACAGTTACGTTTAGTGGATATAGCGGGACCGGAATAACATACAATGTGATTATGTACGAGAATGGGTATCCAGGAAGAATTATTACATTCCTTGGAGGGCAATCAACCTCGTATACATTTAATCCAACTTGGGCGAATGCTGGAATAAAATACGGATTCACTGTTCAGGGAGCTGACCAGGGAATACCGCCCAATTTTAGCGTTCTTGAAATCATCGACCCCATAATCGCCGGAACACCTGCTACCCCCTGTAACATAGTTACAACGCTCTCATCTGATTCGATTACGTTTAATTGGTCATCGGGAAACACGGTCTACAATGAGACATACCGTATCACCGAATACCTTTCGAACAATGGGGTTCGCAACCCAACTGGAGTGGTAGTTTCAGGACTAACTAGTCGGACGTATACAATTTCATCAGTAATTACGACATCTGCGAATCAGGTTTTTGGATATACCGGTTGGTTAGAACAGAGTCCAGGGTACGCAAGTTTCGTACTACTGAATACTCCGTTTACATCCTTCGTTGGAGGTGTATATGCGTCAAACCAAGTTTGGCTGACCCTACAACAGTCTGGGCTTACGTATTCTTTCCCATTGTCTACTGTAACAACCTACAACAGCACATCCAATATATATGCGAACGCAAACTATTCTAAGGATCCAGGAGACATTTTTAACCCCCTTCTATCTATCAGTGTAACCTATTCCTACGGCACTGGACCAAGGAACGGCGGAACGTATTCGTATGCCTTCACATCATACGCGAACCAGGTGTACAGTGCTCCCTCGAATGTGGGCGTAAACATGTTTGTTCTGCCGGTGTCGGGTGTTCCAACGGTATCTGTGGTCGGAACGACCGCTACAGTCTCGTTCTCACAAACAAATCCGGCAGGTACGGTCTACCGAGTAACCAACAACTACGGAGCAACTGTGAGCAGAGCACCATATACGTTCGCGAATCTATCAACGGGTATTCCGTATACCTTTTCAGTTGTGGCGTCAAATGGAGTATTTGTGAGTGTTTCATCGGAACTAACGCCTCAAGTGTACGTGGGTCCTCCACCGATTCCGCTGGTTGGAGCATCCTATTTTGGACAGATCGCAACAGTGACTGCAACCGATACAACAATCTCTAGTACTGTGGTATTTTATGATACGGGTACCCAGGGAACTGGTCAAACTATTACTACCCCATCGCACACAAACGTTATTCAAACGAGCAGTGGGGGGTTCTGGGTTCCAGTCAATATATCGGGATACGGGCCACTCAAAGATACAAATACTGGATTTTTCCGAACGACAACCTCTGGTTACGCAGTGTACAGCAATGACGGGTACTCAAATGCTCTGTACCAATTTACAGTAACTCCTTCTACGGGAACTATAACCGCCACCCTTTCCGCGTATAGTCTGATCATAACAGGTTCAACTCTCGCAGTGACAAACGCAGGGGTGCAGGTGTACTCTGGGACAACGTTGTCGGCAACCTATCCAGTTCAGTTCATTTCGTATTCGAACGGTTTTGGAATTCAGTCGGGGGCAGGCGGAGGGAATAACCTGCTGTATTATTCGCAGGTTCCGGCGGGTTCAGATTCGTTGGAGATGAACTTGATGGACACAGCCAGTTTCTCCAATTTTCAGGCGGCGCGCATACAGGCGGTGGGTCCAGCCACAGTATCGTATGGAATTGTTGATCAGTTTGGTATTATGTACAGTCCATCTCTCCAAGTTGCTACATATACTCCGAGCGGTCTTCAGTACACATACAATATCTTTAATATCCCGTATGCAATTACTCTTCGGTTTGGTGTTACACCGTACGCAAATAGCGTAGCCGGTCCGCCGGCATTTGTAGACATTTACCTCTTTACTGGAGCTCCAGGAACTCCCCAGGTAAGTATTTACAACACGACAGCTACGATCACAGTTCCCAAAGTGGCAATAGGAAGTGTAGACACATACTTTTTGGAGATATCTGGCGGCGGAATAATATCAACACTAAGTGCAGTGTCAACCGCGTCTGCTGCATATATTTTTAACTATCCGGGACTCACTGCTCATCAAAATTACTATTTCTCGGCCTATGCGAAGTATCTAGGAGTACCGACTACCACAGGGAAAGTAACGGTAGGTCCTTATGAGGCAGGTACACCATACGTATTTCCGGGTCTAGTACCGGGAAGCGCGATAATCGGTACTCCAAATACGACTAAAGGGACATACACACTCTCAGCATCTGTTGACCCCGGTTTGAACTCAAATGCGGCTATTATCACAAGCGTGTACTCGGGGACAACTTTTGTGACATCACAGTCTATCAACGCAAGTAAGGAGCAGGTATTCTCGTTCACAGTATCAAGCGGTGCGATATATACACTCTCGGCAACGGCTTACATGAACGGATTCACTGCAAATGCTACGAATCCTTCTATCAGTGTATCGGCAAACCCGTTTCCTCCTCAGGCAGTTGCTATAACAATTTCAAGTACAGATTATGGAACCACATATCGTGGGGTGATAACAACTACGTCATCATCAGCAACGCCGAATATAACGTACCTCTACGGGTACGTCAAGGACGGAACTTCTAATGACCTTGCTTCAGTACGTACGTTCAATGTACTTTACAATTCTTCGTATACAGGATACGCATATGCCAACTCTCTCGGAGGAACGTTATCTAGTTCTATTACCTCCTCTTCTCCGGTTTGTAATGTTTTCATATCTCCTCCAACAAACGTACAGGTGGATTACAAGAGTGTAAATATCAGTTTGACGTGGACAGGAGCAACCGATGGGCTAACAAACTATTATACTGTGATTGCGTCAAACAGGACAACGAATACAATTACAATTTCACAGAATATTTCATATTCTGGACTTCCGCCGACCCAGCAGTATGCATTTACCGGAATAGAGCAGAATGCGTACACATTCTCTGTGGTAGGTCAATCTACCATAAATCCCAACGAATCCGTCATCTATTCGGCATCGGCAATCGTAAGTGTATCGCTCACAACGCAGTCTGTCTCGGCAACAATCGGATACATTGGAACTGCAATTACAGTAAGTTTCAGCATCGCGAATATAACAACTCTGAGTTCATCCTACACGTTTGGAGTGATGTGTATTTGCGGAACAGTGTTGAACAATACGAACTATCCGAACACTACCGGATATCGCACTAACGGATATCAATTTGATGCAAGTGGATTTGGTCAGACTCTTATATTCTCGGTCCAGCCGCTGTTGAAAGGAATTTTTGGCGTGTCTTCGCAAACAGCGGCTATTAGTTTAACTGCATCGGCTATGACGAATGTTTCGCAGTCGTATAACGGAAATCAGTACATGATTTCATGGTTGCCGAATCCAACGCCCGGATATTCATATACTCTCCAAGAAGTCTCCGGTAAAGTATCCACAATTACCACTCAATTATCACTCCTAAGCTTCACACTATCCTACGGGTTATCCTATCATTTTCAGACGTACGCGACCTATAATGGAGTGACGAGTACGATTACAGATCTATCTACGATCTATACATACACCAATCCGATATCTGGGTCTCCAACAACCGATTATACCGGTACAACCATTTCAGTAAGTTGGTCAGCTGCAACACAAGCGGATGGAAACCCAGCTACATCCTACATTTTACGCAATATATGTGCGAGTCCAGTTACAGAGGTTACATTTGTTGGAGTAACCGCATCAAGTTTTGTGGGAAGCGCTGGGAGTACTTACCAGTATACCGTAACAGCACTGTACAATGGAATATCTTCGTCGGCTAGTTCTCCCGGTGATCAAATCGGGTTGTACACCTATGCACCGACGAATGTGAATGTAACCAACAGCGGACAGAACCTATTAGTTTCATGGTCGGGATCAACCTGGCCCCCATCAACGCAGGGAACTATCTTTTATACGTTGAGCCAGATCGGGAATGGAACGCTTATCGGAACCGGAAAGGTCACGACATCATCCTCTTTGTACTCGCCGATACAAACACTGTCGATAGATCAGTACAAGTACTACAATTACGTAATTACGGCATCGGCAAAAGGTATCGCAAGTACAACATCGGCAACCGCATCGGTCTCGGGGCAGATATTTACATATCCTCCAACAAACGTTGTTCTGACGTATATGGGTATAGACACACCATCTCTTCACGATTTATCGCATGATACAATCAATCCGATCATAACATGGCAGATACCGCCATCTTCATCCCAGTTTTCATCAATATATACAGTATCTTTGCTAAATGTAACGAATCCTACGAATAATGGAGGAATAGAAAAGGCTATAGTCACAGCACCCGGAAGTACACAAGCGACGAATCCTTCAACAGGTACAACTCTAAATCTTCAGCTGCAGTATAATAATTCTATTCAACCCTACGTGTACGCAACGAACAATGGTTTGAATAGCGAAACAATTTCCGGATCACCTGTGCGTGTGTATACTGCTTCGCCGGGGGTGATAGGAACTGGGTTTGATGGTCTCTACCAGATAACGTTCAATCTCTGCAGAGGAGATACGAATGCTGTCCCTGAGTATTACACTATATGGGAACGGAGCAACGCATATCAGAACAATACTCGTGGATACCTGTACCCGGGAAGTTACTTCACAGTTCCATATGCAGGAGATAATACGATATACCAAATTCCGTTGACCGGAACCCAAGGATACACGTACGATTTTGCGGTGTATGCTACACTGTGCGGAGTTGTAAGTACGCTGAACACTACATTATCCGCCTACAAGCTAGAAACTACAGCAGTTACTAATACGAGCATGTCTGTCTCGTATTCCGGAACGATTATCACGTTTTCATGGAGCGAGGCCATGCAGCAATCGTATACGGGAAACCGTACACCACCAAACGGAGGGTACACAATTTACGTGACTCCAGGAAACCCGTATGTCCCCCTCATAAGTTTGTACACCGACACCTGCTACAGATTCGCAGGTGTCGCGGGACAGACGTACTTCTTTACGATTGAGGCCGTGAACAATAACATCACAAGTTCGCCCACACAGTCTCCTTACTTAACACTGTACCAGCCCGTTGTGACCAACCTAGCAGCTACAAATTCATCTACGAACGGGGTAGATGTTTCTATGATTCTAACATGGACTCCCGATATCCTGAGTGCGAGCGGTGCAACATACTATGCGGTGGCGTACAATCAGACAACTGGAAGGACGGTTACATCAACGACATCGGCAAATGCGAACACGGTCACATTCACGGGATCCATCGGAGTGACGTACACGTTTTATGTGGAGGGAATCTACAATGGAATCAGCGGACTCGCTCAATCGGTGCAGATGACGAACGCTCAGCCGGTCATTACGTCGTTTTCGTTGACGAATCTCGGGAACAATATTTTCGCACAGTACACGGTGACTCCAGTCGGAAGTCCCGTCACACTTTCAGCGTACAACACGTCGACATCATCCGTTGTGACCAGTATATGCTACACGAGCGCAACCACTGCTACACTCTCCGTTTCATCGTCTACCGGAGGATATGTCTACAGTATCTCGGCGACAGCGACGTGTAATGGAATACCTAGTACCGTATGCGGAGCAACGTACACAATGAAGCAGCCCACCAAACCTACACCTGTGGGGACCGTCTACAACAACACCCTAGTCTCAGTCTCGTGGGGAACCTCCACGAATGCATCATCCTACACCTTTGTGGCGTATGATTTGTGCACAAACCAGCAGGCAAATATCCAGACCTATATCCCTCAGACCTTCACAACGTTCAATGCATCCCTTGGACACGTGTACAGCCTTTCAGTGACCGCATATTCATACACGTACATTCCGAGCGTGACCGCAGACACATCTGTTGCAATTGTGATTCCCGATCCTCCCAAGGATCTCAGCCTCAACAATGCTGGATCACTTGTGACCGTAACCTGGACGGCTTGTTCGGCAGTCTATAGCAACTACTCGTTCACAGTGGTGAACGCAGCGAGTCCCGGAACAATCTTCTACCAGTCGTTCTTCGCGAGTCCTAGCGACACCTTCCTGGCGACGGTAGGCCAAACATTCCGTGTGAATCTGTACGGAACATCGCTATGCAATGTGACGAGTACAAGTTCTGCAGTCAGCAGTCTGCTCGTTTACCAACCATCGATTGAGTCGGTGACTGCGACCGGATTGGGCACAGACATCACACTCACGTTTCCCCCAGATCCTGACAAGACGAAGACGTGTGAATTCCTCGTAACCAATAATTTCGGGTACAAAACACTCCTGTATTCGCCGTCGAAGCAGCTAGCCGATATCAGTGCGTCTTACAATTCCTCTATAACCACGTCGTATGCTCAATATACGCAACCAACCAACGGTTATATCTCGTATACGGTTGCAAACTGTTCGTATATTCTTACTGGATATTCGTACTTATTCACTGTAGTCCCGTACTACAAGGTAGTCGCGGGTCCATCGGTCAAAACTCCTACCGTGAATCCTATTACACTGTACAAACCGTCTACCCCAGGACAATTTACAGTCACAAACCAGGGAAGTGATCTTCTACTCAACTGGCAGTCGTCGGCAATTGATACCGCTCCTGTACCAACGCTTGTCCCAAACTACAAGGTGGAAGTATCCCAGGTTATTCCTGCATTTTCGCCTACAACTATATGCGGTCTCCAATTGTGGCTAGACGGATCTGATCCGTCGGGATCGGGAGTCAAGCCGGCGGATGGATATGTAGTAACTACATGGAAAGATAAGTCTGGGAAGGCGCAAGACGGATCTGCATCAGGGACTCAGCGTGCGACCTATTCCCTGTCGTCCAATGGACTCGTGTTTACGGGATCCCAGGCATACTCTACAACTATTTCCTCTTCAATTTCATCTCAGACAGGATTCGCGGTTGTATCCTACAATACGATAAGCAAACTAAACATTATTTCAGTGACTAGAACATCTGGAAGTGGAAGTCCGGGTATTCAACAACTTATCAATAACAATGTATTACAACTTCAACCGTATGGTGGTTCAGCGAGCGTTAGCGGAGGAACTGTTACGCAGAATACTCCTTTTATCTACGATTATACGTTTAGCACTATATCGGGTTCATCCATTTATGCGAACGGAACCAATACTGCAACATCAAGTACTACAACTACATTCACTGGGTCGGGAACCATCAATATTGGAGAAGCGTTTTCGGGAACGATATTTGAAGTTATGTTATACGACAGTGTTCTTACACTTGTTCAGCGTCAGCAGGCTGAAGGATACTTGGCCAGGAAATGGGGACTCGTGCAGAAACTTCCGGATACGCACCCGTATGGACCGTGGCCTAACGCAATATCTCCAAAATATATCACAGGCACATCAACAACATTTGGCGGGTATAACTCGGATGCTGGTCAGTTATCTATTTCCGTCACCGCAATCATTCCGGGATATGATCAGAATTTATCTGGAACAAACTATATTTATGGATTCACGGCCAATAGAAGCTTCACGATTCCGAATCAGACAAGCATATCTATCAGGCAGACTGATTATAATAACCCTCAGAACTTGAGCGTAACGATTCCTCCGATGGCGGCTGCATACATCTGGTTCCAAACAACGGCGATTGGAGTCACTAGCCCAGTTAGATATACAGTGGTGTCCAACAACGACAATACTCAATCTATTTTCCAGACGTGCAATGTGACAGTAAGCACAGGTCTATACTACACGATCTCTGCGTACGGATGGGTGGACGGTACAACGTTTCCTGGACCGGCGAGTGCAATCGCGATCGCAAACGCTAACCCGAATCCTTACCCTGCCACAACCTTCAATGTATCGTATGCCTCTATCAAGACATCGCATTCTGGAACAACAGTCACCGTTTCTTGGGCAGCAGTACCGCAAGCGTCCTATTACCAGGTACAGGAGTACATTCTTCCCACCGGAGTAAAAGTAGGAGGAATAGACTTAGTGACTGCTACAAGCTGGCAATCAACCGCAACTCATACTGCAGGATCAACATACAATTTTGAGATTACGGCCTATACTGTATCAGACGCTAAGTTTGATGGAGTAAGAACTATCCTGCCTTCAAATATCGCGAATAACTGCAATGCTTATTTCCCGGACCAGTTATCATCTAACGAAATTCTGTATATCCCAGGATCGGTCGTGAATCTAACTGCGGTTCAGTTCCTACAAACAGTGAGCCTCACCTGGCTACAACCAAGCTCCTGGACTCCCAATGCATCTATCACCACAACATCGGCAAATACAACCTATTTCATTCAGCAGTTGAGCGGGACAACATCGACCATCATAACAAGTAAGACAATTTCGGGAGAAGGTACCCTGCAGACATCTTTCAACATTTCAGCAGGCAGTACGTACACATTCACGGTAAGCACTGCATATTACGGAATCCCTGCGACAACAGTATCAACGGTATCCTTAGCAACAGTAAATCCTTCGATCACAGCGTTGACTCTAACGGACAACGGGAATAAGACGCTAACACTCGCAGGTACTGCCAATACGGCGGGAGATTGGTACGCAAATATTTCCACCGGGTCTACTGCAGTATATCCTGCGACACCTCTTCCCACGAACACTACGTCATTCACATTAAACCAGGACGTAACCGCAGGTTCGGCGTGGACCGGGTTCGTGAAATTTATAGCAACATTGGGAGGACTAACTGTATCATCACAAACCGCTCAACTGACTCTCCCGAACCCCACGATCACCACCTGTTCTATCTCGGACAATTTTACGGACGGAACATTGACTCTCAACCTGGTAGCGTCTATTGGGGGGTCGGGGTCGTACACACCGAGATGGACGGTTCCTGCAACGGTCAACGGAACCGGAACTGGACAGCCGCTCCTGTCGCTATTCACCTCTCCGGCCAACTCGGCGTCTACGACGGCAGTGTACAAGAAAGCTCTGGCGGCTCAGACGTATTCGTTCACAGGAATTACGGTCAGTGCAGACGGGTTTCAGTCAACGACGCTGTCGGCCTCGTACACGACTCCGGCGTTCACGGTGTCTCAGAACCCGGCACAGATTATAATAACGAATCCCAAGACACTGAGTGCGACCTTCTTTTCTCCAGAGTTGACGAATGTAGGTCCTCCACGTACTCTGAGTACTTCACTCACTCTATCCTCAACCATATCCTGGAACTTCCCTACTTCACTCACGAACGGCGGAACATTAGTATCGTACGCTCCCCTAACTGGTTCGGGAATTGTGGACGTATCGTACTCGAACGTTACTGTAGGTACGACGGTAAGTTTCCCGGCAAACTCGGTGTCGATAAATTACCTGGGATACACCGTATCTCTGGGAAGTGCAGTATCGTACGCTACACCGAACCCGACGGTGACGGTAGGTACGGCAGCAACACGATTCGTGGACAACCATGACGGAACGCTGACTTTATTTTTAGTGGCGGCAGGCTGTACGCAAGGATCAGGAAATGTAACGTGGACAGTTCCTTCGTCGGTCAGCGGAAACGGTACAGCACCAGACGCGTTAACCGTCAGTGGGTCTGCAACTACACTTTCATCCACATCAGTCCTGTACACCGGAGCAAAGCATGGGTCAACGTACACGATAACGCAGGGGAATGTATCAGTCGCATATTCCGGATACTCTAGCTCCAACGCCACAAGTATCGCATCCGAAAAAGTTGCTCTCCCTCAACTTACAGCTATCACTGGAGTATACTTTGGATGCTCGGAAGACAAGGCGATCACGGGAACGGACAGCATAACGGTGAGTATATCCTCCGATCTTGCGTCTTCTTGGACCATTACCGCATGCTCAGCTCTGACTCTGAATTCAAGTAGTGGTCAGGGAACAACAGCAGTCCAGTGGGCGTTCTCAGGAGGTCTCAAAACAAAGGCATACACGTTCACAGTTGGAACGTGTAACGTGACTGTATCCCTCACAAAACCAACGGCAAATGTGACGCCATCGTTCAGTAGTTTCAGCCTTGGATCCTCTACGAAAACGGTGATCACTGCGTTCAGCCCAGCTCCCAGTAGTGCTAGCCCGGTGTTTGTGTTCTTAGGAACTTCAACAGTAACGGCAACAACAACTACCCAGACACTCACAATTACAGGATTTACGAACGATACGATATTCACCGTGAGTGCAGCAGTTATATCGAATGGTATTCTTGGAAACATATCATCATATCAATTTGCAGCACCTTCCTCTGTTACCTCTCTAGCGTGTGGATCGTCCTCGGGGTCCACGGACCAGAAGCTTGCGACCTCAAATACAATTTTTCTTGGGTGGACAGACAGTGGTACGACGGGAGGGTTTGTGTACAACGTCTACTCAAACACTTCGGCTCCAGGCACTGGAGTTGTAACGGGTGCTCAAACGACCAAAGAGAACAGTTCTGGATTAACCACCAACAGCTTTCAACTAACACTTGGGTCCGGATCAAATATCATCTGGGTAGGAAAGTCTATCACGTTGAATGGAGTCACTTACAATAGCGATTTTGCATCGCATTATTCATTTATCTATGCTAGTAGCAACTTCATTAACTGCAATGCGAACACGGGTGGAGTGCTTCAGTCTGCTACTATGCCAACCGGATTCTCGGTGATTTCGGCGGATATAGTTGGTGGCGGAGGAGGAGGAGGAGCCTATTGGGATACTGGGCGCGATACAGACGGAGGAATCTACGGAATCGGAGGAACCGGTGCGTGGCTACAACTGAAAAATTTCAGCGTGGGATCAGGTGAAACACTGTACTATTATGTTGGTGGTGGTGGGTCAGCTGGGGCTACTGGAACTACCCTGTATGGCGCCTATGACTACAACCAGGATTCCAGGTATGGAGGTGGAGGTGGCGATTGGTCGTTCCTCTTTACAAGTCGGGACAATGGTCCCTATTATGCCGGAGGCGGAGGAGGCGGTTCATCGGAGAATAGAAAGGGAACAGTGGATGGTGGGAGAACTGGCACATCTGGGGGCAACTACCCCGCTGCATCAGCAGCAGGTACTCCTGGACCAAAAGTTGGCGGGGGTTGGATTACAGATTTAACTTTGGCAGAGTACCTTAGTAGTGTATATTACAATAATCCAGCATATGTTGCGGTGGGTTATAATTATTTCGCCTTTCTTACCGGCCAACTGCCCGGAAATTACCATATATACTACGCAGTAGCCGGTCCGTCAGTACCAACATCTGGAAATATCGGAGGAGGAGCGGGAGGTCATACAGGTGCTCAATATGGTGATGGAGGAATAACTGGTCGCGGGGATGGTGGAGGAACGACAGTTGGTCTTACAACCGCAAATTCTGGAGGAAAGTATGGAAATAAGGGAGGAACAAATGCTGCGAACAATTACGCCTGGGAACCATCTGTATACAATAATTCAACGACAGGACCTGGAGCGGGGGGGTATAATGGAACACAGGACAGAGTGAACGTTAATCAAGATGCAGGAATGGGTGGCACCGGAGTCGATGGTCTAGTTTCCGTAACCGCATTTAAGTGTACGGTGACCATCACATAATCACCAAATCCTCTACCCAATCCGTGTTTTCCGGAACGTAGCACTCTTGGTCATACACGTCAACACTGAACTCCACAAACGACCGGCCGTCTACCACTCCGATCCAAACTGGGGAACCGGCTGGAATCGTGCACTCCTTCTTTTCCACAATTCGGGTCCAGCGATCCGGATTGGCGCGCATCGCTAAACAACATTCGTATTCGGCGACCTGACGATCATACGTGGCTAGACGGCAATTGAGGATATCGCCGTCAGCGAGTGTGAACACGAGGTAGAGAGGATTAGACATTTTTGGTGTACAGTCTCAACAAACAATCACGATTCGTTTTAGATAAAACGGATCGTGGTCATTTTACGGGAATATAGGTCATACAAACGAACTAACGAAAATGTTGGCGGTATATCATTTGTCGGAGTCACGCATTGATGAGGAGCTCCTAGCCCGCGGATCACGGACGCACGGGACTCGTGAGCAGAAGCAGGATCGGCTCCAGCGGTTCCTGGATTTTGAGAACCAGAAGGAGCGGCGTGCTCGGTATGTCCAAGAACAGCGCGAGGCTCTTAACAATGCGCGGATCGAGAACCAGAACGGGTACGAGAACGAGATGGACGGGCAGCAGGATCAGTATCAGGATCAGGATGAGTGTTGTGAGACGTGTGAATGTAATCAGGCACAGACCGAGGAAGAGCGGGCTGCGCGGATTCTTCTTGATCTTCGGGATGACGCCGAGCGGTCGCAGTATTACCTCAACCAACTCATTCCTCGCATGAAAGCGGTCGAGCAGGCGTTCGCTGATTTGGATGAGAGTTACGAGGTCATGGTAGCGGAGAACCTGCGTCTGAACAATCGCCTGAACAATCTGGAGACGCGTCTGTCGCATCTTGAGAATCGGAGCGACAGTCCTCCGCCACTGATGTTTCCCGAGTCAAATCCGTTGTGGAAGCTGGACGAGTTCCACCAGTATTAGTAGTAAGTTTAGGCCTTGTACTTCTTTGCCAGTTCTTTGAGAATGTAGAGATACTGCCAAATTGCGGCACGGGAGTCGGGGGATAAGACGGACCAGTAGGACTTGATTTTTTCTACAATGTCCATACCTTCCGAACCGTACTCGGTAGCCGAATACGCAAGGAGAAACTCATCGTTTTTCGCGTTGATTTGGTTCTCAAATTTCAGGGCTACATGTTCATAGAAGGTATCAATCACCATGGTGGGATTAGTGCGCTGGAGAAGGCCAATATAAGTCCGAAACATCCCAAAATCGGGGTCATCGGGAAACATGTCTGCGAGTTCTCCCACCACGTCCGAGAGTTGGTGGAAGAAACTCTTGAGGTAGACGGTGGACGACATATTATATGTACACGTCGCGTAATATGTAAATTACTGCCGCGCTACTGCCGCGCCGGAAAAAGAAGGGGCGTTTACTGCCGCGCCGGAAAAAGAAGGGGCAATTTACTGCCGCGCCGGAAAAAGAAGGGGCAATTTACTGCCGCGCCGTGGCCTTGAACTCGGCTTCACGCATGGACTGCATACTCTCCATTCGTGACGTCACATCATTGTTTCGGCCTGTCTTGCTTCCGCCCTCACCATCCACTGTTCCGGTGGGATTAATAACTTCCTGACCCGATGTCTTTATTTCGCCATCAAGGAACGAGTACCTCAACTGATCTTCGGCGACTTTGGTAAGACCATCAAAGCTTGAGAATCCGCTGGACATTCCCGATTCACTGAATGACCAGAACATCGGTTCTGCAGGTTGGGTGGCCGGAGCACGAGGAGTCGGGATCTCGCGGCGGCTCTCCACTGGCTTGGATAGGTGAGCAAAGATATTGGTCTTGCCCACGACCATCTGCTTCGTCTGAGGAAAGAGGAGGGTGGGGACGCTACGAAGATCGGGAGGGAGGTACTGCCGGGGCGTGGTGAGGACGTCCACGAAGCGGAACAGCGATGCCTTGTTGAGTGCCTGAATGGTTCCCACAACCTCTTTGGAGTTCGCACAGTTTTGGCCACTGTAAAAGAGGATGGGAACGTAGGCGTTCGTGGACATTAAATTTCAAGTAGATAAAAACGAATAGTTCAATAACGAGACAGACGGATGGCAAGTACCACACCAGCAGCAGCAACCATGATCCCGGCTAAGTCAGTCACTCTCGGCGGATATGGCTTTAAGTTTGAGATCCGCGATGTTCCCGCGCAGTTCGTGAATGCTATCCGCCGCATCCTGCTCAATGAGACTCCGACCGTAGAAATCTCGGACGTCCAAGTTCTGGAAAACACGAGCCTGATGCCGCACGAACTGATTCGGCACCGAACGGAGATGTTGCCGGTCGCCGTCCGGCCGACGGATGAAGATGTGATTCGCAATGCCCGTATTACTCTGCGGTACCCTGTAGTTGAAGACACGCAGCACGTGACCACCAACGAGTTCGTGGTGTCGGGGGCTCGGGCGGATATTCTGATGAAGGACCGGGATCTCAAGACTCCGATGTACTTCATGAAGCTGAAAAAGGGTGAAACCATTCATCTGACGGCGCGGCTCACGGTGAACCCCAAGTCATCTCAGGTATGTGTGGCGACGTACGGCGCGCACGTAGACCAGGTGAAGGCGGATCTGGTTCGGGAGGAGCACACTGACAAGCAGACGTTCGATGTGTTTCATAAGCAGCGGATCATGCACACAAACGAGAAGGGTCGCCCGAACTGGTTTGATATGCAGATTGAGAGTCTGGGCGTGATTCCAGCGAAGGAGCTGCTCAAGAATACTCTAGAGCAGCTGAAGTCACGAACAACGGCATGGGTGAAGGCGGGTAAGGAATCAATTATCCGGGAGGCTGAGCCGAATGTATACCGTGTCGTCTCAACAACGGAGGGACACACACTCGGTGCCCTCGCTCAGATTGTGGCGTACGAGTCGGATCTGTGTACCTTCGTGAGCTACGATGTCCCTCACCCTCTACGCCCCGAAATGGTGTTTCGGTTCGCAACGACGCGCACCCCGGAGTCCATTCTGGAGATGGTAGGTACGGCGATTCACGGTCTGTGCGATAGTACAATTTCTAGTGTGGAGAAGTAAGTAAGAAGAAGGGCATGTCGGCCGAATTGGTCTTTGACCCCGCAAAAGATTTCCAGGTTCTGGAAGAATTTGAATTCAAAGAAGATGTTCAGCGACCTGAATCTATTCGCTTTTTCACGTATGAGGAACAGGCTTCGGATTTTGTGGAAAAGTTGCTTCCCACCCACGGACGCATTCCCAAGGCGGTTGTGCGAAAAGCCGAGTACGAAGTGGATTCCTTTACCAAGCTGTACAAACGCGCCGTCAAGGAAACGACAGAGGGGTTTGCCCAGACTGAGTATGTGAAGCCGATAACTCTACCGTGGGTGCATTATGGACATACTGGGGAGCCACAGGTCACCGAGTACGTCTGGGGTCAGCGGTGGTCTCCACTGTACGACGACGGAGCGGCAATGGCTCCCAATTACTACCTTCTTCTTCTGGACGCTCTTCCGAAATCTGCCCTATATTTTGAGGGTGGCGATGGAGTCCCGGTATTTGTGAACGGAAAGTCAGAAATTGAAGATCGGTACGTTCTGGATCGGTATGCGTATACCAAAACCAACCATCGGGAGGATGGGACATATACCATCGCCCGAGTATTCCGTGAAGATACGGGGGATACTGCCCGATTCACACATTACCTCGTGGACAATCCTCCGATGACTCCGCCGAATCCCTTGGCCGACCACCCTTTTCTATCCGTGCATCCTGACCAGGTAAAAATAGAATCTACCGAACCCCTGCCGGAACTCCTGCCTACCATGGAAGCAATTTTTGATCATGCGGTTCCCGAAACGAATGATCCGTATACTGAGGGTCTGTCGTACATGAAGATCTATGATATCAATCTTCGTGATGTTCCCAATGCATTGTGGACGCGGAAGTTTCCACCGGTCGCGGTAGTCGACGAATCTCCACCTCCGCAAGAGTTGACATTCACGACCAAAGACGAAGATGCTCCCTCCAAAACTCTGTTGGATGCGTACAAGACAACATGGTATGCCTCTCTCTCCTCGCGCAAATGGTTGAGTATTCAGCCGGATGGCGGATCCCTGGTGTCCTTAATGCTGTTGTCTCAGGCCGGAGATGTAGGGGTAAACGCAATTCCACCGCCCGTCGTGCTTCCGGAAAGCGGACCTATTGAAGGAACGCCCGATGACTGTCTGCCCCCACACATCGAAGGATTCTCGGATTTTCTTACACGAGGAGTGTATCGTGCCCCCAAGTGTGCATCCTGCGGTACTGTGGGTCATTCAGGTCTCATTTGTCCAATTAAGAAAACGACGGTAGAGTACCGTCCGGGATACGGGTGTGTTCCCCTACAATTTGTGCATAAAGAGAGGGAGGATGCACCGTACCATGGGCGGCTTCCGTGGACGCCAGGGACGCATGATCGTATCCTGAAAGAGCACCTGGCCCTGCTGGATAAGCATCGGGAGTACCGGACAGATCTGTTCAAGAAGATCCCGGCGGCCGATCCGGCGTCTCTCACGAACGAGACGCGTCTGATGATTGTCTCTATTCTGGAAGACGAGATGAAGGCAGATGAAGACAAACTGTACGAGATCCAATCTCTGATTCGTGATGCGCCAATCAAAGAGCATATTTACCTAGATCCCGAAACGTCGGCATTCCTAGTGTGTGAACACGAACTGGAAATCCTCAAAGGATCCTACGCAAAGGATCCGCGAGAGTTCTTGAAAACGTGGTGTGAAAAAGATTCGGGGTACTATGTGTGCCGGTACTCTGGCGAACGGATTTCTACCGTGATTCAGGACCAGGACCAGTTCGATGAAGACGGACGAGTAATCAAACGATCGGGGCTTTTGGAAACGAGGGGTAAACCCGCCGTGGGAGATCATGCAGCGGGGTTCGCCGAAGAATTGAAAAATCTTCAGTCGGCCTTCAAAAGCAGTCACCCGGCCGAAGATTTGATGTACCTGCTGCTATCTCTTATCCAAGTCCTGCCGAATGAAGATCAGTTAAAGCCTTTTCTAGATTATGTCCGCTCAGAATCCGGAAAGGTTCAGACGCGCATCACGGGAAAGAAACTAACGGCGAAGCAGCAGGGTGATGTGGATATGGCGCTGTCGCTCTTTGGGTTTAATGCGGTGGTCGTACTTCTACAAACCCATCGGCCGCAACTGATTCCTCGGCGTTCGTTTGGATCTAAACCCCTGCTTCTCCGCGGATTTCCCCGGGATACTGATGATATAAACGATGCGCCTCTCGTTGATTCTCTCATGAATGCTCTGATGCAAACCTTTGAGAGTTATCCGGGAACATTCAAGGGTTCGTCGGTTATTTTCCTGCGAACCCTGCTGAATGATCGCAAGGGAACGCGGAGAGTGATTCTAAGTAGTTTGCAAAAACAGTTTGCCCCGCGGTTCTCCAAAGAGTTGCAGATTGCAAAAGAAAGTACAGAAAGCGTGGCGGTCGGAGCGGTGCGCAAACAAACGTTTGATCCCCCGATGGTTCATCCTACCCGGGATATTACATATTTAGCACCAGACGATCGGGTGAATACGGAGCCAGAGATACGGTATTCGTGCGGAGTTTCAACTCCTTGGCTGAGTCCGTCTACTCGGGTTTCGTACACCCAGGAATCAATGGACATCATCCAGCCGCTCCGTCCATCGAAGAAGGCCCGGGCTGTAGTTCCCCCGGCACCGCCCGAACTGGGAGCGGCCACATCATCCGACGACATCCGTCGTCGTCTGAAACTGAAACCTATTGAAGCTCTCAAACGATTCGTGGCGGACGAAACACGCCCGGGAGTTCTCCAGTCCTTTCTTCTGCGACTTTACGGACTTCTAGCCGAGGAAACGATAGCAAGCAAAGCTCTGCGATCCTACATTGAAGCGTCCCGAAAAGTTGTAGAACAGACTGGGGGGGATGCATCTATCCGCCGAGATGTGTACAAGGGGTTCGTTCTAGAATTGGGTGTAAAGGTATCGGAAAGCGAAGCCGTTCTTACCCAGTTCCAAGGTGTTCTCAAATCGGATGCTCCCTTGAAAACCCTTCTTTCATCGGCGGCAGAGACACGGAACGCAGTGGACAAATATACGGCTCGGGAACGGGAAGAGTTCAAGTCTCGTATGCGCAACATGACGGACGCTCAGCGTGAAATTACAACTACGCTTCGCGATCTCGGGTTGGCGCCCTACCTCATTACCAAGGAGGACCGCGACGGATTTGTTCGCGAGATTCAGGCAGAGACGGACGCTCCGGAACCTGATAATCCGTTGGTTGCTCCGGGCGTAAGAGAGAACGATGCAGATATACCGGAAGAAGGCCTGCACGATGAGCGAGATGTAGGGCCGCAAGATGAAGTTCCTCGTAATGGTGATCAGGAACTTGAGTATGATTATGGAGATTATGGGGATAGACGGGCACGGGCTGCCGATGGCGAAGAGTGTGTGGAACAGGCGGCTTACAACTACGATGAAGATATTTAAGCTCCTAAGAATATAAACAACTCATGAACGTTCTTCCAGTCTCTGAACCCGATTGGATGCATCAAATTACAAGCGCAACGGTGTGCCGATACTTCTATATTATGTTTGGCCTGATTGCCCTTCTAGCTGGATTTGTTGTGGTCTCGGATGTCGTCCTGATCATTTCTACGCGTGGTAAGAAGGGGTGGATGCTCCTGGTACGCAGCCTCCTTGCCTTTGCGATTCCAGTGATTAACTCGCTCTTCATCTACATTCTTTGCTCCCGTTCTCTTCTTGAGAAGAAGTAAGAAGTAAGTAAGCCATGAATCCTGGCTGGGTCCTTTACGGACTTCACCAATTTACACTGGTTCTGTTTATTACAGTGTTTGCGGTTCGTCCAAACCTTCGTCCGTTCCTGATCATAGTGTTTATCCCGATCGTGTTTTTTCACACCAGTGGGTACGGTTGCCCTTTCAGTCGCCTGGAACGGTATTATCATGGTCAAAATGTAACCATTATAGACCCGCTTCTCAACATCTTCGGACTCGATATTACACGAGACAATCGGCAGATATTTCAGAGCTATTTCAGTGCACTCTTGCTTCTCGCAATGATTTTAACTGTGTGGGTGTATCCATCTAAATAAGTAAATAAATGACCGAGTTTTTCATCAATCATACGCATAAAAAGATTGTTCCTGCTGAAAAGGACGCAGGGTTCAACATCACTAAAAATCTGGCTTGGACGGTAAGTCAATATGGCTGGTCACTCGGCGACCATATTGAGTTTGCTATTTCGGATCGTATTACACATCCATACGGCGTTGATCTTCTGATCAAGCGAAAGTATGAACTGATGGATTGGGGAAAAAATCTACGGCATTTTTTGAGTACGGGGAGTCAGGAATATCGGGATATTACGATGCATGATCACACTCCTAATCCGTTTACCGAGTTCCGCGGACCTTTCGGCGTGTAACCCTGCGCCGACGACCGGCAATGTGCATACGAGAAAAACGATCAGACAGATCGTCAACGGTCATCTTTACAGCACGCTTCTTGGTAACAGCAGCAGCATGGGCCTCCTTGCGAGCTTTCTCGGCCGCCTTATTGCGAGCAGCATCAGCTTCCGCCTGCTGAGTCTTGGAAATAGCTTTCACGCTGTGGCGTTTAGGGCGATCGTTGGCGGGCATTGTGTATATGTATAACTTAGACTTCCATTTCGTCCACCACATAGTTTCTGTCCCGGTACAACTTTAGGCGAGCCTGGAACTGGCGGCGAAAGGTGGAATCCACAATATCCACTATGAGCGGATGAACCGTTCTCCTGGATTTTTCGGTGCGTAGAATGCGTCCAACAATTTGATCAATGTCGGGACGGGGGGTGGCCATCACAAGTGTGTTCAGAGAAGCGACGTCAAAGCCTTCTTTGCACATGGAATAGGTGGCAATCAAGATTTTCTTGGACGCACAGAACTCGGTTCGTTTGGAGGAGGCCACATTCTGAGCAAGAATAGCAGCCGTAGCGGGGTCTAGGAGAGCCATAAGATCCTTGCAGTGTTGGACACGATCGGATAGAACCAGAATTTGACGGTCAGGCTCTGAGTCCAGAATATCCTTGAGAATTTTGATGATCATTTCGGTCCGGGGTTTGAAGTCAGCCAATTTATTCACCATCCCGGCAACATTCATCACTCCCTGGTTATTGAGGAGAATCTGGTTGAAGTCTACGTCGGCTGGTTCGTGCTTGTACATTTCGACACGTACCAGATCATCCACTTTATCACCAGATTCCGACTTGTAGAGAATAGGACCCAAGAACCATTCAATGACGTACATTAGTCCATCCTTGCGATCGGGGGTGGCGGATAAACCCAGCATATGTTTGGAGGTGATTTTCTGAAATGCCTGGACGAACACTTCGGAAGCAATGTGATGACACTCATCAATCACAGTAAGTCCAAACCCCTTGAAGATTTCCTTTGGATAGTCTTTCATAGAGATAGACTGGATCATAGCGATCACAATATCCTTACCTTCAACATCAATGGTTTCACCCTGTAGATGACCGATCACTACTTTGGGAAGGAAGGCGCGGATCCTGTCTTCCCACTGATCCTTCAGAAAGGTGTTGTGCACAATAATGAGAGTCTTGACTTTGAGTTGGGCCGCAATATAGAGAGCACACACAGTCTTACCTCCGCCGGTTTGAAGACATATCATTCCGTCTTTTACTTCGGGTTTCAGGTAAGCGTCTACGACCTCCACTTGGGCGGGGCGGATGGAACCGTTGAAGGTCCACCTGTCGCTGGACATCGCGGTGATTTCAGAGACGGGTTCGCCCCATCGCTTGATCCCAAACTGTTTGGGGACGTACATGAAGTTTTCGGTCTCGTGGTAGACGGGATACTTCTTGACGTATCGTGGGTTCACAAACACGGAGGGGACATAGGGTTTAACAGTGAGTTCTCTCCGAAGGGCATCAAGAGTGTCTCCTATCATAGATTTAGGAACTTTGTACCCATTGCGGGTTAGAGTAAGAGTTAACATGAGAGTGCTGTTTCTAAGCACTACAAAAACTTCATTCGTTTTATACAAATAGACTAGAGATGTATGAATTTGCGGCCGAGTATCTGGGAACTCTTCTAATCATTTCCGTCCTGGCGTTCACGGCTCATCCCCTCTACTTCGTGTCTGCGCTTGCTCTGGCCATTGGCGTGATCGGAAAGATGTCGGCGGCACATTTCAATCCGGCGATTACTGTGTGGTCGTGGCTGTCGGGCAAACTTCCGTCGGCAGATGCCTTGACCTACTTGGCGGCCCAGGGTTCGGCAGCGGTGACGGTTTGGGTCGTGAGCATGCTGGCGTAAAACAAAAACGGATCCGTGAGTTCACAAGAAAAGGAAGAGCCTCCACACCAAAACGAACTATGGACACCCTTATCTCCTCCTTCAATCAACTCTCGGTGATGCCGCCGAAGATCAAATCAAAGTTCCCGCCGCTGCCTCCGCCGGAGAAGCGGTTGGAGGAGCTCCGGACCTTCACCGAAATCCTGGCGGACAGGTTTATTGACTACGACCATCTGGACGTCTACGATTCCGTGTTCCGCCATCGGGTGGACGAAATCCTGGACACGATCAAGTTTGACGCAGACTGTGCACACATAGAGGAGTTCGGCGAGTACATTCGCGCAACGAACTCCACCAAGTGTCGGGATTTCCTGAAATTCTTCATGATGATTCTCGAGTATTTCGGACAGTAACCTAGACTCACAAAACGGTAAAACGGATCGGCAGTTTTTAGATGTAGGGATAGGCATACCATACAGAATGCCCGCCTCTAATTGTGTCAACATCCAGATCCGCATCATCCGCGACAACAAGAACTCTCTGAAGGATGAGATCTTCACCATCAACAAGGCTTCGCACAACGACTGGCGTATCAATCACAAGTCTGCGTTCTCTGCGACGAATTCTACGATGTTCCTCTCCAACCGTACGGATGTTATGGAGTATCTCCAGAATATCCTTACGCTGCTAAAGGTGGATGATGAGCGGTTTGAGTTCCTCCAGTTTGATATTCCCTGCTACCCTGTTGTTATGGTCTCGCGAAGCGATGTTCTGGTGCGTAGCCAGACGTACAACAATGTCGTGCAAGTTGTAGAGAGCGTTCTCTACAACTGGCCGTATGATGTTCAGCACTGGACGGCTGGTGAGTAGGCATACTACTTAGACGAAGACCGCTTACCGATATGGACGAAGGTGTCCAAGACAAACAGCATGAATACACCGGTAAAAATGTAAAGTAGCAGATCGTGGGTCGATGTTTCCGCGCCAGAACTGTCGCGCTCCATACGACGAATTAGTTTTTCAATGCGGGTATCGTATCCGTCGCGGCGGTCAGATGTCGGCTCGGGCGGAGCGTAGGCAAATCCGGGGGTTCCGGGGATCAGAGGGCCCTTGTAATCGCGGACACTGAAGGGCTCAATCTGGTTCTTTCCTGAACGTCCACCTCCGATCATAGCCGGGGCATAATTGTCGGTCTCATCGGAATCACGGGACGCAATGGGAAGAGTTTGGGTAAGTTCACCAATAACTTTCGAATGTTCCTGAAGGGCGGTCTCGGTGCGGCGAGTCGGAGAATTGTAGATTTTATCCTCCTGCTTGATTTGTCCCTTTTTTCCATACGACCCGCCGAACGCTTCGTCTAAGGATGCGTAGGACGCCATTGTGAAACTACGGGTAGAAAAAATCAGCGATAAAGTAATAATACCGACATGCCTAAGACTGCTCAGTTCATTGTAGCTGGAATCTTGGTCCTATACATCGTGTTTGCGACCCGCCCCGCTCCCCACGTAATCACCACTCTCCTGGCGTCCCCCATTGCCCAGCTCGCGGCCCTGGCTGGTGTAGTTTATCTTGGTTCGTCGGTGTCGCTCCTGGTTGCAGTTTTGGCGGCACTGGCGGTTGTTCTCTCTATCCCTGCTCGTGAGTACTTCAAGGAAAAGGACGAGAAGATCCCGGAGGCGGCGAAGAAGACGGATAAGGACACAGAGTCCACGGCCGAAGTGAAGGATGCCGTTCAGTCTCTGATGAAGACGGCAGGTAAGAAGGATGTGCCTCCTCCTGCGCCGCTCCCGACTGGTTCCAAGTCGGAGAAGAAGTCGGAGAAGAAGGGAGGCAGCGACAAGGAGCCCGAGGCGGCGGCGGATAAGGTTGTGTCGTCCGAAGGTGGGTCGGGCAGCGAGAAGTTCAGCCTCCGCGATGCCGCCCCTTTCTAAGGACCTAATCTCTTCTTGTGAATGAATAATATAGGTGAGTATGTTACTTGAATCCATTAACGGCAGCAAACTCTTTGTTGGGTTAATGATGATTTTTCTGAATATCGGGAGCAAGTTTATCACAATTGATCTTTCGGAGACGCAGAAAGAATTTCTCACAAACTCTATTCTCCGGCAGGTTCTTATTTTTGCAATTGCTTTCATTGGAACGCGCGACATTATGACTTCGCTGGTTCTGACGGCGGTGTTCACAATTCTGGTAGATGGTCTGTTCCATGAGTCGAGCCCGATCGGAATTCTGCCGAAGAGTATTCGTCCATCGGTGAAGAAGACAGATCCATCCAATGGACCCTTTGGACTCCTTCGTGTGATGTCGGGAGTCCCCGAGACCGTTCAGAATCCTGCTTACGATGTTCGCGAGCCGGTGATTGGAACCACGTAATGGCTTTTCGCTTTTTGTATGCTCATTCTATAATACAAACGATGTCGTCCCTGCTCAGGGCATCGGGCTTGACCTTGCGAACCCCAATTCGCACGGTGACGCCTTCCCCGCCACCCGGACCAACTCAACCTGCGGGTATGGTGACGACCCACCTTATTCCGAACCAAAGCAATGTCTACAACCTCGGAAGCCGTGAATTTCCGTTTGCCGAAGCATTCATTGGAGCGAATACTCTATACCTCGGAGGAACACCGTTTGGAGTTGACGCGAACGGCAACTTTGTGGGAATAAACAACAATACTGGTCAGACGGCGTTTGCGAACGATGATATGACGGAGAATTACTTGGTTGCTGTGGGAACCGATGTAACCGGGGGTACGATTCGGTGGAGCGTGGATGGTGCGAACTGGTACCCTGCCAACTCCACGAATACGCTGACGGATGGTACGTGCGTTGCGTGGAACGGAGCTGTATGGGTTGCAGCCGGTTCTTCGCTTGTTGTAAGCACGGATGGGCACACGTGGTCAACTCCACAGGTTCCTCCTGCGGTCAACGGAAATATTCAGGCCCTTGGCTGGAATGGTACATCTTGGGTTGCTCTAACGTTCGATCGCGGTGGACGCACGATTTACTGGAGTCAGGATGCGCAGACTTGGACATTGGCTTCGGCGGAGTCGCAGTTCTCCAATGTGGGACAGGGAAATGCGGTGGCTTCCGACGGAAAGCGGTTTGTAGCGGTCGGTCAGGGTGATCGTCGTATCATTTACAGTGATGATAATGGACACACATTTTCACCGAATACCACAGGTCAGAATTTCAGTTACTCGGGAAATGCGGTGGCGTATAACGGAAACGTGTGGGTTGCGGCTGGAGTGAATGTGTCGGGAGGCGTATATTCTCAGTCTCTCCTATGGAGTTCAGACGGCATTGATTGGTCAAACGCGACAGCAACGCTTGGTCGGCCTATCCTTCTACCTGCAAATCAGGTGAATGGAGCTGGGGATATATACACACAGTCCCTGGCGTGGAATGGTCTATACTGGATCTTTGCCGGTGCCGACAATATTTTGTATACCAGTATTGATGGTCAAGCCTGGTCCAACCTTGGTTCACAGCTGGGGTCTGCGGGTATCAACTTCATAGCATGGAACGGAACCCATTGGGTTTTAACAGGACAGAACATAACTCCGACGGGAAGTTCGGTACAGAGTACGATCGTGTACAGTTCCGATGCTATTACTTGGTCGGTGATTAATACGTCGGGATTTTCATCGGTGGGTGCAGGAGTTGCGTCTCGTCGTCCCCTGCCGTATGTTGGTGCGTCGTACCGCGGTATTCAGGGTATTCAGGGCCCTCAGGGAATTGGCGCGATCGCAAGTTTTGCCCGTGGAACGCTAGATGCCTCATCGCCACAGACGTCCAATACGTACCGAGCAGTGGTTGGAGACGTGATTGGATTTAATCAGACGACAACCTCGTTTGGATCGGATATTGCCTTGAACGCTTCGTCTAGTGTTTTAACGCTCAGCCCTTCGCGAACGTACTCGTTGGTGGCTTCAGTCCCGCTCTGGACATCCGTAGGAACAACCTATGCATCCTTTCGGTGGTACGATATCACCACGACCCCGGCCCCCCTCGGATCGGCACAGTTAGATCAGAACGGGATCGCAGAAGCAGTGGTATCTCCATCCAATATCATGCAGGTGTGCCTGAAAGTGGAGTATGTGTCCACGTTCAACAATGAATACATCACATCCCTGGGAACAAATACGGCATACACAGGAATCACAGACTACCCGTGGTTTGAGGTAACAGTTCTAGGAGGACTTGTTCCGTCTACGAACCTGATTGGTCCCACTGGGCCGGCCGGAACGAATGGTGCGCAAGGTAGTCAGGGTATCCAGGGGTTTTCTGGACCAATTGGTCCGACTGGACCGGTGGGACTTACAGGACAGTCGTTTCTGAGCTCCCCAACATTCCCGAATATTACGGTGGGAAATTACGGAGATACCTACTTTGATACATCAACCAATGATCTATACGGTCCTAAATCAGCGACGATTGTGTACAACAACAATACGAATGGACAGTACCAGTGGACGTCGGCATGTCCATTCATCGCCAATTGGTCGTCCATAGCACCGCTGAGTAGCATTTCCACCACGTTGTATGTTGCGCAGAACAGTGCAGGTGGAGGGATAGGACAGATCTTTAACGGACAGTTCACGAACGGAAACTGGGTGTTTACGGCTCAGCAGATTCCTCCGGCGTACTGGACAGGCATTGCTTCATCGCTTAATGGACTATACGTGTATGCTGTAGCAGGATCAAATTCTACGGGCGGTCAGAATATTGCAATTTCGAACGTTCAGGCTGGATGGGGGTACTCATCCAACGCCAATTCATACGGGTTCTGGTCGTCAGTAGCCTGTTCATACGACGGTTCCGCAGCCATTGCCGCGGAAATTAAGCACCCCGACGGTACGGCGGGACTTCTGTACAGTTCAACCGACTACGGTTCTAACTGGGCTCCTTACCCGGGAAGTCCTCTTGGACAGTGGGGAAGCGTAGCGTCATCGGCGGATGGTCAGATCCTTTATGCGGTACAGGTGACCAATGATATCGGGAACGCAGGATGGATCTACGAATCTACTGATGCAGGAATGACCTGGACGCAGATCCCTGGGACAGAGAACTTGACGGGCGGTGGATGGAACTCAGTAGCATGTTCAGCGGATGGACAGAAGGCGATCGCATCCCAGAATGGGTTGGGTGGAGTCTATGTGAGTCCGTATGCTGGTTCAGCATGGTACCCTACTTCTCTTCCTGCTAAGATATGGACATCTGTCGCAACCTCATCTGCCGGAACAGTATTCCTCGCAACTGCTCTAAGTGATTACATTTACCTAAGCCGCGACTATGGTGCGACCTGGGTAAGTGAAGTAGATTCGGGGATTGGACAGTGGGCGGTTGCGGGTGTCTCCCCCGACGGCGCAACGTTTATGGTGGGACAGTCAAACGGTACAATCTACACGAATGGCACGAACTGGCCATTCATCACCAATATTGTGGGAACGCAGGGAGCTACGGGCGTTCAGGGTCCGGCGGGCGCAACGGGACCAGCAGGGTCGGCAGGAGGCGTTGGTCCAACTGGTATTTCTATTCTGACAGGAGCTGGTGCTCCGTCTCCTCTCATTGGTATGCCGGGAGATACGTATATTGATGTGTGTGCAGGTATTCTCTACGGTCCTCAGGGTGTGGTGTATACCCCCAGCTATGCTGCGGGAACGTGGGTGCAGGGAACACCCGTAGCACCCTGGAATCCTGGAACTATCAACGATGCTGGTCTCGTGTACTGTTCAACCATTGATACCCTGTATGTCGGAACTCTATCAGGGGCAGCCCTAACAATGAATGCCACACCGACTCAGCCAACTGGATACATCAACAATATGAACGTTGTTTCTGCGACTCCCGATGGACAAACAGTGTATGCTGCAGGGTTTGACTATTTGGGTGGGTCAACAACGATGTATGTATCTGTGGATGCAGGTGTTACATGGTACACGGGAGACGGAGGGACACGGTGGACAAGCGTGGCGTGTTCGGCCGATGGATCATTCGCGGTAGGATATTCGGGAACCCTGCTGTACACATCCTCCAACTACGGTTCAAACTGGGTGCCGAACACTTACCTCTCCAACCTTGCGGATACAAATATACCGGGAGGATACTATACCTTTAATTCAGTCGCATCTTCAGCGGACGGTCAGACACTTGTGGCGAGCTGTGGCCAGGATTCTACCAATGCAGCAGGATCTATCTATGTAAGTCACGACCAAGGTGCTACATGGACAACCACCAGTCCTGCCTATGGATTCTACAAGGTTGTGTGTTCGTCGGACGGCAATGTGATTTACGGTAGCCAGAGTGTTCAGCCTGGCGTCGGTCCTTGGGAGTATTCGATTATTAGTACGGACGGAGGCGCTACATGGGCAACAATAAGCGGTCTTCCAATTTATACGATCATTGCCTGCTCTGCAGACGGATCCACCGCGGTTGCAGTAGATGGTATTAATGGAGGAGTCTACTGGAGCACTGATCAAGGATCAAACTGGTTTTTACAGACAAGTGTCGGAAACTCTACGTATTGGTATGGTGCAGCAATGTCCCCGAATGGATCCAATATTCTTCTGTCCAGTGGGAATGGTTTGTTTGCAGGTGTCCCCGGCCAAATTCCAACGGTGAACTGGCCTCTCGCGTTCTCGGTGATGGTGGGTCCTACCGGCCCGTCGGGTGGACCGTCTGGGCCGTCCGGACCAACTGGACCCACGGGTGTACGGGGACCGTCTGGACCAACAGGACCAACCGGACCAGATGGAGCTACAGGACCAACCGGCGTGAGTGGACCGATGGGTGCTACCGGACCGATAGGTGAATCAGGGGCAACTGGACCAACTGGGGAGACAGGTCCAACGGGCGAAACTGGACCGACCGGTGAAACAGGTGTTACGGGTCCTACGGGTGCTACGGGCGAGACGGGGCCAACGGGACAGACAGGACAGACCGGTCAGACAGGACCGGTAGGTGAGACAGGTGTATCTGGTCCTCTAGGACCCACTGGACCGTACGGTATTACTGGTTCAACGGGTCCGCGGGGGTCAACGGGTGTACGCGGTATTCAGGGACCCAAGGGCGATTCGGGTGGACCTACCGGTCCTTCGGGACCTACGGGACCTGCTGCGGCAACCGGACCAACTGGACCGTTGGGACCGTCTGGACCCACTGGACCACAAGGACTCACAGGACCATCGGGTGTAGTCAATGTCGCCTCGGAGAACTTCATGGTGAGCACGGGATACGGTGCCTACGATATTGCGTACACGTACGACGGAAGCAACTGGGTCGGAACCGATAGCAACGTGTTTGGCGGAACGTCTGGAGATGGCTACGCATGGGGTCTCGCATGGAGCGGCAACATGTGGGTGGCCACAGGTAACGGGTCCAATACTCTTGCCTACTCTCCGAACGGTATGAACTGGACGGCCGTTGCATCATCGCCCTTCAACGATTACGCGTGGGGAGTGGCGTGGAACGGCAACATGTGGGTCGCAACGGGAGGATACGATGGCGGGGTCTCGGCCTGCTCCATAGCATACTCGTATGACGGCATGAACTGGACAGCCGTGGATACATCGTCTTCCCCGATCTTCTCGTATGGCGGATACGGCGTGGCGTGGGGTGGGGCATACTGGGTGGCGGTGGGCGGAGGCTCGAACATGTTTGCCACGAGTTACGATGGCATGAACTGGACGCCCCAGGCCTCCAATGCGATCTTCGGAAACGCGGGAGTCCAGGCGATTGCCTACAACGGGAACCTGTGGGTTGCGACTGGAAACCATGGAGGCCCGGGAACGTCCACGATCGCGTACTCCGCCGACGGATCCAACTGGGTCGGAGCAGATGCGTCCTCCAACGTCTTTTCGGACTGGGGTAACTCGGTCGCGTGGAACGGTAGCATTTGGGTTGCGGGCGGAACGAGTGCGAGCGGTCAGTGCCTCGCGTACAGTTATGATGCATCCAACTGGACACTGTCTCCCAGTCAGACGTTCAACTATGATTGCTGGAGCGTGGCGTGGAACGGAGCCGTGTGGATGGCCGCGGGTGATTCCAATGCGACGCTGGCTCGGAGCACGGACGGTATTCACTGGACACCCATCACCAACTCGCTGTTCATCGACGGGTATGCGGTTGCGGCTCGTCGCCCCCTTTACCGCACGACCACACCGTTTGCGGGCGGTGCTCCTGGCTCCATACTGTATACAACAAGCACTGGAACGGTAGCGGGAGCGGCGGGGTTCACGTACAATACGATCTCAGGGGTTACGCTGTCGGGCGATTTCCTGCCCGCTAACTCCAACGCCCACAATCTTGGTTCTCTTGAGAAGCCGTGGCACCACCTGTATGTGGGTGCCGGAACCGTCTACATTGGCGACGTGGCAATTTCCTCTGCATCTGGAAACATCTCATTCACAAATATCTCAACCGGTCAGTCAGCCCTACAGACCTCGTCGTATGTTACCGAGAACTTTGTGGTGGCGGTGGGCTACACTCAAGTTGGAGTGTACACGATGGGCTGGAGCCCCGACGGAATCAACTGGACCGGCACAACAGTATCAAGCGGAGCCTTCAGTTATGCGGGGTTCGGAGTTGCATGGAACGGGGCGATGTGGGTGGCGGTCGGAGCAAGTGCGCCAGGATATTCCATTGCGTACAGTTCCAACGGACAGGTGTGGACTCCTGCTGATCTGTCAGCATCAATCTTCAATTACGAAGGCGGTCTTGATGTCGCAACCAACGGTCAGGAATGGGTGGCGGTAGGTATGGACGGATCAAATTCCATTGCGTACAGCTCGAACGGTATTCAGTGGCAGGGTCTGGGCGGTTCGGCGTTCGGAAACTATGCCGACGTAAACGGATACGGAATGTGTGTGGCGTGGGGCAACAATATGTGGGTCGCGGGAGGTACGGGCAACTGTACGATCGCAACCTCGCCCGACGGTCTGAACTGGACGGCCGTGGACTCGTCGGCAGGGTACATCTTCCCGGGAATGGGGCCTGGATGGGTCTACGACATTGCCTACAACGGAACACACTGGGTTGCGACTGGATGGAGCGGGAACGGAACCGTCGCCTACTCCACCGACGCCAAGAACTGGACATTTGCAGATAGTGGAGGAAGTCCATTCTTCCAGTACGGTGGAATCTCAGTTGCCTGGAACGGAGTGCAGTGGATGGTAGGAGGGCAGACATCGTCCGGATACGCATTGATCACTAGTTCCAACACCTCGAACTGGACACCTGTCTCAAATACATTCTCTGACGGATATTTCTTATCTGTCTACGGTATTGACTGGAACGGAAGCGTGTGGACCATCACAGGATACACTGATTTTTCGGGTGCACCGGGTGGCGGGTTCTACATGGCCTACTCCCCTGACGGCTCCAACTTCACGCAAGTCAACAATCCCCTCCAACTGAGCGTAGATGCTAGCTTCAATACTGTACCTGCGTTCTTCACTTCAGCCATCACGCTTGCGTCTCGTCGTGTCCTGCCGTACGTGGGTGGATCGTCCCAGCCGAAGCAGACACCTCCTCCCCTCCTGACCGAGAACTTCATGATCGCGTGCGGATACAACGATAACTACCCGATCCCGTTCGCGTACTCGTATGACGGTATTACCTGGAAATCACAGGAGAACCAGGCGACCGCAGATCTGCTCAGTTACTCTACCGTCAATAGTATCGCATGGAGCGGAAATCTCTGGGTTGCTACAACATACAATTATGCCAACCCGATTGTGTACAGTGCTGATGGATTCAACTGGCTGCCCGCCTCCAATGTTGGATATGGAAATGTCTTCTCCAATGCGTTCGCTATTGGATGGAACGGTACACAATGGATTGCGACGGGAAATGGACCGTCAAGTAGGAAGATTGCCTACTCTTCAGACGGAATCAATTGGGCGGGCGTGTCTCTGTCGGATACGATCTTTAATCTCGGAGCATACGGCCTAGCCTGGAACGGAAATCTCTGGGTTGCGGTAGGCGAACAGGACGGTGTACCAGGAGACAGTACGATTGCTTATTCGTATGACGGAATCACGTGGAAGGGGGTTCCTGGAAGTGCGAGCCTGGCTTACGGAGTATACGGGGTTGCGTGGAATGGAACCAAGTTCTTGGCGGTGGGAGCATACGGACCGCAAACTATCTTAGTGAGCACGGATGGAATTAATTGGTCGGGAGTAGATAGTGGTTCCAACGTATTCATTTCGGGGTCTTGGGGAGGACGTGCGATTGCGTGGAATGGAGCCATGTGGGTAGCAACTGGAACAGTGAGCGGAGGCGGAAGCATCGTCTACAGCTATGACGGATCCAACTGGACATGTGCTGATCCAGGTGCTGCGATCTTTCAGTATGGAGGTGCAAGTGTGGCCTGGAATGGACGGGTGTGGGTGGTCAGCGGCAATGGTCCAGAGTCGTACTACTCCAACTACAGCATGGCCTACAGTTACGACGGTATCAGCTGGGTCAAGCCCGATCTAGATAAAACCCTGTTCCCGTACGGAATTGGAGCCGGTGTGGCCGCGCGTCGTCCCCTGCCGTTTGTCGGAACCAAGCAGGTGCCGGTGGACCCGCCGAAGCTCATGACCGAGAACTTTATGGTGGCTGCAGGATACGGCAATGCCGATCTCACTTACTCGTATGATGGTCTCGAGTGGCATGTGGCGGACACCAACAACATTTTTGGAAACTCAGAAAACGGGTATGCCTGGAGCGTGGCCTGGAGTGGAAATATGTGGATTGCGACGGGTGAAGGATCCAATACGCTCGCATACAGTTCCGACGGCATTCGGTGGACGGGTGTCCAGAACTCGCCGTTCACAAGTGCGGGCTGGTCGGCAGCGTGGAACGGTCAGATGTGGGTTGCGGGAGGTCAGGGATCCAATACGCTCGCCTACTCGCTGGACGGTATCAATTGGACGGGTGCCGACGCCTCGTCAAATATATTTGACAGTAGTGGTGGAGCCTACGTCGTGGCGTGGAACGGGTCTTACTGGTTGGCGGGAGGAGGGTATGCGACAAGCAACATATTCGCCTACTCCCTGGACGGATCCAACTGGACAAAGGTAGATACGAATGTGTTTGCAACCGAGTGCCAGGGTCTCACGTGGAACGGCCGGTTCTGGGTGGCGGCAGGGTCAAGCGGAAAAGGAGCAGGTGGCCCTAACTTCGCATACTCCACCGACGGAATCAGTTGGACAGCTTCTGATCCTTCAAGTGCTCTCTTTACAGAATGGGCGAACGGCGTGCAGTGGAATGGTGAGGTGTATGTGGGGTGTGGACAGGGGTCTAATGGATCACTCGCCTACTCTTACAACGGATCGAACTGGTTCCCTGCCTCTAACAATCCGTTCACTGTAGGTGGTCACATAACTACATGCTGGAGCGTGGCGTGGAACGGAGCCGTATGGATCGCAGCAGGCGACCAAGATCTGTCGGACGGAGCTCGGTCCATGGCCTACAGCTACGACGGAATGACCTGGACGACGCTGAACAATCCTCTAGCCAACGCATATGCCGTAGCATCCCGCCGTGTCCTGCCCTACATTGGCTACTCTCCTGCTCCTCCGACCACAAACTTACCATTCGGAATCGCCAATAACCTCACATGGACTGGAACTGGGATCGGAGATAGTTACCAGGCATCCATCTCCAATGTGAGTCCCTACCTCACGACCTCTTCGGCGATTCACTACAATGTAACGTGCGACTCAACAAATCTAGCCGATGCTATGTCTTGCTGGATCTTCAGTGCGAATCCTACCAATATGAGCGGAGGAAGTATCACGTTCTACTCCCAGAACAGTCCCAGTACTCCCTCCAATTTTCCGATCACATGGTCGGTCAAGAGTTTTGCTACCCCATTTCTCCCCACAATCACAAATCTATTTGTAAGCTATTATGTCAATTCCAATGCGTATTTGATATGGACGGAAACGGGTGCGATAAGTCGTAGTGTCTCAACAGAATGGCTTTCTGGAGATGGTGGTTCAAACACTCCAACTGTAGCGGATCTCACGGCGGGAAGCTGCACGATTACCGGGGTATACAATGACAATTACAACGTAATCATAACTGTATCGAACATATACGGTAGTGCAAGCGCTGCTGTCGTCACCAGTATCCCCTGCTTCCTTGGATTCGTGAAGCTCCAGACTCGTGAGGGACCTGTTGCAGCCGAGGATGTGACGCTGGGGATGGAGATGCTCCAGCCCGACGGATCTTACAGCAGGGTCATGAAAACTGCGTCTCGTGTGGTGACCGAGCATACTCGCCCAGCAGATGCCCGCCTCTTCGCCGACCCGTCCGAGAACATGGTGGTGACATCGTGGCACAAGATTCGGTTCTCCGATGAAGCCGAAGAGAAGAAGGCAGACGAACATCCTCGACTACACGAAGTCTTCCGTGAGATGCCGTTCCCAGTCTACCATTTCCATCTGGAACATTACACCCACAAGATTCTGATCCACGATACGGACATCATTGCCGAGAGTTTTGTCCCAGTCAACCCTGCGTAAGTTTAAACTTAAACTTAAACAGATGACCACTAACCAATAAAATGATTCCTGTAGTGATTATTAATTTGCCTCATCGCGCTGATCGCCTTAAACATATACAAAAAGACTGGCCCGATGCATTGGTTATGCCTGGGGTCATTCATGAGATGCCACATACGGGGTGTGGATTAGCGCATATCGGGGCAATACGCAAAGGACTCGAATCTTCCCCCATGTGTCTTATTCTGGAAGATGATGCTCAATTAATTGTTCCAAGAGCAGTGGTGGAAGACTTTATAAAGACGTTGACACCAGGTGGATGGGACGTGATTTCGCTGGGAACGCAGCATGATAATACTGACCCCGAAGCAAGACATGTAAGTACTCTCAAGTTCTGTCGGAAGGACGGAATGGTTCAGTGCGAACCCACATCCCGACTCGTATCGACCCATGCGTGTATTTGGTCCGTCTCTGCCCTGCCTTTGTTGGAAGAGTATGAAGACGCCCTAAAAAAGGGAGCGTTCTTACCCATTGATCGCCTAATCTTTAATAATCGGTGGCATCCAGACGATAAGAGTTCATGGGAACCATGTCTGGAACTTGCTTTGAAAGGAGTGAAACCTCCTCCACTTGTATGGAATGTTCCTCGGTCGTGGTCTACTCTCCGGATGATGTTTGTTCAGCAATTTGGTAATCTGTCCGATCACACAAACAAAGTGAATCTGGATAATACCGAGAATAATAATGAACTGTTCCGAGTGTTTGAAGGTCCATCGACAGAAGAGCCTAGGAAAGCCAACAACTTGAATGTGGTATTTACGTAAACTATAATTCGCTCTTGATAATAACAGGGATAAGGACATGGCGAGCTACAATAGCTCGGACGTGACGGACATGATCCGATCCAAACGTGTCTTTTTAGGAACATACTGTCCACCTTCTTCGTCGTGTGGCGGCGGAGGTGGAGGTGGAGGTAACGATGGTCAAACGGGTGCCACGGGTCCGCCCGGAGCCGATGGTAAGTCAGTGTTGAATGGCATGGGACCACCGACATCTGCGATCGGAACTGTGGGAGATTTTTATATTGATACGTCGTCCTACGTCATGTATGGACCGAAGTATTCAAATTATTACCAGAACTGGTCGGAGATGGCGGGAAGTCTGTATTTGGGAACGCCCAATATCTATAACTACGCGTATCTCCAATCTCTTCCTGCGTCCAATGTGGTGTGCAACGTCAATATTCTACCCGTCTCGAACCTGAACGTGCAGTTTGCAGCGTATGATAACTGCAACGTGAAACCGTCGTTGGTTCTCACGAATACGACGACCAATGCATCTGCGCTTATTACGCTTGATCTATCAACAGCGTATGGGTTGACCGCAGGAACCACGTATAATCTTACGTATACGTGTATTTCGGGGGATACGCTGATGGACTTGCGGTTCCAGAATTATTCGTCGCAGGGACAGCAGGTCATTTGGACCAATAATCAGTGGTTTATGTCTGAGAGTTTGATTGGGCCGCAAGGTCCTACCGGTCAAACGGGGCCGACAGGTGGAGGTGGAGGTGGAACAGGAAATGGCGCTACTGGAGTTACGGGCCCAACGGGAGCAACTGGATTACGGGGGGCTACGGGACCTACCGGTGCTTCGGGATTACAGGGATCTACTGGACCTACCGGAGCAAGTGGTCTGTCTGGACCAACAGGACCTACGGGTGCTTCAGGTCTAAGCGGACCCACAGGGCCTACTGGAGCCTCTGGATTATCTGGACCTACGGGACCCACCGGTGCAAGTGGATTGTCTGGACCGACAGGACCTACGGGAGCAAGTGGATTGTCAGGACCTACAGGACCTACAGGTGCTTCGGGTCTCAGTGGTCCTACGGGTCCTACGGGAGCAAGTGGATTGTCAGGACCTACAGGACCGACAGGTGCTTCAGGACTCAGCGGACCGACAGGACCTACAGGTGCGTCTGGATTGTCTGGACCAACAGGACCTACCGGCGCGTCAGGACTCAGCGGTCCTACGGGACCTACGGGAGCAAGTGGACTCAGCGGACCAACAGGACCTACCGGTGCTTCGGGTCTCAGTGGTCCTACGGGTCCTACGGGAGCAAGTGGTCTGTCTGGACCAACAGGACCTACCGGAGCAAGTGGTCTGTCTGGACCGACGGGACCTACGGGAGCAAGTGGACTGTCTGGACCAACAGGACCTACCGGTGCTTCGGGACTCAGTGGTCCTACGGGTCCTACGGGAGCAAGTGGTCTGTCTGGACCAACGGGACCTACCGGAGCAAGTGGTCTATCTGGTCCTACGGGTCCTACGGGAGCAAGTGGTCTGTCTGGACCAACGGGACCTACCGGAGCAAGTGGATTATCTGGACCAACAGGACCATCGGGTCCTATTGGAGGCTCAAATACCCAAATCATTTTCAATAATAGCGGGGCTCCGGGTGGAAACCCTGCTCTTACCTTTACTGTGTCCACGGGAATTACTACGATGAGTTCACTTGTGGTGACGAATGCAACATCGATGACGGGGAACCTGAATATGAACTTGTGTAATATTACCAATTTGGGAACGGATGGGTTTTCATTGAATACTGGACAATCTGCTTTCTCTTTCTCGGTGACTCCATCATCTACGGTTGTAGCGGGAGGGTATACCTACTACGTATGCACTGCTAGTTGTACGATAACACCAAACTACGCAGTTACTGGTGTTCAATACTTTGCGGTTGGTGGTGGAGGTGGAGGAGGATGGGGCAATAATTTTGGTTCCTGGCAATTATATGGTGCTGGTGCAGGAGCAGGTGGATTACAGACAAATATTGCATCGGCATACTGCAATGCGAATGAATTCAATAGCACTGTATCTTCTGGCATAAGCCTCACCGGAGGAAGCAGCTATACTCTCACAATTGGATCGGGTGGTGCAGGTGCGCCGTTTAATAGTGGATTAGTATCAGGATACCAAGGAGGATCAACAATATTTAGCGGGACTGGAATCACTACGATCAGTGCATTAGGTGGTGGCGGGGGTGGTACCATGAACAATGCTGGACCCACAGGAACATTTGGATGTGGTGGAGGTGGAGGTGGTGGAGATGCAAATTTCAATGGAAGTCCAGGAACACAAGGATACAAGGGTGGCGACCAATCTAAACCTGGAGCAGGTGTTACGTCTTACGGAGCTGGAGGCGGAGGTATTGCGTCTGCAGGTAGTAATTCTTCAAGTAGCGTAATTGGCGTGGGAGGTAGTGCACTATCATTCATTGTGTCGGGAACCACGATTGGAACATATGGAGGCGGCGGCGGTGGTGGTGCGGGAGGATCGGGTGGAGGAGGAGGTGCAGGAGCAGGAGGCAGTGGTGCAGGGTCTGGTGCTTCGGCTACGGCGAATAGCGGAAGCGGTGGAGGAGGTGGAGGTTATAATGGAGGAGGTGGTAATGGTGGTTCTGGTATTTTTATTATCGGTGTTCCAACTGCGCAAGCACAGCTGGCGGTTCCAGTCCAACTCGGGTCTATGTTCATCAATTCGGGAAATAATCTCCAGCTGTCCGCAAGTAACAATATTGTGCTATCTCCGTCAGGCGGTGGAGTCATAATTTCAGGTCTTTCGTCCAACATCTATACCGGCAGCGTCCTTTCATTCAACAGTGGAACAGGTGCAGTGACCTACAGCACTCTCGTGACCGCAACAGGGCCTACGGGTCTTACAGGTCCCACAGGTCTACAGGGAAGCACGGGGGCAACCGGAACATTTTCGTTTACGGGTCCAACAGGTACGGTTCTGTACTATAACGGAACCAGCGTAACGGGGGTGTCGGGGTTCACGTACGTTCCAAATACGGCCGGGGCTACGGGAGTTCTCACAGTGGATGGGGCACTTGTCCCGACTCAATCAAACTATTACGCCCTGGGAACGGCGGCACTTCCTTGGAAACATCTGTACGTCGGTGGAGGAACAGTCTACATCGGTGGAATCGCCATTTCGTCCAATGCGGGAACCAACAATCTCAACTTTACGTCCGTAGCCAACGGGGCATCTGTAGGAATCGTAGGTGCGTCTGGCGTTATCGGGCCAAGTGGACCCACAGGACCCACCGGATTACAGGGTTTGACTGGGCTCACCGGACCTACAGGTGCGTCTGGATTGTCCGGACCTACAGGGCCTACCGGCGCTTCGGGACTCAGTGGTCCTACGGGTCCTACCGGCGCTTCGGGACTCAGCGGTCCTACGGGTCCTACCGGTGCTAGCGGACTGAGTGGTCCTACGGGTCCTACCGGAGCAAGTGGATTGTCTGGACCAACGGGTCCTACCGGTGCTAGCGGACTGAGTGGACCGACAGGGCCTACGGGTGCTAGCGGACTGAGTGGGCCAACGGGTCCTACCGGAGCAAGCGGATTGTCTGGACCGACAGGACCTACCGGCGCGTCAGGACTCAGCGGTCCTACGGGGCCTACGGGAGCAAGTGGGTTGTCTGGACCGACGGGACCTACCGGTGCTTCTGGACTCAGTGGTCCTACAGGACCTACCGGAGCAAGTGGGCTATCTGGACCGACGGGTCCTACCGGTGCTAGCGGACTGAGTGGTCCTACGGGACCTACCGGTGCGTCGGGATTAAGTGGACCAACAGGACCTACTGGCGCGTCAGGACTCAGCGGTCCTACGGGACCTACCGGAGCAAGTGGATTATCTGGACCAACAGGGCCTACCGGTGCTTCGGGACTCAGTGGTCCTACGGGACCTACGGGAGCAAGTGGGTTATCAGGACCTACGGGACCGACTGGTGCAAGTGGGTTATCAGGACCTACGGGACCGACTGGTGCAAGTGGGTTATCAGGACCTACGGGACCTACCGGCGCGTCTGGACTCAGTGGACCAACGGGACCAACGGGAGCAAGTGGGTTATCAGGACCAACGGGACCAACGGGAGCCTCTGGGTTGTCTGGACCAACGGGACCTACCGGAGCTTCGGGACTCAGTGGTCCTACGGGACCAACGGGACCCTCAGGAGTCCAAGGAGCTACAGGGCCGATTGGCGGAAGCAATACCCAAATCCTCTTCAATAATAGCGGTGCTGTAGGAGGAAATGCATCCCTTACGTTCAACAATACGACGGGAACAACCACAGCAAGTTCATTAACGATTACAAACGCATCAACGCAGGGAGGAGTGGCTACCTTCTCGTCCAATATTACTGTAACAGGAACGACCACAACAAGCTCACTCGTAGTCTCAAATACTACCTCTATGTACGGAAACCTGAATATGAACCTATGCAACATCACAAATTTAGGAACGGATGGATTTTCATTAAATGTTGGACAATTTGCATTATCATTCTCAGTGACCCCATCATCTACAGTTGTATCGGGGGGTTATACCTACTACGTATGCACTGCTAGTTGTACGATAACACCAAACTACGCAGTTAGCAACGTAGCATATTTTATGGTCGGTGGTGGTGGCGGTGGAGGTTATAATTTCGGTGGAGGTGGTGGAGCAGGTGGACTAAGAACAAACGATTCTACTTTATCAGGGACTATTTTGTCTTCGCAGTATGACGGGAGTGGATACCTAAGCCTTGCATCTGGAGGGTCGTATAGTATAGTCATTGGGTCTGGTGGAGCGGGAGGAATTCCTTCGGTTGTGAATGGTTCAAATGGCGGAGATACGATATTTTCAGGAACAGCTATTACAACTAAAACAGCGAATGGTGGTGGTGGCGGAACTACTTACGGAAGTAATGGTTTGAACGGTGGATGCGGCGGTGGTGGTGGAGCAAGTAATCGTCCTGGAGGTACAGGAAATCAAGGATACAATGGTGGAGCTGCTAACGTGAACGGATATCTAGGTTGTGGCGGAGGAGGTGGTCTAGCTTCAGTTGGTGGCAGCGCATCAGGTGGGACAAGTGGTACAGCTGGGTCAGGAGGGTCTTCTCTGACTTACACACCTGTAAATATGGCATTTGGTGGTGGTGGTGGTGGTACAGGAAATGATTTGACAGGTGGCTTTAAAGCAGGTGCAGGTGGTGGTGGTGGTGCAGGTGCGGGATCATCTGGTAACGATATATCAGGTGGATCAGCCTCTGCAGGGAGTGGTTCTGGAGGTGGTGGTGGCGGTGGTTTTGTTTCTCAACCATCAACCGCGGGTGGAAGGGGTGGTTCTGGATTATTCATTATTGGAATTCCTACTTCGCAAGCACAAACAACAAATCCACTGCAATTAGGATCTATCGCCATCAATTCCTCAAACAATCTCCAGTTATCTGCGACCTCCAATATTGTCATGGCTCCATCCTCCGGTGGAGTTACGATTTCAGGTCTCTCGTCCAATGTCTATACTGGCAGTGTCTTGTCATTCAACAGCGGAACAGGTGCAGTGACCTACAGCACTCTTCTGACCGCAACTGGTCCTACGGGTCCATCAGGTGTGGCAGGGCCTACAGGTGCTAGTGGGCTGTCGGGACCTACAGGACCTACCGGAGCTTCGGGACTCAGTGGTCCTACGGGACCTACCGGAGCAAGTGGGTTGTCTGGACCAACGGGACCTACCGGCGCTTCAGGACTCAGCGGTCCTACGGGACCTACAGGTGCTAGCGGGTTG
>Ga0007833_1000023_pt1 | contig 33469 bp, 30 predicted proteins | sample CryBogCBE25Jul07_FD_71204 | JGI IMG/M metagenome (GOLD analysis project Ga0007833, IMG submission 71204) | Freshwater microbial communities from Crystal Bog, Wisconsin, USA - CBE25Jul07 | ecosystem: Environmental > Aquatic > Freshwater > Lake | place: Crystal Bog, Wisconsin, USA | collected...
GGCTCGAAAGCCTGAATCGAAAGACGGTGAAGCGTCGGCGCGCGGTTCAGCAGAACGGCATGGCCCTTGGTAACCTCTTCAAGGATATCCCAGACCTCGGGTGTTTGGCGCTCGATGAGTTTTTTGGCGCTGCGGACCGTGTGGACATAACCTAGCTCCTTGAGTCGACGAATGATGAATGGCTCGAAAAGAACAAGTGCCATCTTCTTGGGAAGACCGCATTGGTTAAGCTTGAGCTCAGGTCCGATGACGATGACTGATCGGCCTGAGTAGTCAACGCGCTTACCGAGGAGGTTCTGGCGGAAGCGACCACCCTTACCCTTCAGCATGTCGCTAAGGGACTTCAGAGGACGATTGGCTGCACCTGTGACGGCACGGCCATGACGACCATTGTCATAGAGGGCATCAACGGCCTCCTGAAGCATGCGCTTCTCGTTTCGAATGATGACCTCTGGGGTCTTTAACTGGAGAAGGGTGCGGAGACGGTTGTTACGGTTGATGACGCGACGGTAGAGATCGTTGAGATCGGATGTTGCGAAACGACCTCCCTCGAGAGGTACCAGCGGTCGGAGATCGGGAGGGATGACGGGAAGAACATTAAGGATCATCCACTCGGGACGTGTCTTGGAAGACATGAACCCTTGGACAAGCTTAAGGCGCTTCGCAAGCTTCTTACGTATCTGCTTGCTCTTGGTCTGGGTCATCTGTTTCTCGATGGACTGCTGCTCCTCGAGCAAATCAAGTCCCTCCATCAACTTCTGGATGGCCTCTGCGCCCATTCCGGCAATGAAGTCTTCACCATACTGATCCTCGGCCTCACGGAACTCTACTTCCGTCAGGAGTTGTCCTTTTTCAAAAGGAGTCTTACCCGGATCAATGACGATATAATCCTCATAGTAGATCACGCGCTCAAGTTGGCGACCGGTGAGATCCAGCATGAGACCGATGCGCGAAGGCATGCACTTGTAGAACCAGATGTGGGACACGGGCACAGCAAGGTCAATGTGACCCATGCGCTCGCGGCGCACGCGACTCAGGCAGACCTCAACGCCGCAACGGTCGCAGACCACGTTCTTGTGCTTGATTCTCTTGTACTTACCGCAGGAACACTCCCAGTCACGCGTGGGTCCGAAGATTCGTTCGCAGAACAGTCCACCCTTCTCGGGCTTGAATGTCCTGTAGTTAATGGTCTCCGGATTCTTTACTTCACCTTTGCTCCAACTCCGCATCGTCTCGGGGTTGGCAACCGTGATTCCCACCTCGTCAAAGTTTGACTTGATAGGGGTTGTAAGGATGCTGGCTTCTACTGCAAGTGCTGTGTCGGTCATGGCTCGTTATTATGCTGCTTGTTGCTGCGCTGTTTTTGCGGCTTGTTGCTGTAAGTGGATGTGCTTGAGAAGGTCGCTCAGACTGAGGCGGCTTCATCAATGAAGGATTGGGCTGCATCCTTGCGGCCCACATGAACATCGAGTCCGAGACCCTGCATCTCCTTGATGAGTACGTTGAAGGACTCGGGAATGCCTGCCTCCAACGAGTTGTCACCCTTGACAATACTCTCGTAAATGCGTGTACGACCCTGGACGTCATCCGATTTGACGGTGAGCAACTCCTGAAGGGTGTAAGCCGCACCATAGGCCTCAAGTGCCCAGACCTCCATCTCACCGAAACGCTGGCCACCATACTGAGCCTTACCTCCCAGCGGTTGCTGGGTGACGAGGGAGTATGGTCCAACAGCACGAGCGTGGATCTTGTCAGCGACAAGGTGACCTAGTTTGAGCATGTAAATGATGCCGACAACAACCTGCTGGTCGAAGACATCACCGGTGCGTCCGTCATAGAGGGTGGATTTTCCATTTTCCTGAATCCACGAGAAGCCCTCTTTCTGACCAGCTTCAACGAGATATTCGCGGATGCGACTCTCGGGTATGCCGTCGAACACGGGTGTTGCCACTTTGAATCCGAGCGCCTTTGCGGCGATGCCAAGGTGTGTCTCGAGAACCTGCCCGACGTTCATGCGGCTTGGCACTCCCAGCGGGTTGAGAACGATGTCAACGGGAGTTCCATCCGGGAGGAAAGGCATGTCCTCCTCGGGAACAATCTTGGCCACGACACCTTTGTTACCGTGACGACCCGCCATTTTGTCACCAACGCTGAGTTTCCTCTTGCTGGCAATGAAGACCTTGACCTGCTTGATGATTCCGGGATCGACATCGTCGCCGCTCTCGACACGACCGAGATTCTCCTCCTTCTCGTTCTCGAGGTCGGCAAAACGGTGCTCGAACTGGCCGATGATCTCTTGGATTTTGTTGCGGATCGGGCTTGGGTCGATCTCAACATGATTGTAGACGCCGGCGAGCTTGCGTAGGAGCATCTTGGTGATCTTACGATTGGCCGGGATGATGATCTCTCCGGACTCGCCGTTGACGACGTCGAGAGGGATCTTCTCGCCAAGAAGGACATTAGCAAGGGCTTCCGTGAGTTGCTCGAAGAGCTCATCCTTCCGCTTCTTGTTGTCCTCTTGGATCATCTTCTGCTGACGCTTCGACTCCGAAGGGGTCATCTTGATCTTGGCGGCCTTCTCCTTGGAGGAGACGCGCACGTCCATAACAATACCGTAGGTGCCTGATGGTACGGTGAGGGAAGTGTCCTTTACGTCGGCTGCCTTCTCGCCGAAAATGGCACGCAGAAGACGCTCTTCAGGCGCTAGCTCCGTCTCGCTCTTCGGGGTGATCTTTCCGACAAGAATATCCCCTGGCTTTACCTCCGCACCGATGCGGATCACGCCATCGGGCCCAAGGTTGAGAAGGGCTTCCTCACTGACGTTCGGGATATCGCGGGTGATTTCTTCGGGTCCGAGTTTTGTGTCTCGTGCACCGATTTCAAACTCATCGATGTGGATGGACGTGTAGATGTCCTCCTTTACTACCCTTTCCGAGATCATGATGGCATCCTCGAAGTTGTAACCATTCCAAGGCATGAACGCGACAAGCACGTTGCGACCTAGAGCGAGTTCACCATTCTCAGTGTTTGGTCCGTCTGCAAGAACGTCACCTACTTTCACCGACTGCCCTTTTTGAACAAGAGGGTGCTGATTGATACAGGTGCTGCTGTTCGAGCGCATGAACTTGCGGAGTTCATAAACATGAAGGCCGTTCTCTGGGTCATGCTTGAGCTTCTTGCGTCCCTCCGGTAGCTCCCCGTTTTTCGTGATGATGATCCGCTGTGAGTCCACGGATGCAACCTTACCGGTGACCTCGGAGACGATGACGGCTCGTGAATCACGTGCAACACGGCCCTCAAGTCCGGTTCCGATAATCGGAGCCTCAGAGATGAGGAGAGGCACGCCTTGCCGTTGCATGTTCGAACCCATGAGGGCACGGTTTGCGTCATCATGCTCAAGGAATGGGATAAGGCCGGCAGCAACAGATACCAACTGCTTCGGAGAGACATCCATGTACTGAACCTTGTCCGGTTCAATCTCGAGGAAATCCCCGCGATAACGCGAAGAAACAGTCTCACCAAGGAACTTGCCCTTGCTGTCCACGGTTGAATTTGCCTGAGCAATGTAGAAATTCTCATCGCGGTCTCCGGTGAGATACTCGATCTCATCAGTAACCTTGCCATTGATGACCTTGCGGTACGGCGTCTCAATGAATCCAAAGTCATTGACTCGCGCATAGGTGCTCAAAGAGCTGATTAGTCCGATGTTCGGACCTTCTGGGGTCTCAATCGGACAGATGCGCCCGTAGTGCGAGGGATGAACGTCACGAACTTCGAATCCTGCTCGCTCCCGGGAGAGACCTCCAGGCCCAAGGGCCGAGAGACGGCGTTTGTGCGTCAATTCGGAAAGCGGATTGGTCTGATCCATGAACTGGCTCAGCTGTGAACGGCCGAAGAAATCACGGACCACGGCGCTAAGCGATTTGGGATTGATGAGCTTCTGCGGTGTAATGTGATCGACTGCGGGATCGTAGAGGGCCATGCGTTCGCGGACGAGACGCTCGGTGCGGGAAAGACCAACACGGCATTGGTTGGCAAGAAGCTCCCCCACCGTGCGCACACGACGGCTGCCCAAATGATCGATGTCATCGGTCATGCCGTCACCACGCCTGAGCTTTAGAAGGTAACGCATTGACTCAACGATGTCCTCCTTACGAAGGATTCGGTCGTCGATTTTAGGATCCAGACCGAGTTTCTGCTGGATTTTATGACGTCCAACACGCCCAAGATCGTAGCGCTTGGAATCGAAGAAGAGGCGCTTGAGCATGCCGCGTGCATTTTGTACTGTCGGAGGATCGCCGGGACGAAGCTTGCGGTAGATATCCTTGAGGGCCTCCTCCTCGTTCTTTGTCGTGTCACGCTTGAGTGACTTGACGATTGTGTCGTCCTCCTTGGTGTCGATTACCTTGACTGTGGAATGACCCAATCGAAGAAGATCACGCACGATGGCGGGTGTCAGTGGTTCGTAGGCCCTTGCAATGATGGCATCCCCCTCCCTGACATCCTGTAGAAGGACCTTGGTGCTCAGCAACTCGTCGTTGAGTTTGTCAGTGAGTTTTAACGGTTCAATCTTGTAGAACAGGGCGGCAATCTCCTCATCAGTCGGGAAACCAAGGGCGCGGAGGAACGTTGTGGCAAGGAACTTGCGACGACGCTTGCGTCGGTCAAGGTAGACATAAAGCAAGTCGTTCGTGTCAAACTGCACTTCCGTCCAGGAACCGCGATCAGGAATGATGCGGAAGCCGTAAAGCAGCTTCCCGTTGAGATGCACGTCGCTCTCAAAACAGATGCCTGGAGAACGGTGCAACTGGCTGACAACCACCCGCTCGGCACCATTGACCATGAAGGTGCCCTGCTTGGTCATGAGAGGAATTTCGCCCATGTAGACCTTCTCCTCCTTGGTGGACTTCTCGTCTTTATATCGGAAGGTCACATAAAGGGGGGCACTGTAGGTTTCACCCTCGATCTGACACTCTACGGGCCCGATCTTGGGCTCCTCCAAGGTGTAACTGACAAAGTCCAGATGCGACTTCTCCTCGAAGCCATAGATAGGGAAAAACTCACGGAAAACGGCCTGAAGACCAACGTTTTTCCTTTTTGAGGGATCGACACCCGTCTGGAAAAACTCCTCATAGGACTTGATCTGCAGCTCAATGAGGTTCGGTGGTTGGATAGCTTCGTACAATTTGCCAAAGGAGATACGGTCAGACATGGTACTGGGTCGTTGTTGTCGCGTTGTTGTCGCTAGTGATCGCCGGTGTGGCTTTCGCTACCATTTCAGGCTTCTGCCAAGAATGGTGAGACGGGGTTGTGTGCTGGGAGAGAGGGAGGAGGGAACCAATAAACCAAAATGTCCGCCTGCTCTTGGTTCCCTTGAGGAACCGGAGCGGGCGGCACGATAAGATGATTGACTAGGAGTCTTGAGACTGAGGTGCAGAACTTGAGGCAGGTGGAACTTTTTCTTTTACGCTTTGCCGGTCATTGTGTCAATGGGGAAGTCCCCTTGAGCACAATGACCGGCAGGAATTGCGTAATCAGGCAGCCTAGGGCTACTTGATCTCGACCTTGGCGCCAGCGGCCTCGATCTTCTTCTTGATCTCTTCAGCCTCTTCCTTGGAGGCACCTTCCTTAATGGCCTTGGGTGCGCTCTCGACGAGTGCCTTGGCCTCGGCAAGACCGAGACCCGGAACTGCTGCACGAACCTCTTTGATGACGCCGATCTTATTGGATCCGGCCTCCTTGAGGATGACGTCGAATGAGGTCTTCTCTTCAGCGGCAGGAGCTGCTGCTCCACCACCGGCTCCGGCAGCGGCTACGGCAACAGGAGCGGCGGCGCTCACGCCCCACTTCTCTTCAAGGGACTTAACGAGGTCTGCAATCTGAAGGACCGTCAGGTTGCTGAGTTGATCTACAATGGCTTGGTTATCGGACATGGTGTTGGTTTGGATTTGATGCTGTCGCGTCCCGAAGCCTCAGGACATTTGAGTCCGGCAGCCGCCGGCCCGACAGTTCATCGTGTTGTGTTTCCTTCACCCGTCGTGGCTTCGTACGCCGGGAGAAATTTTTCGGTTAAGAGTATTTGTTAAAAGGGTTAAACTATTCGGCAGAGGGGGCTTCAGGAGCCTCGACCGTCTCGGCAACCACCTCTGTTGCCGGTGCAACGGATTCTGCGCCATTGGGAGCAACTTCTTCCTGCTGGGCTGGCTCTGGTGCGGCGGGCTTAGTCGGAGCCGAGGGCATCTTCTCTCCCAACGCCTTGAGAACGCGCGCCAGACTAGCGGCAGGCTCGTTTAGAGTGCGGACGAGTTGCGTGGCCGGAGTGAGAAGAAGAGCGAGCAACTGGGACTGAAGGATTTCCTTGGCAGGAAGGTCCGCCAACGCCATCACCTGCGAGGTCTCGAGTATCTGATTGTCCAGGATACCGGCACGGATGGTGGGCTTTGTGAATTCAGCCGAGAATGTTTTAAGGATCTTGGCCGCTGCGCAGATATCTTTATCACCGACAACAAAAGCCGTTTGGCCGGTAAGATGACGGTCAAGGTCGGGAAGGCCAGCATCTTTCACCGAGCGGCGAAGGAATGTGTTCTTGACGACGGTCATTGAGGCTCCGACTCCTCCAAGTCTGGTGCGGAGCTCAGCAAAGTGCTGAACATTCATACCGCCGTACTCGACGATGATGAGGAAAGGTGAATTGGTGAGGCGCAGTTTGACGTCCTCTACGATCGTTGGTTTCTCGGGGCGCATTGTATTAGTCCTTGTTCCGGTAGATGATTTTTCGGTTCCTAGCTCGTTTTTTAGCGCTTAATTCAACCCTTTAGGAAGGGAGCAGCATCAAGCAGGATGCCGGGCAACATGGTTGCCGCAAGCGTGAGGGATTCGACAAAGGATCCCTTGGCGGTCGCCGGGCGAGATTTTACGACGGCCTCGATGACTGACTTGGTATTGTCAAGAAGCTGCTCCTGGGTGAAGGAAATCTTTCCAACTGGCACGGCAATGTTTGCGTTCTTGTCGAGTTTGAACTCAACACGTCCGGCCTTGACCTCTAACACTGCCTTGGCAGTGTCGTCACTCACCGTGCCCGTCTTCGGGTTTGGCATGAGACCACGGGGTCCGAGCACCTTTCCGAGTTTGCGGACTTCAACCATGGCTGCCGGGGTTGCGATAGCCACATCAAAATCAGCAAAGCCACCCTGAACTTTCTTGAGAAGATCTTCGAACCCTACGAACTCAGCGCCAGCCTCCTGAGCTGCGGTTGCTGCTGCTCCGGTTGCGAAGACAAGAACCCGAACATTTTTTCCGCTTCCATGGGGCAATGGACAAGTGCCACGCACCATCTGGTCGCTCTGCTTTGGATCAACTCCGAGACGGATCGAGACAGTGACCGTCTGATCAAATTTCGTGGGAGGCATCTTCTTGAGGACTGCAAGAGCGTCGTTCAAGGGATATTTGCGGCCTTGCTCAATGAGCTCATTGGCCGCGCGGTAGCGTTTGCTGCGTTTGTTTTGCATTTTTTATTGCAGTTCAATCGGCCCCCAAGATTTGGGAGCCTCCTGCGGTTGGTTGTTGATAAAGTATCTTGGGAATCTGGTTCAGCGTTCTTACGCCTCAATTTCGATACCCATCTGGCGGGCTGTGCCGCAAAGGGTACGGAAGGCAGCCTCTTCACTGCGGGCGTTCATGTCTTTCATCTTGATTTTGACGAGATCCATGACCTGCTTTTTGGAAAGTTTGGCGACTTTCACTTTGTTTGGCTCTTTGGAACCGGAAGCGATGCCTGCAGCCTTTTTAAGAAGGACACCAGCTGGAGGGGACTTGGTGATAAAGGTGAAGCTCTTGTCCTTGTATACCGTGATGACGACAGGGAGGATATCGCCGGCCTGCTTCTGGGTAGCGGCATTGAACTCCTTGCAGAAGGCCATGATGTTGACACCCTGTTGACCGAGAGCCGGGCCGACTGGAGGTGCCGGATTTGCCTGACCTGCTGGGATCTGAAGCTTGATCTGTCCTGTGATTTCTTTGGCCATGGTACTTTGAAAAAAAGATGGGAAGGGTCTGAACGGGTATTTCTGCGCCGGTTATGACGAAAAAAGGGGTGTGAATAAAAGCTGAACCCGATAGCTAGGGCAAGAGATTTCTTGATTTTTATTCAAGTGCCAATCATCGCTTCCCTCACCTGCAACTTTCATTAACTTTTCAATCTTCGTACTGCTCCGCAACTCGAGCCTCCGTGATTGGATTGCCCTGTTTCTCCGAATGGACCAATATAAGCTGTGCGACTTCAGGAATCCCATCCTCCCGAAACACGACATGCAGGTCTGCTACTAGCGGCCCTTCCATCGTTGCAGGACTCGAATTTTCGGCGCACGATCATACTGATCACGCATCACGATCAGGCAGGTGCAATGGGTTTTATACTGAATCGTCCAACGCATCAACTCCTGGAGGATCTGCTCGATGCACCAAAAGAGGTTTTGGGAGTGCCTGTCTTTGAAGGAGGCCCTGTGGAACAGCAGCATCTTATCCTGACCCGCTTACTCTGGAAGGATGCAGGCGTGCGTTTCCAATCGCTTTCGGAAGAAGATCTGGCAGTTCAAAGTGAGGAGTCGATTCATGTTGAGGGTAATCTCATCGCCTTTACTGGCTACGCAGGATGGACAGCAGGCCAACTCGAGCAGGAAATCGGTGAGAAATCATGGCACGTGCTTAAACCTTCAGCGGAAATGCTTCAGCCCGTACGTACGAAAGAGGAGGGCATCCATCGCTGGAAAGCGATTATGAAGAATCTGGGATCAGTGTTTCATTTACTTGCTCAAGCACCGGATAATCCGAGCCTGAATTGAACTTTATCGAGCGGTTGCCGTGACGGTCGAGGCAACGGTCGGAGAATCACGCTCAATAACGCGGGGGGTGTACTCGAAGAGTAGAGTGGATTCAAAAAACTTCTTTGGGAGAACTTCCATTTTCCAATTTTGAACAATGTTTCTCACTCCGCTCCCCTGCGGGAGAATACTCATGGCAACCTTAAATCTCCCCCTCTTTCTTGAACCAATCGGCGGTGGAGCGCAGAGTGTTCTCGAGACTACCCTGCGAACTCCAGTCAAAGCGCTTGGAAAATGGACTCGAATCACAGACCCAACGATCTGGCATGATCTCGCGGACACGATCACGCCCGATACTGGGAGCGGCGGCACGCCATGTCGGCACGGCATCGATCAAGAATGAGGCGAGTTGAATCAACGTCTGAGGTATAGGGAGCGTTACTCCAAGCACACCGAGAACATGAGCGGAGGTTGAGATCAACTCCCAGTCGGTAATCGTACTTTTGGAACAAAGATAGAATGGGCCATATTCCTCCCAATCGGCAGGAGCAACCAAGGCAGCGGTCATGATGGCATCACAGAGATCACCGACATCAATCCAGCTGTAATACTTTGAGACGAAGCCGGGCTTTACCCTCACGGCACCCGCAGCCATCCTGAAGAGAGGCAATGTGGCCCTATCTCGCGGACCGAGAATCATGGCTGGCCTTAAAATGAGGAGGCGGCGACCGAGCCTATTACGAAGTTCACGCTCCATCGTAAGCTTTGAGGCCCCATAGAACGAAACAGGTTTATCCTGATGATGCACCGACCTCGCATCATCTCCCTGAGGAGTAGGGCCTCCGGCGGCTTGGGAGGAAAGAACAATCAGGCGAGTTGTCCTTGGCAACTGGGCTACAAGTCGCAGAGTCCCCTCCACATTCGTTGCAAAATACTCTTCACGGCGCCGTCCGAACAGAAGACCCGCCCCATGGATCACAAGATCAGGTGCCGTCCCGGTTGGCAGTTCCCAGAAATCTCCCTTGACTCGACAGACCCTGAAACGAGTGTCGAAAATCCCTTCGCTCTCAAGTTGCAATCGCAACTTTTCCGGATCACGAACGGGCAGGACAATCCTAATCCAGCGCTTGTCATGATGAAGCCTCAGAAGCAGATTGCGACCGACAAACCCGCTGGAACCCGTGAGAAGCAACTCCATGGGCTGAGATAAACCGGAACAGAGGACCGGGATTTCTAAACAACCTTCTCGAAGAGCTCGTAAGTGCGCGAGCGGTGACCGCCCATCAACTCAGCAGCCTCGAGGATTTCCACATTGTTCGCCTCTACCCAGGAAACCTCGGAAAGTTCGTACTTTGCCTTGGCAATCCGGAAACTCTCAAAGAAGAGTAAGGCGCTAAGCCCCTTGTCCCGGTAGGCGGGCTCCACTCCGAGAACGGTGAGTCGATCCGTCTTAATCTTCTGCACCTGAAGACGCAGGGCCATTTCGAGGAACCGAAAGATTCCTTTCCTACCACGGGAGGCATGGAAGACCTCGTTCACGTTCGGTAGCGCAAGCGAGAACCCAACGTCCTTCCCGTCGATGCAGACAAAGACAATGATGCTGGGGTCGGCAATGGCCTTTAGATCATCCGCAGCATGAAGCAGATCTTCCAGAGCAATGGGATAAAATCCCCAGTTACGATCGAGACACTGGTTGTAGAGACGATGGATCGTCTCTAGTTCCTTGTTCAGATTCTTCATATCGATCGTTCGGATCGAGACGTTGTTTCTTTTCCGGAGCCAGTTGACGATCTTGGTGACCCGCGCAGGCGGTTCAGCATGAAGAGGAATGTCCCAGGCATAAAGTGTCCTGATATTTCCCAACCCCGCCGACTTGTAGACCGACTCGTAGTAGGTCGGATTCCACGGCATCGAAATGAAGGTGGGACGGTCATTCCCCTCTGTTAGAACACCACAATCATCATTAATGGAGGGATTGTAGGGACCCCTCATGAGGGTCAGCCCTTTTTCTTTGAGAACCTGGGCCGCAGCATCAACGAGGGCCTTGGCCACCGATACGTCATTGATGAAATCAAAAAAACCGAAGAATCCGACTGTATCCTTGTTATAGTTGTTGTGGGAGCGGTTGACAATGGCCGCAATGCGCCCAACGGGCTTCCCATCACGATAGGCAATAAGGGGGGTGATCTCCCCATGTTTCTTCAGGAAGACCGACTTCGGCCCGATGAGACCGACGACGCTACCGGGAAACGGCGGCGTGAAGTTCGGATCCGTTCCGTGAAGAAGTTCCGGAATCGACTCGAACTTTTTCAGTTCCGCCGCGCTGCGGCAGTGCAAAATCGAATACGTTCCTACGGCGGCCTGGTTCTGTGTATGCTGGATCATCGAAAGTTCCTAGTTCTCTGGCAATCTTGGCAAAGATGTCGAGCACCCTGTCAAGATCTTCCTCGGTGTGAGTCGACATGAAGCTGGTCCGTACAATCGCCTCACCGTAACGAACGGCAGGATAGATGGCGGGAATCGCAAAGACCCCCTCCTCAAAGAGGCGTTGGGCGAAAGCGAAAGCCTTGGCCTCGCTACCGATCAGGATCGGCACGATCGGACTCTGGGTGGAGCCGATTTTGAATCCGATGGACTTGAACCCTTCGTGCATCTTACGAGTATTGCGCCAGAGCATCTCGATCCGCTCCGGTTCGGCCTGCATGATCTCAAGGGCCTTAAGGACACCACCGACCACGGCTGGGGCCAAGGAAGCCGTGAAGATGAAGCAACGTGCCTTGTGCTTAACAAACTCGATCATCTCATGAGAACCGGAGATAAAGCCCCCCATCGAGCCAAAGGACTTGGAAAACGTGCCCATGACGATCTCGACATCATCATTGACACCATAGTGATGGACCACGCCGCGCCCCTGAGGCCCCACCACGCCAAGCGAATGAGCCTCGTCAACATACATGACGGCGCCGAACTCCTTGGCTGCTTTCACCATCGGTGGCAAATCAGCCATATCGCCGGACATACTAAAAACGCCATCCATGATGATGAGACGTCCTGACTCTTCAGGGATGCGCTTGAGACGATTGCGCAATGCGTCCACGGAGTTGTGCCGGTAGGGTACCAACTTTGCCGGCGCCACCTGGCATCCCTCGATGATTGAGGCATGATTTTCCCTATCGCAAAGGATGATATCCTCTGCCTCCGTCAGTGCTGCGAGCGCACCCTGGTTGGCGAAGAAACCGGTGGAAAAGAGCAGGGCACTTTCGCGGCCAAGGAACGCCGCCAACGCCTCCTCCAGCTCGTTATGGAGTGAAATCGTACCATTCAGCAACCGGGAACCGGTGCATCCAGCCCCAAACCTGCGCGTGGCGTCGCAGGCCGCCTCGACGATGCGGGGATCCTGAGCAAGACCGAGGTAATTATTCGACCCGATCATGATCTTCTCCTCGCCGCCGCAGACGACATGGTTCCCGTAGCTCTGCTCGATGCAGCGAAAATAGGGATAAAATCCCTGCGCTCGGGCATCTGCCGAATCGCTGTACTCCCGGCACTTCTGGAAAAGGTCTCTAGCCATGATTCAGTGAACTAAAATCGCAGGAATCGTCAGGTGTGTAAATGCTTTCGTGCATCCGCTCCCAGCGAGCAACGGTTAGGGTTCGGTAAAGAAAATCGGGGCGACAGGATTCGAACCTGCGACTTCTTGGTCCCAAACCAAGCGCTCTACCAAGCTGAGCTACGCCCCGGAGGAACAAGACCCTATCTCCAATGCTTGGGAATGTGCAAGAAGCGTCTCCTCGAAAACGACTCAAAGCGATTCCACCGTGACGGCCGTGCCGTAGCAGAGAACCTCCGTGGCCGGGAGATTTGCCCCGAGATCGGAAGCATCGTAACGCACACCGAGGATGGCATTGGCTCCGAGTTCGACAGCGTGGGCCACCATGGCGTCGTAAGCATGCTGACGCCCCTGCTCACACATCTCGGTGTAAGCTCCAATGCGACCTCCGATAATGCTCTTCAGACCGCCAAGGAACCCCTGCGCAATAGTCGGCGATCGAACGATGATGCCACGAACCATCCCCTTGTGAGCGGTGATCCGGCAACCTGGGATGTCAAATGTGGTGGAGACGAGCATGGGATTTTGTGGATCGGGAATGGATGATGGGGACTTAGCGGATCAATCCTTTAATTCACTTGTGAGCGTTCCGGCATATCCCCAGTTTTCCGGGTCTATCTCGTCGATCACGACATGGGTATGCTCAGGTTTTTTATTAAGCACTACTTCCAACGTACGGGTGATCTCGGCAACAATCTTTGCTTTTTGCTCTGCGGTAACTCCATTGCGCAGAATCCTGACGTTCACGTAAGGCATAAATAGAACTATTCTGCTTACGCAGTCCTCTTAGTAGCGTCAGCCTTGAGGCACTGCCAGAGTTTTTCGAGCCCCCCGGCAACGCGCTGCTTCGTGGCGGCAAGTTCCTCGGGTGTGAAAGTCCCTGAGGAGGGCTTCTCGGTGGCGTAGAGGTAATATTTGATCTTTGGCTCCGTGCCGGAGGGACGGACGGCTACTTTCAAACCACCAGCAACCTCAAAGACGATCATCGCCTCCTTGGGAAGGGGCTCTCCCTCGGAATCATGAATGTCTTCGGTGGCGTAATTCAAAACGGAAATCACCTTGGCACCTTCGAACTCTGCGGGAGGAGTTTGGGCGTAGGAGTCGACGAGCTTTTTGATCTTTGCAGCTCCTTCAGCCCCCTCGAAGGTGAGTGATTCACCACGTTCGAGGTAGAAGCCATATTCTGAATAAATCTTGTCAAGCAGGGTCACGACGGTAATGCCCTCACTGGCGGCATAAGCCGCCACCTCTGCAAAGCAGATGACCGCGGCGTTTCCATCCTTATCGCGGACGAAGTCGCCTGTGTTGTAGCCATAGCTTTCCTCGCCACCAAAGACAAAGTAGAGGGAATCCTTAAGGCGCGCCTCGCGGGTCGCCTCCTCGGAGAGATGACGATAAGCAGCCTGAATCTCAGCTGGGAGCTTCTCCTCGTAGGCACGTTGCTTGGAGCCGATGTACTTGAAACCGGTCAGGGTCTCGACGCACTTGACGCCAAAGCCGAGCGCAATCTCTTTCTGAAGATCCGTGGTGACAAGACTCTTGATCACGACGGCATGGTCTCGGTTCACCTCGGTAAGGATGCCTTTTTCAAAAAGACACTTCAGACGGTACCAGACCATGAGCGATCCGATTTGATTGCCTGTCAGCAGCACCAGCTTGCCCGAGCTATCACGTGCCGCTACTCCCATCCTATCATCATCAGGATCGGTCGCCTGGACCAGATCAGCCCTCTCAATGTCGGCAAGATCCATACCCAACTTCAACGCCTCAGGATACTCCGGGTTCGGTGACTTGACCGTTGGAAAAAGACCATCGGGCACCATCTGCGAGGAGACGGGAATACAGGTTACCCCGAGGCGGTGAAGCAAGGGGACGATGATCACCCCTCCGACTCCATGGAGTGGGGTGAAAACTGTCTTCAGAGCCGGCTTACGATGGAAAAGTTCCGGATCGATGATGAGCTTTTCAAGTCGCTCAATATAAGCATCGTCGATTTCCCTGCCCAGTTTGATAACCTGCCCCCGCTTGGCTTCTGAAACGGGTTCGTAGGAATCATCCCCGGCATTCACCAGATCAATGATTCCCTGATCATGAGGGGCAACCACCTGACCGCCATCGTCAAAGTAAACTTTGTAGCCGTTGTAGCCGGGAGGATTATGGCTTGCTGTGATATTGATGCCGGCCGCAGCATTCTTGTAGCGGACGGCAAACGAGAGCTCCGGAGTGGAACGCGGCCCCTCAAAGAGAAGCGCATCACAACCGAGATCGGTCATCACTTTTGCAGCCAGATCGGCGAATTCACGGGAGAAGAATCGGGTATCGTAGCTGATCGCTATCGAAGGACGACCAGGACGATTCTCGCGCTCATGCCACTGGCGCACATAGGTGGCCAATCCTCGGGTGGCACGGGCAATGTTGTAATCGTTCATTGCATTAGTTCCGATGCACGCATGCTCAGGTCGTCCGTCGGGGCGGCCGGGACCAGCCTCCGCCGTCGTGATCACTTCACCGATCGTCTTCCCTCGAAGACCGCCGGTGCCGAAAGCCATGGTTCGGAAGAAGCGGTTGTTCAGCTCGTCCCAGCGTCCGGATTCCGCAAGCTCGTTGATTACTTCAACGGCCAGCAAAGAGCCTCTGGCAAGCATTGCGCGGACATTCTCAGCAGCTGAGGGAAGAAGGGTTCCGGCGGCTTCGGCCGTGGCGATGGATTCAAGGAGCGTCGACATGTGGCAAGGTTTAAGCGTGAATGCCTTCCGATTCAAAGAAAACAGATGACTATTCACAAGATCTTCGACAAATACCGGGCCATCTTCTCGATTGGTCTTCAGAACACGTTCGTCTACCGCTGGAACTTCCTGCTCCGCTCCCTCTTTGCGCTGGTACCACTTTTTGGGACCGTATTCGTCTGGAGATCCATCTATGCGGGCACATCCGGCGAAATTGCCGGATACTCGTTCGGGGACATGGTCTTTTACTTCCTGATCGTCCTGCTGGTCGATAATCTCATTACTCCGACTGAGGACGAGTGGCAGATCGCAGCCGAGATCAGGGAGGGGCAGTTGAGCTCTTTTCTCCTGAAACCTTTTGATTTTTTAGCCTACCGCTCCTGCATCTTTGTCGGATCACGTTTCCTCTACACAACAGTCACGCTTGTTCCAGTGATCGGGGTTTTCTGGTTATTCCGACAGTATCTCCAGTGGCCCGGACACCTGACCACATGGGGGGTCTTCCTACTCAGCCTTGTCATGGCAGGAGCGATCCAGTTTCTGATCGCCTATGCGCTTGCGATGCTCGCTTTCTGGATTCTCGAAATCTCCACTGTTGTGTTTATCCTCTACTCCTTTGAGTACTTCCTGAGCGGAAAACTCTTCCCGCTCGACACGGTACCGGGAGTCGCCGGAACCATCCTCCGCCTGCTGCCATTCCCCTACGAAGTCTACTTTCCTGTCGCTGTCCTGATGGGAAAAGTGGAGGGGAACTCGCTCTGGAATGGACTCGCGATCCAAGCCATCTGGGTTGTCCTGACCTTTCTACTCGCTCGCGGGCTGTGGATGGCTGGTGTGAAACGCTACGAGGCCGTGGGCATTTAAGAAGCCCCGGCTGTTGGTGCCACCCATCAGAGTGGTGACTTGCGGCAAGTGATCGGGAATAATCCGAACCATCGTGCCTGTATCCACGCGATCAAAAAGCGAGGCGACATCGGTGGAGCGCATCCTGATACACCCATAGCTGGCCGGACGACCCAGAAGATTTTCCTGAGGAGTCCCATGGATATAGATCCCACGTTTAAAGGCATTCTTATTCCCTGGTTCAGCACCCTCCAACCACAGGATCCGAGTCACGATAGGATCCCTCCCTGGAGCATTCGGCTTGAGGACTTCGCCGGTCGGAGTCCGGGAATGAAAGACCTCACCCAGTGGTTGACCCGATCCGATTTTCATTCGGACAAAAAACCTTCCAAGAGGTGTGGCATAGCTTCCGAGGCGATCACCGATTCCAAATCTGGAAGTGGAGACGGGATAATGAGCCTCAGTTTTTCCATCCTTTTTCAGCACTAATTGCTGATCTTTCACACTCACAATGATCTCACTCTTCCAATCCCCAACTGCGGATGATGGTTTTTGGGTTGCTTCGGCATGAAGGGCCACCAGAGAAACAGTCAAGATAAGGAAAACAAAGAGGCGGAAGAGTTGGTTCAAGCCTATAAGTTTAACTTATAATGTCATCGCGTCAACCCCACCCCTGCCTCTTGCTCAAGGAAGCGACCTCGTCGATCCCGTTTCTTTTGGGACAGGGCTTTTTAAATGTTCGTTTGAGATCTCAACCTGAGTTCCATTACCAACGATTCCATAAATCTTCACGACATCCGATGAACTCATCCTAATACATCCGTAACTCACCGGTTTTCCCAAGAGGGGCTCCTGCGGTGTGCCGTGAATATAAATACAGCGCTGAAAGGCATTCCGATTATGAGGTTCGAGGCCATCCAGCCAAAGGATCCGGGTCACGATAGGATCGCGACCTTGGGCATTTGGCGGGAGAACTTCTCCCGTTGGTTTTCGTGATTTAAAGACTTCCCCAAGCGGAGCCCCATTGCCGATTTTTTCCCTCACGCAGAGATGACCAAGAGGCGTGGCATAACTCCCCTCCCTGTCGCCCGTGCCGAATTTCGAGGTTGAAACCCTGTAAGTCGCCACCGGCTTCCCATCGGTGAGAAGAAGCATCTTCTGGTCAGGAAGACTCACGACAAGTCGATGATGAGTATCTCCCGCACAACCGGAAAAAATCAGCAAGGTGCATGTCCCCAGCAGCGAAAAGCGGATTGCTACCCGCCCTCTCGTGCTCATCGTGAGAGAGAATCAGCCACCTCGGCGGCAAAATAAGTGAAGATCATGTCGGCACCGGCCCTCTTGATAGCAAGTAACGATTCATCTCGCGTGGCTTCGTAATCGAGCCACCCAAGTCGAGCTGCGGCATGGATTTGGGCATACTCACCGGAGACCTGATAAGCAGCGATCGGTAGAAGAGTGTTCTCCCTCACCGCTCGAATGATATCAAGGTAGGGACCGGCTGGCTTGACCATGACAATGTCAGCTCCCTCCTCCTCGTCGAGTTTCACTTCGAGAAGGGCCTCACGCACGTTCGAGGGATCCATCTGATAACCACGCTTGTCGAGCGGAGCGTGATTGCTTCCACTCTTCACGGCATCACGGAACGGACCATAGTAACCGGAAGCATATTTTGCCGCATAGGCCAAGAGAGAGGTCTGCACGTGACCATTCCCATCCAGAAATTCCCGGATGGCCTTCACCCTGCCATCCATCATATCAGAGGGAGCAACAACATCTGCTCCGGCCTGAGCCTGGGCCAGGGCAAGTCGTTGGAGCGCCTCAACGGTGGAATCATTGTCCACCTCTCCCCTCCGGTTCAGTAAGCCGTCATGGCCGTGGCTTGTGTAGGGATCAAGCGCAACGTCGGTGATCAATACGAGCGATGGGCATGCGGACTTCACGGATCGGATCGCTTCGAAAAGGATATTGTCCGAAGCGATCGCATGAGTTCCCAGTGCATCCTTTTTTGATCCATCAATACTCGGAAAGAGAGCCACGGCGGGGATGCCTCGTCCTTCCAGGATCCTGCAAGCCTCCGTAAGAGAGCGTAGTGTGTGCCTGACCACCCCGGGCATTGATTCCACCGGATTAGGCTCCCCTTCACCATCCGTGACGAAAAGCGGTTGAACAAGATCCCCTCGGGCTAGGGTTGTTTCCCTGACGAGGGAACGAAGGGAAGACGTGGCACGGTTACGCCTCATCCTTCTCAAGAGAGATAGTTCGACGGACTTGGCACTCATCCCATTACCTTCAACCCGAAGGAGAGAGAGTCAAGGAGCTGAGGAACTTCTTTCGCGAAGTCATCCCGATCAATTCGTTCCATGAATTCCATCAGACTTACTCCAGCAGAGGCCTATCAATCCAGAATATCCAACGACACACGTTGACCCTTTTTTTCAGCAGCCATATTCAAGAGGGTTCTGATGGCTTGCACGGTACCGCCCCCCTTGCCGATCAGGCGGCCCACGTCACTAACGGCCAAGGAGATTTGAAAAAGAGTCCTCCCGATCTCCTGACGGGAGTTCAACACCACTTCGTCAGGATACTCCACGAGTTCCCGCACCACATAGCGCAGAAACTCTTCCATCTCGGATCCCTGGATTAGGCCGCGGGGACTTCAGCCTCAACGGCGGTCTTGCGGGCCTTGTTGATGAAACTCATCACCGTCTGGGAAGGACGGGCTCCCACGCTGAGCCAATACTCGGCCCTGGGCAGGTTGATCTTATAATTGTCACCGGCCTGCTTGGGGTCGTAGTGACCGATGAGTTCGATGAACTTGCCATCCCTTGGGCAGCGCTGATCGGCCACGGTGATGCGGTAAAAGGGATGATTGCGTGCGCCTTCGCGCCTGAGTCGGATTGCTACTGCCATGGGAGTCGGTTCGTTATGGGTTGGTTCGGGGCAAGGCCCCGGATTCCACCGAAGGTGGAACGGGATTGCATTTGGGACATCATTTTTTTCATTTTTCCAGTGTTTTTGGCCATTTTTTTCATCTGTCCAAACTTCAGAAGGAGGTTATTCACCTCTGTAACTGAATTTCCACTACCCCGAGCGATTCGTTGGCGACGGCGTGCGTTGAGAATCTCCGGACGCTTCCGTTCGCCGGGCGTCATCGATAAGATGATCGCCTCGACCCGCTGCAGTTCTTTTCCGTGGACCGCTGGATTTGGAAGATTAGCGGCTCCGGGTATCATGCCAAGCAGATTTTCGAGGGGGCCCATGCGCCTGATCATACGCAACTGAGCTAGAAAGTCCTCCAGATCGAGGGAGGAGCTCTTCATTCTCGCCTCAAGGCGTGAGATCTCCTCCATCTCCACAGCCTCCGCGGCACGCTCAACAAGGCTGACAATATCCCCCATTCCGAGGATACGTCCAGCCAACCGACCCGGATGAAACGGCTCAAACTGCTCCACCTTCTCCCCAACACCGGCGAATTTGATGGGCTGTCCGGTGACTGACCGGAGGGATAGAGCCGCCCCTCCGCGGGCATCGCCGTCTAGCTTGGTGATGATCAGGCCGGTGATTCCGAGCGCCGCATGGAACTTCTCCGCCACGCTCACAGCCTGCTGCCCAGTGGCAGCGTCACAGACAAGCAGGATCTCCTGAGGGCTAAGGAGGGCCTTGAGTTGCACCAGTTCTCCAACGAGGTCGTCATCGATTTCGCGTCGACCGGCAGTATCGTAAATCTCAACGTTCCCCCCCATGGTCTCACACCAGGTGATGGCGCGACGGGCGGCAGCCAGCACGTCCTTCTCCTCGGGAGATGGTCGGAAGACCGGTACGTCAATCTGTGAGCCAAGCGTGGCAAGTTGCTCAATGGCTGCAGGCCGAACCAGATCGAGCGCAACCAACATCGGGGAGCGCGCCGTGGTTCCCTGCATGCTGCTGAAGAGGCTTGGATTCTTGAGCAGACGGGCCAACTTGGCAGAGGAAGTCGTCTTCCCGGCTCCGTTGAGACCGACGATCATGATACGGGTCGGTTTTCCGAATTGAAGGGGGACATTGTCGCCACCCAGCAGAGCGGTCAGCTCGTCCTGAAAGATTTTGACGATCTGCTGGCCCGGGGTGACGCTTATGAGGACCTCCTCTCCCATGGCGCGTTCCTTTACTCTGGCAATGAATTCCTTGGCCACGGCGAAGTGAACATCCGCATCAAGAAGCGCAAGACGAACCTCCCTCAGGGCATCCGAGATATTGCCCTCAGAGAGTCGACCGTGGCCCCGGAGACTCTTGAAGGTCTGCTGGAGCTTTTCTGAAAGGTTTGAAAACATGTACGTGTGTCGTCGGGTAACAAAGGGTTCTTGAACGAAAATCTAACCTAAGACCGCGAACTTTCCAACTCTCTCAGGCTCATCGGTGCAGAACAGGTAAAATTCTCACAACGATAGAGGACGGCCTCGCCATCAGTGGGTTTTATTTCCTTAAACAAGGGCAGACGTTCTGCGAGCCAGCTCTGCCCCACTCCGCCATCAGCCAGCAAGATGCTCTGATCGGGAAGAAATCCCTCACGGGCCTTTCGGATCAGGGTTATGGTGTCGGCGGCTCCAGGAGTCCCGGCGATGATGATCTGCCGTCCGAAGGAGCGTCCATACCAGAGTGCCACCAGAAGCTGAGGCACAGCGGATGGCATTTCCTCAAGAGTATGGGCCGAGAGATCAAAGATCCGGGATGCCTTTTCCTCCGTGCCATGATTCCCAAGCATCTTGGAGAGACGCAGGAGGTTGAGAGCAGCCACCGAATTCGCGGAAGGTTCGGCTCCGTCGTAGTCCTCCTTCTGCCGGAGAAGAAGATGAGGATCCCCCTCGGCACTGCTGAAATATCCTCCTTCCTTATCATCCCAGAAGAGACGATCCATGATCAACTGCAACTCGTTCGCCCACTCCAGCCAGGCAATGGAAAACGTTGCCTCGTAGAGATCGAGAAGGCCTTGAATAAGAAAGGCGTAATCCTCAGCAAATCCGGCATCAACCACTTTCCCATCACGCCAACTTCGGAGAAGCTGCCCCGACTCGGGATTCGTTAGCTTGGATCGGATAAACGTTGCCGAACGTTCGGCAACCCCCAAGTAGTCTTGATTACCCAATGTCGACCCGGCCCGTGCAAAAGCCGAGATCATGAGACCGTTCCAAGCACAAAGAATCTTATCGTCAAGATGGGGACGGGGGCGCTTTGCGCGGATGGCGATCAAGATTTTCCGAGATACCTCGAGGGTTGCCGAGACCTCTTCCGCCGGAATTCCCAGCAGCCCTGACGTCTCTCGAGTCGATCTTTGTTCCATCAGCACATTTTTCCCAGCAAGCTCTCCGTGTGGATCACTGGAAGGATCCACATTTCCATCGGTGCGGACTCCGTAGTGACGGCAAAATAGGGCGGCCTGTCGCGATTCCAGAGCCGAGAGGATCTCCTGCTCCGTCCAAACATAGAAGGCGCCCTCGGCATGCTCTTGGGAACCATGTGCCAGAAGGCTGTCGGCATCCTCCGCAGAATAAAAACCACCTCCCGGAGCAGTCATCTCCCGCTCCACATAGCCAAGGATATCCCGAACGATATCGGCATGGCGTGATTCCCCTGTGACCTGAAAAGCTTCCAGATAGGCAATCGCCAACTGGGCCTGATCGTAGAGCATTTTTTCGAAATGCGGGACATGCCACAATCGATCCACGGAGTAGCGGTGAAATCCTCCCCCCAGATGATCATGGATCCCCCCTGAGGACATGCGATCAAGAGTTCCAAGCACCATCCGAAGCAAATCGTCATTTTTATCCGTACTCCCCCCCCTTGCCTGCCTGAGGAGAAAATATAGCACCGAGGGTCGCGGAAACTTGGGTGAAGATCCAAATCCTCCCCACTGCTCGTCATAGGTACGTCGAAAAGAGTCGGCAGCCCTGGCCAGCGGCATCTTGGCATCGGGAAGTTTCCGTGCATCAGTCTTTGTCGCTGCCTGAAGCGCGGCAAGTGAACGATTGGCTTCCTGTTCCACGTTCTCCCTGTTCTCCCTCCACACTTTGACAATCTGGTTCAGGACGGAGGGGAATCCGGCACGCCCATGCCTGTCATCAGGAGGAAAATAGGTTCCTCCGAAAAAGGGCTTTAACTCAGGCGTCAGCCAGACACTCATGGGCCATCCACCGCTCCCGGTAAGACCTTGGAGATAGGCCATGTAGAGGCGGTCGACATCAGGCCTCTCCTCACGATCAATCTTTACATTGATGAAGTTCCTGTTCATCAGAGCCGCTGTCGCAGGATCCTCGAACGACTCATGGGCCATCACATGGCACCAGTGACAAGTTGAGTAACCGATCGAGAGGAAGATCGGTTTCTGCTCGCTTCTGGCGCGCTCAAAGGCTTCCTCGCACCACGGATACCACTCCACAGGATTCCCCGCGTGCTGGAGCAGGTAGGGTGACGATGTTGTGGAAAGCCGGTTCATGAGGTTACTATTCCGTCAGTGACTTGAAGTCGCGGGCTGTTAAGCGCATTATTACCACTATTTTTGCTCCGCGCCTCTGCGAATCTACACAAGGAATTCTCCATTCCGACTCACGAAAGAAGATCCGGTTGCGATTCCGAAATTTTGTTTCTTGGAGTGGGCATGCCGAGCTTCTGATAAGCCTTGGGCATGGCCACCCGCCCCTGCGGCGTTCTGGAGAGATATCCCTGCATGATCAGGTAAGGTTCGTGGACATCCTCCAGGGTGCCCGCCTCCTCACCGACGGCAACGGCAAGCGAATTGAGCCCCACGGGTCCCCCTCCGAATTTGTGAATGATCGCCTCGATGATCCTCAGATCCATCTCGTCGAATCCCTCGGCGTCGATGTCGAGCATCTCTAGGGCCTTGGTTGACGAGTCCCTGTTCACGATCCCTCCGGCACGGACCTGCGCAAAGTCACGGACCCAACGCAGGAGATTATTTGCGATACGGGGAGTTCCACGGGAACGGCGGGCCACCTCGAGCGCCCCTTCATTGTCGATCGTCATTCCGAGGAGACCTCCCGTACGCAGGACGATCTTTCGAAGTTCCTCGGCATCGTAGTAGTCGAGGCGGCAGTTCATCCCGAAGCGGGAGCGAAGCGGAGCGCTGATCATGCCGGCCCTTGTCGTTGCGCCGATCAGGGTGAATCGGGCGAGGTTCAACCGGACGCTGCGGGCATTCGGGCCCTGATCGATCATGATATCCACCCTAAAGTCCTCCATTGCCGGATAGAGGTACTCCTCGATGGCCGGTTGCAGACGGTGGATTTCGTCGATGAAAAGCACCCCCCCGCGAGGCATCGTGGTGAGGAGTCCAGCAAGATCCCCAGCCTTTTCAATGGTAGGACCGCTGGTCGTGCGAACCTCGGCCTCCATTGCATTGCCGAGAATGTAGGCAAGGGTAGTCTTTCCGAGGCCGGGTGGCCCACTGAGCAGAATATGCTGGAGAGGTTCGTCGCGCTGGCGTGCTGCTTCCACCAACAGCATAAGCCGTTCGATCGTCTTGGACTGACCGCAGAACTCGTCGAAAAGCGGCGGCCTCAGCGAGACGTCAAATTGCGTGTCGGGGGAATCGGGATCGATGGAAAAGTCTTCTGCGTTCATGAATTGTTCCATCATCAGCTGGCGAGAACCCCTTCAAACTCGGCCAATGCCTTCCTGATTCCCATCGGGTCCCGCAGCAGCGAGGTGCCGACAAGTGCGGCATGGAATCGTGCACTCACGGTAGGAATATTGCCGGCATCGAGCCCGCTCTCTGCAACTCTGATAACTCCCGCGGGGAGGTGATCGACGAGTTGAAAAGTATCAAGCCTGATACTGAAGTCCTTTTCGGAGGAACCCGAATCGCCCACAAATCCAGCTGTTTCGACGGGGGCCTTGAACCGACGACTATTGATTCCCACGATCTTTGCACTGAAGGGAAGCGCAGCCACCTCATCCTCGTCGTGAACCTCAAAGAGAGCCTCCATGCCAAGTTCGAGCACGAGTTGGTGAAACCCTTTCAACCTTGGTGAGTCCAGCACACTGGCCATCAGAAGAACCGCGTCCGCCCCGAAGGCACGAGCCTCACGGATCTGATACTCGCTCACGATGAAGTCCTTTCTCAGGACCGGCTTTGAGACAACCTCCCTGATCTTCCGCAGATGCGGCATGGATCCCCCGAAGTGTCGTTGGTTGGTCAGCACGGAGAGAGCCCTGACAAGAGGACACTCCTCATAGGCCCCGGGAGCATCGGCCACATTCTCGGCTCTCATGGCCCCAACGCTTGGGGAGCGCTCCTTGATCTCGGCGATCAGCCCGAAACTCCCCTCCAACACATGAGGTAAGGATCGCACTGGAGGGGCATCAGCAATCATCCCCCGCAGATCAACCTCGGATCGAAGGCGCTTGGCCCCGGAGACCTCATCCCGCACATCGGCAAGGATGCGTTCCAGAATGGTTGCGGAGGTTTTTGGCGTCATGGTTTCCATTGGTAACCTTTTATTCCGGATTTCTCAAAGCCTCTCTTGCCCATGAGGCGTAGGCATCTGGGAGTGATTCGGGAATAAATGTGACAATTGCAGGGACCTTATAGGGGTGAATCTCTTCCAACCGCTTCTCACACGAGGTGGCATGTTCCTGATCGGTTTTCAGAAGAACGATCACCTCACTCGCTTCCTCGATCCCCCCTTTCCATCGGTACAGGGATCTTGCACCAGGCAGCACTGTTCCGCAGGCGATCAACCGCTCTTCTAGCAACACCTTCACTGTGTCAAATGCAGCTTCATTATCGGTAAATGTGGTCATCATCACCCTGAGATCAGGCTTTTCCATGGTGTTAAAGTCGGTCTGATCAGTTCCCAGGGCGAGTGTAAAAAGCTCTTTTCCGGAAAGGTTTGGTCACGGAGTATGTCGGGATGTTCGTCCGAGGATCAAAAACTGCAGGGATACCCTCTTCCTCCTCCACTCTCCAGCTAGGGACTCCATTGGCACTGGTGATCATCGCCCTCTGTTACTACGCCCTTTACTGGCGATGCGGCCTGATGCTGAGCGGCGAGGAAGGCGTTGCCGCTGTTGTGGCCCAACGCCTGAATGCCGGAGCCAAACCAATTGTGGATACATTTCTGGGTTACAATCTCGGCTGGTTTTATCCCATTGCATGGTTTTTTAAGGCACTTGGCCCGAACTACCTTATCCTGAGGGCCTACTTTTTCATTCTTGGGATCCTCTCGGGCCTGACGACTTACTTCACTATCCTCTTGGTGACTCAAAGGATTCTTATCGCCATTTCCACGGGACTGCTCGTCATTCTCATGCCCGGAGCAATCGGTAGGAACTATATGGGGTTGATGGGCATCATGGGGATGCTCACCATCCTTGGGGTCTTCCTTATTCCATCATCAAGGAAAAGGCACTTACTGCTCTGGATGATCGCTGCCGGTGCTTCCATCGCGCTTTCATGGTTTGTCAGAATTGATCTCGGATACTTTCAGACCATCCTTTTTCTGCTGTCGGCGATTCTCTATCTTCTCAAACCGGAACAAGGCTTTACCAACAGGGTGAGGATGGTTGCGGTGGCTATGGTTCTGGTAGGGATCTTTTTTTGCGCGCTTCAGGGACCATTTTATCAAGATGCGGTCAGGCGTGGCTTTAGTCGCCAGTTGGTTGAGCAATACTTGGGCTGGACCTCGATGATCAGGATCAGCGCCAATCAACTTGCTACGGATCTCATAAAAACCGAGGTCATCAAGAGATCGGATCCTGCGAACAAAGCCACGGCAACCAATGAGTCAAGCGCCCCCTCCCAATCCACGGCTTCTGCTTCAAGTGTTTCCTATAGCGACACCAGTCTGAAGCGCCCTCCACTGCGGGATATTCTCGTCGCGCCAAAATTCAAGGATCGCCTCTTTGCTCTCTTGATTTACTTACCGATTCCCATCTCACTCCTCTTCGTAGGTTGGGGACTATTGTTGATTCTGAGATCCTGGATTTCACAGAGTCTTCTCGCATGGAAAAACGGCGGGGTGCTCTTGGTTTCGACTGGTAGCGCGCTCGTACTTTTCCCGCAGTACTTCTTATGGCGACCCGACATGGTGCATTTGGCCGAGTTCATGGTCCCCTTCATGGTAACGCTGGTCATCGGTATCAACCTAGCCGTCTCAGATTGGCGCGACTCCACCGCATGGAAGCGCCTATTGCTTGTTCTGATCATGATTCCAGCAGCCCTCGATCTTGGACTCTATGCCATCAAGGGGTGGCAAACTGATGGATCGGGAAGCATCGCTTCCTCACGCAGGCGCCATCTTGAGTTCGCGGCTTCAAACGGGGTACGCGTGAAGCTTAACCCCCAGGAACTCGCACGCGACACCATGCTGCGGGACACGATCCTGTGCCACACAAAGCCGGGCGATTATGTCATCTGCTACCCTTACTTCCCGATGGTCAATTTCATGACAGACCGCCCCTCCTACGAGTACAATCTCTACGCTGACAACGCTATCCCTCCGGAGCGGTTCTTTGAGAAAGCCAAGGCAAACTTCGAACATCACCACCCGGCCGTGATTGTCATCGGTACCGGCAAAGTGAATGACACCGAATCATCCAGATTTCCGAACTGGGCGTCCAAAACCTACAACTATATCAAGGAGCATTGCACCCTTGTTGCCTCGGACGATGAAATCGAAATTTATGTCCTTAATCAGGGACAGGGACCACTTTCACCTCTCATTGTGCCGCGCTGACCAGAAGTCTTTCGTACTGATCGAGAGAGTGCCTCAGATCAAATCGGCTAGCCATGGCCAGTGAAGCGTTACGGGCTTTCATCAATTCATTCGAGTCAAGCAGGAGGCTCCCTAAAGCTGCAGCAAATCCCTCCGCTCCCTGACTCAACTCAAAAAGCCGCGCATTCACATGATCCCCCGTATCATGAGCCACATCGGCAAGACCGCCAATCCTGCTTCCGACAAGAGCCAATCCGTGGGCCAAGGCCTCCACCGCCACCATGGGCAGACCCTCCGAGAGAGATGGGATCAGCAGGATATCTGATTCCCTCATCGCCTCGCTGACTTCTGTTGAGGAAGACCATCCGCGAAAATCAAGTCGCTCATCAAGGGCGTCATTAAGACCCAGTCGGATAGCCTCGGCCTTCGCCTCGTCAAGGAGTGGACCATCTCCGAGAATCGTACAATGCCAAGGCAGATCCCTCAGCAAACCCAGGGCGCGAACCATGAGGAGCGGATTCTTCTGCACACTCATCCGTCCCACCATGAGGAGTCGGGGAGATTCATGCTTCTCCAGGGGAGAAGTCCCGGGGAGTTCCATCCCGTTCAGGATCACCTGCGGCGAGATTGCGTAAGCTCTTTCCGCGAGGCCGGCTACGAAACTGCTCACTGCCGTGGTAGCGGCCGCACCTTTCCAGATCGGCACGGTGAAGGGCTGAATCCAGCGAAAAAGAGTCGCCGTTTGCTCTGGCACACCTCCCGGAACATCACCGAGATGGGCTGTCAGCAGATAGGGGACTCCAGTCAGCTTGCTAACCACCCAGGCAACGGCACCGGTCGGAACGGCGAAGTGGGCATGAATCACATTGGGCTTCCATCGGCGCACTTCAGAAATGGCAGCGGGAATCGCATGCACCACCCAGAGAGCCATTTCCGGCACACTGCAGGTATCCTCGCGCTGACGAAAAGCCCTCAGTCGACGGATCTCCATTTCCTGCTCCACGGATTCCACGGGAAGGTGGGCCATCCCGCTGGTCAGCACTCGGACCTGATGACCTCGGGAAACGAGGCCAGCGCCTACCTTGGCAGCCAATCTTCCCCCACCTCCCCCGATCGGTGGATACTCGTAGTTGAGAAGCAGGATCTTCATCGGCATGCGTTGTGTTTACGCCACTCTCCCAAGACATGCTGGCACCAGAGAAAGAGTCGCTCGTCCCCGCGACCAATCTGATGGGAATGCACGGCTCTTTTAACAAAGCTACCGGAGATCCCGACGGGGATTTCCGGGGCGAGTGCCTTGTCACGAAACCACTGCCCGAGAGGTGTGCCGAATCCTTTCTTTTTCCGATAGAGAATCGAGGCCGGCAAAACGGGCTGAAGCGCCCTCTTCAGGATCCACTTGGTTGTCCCGCCCCGGAGCTTGACGGTGTGGGGAATCTTTCGGGCAAAATCGACCACCTCAAGATCAAGGAAGGGAGACCTCGCCTCGAGTCCGTGGAGCATGCTGGCCCGGTCCACCTTGGCGAGGATGTCGTCCTGGAGGTAGAGACGCGTGAAAAACTCCGAGGCCCGATCCACCCGCGAGGCATGCTCTCCCGCCGAATCCCATGCCTCGATGGCCTCGCTGTAGAGTTCCTCGGGTGCCGTGTGGTCTCCGCAATAATCATCGATTTGCCTCGCCTCCAGTGGTCCCATCCAGACCGGAAGGCGGAGCTTTTCCCCATAGGAGAGCCCTCGCAACATCCGCTTGATCTTGAAATCGAGACTGATGTTGGCATGCGAGACTGGAATCCACGAAGCCAACATCAGAAGAGCCGGATGAATAGCACGGGGAACTAGACTTGCGTAGAGATCAGCAGCACGCAGCGCCTTGAAGGGGTCATAGCCGGCAAAGAGTTCGTCACCGCCATCGCCACCGAGAGCCACGGTGACATGCCTTCGGGTAAAGCCACACAGGAGCCATGTCGGCAACAGGGATCCGTCCCCCATCGGTTCATCCAATCTGGCCAAGAGTCCCGGTATCATCTCTCGGGCGCGTGAAAGATCAAGCACCTCGGATTCGTGCACCGATCCGATGAAAGCAGCTGCCTCGCGGGCATAGGGAAGCTCGTCGAAGCTGGGATCGGTGAACCCGACGCTAAAGGTACGCAGGCGTCCGGCGGGCAGATGTCGTGAGGCAAGGGCCGCCACCGCCGAGGAATCAATACCCCCGCTCAGAAAGACCCCGAGCGGCACATCCGACATCAGACGTCGCTTCACCGCAAGGTCCAGGACTTCGAGCAACTCAGCGGCCCAACGGTTGCATTGCTCAGGAGTCGCCTCGGCCGATGAGGGCTCCAGGCGAAACTCCCACCACTTCCTCTTGTTCCACCGACTGCTGGCAATGTCCAGGGTTCCGCACCATCCGCCCGGAAGCTTCTGGATCCCCTCGATCACGGTGTGGGGAGCCGGGATGTAGCCGTAGGCGAAGTATTTCTTGAGTGCGATGGGAGACTCGTTCCTTGGTGAACCCGGATGCCGCAGTAGGGCTGTTAACTCGGAGGCAAAAGCGAAAACTCCATTACGCTGGAACCAATAGAGCGGTTTTTTTCCAAACCGGTCGCGGGCAATGAAGAGTTTCCTATGGACCTTGTCGAAAATCGCGAAGGCAAACATGCCGTTCAGTCGCTCCAGCATCCCCTCACCCCACTCGCGATAACCCTCCAGAAGAACCTCCGTGTCAGAGTGATCAGTCTGAAACCGGCACCCCTTCGACTGTAGTTCGGCCCTTAGTTCAGCATGGTTGTAGATCTCCCCATTGAAGACGATCACCAGATCCTGATCGGCAGTCGCCATCGGCTGCGCTCCCCCGGAGAGGTCAACGATGGAGAGACGACGATGCCCGAGATGCACCCCCCGCTCGGCATCGAGGAAATAACCCTCCGCATCAGGCCCGCGGTGGGCCAGCGCACGGGTCATTCTCTCCAGCACATCCCTTCCCGCTACTGCACGGGCTGCAACGAATCCCGCGATCCCGCACATCAGTTCTGCAGGTTATTCCGGACCTCCAGATTCCTCATCTCCTTGACCATGTAGATTGATTTGCCCTGCGACTCGAAGAACGTGCGGGTGATCATCTCCGCAAGCAGTCCCATCAGGATGCAGAGCACCCCGGTCATGAAGGAGAGCAAGCAGAACGAGGGCACAGGAGTCGTGATCAGCGGCTTGTGTGCGAAGATGAGCAGCCCAATCGCCCAGATCCCGAAAACAAGGGCGGCAAAGAGACTCAGAACCCCACACATGCCGAACACATACATCGGCTTCTGTTGGTGACGGTCGAGGAACTTTACCACCATCAGGTCGAGGATGACCTTCAGCACCCGCTCAAGACCATACTTGGAGTGCCCCGTCCGTCGGGGGAAGTGGTTGACGGGGATTTCTGTGATTCTGGCGCCGTGCCATCGTGTGTAGATAGGAAGAAAACGATGCATTTCTCCATACAGGCGAACCCCCTCCACCACCTCGCGGCGGTAGGCCTTCAGCGAGCATCCGAAATCATGAAGCTTCACGCCGGATATCCAGGAGATCAGCTTGTTAGCCATCATGCTGGGGAAGTTACGCTGAAGCGCATTGTCCTGACGATCGCGACGCCATCCTGAACAAACATCATACCCCTCCTCCAACTTGGCCAGCATTTTGGGGATATCCTCCGGATCATTCTGATAATCCCCATCCATTGGGATGATGACATCCCCCGAGGCATGGTCGAACCCGGCCATCATTGCAGCCGTCTGGCCAAAATTCCTGCGAAAATGGATCACTTTGGCCTCAGGATTCTGCGAGGCGATTGCATTCAGAAGTGCCGCGCTTCCATCCGTGCTCCCGTCATTGACAAAGATCACCTCGTAACGGCGACCGAGACGATCCATCACCTCCTTGATCTTGGCGAAAAGTGCCTCAATCGCACCATGCTCGTTATAGATCGGGATAGTGATGGAAATCATGTCGGTAAGATAATTCTCAAGAGAACCGCAAGCTTCCCGACAGGTCAAGTTTGGGACACCTCAAGACGGCTCCAATCTCGACCCGGATTAGACCGTGGCGGGAGTCGCTTGCAGTCGTTATGATGGTTGGACCCCTTATGACCAGTCCAGTCGCCAACACTGCCAAGCCCCAGGCCCCAGCACTGCAAAAAAAGTTGCGTGAGGTTCCGCATCGCCCCGGCGTCTATGTCATCAGGGATCGCTTTGCGAAGATCATCTATGTCGGCAAGGCCCGTGATCTGAGACGCCGACTCGCCAACTACTTCACGCCCTCAAGACGCAACCGGGTCGACATCAAGACCCGGGCACTGATCGACAGTGCTGCCGACTACGAGTGGCATCTGGTCAAAAGTGATGCCGAGGCCGTGCTCTACGAGGGTCGCCTCATCAAGGAGTGGAGGCCGAAATACAACATCAGCTTTCGGGACGACAAACGCTTCCTGATGGTGCGCGTGCAGATGGGCGACGACATCCCCAGGTTCGAACTGGCCCGCTTCAGAAAGGAGGACGGAGCACGCTACTTCGGACCCTTTGCGAATGCTGGTGCACTCAGGACTTCCCTGCAGGCTATCCGAAAGCAGTTCGGTCTCCGTGCCTGCCGACCGCTGGAACCGACCGAACGTGACTTCAAGCACTGCCTTGACCACGTGATCAAGAATTGCTCCGCACCTTGTGTGGCCAAGATCTCCAGGGAGGAGTACAAGATGCGGATGGAACAGGCCTGCCTGGTCCTGGAGGGGAAATCGAAGGAGATGATGTCCTCCATCGAGGAAGAAATGGAAAAGGCTGCAGAAAAGCTCGATTTTGAAAAGGCCGCCAATCTGCGCAACCTCCTCAAGGACTTGCGCGAGACCAGCAAACCAACCCGACGATTCACGCGCAAGTCACTTCCAAACAGCATCGACCCTCAGGCTGATGTTTTCGAGTTGAGGGATGCCCTAGGACTTGCCCGATCCCCGCGCACGATGGAGTGCTTCGACATCTCCAACATCTCCGACAATCATATCGTCGCCTCCATGGTCCGATTCAGGAATGGTGTTCCGGATCGTGAGAGTTATCGCCGTTATCGCATCACCACGACCAAGGGTCAGAACGACTTTGCCAGCATGGCCGAGGTCATCCGGCGCCGCTACAAGCGCATCCTGAGCGAAGCTGCCAAGAATGACCGTGAGTTGGCCGACACGCAGGAACTGCCCGCCGAGGTCATTGAACGACGCGCCCGTTCCTCCGGTGGTGAGAATCCCCTACCCGACCTGATCATCGTGGATGGGGGAAAGGGACAATTAGGCATGGCTTGCCGGGAGCTCCAGACGCTCGGACTTCATGACCAGACCGTGATTGGTCTTGCCAAGGAGTTCGAGGAGATCTACCGACCGGGCGAGAGTGACCCCGTGCGCTTGGACAAGGACTCCGGGGCCCTCAAGTTGCTCCAGCGCATACGTGACGAAGCACATAGGGTAGCCAATGGCTACAACGAGTTACTCTTGCGCCGCCGGATCACCGAGAGCGCCCTCGACGACATTCCAGGTGTCAGTGAAGCGCGGAAAAAAGCCTTGCTTGCGAAGTTCGGGAGTATTACTCGCATTAGGAAGGCCTCCGTGGAAGATTTGGCTGAGACCTCGGGGATCAGTCCAGCTCTTGCTGCCTTGATCCTTGAACAGGTCAAACCTTCTCCGAACAAGCCTCCCAAGAACACCTGACCCATCGCTCCGGGTAGCAAGCCCTCGACAGCAACTAAGTTGCCGATTGGAACTTCTTAGTTTGCCGGAAGCAGCTTCGAGAGGGTCGGCTCCATGGCTTCCGACCAAATTTGGTATCCGGTCGCATCGGGATGAAGCCTATCCGAGCCCAACCCCTTAAAGCTGACATCAACTTTACCATCCGCGGAGGTTACCACGACCTGCGGCATCAGGGGCACCAGATCAATCCAGTAGACCGATTGGCCATCAGCATACTCCTTGATGAGTGCATCGGCAGTCATCATTTTTTCGTTGAGGGGTAGGCCCTCTTTCCCAGCGCTCACCCTGTTGCTCGGCATGATACTGACCAAGAGAATCTTGATTCCTGGGAAGACACTCTGGGTTTTCGTGATCACGGCTTTAATACCGTTAGCGATCTCCTGAGGGGAGTTCTTCCTGTTATTGGTTCCAATCATAATGACGGCCACCTTTGGCCTGAGGCTTCCGACGCCCATGTGATCGAGACGCCACAAGACATTCTGGATGCTGTCCCCACCTATTCCGAAGTCGAGCGTATGGCGGGGTTCATATTTTTGGATCCAGATCGGGAGGGCACCTCGTTTAGCATCAAGCCAGAGTCGGGTGATGGAATCACCGATGAAAATAAGATCGCATGATTTCCCTTTGAAGGCATCGACGCGCTTCTGGCACTCTTCCAGTCGTTGGACGCCCGTCACGCCATTCTTCACTGTTACGTCGGAGTATTTACTGCCATCCGGTTGAGTGGTTGGTATCCCACCCGCCGATTCCGAAGTCTTACCGGAGGGAGAAGAAGCAGAGGTTGGCGAAATCGGGAGGATGGAATTCGAATAAGCTCCCTTGGTGGGTACTACTGATATTGCAATCGAGAAAAGGAGTGCGCAGAAGAGGGGGCAATTCATAGTGGCAGATCTCCTTGAGAGGATTATAATTACTTGGTGGACCGGGAAGGACTCGAACCTTCAACCAATTGATTAAGAGTCAACTGCTCTACCATTGAGCTACCGATCCAATCACCA
>Ga0007833_1000028_pt1 | contig 30010 bp, 33 predicted proteins | sample CryBogCBE25Jul07_FD_71204 | JGI IMG/M metagenome (GOLD analysis project Ga0007833, IMG submission 71204) | Freshwater microbial communities from Crystal Bog, Wisconsin, USA - CBE25Jul07 | ecosystem: Environmental > Aquatic > Freshwater > Lake | place: Crystal Bog, Wisconsin, USA | collected...
GAGGCTCCGGTTTCCGGTATCCGGGCGCTTGTGATCGCCCCGACGCGAGAACTCGTCGTTCAGATTGAGGAGAATGTCCGTGCGTACGCGAAACATTTACAACTCTCCATGGCCACGATTTATGGTGGAGTCAGTGAAAAGCCCCAGATCAAGGCTCTCGAGCATGGCGTGGACATCGTGATCGCCACCCCGGGACGGCTGCTTGATATCATTAGGGGAAGGGAGAAGGCCTTCGCGGGCATCGAGTTTCTCGTCCTCGATGAAGCGGATAGGATGCTCGATATGGGATTCGTCCCGGCAATCCGCCAAATCGTCAAGTTGCTGCCAAAAAAGCGCCAGACACTCTTTTTTTCCGCAACCCTCTCCCGAGAAATCGAGAAACTAACCGGAGAGTTTCTGCAGGAGCCCGAGACGGTTGAAATCGGTCGTCGCTCCAATCCGGCTGATACGGTTTCCCAGTCAGTCTATGAGATTCCCCAGCACCTCAAGCCGGGAATGCTCCTGCACCTTCTGCAGGATCCAAAATTCAACATGGTCCTTGTCTTCACGAGAACCAAACACGGGGCCGATAGGATTGCCAGACGCTTGGAGCAGGCAAAGATCACGACTGGCACGATCCACTCCAACCGATCCCAAAATCAGCGTCTGCGGGCACTCAATGAATTCCGAGAGGGCAAGATCCGTGTCCTTGTGGCGACCGATATCGCGGCGCGAGGCATCGATGTCGACGGCATCTCTCATGTCGTGAACTACGACTTTCCACCCCACCACGAGGACTACGTCCACCGGATAGGGCGTACTGGTCGCGCCAAGGCTGTTGGAGAGGCAGTCAGTTTTGTGAGCAGGGAAGATGACGATGCGCTTCGGGCACTCGAGCGCTTCACCCGCCGTGGTATTCCCCGTGTGAAGGCGGAGGGATTTGATTATACAGCCCCTGCGCCGCCAAGAGATCCCAATGGAGGTCGTCGTCCGCCTCGAAGGCCGGGAGAAGTCCGTGCTCCACGCCCGAATCTTCATCGTGGGAACAGGCAGGATCGCTCCGCCGAGGGGGATAAGTCTCAGATTCGAGGCGATGCCAGGTCAGAACCTTCCCAGGGAGCCCCTCGCCAATCCCGATCAAGAGGAAGAAGCGATGGGAAGCCACGCAATATTTCGATGAGTGGCGAACCGGGCAAGGCCGCGGGCGGTCCTTCAAAAAAAGGAGGTATCGGTCGCTTCCTAGGCTTCGGTCGCCGCTAATTGATCCAACAGGATCGAGAAGGTCTTTCTCGGTCACTTCCTTTTCTCGTTTTTAGCTTCCCAAGGAGAGTGGGTTTTTTAGATTTAAAGGGTTATGAGTTCTTTCATCACAAGGATTTTCAGTGATTCTTCAAGTGATCTTCGCGGCAAAATCGCTGCTATGCTTGCTCTCCTTGTCGGATTTAATCTGGTCGCTTGGGGATGGGCGTTGACCTCTTTTCACTCTTTCCCCGTGCTGCTCGGAACGGCCCTTCTCGCTTACGGTTTCGGCCTCCGTCACGCCGTGGACGCCGATCACATTGCGGCCATTGATAATGTCACTCGAAAAATGATGCAGCAGGGGAAGCGTCCCGTGGCCGTAGGGTTCATGTTTTCACTGGGACACTCCACGGTCGTTGTTCTAGCTAGCATTGCGGTTGCCGTGGCGGCAAATTCATTCAAGATGCAACTTGATGCCCTGCATCACATGGGTGGCGTGATTGGGACGATGATTTCATCGGCATTCCTATTGCTGATCGCCATCATGAATCTGGCGATCTTCTCTTCCATAGCAAAGGCTTTCCAACGCGTCCGTCATGGCGAGCCTTATTCCGAGGATGATTTTGATATGCTGCTGGCGAATCGTGGGTTCCTCTCCCGACTTTTACGTCCTCTATTCGGTCTGATCTCCGAAAGTTGGCACATGTATCCGCTCGGATTTCTTTTCGGTTTGGGATTCGATACGGCTACGGAAATCAGTCTGCTCGGTATTTCCGCCACGGAAGCCGCAAAGGGACTGCCGGTCTGGTCGATTCTTGTCTTCCCGATTCTCTTCACGGCCGGGATGAGCCTCATTGATTCGATTGATGGAATCATGATGTTGGGGGCCTATGGTTGGGCATTCATCAAGCCGATCCGTAAGCTCTACTACAACATGACCATCACCCTAGTATCGGTCGTGGTCGCCATTGTTGTCGGAGGCATTGAGGCTTTGGGACTTATCGGCGATCAACTCAAATTGGAAGGCCCTGTCTGGAAGGCGATTGGATCCCTGAATGATCACTTCGGAACAATCGGCTATCTTATCATCGGAATCTTCGCGGTTAGTTGGGCCCTCTCACTGATGATATATCGGTTCAAAGGATTCGATCGCTTGGAAGCGGGCATCCATTGACGGGTTCAATGAGCACCCTGTAGTACGATCTCGGTGATACCGGGTTGTTGCGAGGTTTTCCCCGGATAGATTTCATCGATCGTCAATTCAATTAGGTCACCCTCATTGAGTTGAATGTCCTCAAAGTGAAAGTCCTGCCAGCGCCACGTATCTGCAAGGTGCAACCGCGCAATCGGCTTGTGATTCACGTTTAGGGTAATCGTCTTCACGCGTGCGTAGCCTTGGAATTCCTCACGCGTACGGATCACACCATTGGCGATGGTCATTCCATAGAATGGGGTGTCTCGGCAGTCAGGAGGAAGCTTCTTGGGAATCCGGAACTGGATGATCTCACCAGGTCCCGAGGTTCTGGAGATCCAGGCACTCTTGGCATCGTCGTCGCAGAGTTCGGAGGCCGGGGCCATCGTCGAGGCTGAACTCCCGGCTAGTGTCTCCCAAAAGAAGGCACAGCGAAGTGAACACCCACCCATCAACTCTTGGAGCACCGGGTCGCCAACCTTGGGTTTGATTAGAGGGATGGAACTGGCGCGAATAGCTGGCAAGGAGACCATCAGGGCCAGAAAGCTAAAAACAAGAGGAAGTTGCCTCAGGCACATGCTTTGCAGAGTCCGTGGAGAGTGATCTCATGATCGGTTACTTGAAATCCGGCAGGAACCAATTTTTTGATTCCTTCCACGCATTTTTCCAAGTCAAAGACCGTATGGCATTTTTGGCAGAGAAAGTGGTGGTGATGCCCTTTGTCAGAGCGTTCGTAACGGGGTGCTTGTCCTGGAATTTCAACACAACTAACCAGCCCCTCCTCTTGGAGGGTTTTAAGCGATCGGTAGACGGTAGCGATCCCAAGGGAGGGGACATCCTTTAACGCCAAGTTATGGATCTCATCAGGAAGCAGGGGACCCTCCTGGGTTGCCAGGACGGACTTGATGGCCTCTTTCTGTTTGGTGGTGCGACGCTCGAGTGACAAGGGTGCAACTTGAGCTGTTGAAGACGCTATTTCAAGTCATCAACAAAGAACTCAGAAAGCCGAGACAAGGGATCTCATTCTTTATTGAGATTGACTTATCAGTATCGCAATACATAAATTTTGCTGAAGCTTATGATCAATCATTTCACGTTCCTGGTTGTCATCACATGCTTGCTGGGTGCTACGACGCTTCGCAGCCAATCGGTGAATATTGTTGCTGCGGAGAACTTCTACGGCGGAGTCGCGGCTCAGGTTGCGGGAACTTCCGCCAAGGTCACGAGTATCATGAGCAACCCGAATCAGGATCCTCACGAGTTTCAGACCGATGCAGCCACAGCCAAGGCGGTAGCCAATGCCGATATCGTGATTTATTCCGGCATTGGTTACGACACTTGGATGGAGAAGCTGATCGCATCCCAGGCCAAGACCGGGCGTATCGTGATCAAGGTTTCCGACCTAATAGGGGCCAAGGAGGGGGATAATCCCCACATCTGGTACGATCCCCGGACAATGCCTGCCCTTGTTGCCAGACTGGCATCGGTTCTTAACAAGCCTGATGCAGTCCCGAGATTCTCCAAGGCGATGCGACCACTTTTTGAGGAGATGGCCAAGTTACAGCCAAAAGCTCAAGGCGTCAAAGTCACGGCCACCGAGCCTGTCTTTGGTTATATGGCCACGGCGTTAGGATTTGAGATGCTCAACTACGGCTTCCAGCTCGCCGTGATGAATGACACCGATCCAAGCTTCAGGCAGACTGCGAACTTTGAAAAAAGCCTCACCACCAAGAACGCAAGGATCCTTTTCTGCAACAGTCAGGTCTCCAATCCCGTAACTCAACGAATGAAGGATCTGGCAAAAAATAGTGGCATTCCCGTGGTTGGTGTCACGGAGACGCAACCTGCCGATGCCAAAACGTACGTGCAGTGGATGCTCTCGCAGTTGGCAGCCGTTGATGCTGCCCTGAAATAACCCCCGCTGATGACCCCCGCCCTATCGATCCGAGACCTTGGGATTCGCATGGGGGGACGACAAATCCTACATGGCGTCTCGGCGGAAATTCATGAGGGGGAATTCATCGGAATTTTCGGACCGAATGGCGCCGGAAAGACCACCCTGCTGAGGGCTCTTCTGGGGCTTTGTCCCATCAGTTGCGGTGAGTTGCTAGTTTTTGGAAAATCTCCGGGTAAAGCAAACCACTCCATTGGCTATATGCCGCAGCGGGGAGACAGCATCGAAGGAACGGCCTTGAGCGCACGTTCCTTGGTCTCCGCCGTTCGTCGTGGTGAATCCTGGGGGATCCCTTGGCCCTCCAGCGCTTCGAGGAATGACGTCGCGCTTGCGTTGGAGCTGGCAGGTGCCTCCTCCTATGCCGATCGACCTTTTTCCGTACTCTCTCCCGGTGAGAAGACTCGTGTCATGCTGGCGCAGTCACTGATCGACAAGCCCCGTCTTGTTGTTCTTGATGAACCGCTTGCGAGCCTTGATCCCAAAAATCAGATGCTCTTGGTCGAGCATATTGAAAAATTAAGAAAAGAGACCGGAACCACGGTGCTGTTCATCGCTCATGACATCAACCCACTCCTCGGTGTGATGGATCGGGTCCTATTCATCGCTGGTGGCGGCGCGGCCCTTGGAACTGTTGACGAGGTGATCACAGCTCCATCCCTGACTCGGCTCTACGGAATGGAGATGGATGTCATCAAAACCGATAAACATGTTTTTATCGTAAGTTCGGAGAGTAATGTCACCGAGGCTGCCTGCCATGCTTGATCAACTTTTAAGCAACTTCAGTTACGACTTCGTTCGCAATGCCTTCTTTGCGGGCTCTATCGCTGCGATTCTCGGTGCGGTCGTCGGCTACTTTGTGATTATTCGTAATGTTGGTTTTGCGGCTCATGCCCTTGCCCACATAGGATTCACCGGGGCCACCGGAGCGGCACTCTTCGGACTCTCCTCTTTGCAGGGGATGCTGCTCATCAGTTGCGTGGCCGGGGCGCTTATGGGGGTTTCGGGAAACAAACTCCACCGCAGTGAACTTGCGGTCGGCATGGTGCTCTCCTTCGCGCTCGGTGTGGGAACACTCTTTCTGGCCCTTTACAAGGGGTTTGCCGGACAGGCCACGTCCATCCTCTTCGGCAACATCTTCGGGGTATCGCATTCGCAGATCGTGGCGACACTGGTGCTTGCCATTCTAAGCCTCGTTGCCCTTGCCCTTTTCTCCAAGCGCCTGCTCTTCGCCAGTCTCCTACCGGAGCTTGCCGAATCGCGGGGCATCTCGCTAACCGGGCTCTCCTCGGCTTTTATGGTGATTCTTGGCATCGCCGTGACTTTGGCCAGTCAGGTCGTTGGGATCCTGCTTGTTTTCACCCTGGTGATCGGTCCCGCCGGTATCGCGGCGCGCTTCTGTCGCGGTTTTTGGAGTTCCATTCTCATCTCGATCCTCATCGGGCTCTTCTCTGTCTGGACAGGAATTCTCTTGGCCTGCGTCACCAACTGGCCGCCGAGCTTTTGGATTACGGCGATTATTTTTACTCTTTATCTGATTGGAGAAACGCTAGCTCGTTATGTCTTCCGTTTGGAAAGGTAATAAACATTGAAAAACAAAAAACAGCTCAATAATTGTTTCCTCCTATGGCGATCACCGCTTCACATCTCAGAGTCATGAAAGATTTGGGCCGATATGTCCTCAATGTAGGCTTGAGTCTTCTCCTCTTAGTAGTTGGAGATGGGATTCTTCGCGCAGACCCCGTTGAGATAGCGGATCCCTTTAACGTATTAAACCAATCTCAACTTGCGGGGGAGTTTTTTGGATTCAGGCCCAAAGCCGAAACGAACGGGGTGGTTCTTTCGTTACAATCTATCTCAGACTTGCTTGGCAATACTACTGGCGGGGAAACTCGTGGTGGGACTTACTCAGGACTTTTAAACCTCGGTCTTGCGGTAGATCTCCAGAAGGCTGTTGGGTGGGAGGGAGCCTCCTTTAAGAACACGTGGATCTGGCTCTACGGTGACGATCTCTCCCAAAAGTACATTCGCAATGCGTTTACAGCCAGTACGATCGCCGGTGCTCCTGCCTTCAGATGCTATGAACTCTGGTTCCAGCAGAATCTCTTCCATGATGTTGTCTCTCTACGTGGAGGTCTGATTCCCTTTGACACGGAGTTTATGATGTCGGATACGGCAAATCTCTTTGTGAACTCGGCTTTTGCTCCTATGGCCATCGCTACGCTGAATCTTCCTAATGGAGGGCCTCAGTATCCGACCGCTACTCCGGGAGCGCGACTGGCCATTCAGCCCACATCCTGGCTCACACTGCGAACGGCGTTTATGCAGGCCAATCCCTTTGAACAGCAGAATAACCAGCATAACTTTAACTGGAACTTTGGATCGGCTGGGGGACTTCTGAATATCAATGAGGCTGCCGCTACATGGAACAAAGATCCAGCATCCAAAGGGCTTGCCGGTACAGCTAAAGTCGGCTGCTGGTTCCAGACTGGTGAGGGGCCACAGGGGGCTGGTGGGGAAAGTTTTTCCTACGGATCTCCGACAGCCGTTGCCTATAGCAGTGGGTTCTACGGCATCATTGACCAGCAACTTTATGTGCCTGCTGCCAAAGCGACCGATGCTGAATCTGGTAAAAATCCCGTCTCCTCGGGCAAAGATACCAAAACTCCCGTTGATATCCCCTCAACAAAGGGGCTCTCGTCGTTTGCTCAGATTGGATTTGACCCACAGCAGGTCAGCGTGAGTTCCTTTTATTCCTCTGCGGGTCTAGTTTACACAGGGCTGATCCCTACCCGTGATGCTGATAAACTCGGACTTTCCTTTGCCTATGCTCAGATGAGTGATTACCTGCAGGGAAAAGCCGCGGAGGCAGGTCTGTCAGGTGCATCCTTTGAAGGAGTTGCCGAGCTTACTTATTCCATCCGTGTTGCTCCAGCCATCGCCCTCCAACCTGACCTCCAGTACATCCTGCATCCGGGAGGAACCCAGCGGTATGGGAATGCACTCGTTATAGGGGCTCGGGCTGTGGTGGATTTCTAGAATATTGGTGCCTATCCTTCAGGGATGGAACTTCAGGAGGTCATCAATGGAAGCGGTCGCGATGCCGTGACGGTGCGTGAATTCTTCAACGGATGGTCACTTTACCGCCGGATCGTCGATAACGATTATCTTTATCATCGCTCGGTTCGGGAGGTTTTTTCCCGATGGTTAGATGATTTCGGGAGGCCTTTCTCATTTTTGGATCTTGGCTGCGGCGACGCCGATTTCAGTGCTGGGATCTTAATGGGCAGGCCGCTTCAATCTTATACTGGGATTGATATTTCCCCTGTGGCACTTGACCTTGCACGTCAGAACACCGCATTGCTCGGAGTGCCATGCAATCTGATTGCGGGTGATTTCATGATGAGTCTTGGCTGTCTTGGAGGTACGTATGACATTATTTATATCGGACTCTCTCTCCATCATCTCCAGCGGAGGGAGAAGGAGTTCTTCTTTAGGGAATTAAGCCGCAAACTGGCGCCGGGAGGGGTGTTACTCATTTTTGATCCTGTGCTGACTCCCTGTGAATCGCGTGAATCCTATATGGGGAGATGGGTGGATCATGCCCAGTGGGCCTGGAGGGCGCTTACGGTCGAAGAGGTTACGGGGGCTGTGGAGCATGTCACCACCTCGGATTATCCCGAGGAGATCACCACCTTGAACAGGATGGCGGTAAGCGCTGGCATGTACCCGGCCGACGTGCTCTTCATGGATCCCACGGATTTTTATGCCTTGATGGCATTTCGCGGGGCTTGAAAGAATCCCACCGGAGTTGACGGGGCTCGAACCCGCAACCCCCGCCGTGACAGGGCGGTGCTCTGACCAATTGAGCTACAACTCCAGGGATCTCTCGGTAAATTACCGAGGGGTGGTAATCATCCATGCAATTGCTCGTTGTTCAATCTTTTTTGTGTTTTTTCGGGGCGTTTTTAAAATGGAGTCCCGGTTAAGATGAAAAATCTCGTTCTTCAGTGGCGAGGTGATGTTAATCCTCCTTGATGACAGCACCCAAATCTTCAGGCGAAGCAATCGGCAGAAGTCTTCATCCGATCGTCTATGTATTTGGAATCACAGCTGCCGTGGCGGGCATGCTCTACGGCCTCGGTTTTGGGGTTAGCTCGGGCGCCCAAGAATTTGTCCAAAAAACCTTCGGGATTAGCAATGCCAGTATAGGGATCCTTGTCAGCATGCTAAACTGGGGGGCAGTCTGCGGTGCGGTTGCCAGTGGTTTTGTTTCCAGGCAACTCGGTCGACGTAAGACGATCATGATCAGTGCCTTGATTTTTAGCATCGGATGTCTTGGTTGCTCCCTTGCAATTTACGGGCAAATCCTTGCCGTTTTCAGATTCACCATGGGGGTCTCGTTGGGCATGGCCTGCTTCACCACGCCGCTTTATCTCTCGGAGATTTCTCCACAAAAAGTACGGGGTGTGATCATCGGATTCTATGAATTCATGCTAGCAGCCGGTATCCTGATGGCTTTTCTGGGAAACGCGTGGCTGGGAAGTTATCTTGATGTGGATCATTCCGTTGGGGGGCACTGGCGCCTGATGTACATGTTTATCTCGTTGCCGGGGATACTTCTTTTAATCGGTATGTTCTTTGTGCCGGAAAGCCCAAGATGGCTCTCTCTCATGGGTAGGGATCTGGAGGCGGTCGCAGAGTTCCGCAGGATGCATCTCAGTGAGGTTGAAATCGAACAAGAGATGGTTTCCATTCGGACAACCCTCAACGCGAGTCAGAGCGCCCGCTCACTCTTTAAAAACGGTAATTTCCGCAGGGCTGTTGCTCTAGGGATCGGCCTACAAGCCATCCAACAACTTGCCGGCATCACCATCATTATCACTTATGCACCGAGGATCTATCGGATGATTGGCTTTACCGAGGTCAGCCAGCAGCTATGGGGTACGGTTTTCTGCGGGACAACCCATCTGGTTGCAGTTCTTCTGGCCATCCTGTTTTTGGATAAACTTGGCAGGAAACCGATCATGTACACCGGATTTGTCATCATGGGGGTCGCCATGACTTCGCTAGGCCTTCTCTTCGATAGGGATCCAGCATTGCACCCTGAGCTAGCAATCGCGGCGGTAGTCTCGATCCTCTTTTTCTGCTTTGGCTTCGCCATTAGTGCCGGATCGGTCATCTGGGTCCTATGCTCCGAGATTTTTCCCCTATCAGGCCGCGAACTTGGGATCACTTTCAGCACGACCACCAATTTTATCGTGAGTGCCTTCATTGTTCAAAATTTCCTGCCTTTTTCCACAAGGTTAGGAATGGGGAATACGTTTTTACTGATCGGGGCAATGAATATTCTCTATATCCTATTTTTCCTGTTTTTTGTTCCTGAAACAAAGGGGGTTTCACTTGAAACGATTGAGTCTAATCTGATGGCTGGTAAACGACTGCGCCAACTCGGGCGCTGATTTTTCAGAAACGAGATCTTTTCTGTGACTTTACCGCTCTCAACGGGCATTCTATCAATCAACACGCCATGGCTTATCCATCCTATGCCGCTTTTCTAAAAGCACTTGAAGATGCCGGTGAACTCCGTCGCATTTCCCAACCCGTGGCTACAGAGCTCCAGATTACGGAATTGGCCGACCGTGAGATGAAGTCGCCGGGTGGGGGCAAGGCCCTCCTTTTTGAGAAACCGACGATTAATGGAAAAGTGTCGGAGTTTCCGGTGGCGATCAATGCCCTCGGCTCCAAGCGCCGGATGGCCATGGCCCTGGGTCTCGACTCTGTCGACGACCTTGCCTCCCAGCTCGAGTTCCTGATGAAGGCGAAGCCTCCTAAGAGTTTCAAGGATGCCCTGAAACTTCTTCGCAACGGGATCGATCTGATTCATGCGCGTCCCCGCGCCGTGAAGAGTGCTCCCTGCCAGGAGGTTGTCCGCAAGGTTGGTGATGGCGAGGATTTCTCCCTCGATCAGTTGCCGATCCTCAAGTGTTGGCCGCAGGACGGCGGTCGCTTCATCACACTTCCGACGGTCTACACGAAGGATCCCGACACCGGTGAGCGGAACGTCGGCATGTACCGCATCCAAATTTACGACGGAAAGACCACCGGCATGCATTGGCAGGTCCACAAGGTCGGCGCCCGCCACGGGAAGCGCTACTATGAGCGCGGGGAGAAAATGCCCGTTGCTATCTGTCTTGGTGGCGATCCCGCCTTCACGTTAGCAGCCACGGCCCCGTTACCCGATGGGATCGACGAGATCCTCTTTGCCGGATTCGCCCGCAAGAAATCGGTCGATCTGGTCAAGTGCGTGACTCAACCGCTGGAGGTCCCAGCTGAGAGTGATTTCGTGATCGAGGGGTATGTTCAGCCCGGGGAGATCCGGGCCGAGGGGCCATTCGGCGACCACACCGGATTCTATACGCCGGTTGATGACTATCCTGTCTTCCATGTGACCGCGATCACGCATCGCAAGCAGGCGATTTACCCCTGCACGATCGTCGGCATTCCTCCGATGGAAGACTTCTACATGGGGGAGGCGAGCGTGCGAATTTTCCTGCCGATCTTCAAGATGAACTTCCCTGAGATCGTTGATATGGCCCTGCCGGCCGAGGGGACTTTCCATAACCTCGTCTTTGTCTCCATCAAAAAGCAGTATCCGTGGCAGGCCTTTAAGGTGATGCACGGCCTCTGGGGAATGGGCCAGATGATGTTCGCCAAGTACATCGTCGTCGTCGACGAGGACTGTGACGTGAAGAACACCTCGGAAGTCCTCTTCCGCTGGATGGCCAACACGGATCCCCAGCGCGACAGCATTTTGACCAAGAACCCACTAGACAGCCTCGATCATGCACCCACCGTGCCGAACATGGGAGGTCACATGGGCTTTGACGCCACGAAGAAGATCCCGGGCGAGGGTTATACGCGAGGTTGGCCCGATCTTGTGAAAATGGATCCCGCTACAAAAGCTTGGGCGGACGAGTTCCGAGGATAAGTTAAGGGACTATCCCGCAGAGGCGCGGAGAAAGAAATGAGGATAAAGAGATCATAACTCTTCATGTTATGTTGGTTTGAGAGAGGGGGGAATGAATCCCTTCCTATTGATCGCCTTTTAGACTCTCCGTGCCACTGGGGGAGTATTTTGTTAGCTCTTGGCAGTCATCACCCGTAGCAAAAGTGCCAGTTTCTTGATGCTTGAAACCCGATAGCGTTTCGAAAAGACGTCATACCGGTCGCTGTGCATTTGCAGGAGGAGATCACGGTAGATCGCGCTCATTAATCTGGCGGGGCGCATCAGGCGCTTTTGATTCAGTGACATCTCTGACCAGGCGATTTCCGCTTTGGCAAAGTAAGAGTCGGCACGCTCGGCCTGATGGTTGAGGAGGTGGGTCATGGCGGGAGAGGAGACTGATCCGAGAAGTTCTATCTCGCTTACGCCGAAGCGCTCCAGATCCTCCAGCGGAAGGTAGATCCGGCCCATCGCAGCATCCTCGGCGACATCCCTCAGGATATTGGTGAGTTGCAGTGCAAGGCCGAGTTGCTCCGCATAGCGTTCGACATCATCGCCTTGGGTTCCGAAGATCCGGGCGCTGGTCAGGCCGACGGCCGAGGCGACCCGACGGCAGTAAATCTCGAGATCAGCGAACGTTTCGTAGCGGTTGCGATCCGTATCCATGATCATCCCGCGAACGATTTCCGTGAGGAGGTTCTGATCGAGATTGCGTCTTTGGATCATGGTTTGAAAATCTGTTGGAAGGCATTCAGCCTTGATTGCCAACAACCACCCTTCCAGCGCCCTGCGTTTTTCGGAGGGGGCCAATGAGGCGTTGTCCGCGAGGTCATCAATAAGTCGACACCACTCCCCGAAGAGTAGTGCGTCGGCACGCCGTTCCGATTTGAGAAGAAGCAGGGTGGGGATAAGATTGGATGAGTGTCGTTTCACGAATCCTTTCAATTCCTGCGGAATGCAGGTTTGTACCTCTGGACTGTTCATGGCATTTAGAGGAATAATGCAACATCCTGCTCTTGGGAACGTCGGTTTAGTCATTCCCAAGTTCACGATCCCCTCATGACCCTTCCCAACCAGATCACCATTGCCCGGATCATTATGATCCCGATCTTTGTGGTGCTTGCCATCTATTACGGCAAGACAGCCGTAACGGGACACCCGAACGAGTCTCTTAGGGTAGCGACGATCGGGGTCTTTCTGCTTGCCGCCCTGAGCGATGGTGTTGATGGCTGGTTAGCCCGTCGATTTCATCTGAAATCACGCCTCGGAGCGGTCCTTGACCCCCTTGCCGACAAGGGACTCATGCTCACGGCAATCATCACCTTGAGTGTCACCAAGTGGCCTTACGAGCTTCCCGTCTGGTATCCCGTGCTGGTGATTTCCCGCGATATCATCATTCTGACCGGGTGCGGGGTTCTTCGACTCCTGAACGATCATCTGGAGGTGCGTCCCTCCCTGCTTGGAAAAGCCTCAACCTTTCTGCAGATGCTGACGGTGGCTGTCGTGATGCTGCAGTGGGGGCACTGCGATCCAGTAGTCTGGGTCTCCGGAGCCGTCACATTGGTGAGTGGGATCGGTTATGCCATCACCGGGATACGACAACTCCGAGATGGCGGTCATACCGTTCCCGTGACAGGATCCGAGCCTCCCGCTCCTTGATGCGGGGAAAACTTCAACTATTTTCATGAGACGCGTTGCCATTATCGGTCGCCCCAATGTGGGCAAGTCATCCCTTTTTAACAGGCTGATGGGACGTCGCGTCGCCATTGTCCATGACCAACCGGGAGTCACGCGCGATCGTCTTGCCGGGATCTGTAAGACCGGGCCCGTTCCCTTTGAGATCATTGACACGGGAGGAATCGGTGACGCACCTGATCCAGATTTTGCGGAAGCCACGCATGTGGCAGCTCAAGCCGCCATTGCAAGCGCTGATTTACTGCTTTTCGTGGTGGATGGCCGTGCTGGGCTCACCCCTCTGGACCGTGAACTGGCCCACATGCTTCGCACCGGAGGTCGGCCCCTGATTCTCATCATTAATAAGATCGATCAGGAGATGCACGAATCGATGTCAGCCGATTTCTATGAACTTGGCCTGCCTGAGGTCATGACGGTGAGCGCTGCTCACGGACGGGGCACGCATGATCTTCTCGCCAGGATCGGAGATTTGATTGGAGGAAATGATGAAGGTGAGGTTTCGGAGGAGATGTCGGCCCCTCGTCTTGCGATTGTTGGGCGTCCCAATGTGGGCAAGTCATCCCTCCTGAACCGATTGCTTGGCGAGGAGAGGAGCATCGTGAGCAATATCTCGGGAACCACGCGTGATGCCCTCGATGTGAAATGCGATCTTGCGGGGGAGCCCTATGTGCTGGTCGATACGGCCGGACTTCGCCACCGATCCCGTCCGGATACCTCGGTAGAGATTTTCAGCGCCATGCGTTCGGAGGAGGCGATCCGCCGTGCCGATGCCGGGTTGCTCGTCATCGATGCCGAGAGTGGAGTTACCAGTCAGGACAAGCGGATCGCTGGAATGCTTCAGGAATCCCAGAAAGCCTGCATTATCCTCCTGAATAAATGGGATCTCGTCCGTAAAGAGGATGGCGGGCGTGCCTCCCAAGGGGAGCAGGCCGATGTGATTCGCAAAGATCTCTTCTTTCTCGATTATGCTCCAGTGGTCTGTATCTCGGCCAAGACGGGACAGGGTTTTAGCCGTATTTTCACGGCTCTCCAGAGCGTGCGCAACGAGAGTGAAACCCGGATCGCTACTGGAGAACTTAACCGCTTCTTCAAAGATGTCTTCGAGCAGCACCCGCCGCCGAACAAAGCGGGAAAGAGGTTTAAGCTTCTTTACGCCACACAGGTCGTCCCCGAGCTAATCAGGCCCTTCCATCCGCCCGAGTTCCTGCTCTTTGTCAACGACCCCGACCTTATCCCCGACGCCTACCGTGAGTACCTCTTCAACCAGTTCCGTGAACGTTGGCCTTATCCGGGTCTTCCTATTCGCCTGCGCATGAAGGGTCGGGAAAGTCGTGAAGTTCAGGATCGGAAGAAAGAGAGTCGTGCGGTCGCTGACAGTGCGATTCTTGTCAATGTCGGCAAGGATGTTTCGGACGAAGATAAGGTGGTGAAAAAAGCACCCAAGCGCCCCGTGGCTAAACCAGTGCCACGGCGTCGAGCCCCCTCTCACAAACCTCAGAAACGGCTTGGAGGTAAAAAAACCGCAGCTCCACGCAAGGGAAGAGCTCCCCGGCGTTGACACTGGAAGCCCCTACGGATATCCCGATGATCATGGAAACATTCCCCAAGCTGGCCGAACCATCACCCGCTTATGCCAACTTTGAAAACGGCCTTGGCCGATGGCTTCTTGTGGTCCTTCCTGTCGTGTTGATCGGCCATCTTCTTGGAGCCTTTGCCCTTGTGGCGATCCTGATTTCCTCCAACTTCAACATTCTCGGTTGGGTGGAGTAACGGGTGATCTTGTCAAGAAAGAGGAGATCGGGATCTTCCCTTCGGCCCATGATACTGCTTGATGGGCTATGGCTCCGGATGGTCAACATCCTTCGGATGCGCTCCAATCTGACGATGGTTGATGTAGGCGTGACCGCTTAGGTGGGCCAATGCGGCGCAGAGGCATCCTCCTGCGATGATGATCGTGCCAGCCACATAGACCCAGAGAAGGAGAAACATCATGCTCCCCATCGCGCCATAGATGGCGTTGTAGTTGACGAGTTTAGGGACGATGTTCACGAAGCAAGCCTGTCCCACCTGGAGAAGCACTGCGACAAGCATCGCGGGAATCCAGATCTGGTCGAAGCGGATCTTATGACGCGGCGCCAGCATGAAGAGCACCGCGAAGCAATAAAACAGGACCAGGGTTCCGCCGATGTAGCGGCTTATATCCACCACGGCCAGGATTCGTTCCACATTGAGCATCGGCAGATGCTGGTTAATCACCGCTTCAAGGGAATGGAGTAGGCGCGCCACCGCCTGAAGCAAGGCGGGAACGATTGTTCCGATGAGCAGTGCTCCGGACATCGCGAGGATCATCAGGAGATTTTTCACAGGCATCTGCCACCAGAGGAGGCGGCGTGTCCCCCACGCGTAGTTGATCGAGAGTACGAGAGAGTGGAAGAAGCGAAGAGAGGCCCAAATCAAAATCAGAAGCGAAACGATACTCACGCTACCTCGAGCCTTCTCCAAACCATTCACCATGCTCCAGAGAAGTTCCTGCTGGTCGGCACCGAGCGGAACAAAGCGATGGATTGTCGTGAGCGCCGTATCCCCTGGGAAAAAATAGGAACCGATTGTCAATAAGAGGGCAACCAGAGGCACGAGAGAGAAGAGTGCGTAATAGGCAAAGGCGGCGGCATTCTCCCCGCCGGCAATGCGATTGTAGATTGTGACGGTCTCACGCAGGAGGCGCCAGACATAGAAAAGATGGTGCCTGATGGAGTGAGCGTTCGAACAGGCACGGGAGCAAGAATCGAAATAGCGCTTTAAAAACATGCCGTTATTATTGATTTGCTCTGCCCGTCGGCTCCTCCAACAGAGTTTGATGGCAGATTACGGACTCAACCGGTCGATCGACCACCCCTCCTCATTCCTCGAATATCTGAAGCGGTCATGGAGGCGGTTGGGGCGACCCTGCCAGAACTCGATCCTGGATGGAACAAGAAGATAGCCGCTCCAGAACTCCGGGGCTGGGACCTCTTCCCCTTCGAATCGTTCTTCGCATTCCAGCACTTGCCGCTCAAGGCTGGCACGGTCGGCAACGACCTCGCTCTGGCGGGAGGCCCAGGCACCGATACGGCTCCCATGAGGACGGCTGGCAAAGTAGGCCTCCGTTTCGGATCTGGCGATCTGCGAGACCTTTCCATTGATCTGGATCTGACGCTCCAGAGCTTCCCAGTAAAAAAGTAGTGAGGCGGAATTGTTCCCGGCCAATTGGGCGGCTTTCCGGCTTCCCGTGTTCGTAAAGAAACGAAACCCGCTCACATCATACCCCTTGAGCAGGACCATCCTCGAGGAGACCTCCCCATCAAGGGAGGATGTTGAGAGGGCCATGGCCGTGGACTCCATGATGGCTGGACATACTTCCGCTTCATTGAGCCATGCATGGAACTGGGTGAAGGGGTCGCGAGGGAGGTCGGCCCTCCGAAGGGAGGCCTGCCGGTAATCCCGCCTGAAGGAGGCCACATCAAGCAGGTCGGGGCGCTCTTCCTTGTTCATGGATTCCATCATGCAACAGGGGGTGGGCCAAGGCACCCCTAAAATTGCACGCAAATTGCTTTTGACAGAAGAACTTCCAGGAAGCATTCTTTCAATCCGCTTTTTCTCGGAAAGCATCGTTGCGCCGCCGCCAGATGAACTGGCTCGTGCTGTGGTCGGTGACTTCTTAAAGAAGTTGCGGAACGGCCCGAAGCAACCCCGAAGGCCTCTGTTCTTTTCATAACTTGGCCGATCTTACGATCGGGCAGGCCCATGTAGCTCAGTTGGTAGAGCACGTCCTTGGTAAGGACGAGGTCACCGGTTCAATCCCGGTCATGGGCTCCAGAAGAACGAATCACCAAAAACAAAAAAACAACCAGCACAACCCACCCATATGGCTAAAGAAGCATTCAAACGCGAAAAAGACCACGTGAACATCGGAACGATCGGACACGTGGATCACGGCAAGACAACACTCACCGCTGCCATCACGACCGTGCTGGCAAAAACAGGCAAGGCACAGGCTCGTGCCTACGATCAGATCGATGCCGCTCCCGAGGAGAAGGCCCGCGGTATCACGATTTCCACCGCCCACGTCGAGTACGAGAGCGAAAACCGTCACTACGCGCACGTCGACTGCCCAGGACACGCCGATTACGTGAAGAACATGATCACCGGTGCCGCCCAGATGGACGGAGCTATCCTTGTTGTCAGTGCCGCTGACGGCCCGATGCCCCAGACCCGCGAGCACATCCTGCTTGCCCGTCAGGTCGGCGTGCCTTCCATCGTCGTCTTCATGAACAAGGTCGACCTTGTTGACGATCCGGAGCTCCTCGATCTCGTCGAGATGGAGGTTCGCGACCTTCTCACCAGCTACGATTTCCCCGGCGACGAGATTCCCATCGTCAAAGGAAGTGCCAAGAAGGCACTTGAAGGCGATCCTGAGCAGGAGAAGCAGATCCTTGCCCTCATCGATGCGGTCGACAGCTACATCCCGATGCCCGAGCGTCCAAAGGATCAGCCTTTCCTCCTCCCCGTTGAGGACGTGTTCAACATCGAAGGTCGTGGCACTGTGGCGACCGGACGTGTCGAGCGTGGTATCCTGAAGAAGGGTGAGGAAGTCGAGATCGTCGGCCTCCGTGACACCCAGAAGACCACCGTCACCGACATCGAAATGTTCCGCAAGCTTCTTGACACGGCTGAGGCTGGCGACAACGTCGGCATCCTGCTTCGTGGCGTGAAGAAAGAAGACATCGAGCGCGGCCAGGTCATCGCCAAGGTCGGATCCATCAAGCCCCACAAGAAGTTCAAGGCCGAGATCTACGTGCTCAGCAAGGAAGAGGGCGGCCGTCATACCCCGTTCTTCACGAACTACCGACCACAGTTCTACTTCCGTACCACGGACGTCACCGGTTCCGTCAAGTTGCCCGAGGGCGTGGAAATGGTCATGCCCGGAGACAATGTTGCCATCGAGGTCGAGCTTGGAAGCCCGATCGCCATGGAGAAGACCATCCGCTTCGCTATCCGTGAGGGTGGACGCACCGTCGGTGCAGGTCGTGTCTCGGAGATCCTCGACTAACAACATCCCAAGCCTAGGCCAGTAGCTCAATTGGTAGAGTAGCGGTCTCCAAAACCGTTTGTTGGGGGTTCGAGTCCCTCCTGGCCTGCTCTGCATCCTTCGCCTTTCCGAATCATGTCCAACAAGATCACAACCTACATCAATGAGGTGCGTGCGGAACTTGCGAAGGTGCAGTGGCCGTGGGACGACAGTGAGCGCGGCTTTAAGCGCTATAAGGAACTCTGGGATTCCACGCTTGTCGTCATCATTGCAATGCTTCTGGTCGGTGGTTACATTTCTTTCTTTGATTTCGTCACCATCAATGTGGTCGGTTTTCTGACCCATCCCTAAAATTTCACATATCCCAGCAATTTTTTAACATGCCTCTCGCACCCAAAGAACAGTGGTTCGTCGTTCATGTCCTCTCGGGACAGGAGCAGAAGATCCATGACAACATCGTCAAGCGTATCAAGACCGAGGAGCTTGGTGATCAGGTTTTCGAAGTGCTGATCCCCACTGAACGGGTTCAGGAGATCAAGCGTGGGAAGAAAACCGAAACAACGAGAAAGTTTTTTCCCGGTTACTTGATCGTTAACATGCATCTTCTCGATGAGAAGAACGAACTGATCGAAAAGACCTGGTACTTCATCAAGGACACGACGGGGGTCATCGGATTTGCCGGCACCAAGGACAAGCCCATCCCGATGCGCAAGAAAGAGGTTGATGGCATGCTTGCACAACTCAAAGAGCGTGAGGATACCGTCACATCCAAGATCAGCTATGAGGTCGGCGACAAGGTCAAGGTGGCGGATGGTCCCTTCCAGAACCAACAGGGTATCGTGGAAGAGGTGGACCCAATCCGCGGCAAACTCCGAGTCTCCGTCAGCATCTTCGGTCGGGACACGCCTGTGGAGTTGGAGTACTGGCAGGTCGAAAAAGCCTAACAAGGCACTTGATCGTCCCCGCGTTCGTCTTTGTGACGAACGCAAATGCGTTTGTCGACTTAGGGTTCATTTTTCGGAGACACTCTCCAAACCATTTCAGAGAACACTTCCCTTATTTGACTTACGGAAGATGGTGTCTCGTAAATGCTTCAGGGTGATTGCCTACAGTTTCCGTGAAAGCGGAGCCTGAGAGGAGATTATTTCAAAAGAGCCAGCACAATGGCTGCCAATAAGAGTGATGCGCCGCCTAGCCTGGCTATCCAGAACTCTCGGGCATTTCCCTCACCTTTCCATGCATCGACTGCGACCGACCAGATGGTCCGCGTGGCGTAGAGAATGTTGATGAGGGTTGCTTGTCCGAAAAGTCCTATCAGCATGATGACAAGGGGAGCCTGAAACCCGATAACGGCTCCGCCGATCAAAAGACATTTTTTAGCGGGTTCGGGAGAGGGTGGTGTGGAACCCAAGAGAGGTGTCATCGCAGCCAAGACAACGAACATCACTGGCTGGAAGAAGGCAACCCCGGAGGTCCGTGCGTAGCCCTGTGTCAGGACATCGACGAGTGCGAACAGGATGCTTGCCCCCATAGCCCATCCCACGGCTGCACGCCGATGATGCTTGTTATGATCGGGTCCAACCTGAAGAAGGGTCAGGGCAATCACGGTGAGCCCGGCGGCCGTCAGAAGGTGCCAGCCGACGGGAATGTGAAGGAGCAGGATTGAGAAAAGGGCGACAAGAACAGTCTTTGCCCCAAGGAGGGGCGCACTGATTGAGAGATCAGCCTTTGCCAGTGCCTTCACGGTGCAGATACGACCTATAAAAAGGGCAGCCCCGGCTGCAACGGCGGCAAGTGCAGCATGCCAGTTCGGCTGAAAGAGGAACTGCTTTGGAAAGAAAATCGGAAGCAGGGCAAGTGGCAACGACCATGCTGCCATCGCGTAATTGGAGAAAATATTGACCCTCTTACTGGTCGCACCGTGATGCATGGACCCTTTAAGTTCCAGGTATCCGAGGGCGTAGAGGAGTGCTGCGCCGAGAGCTCCGAGGGCGATCATCATGGGTGTAAAAGTTCGCTAGGATCCACGCTTTTTAAGGATTCGTTCGTGAAATAAGAGACGAACTTTACCTTCATGATTGTGCATTTCTATCCGCGGCCACGAGGCGCTCATAGAGAGACTTTAGTCCTTCGGGAATGATCCGAGTTCCTGCCAGTATCGGCATGAAGTTCTGATCTCCTGACCACCGGGGGACAACATGCAGGTGAAGATGTTCTTTGAAACCGGCTCCTCCAGCACTCCCTAGGTTAAAACCGATATTGAATCCCTCGGCCCTGGTCACTTCGCGTAGGAGATGTTGGGCATGGATTGAGAGGTGCCAGAGATCAAGGATCTCGGCCGCGCTCAGATCCTCCATCAGAGCAGTACGGCGGTAGGGTACAACCATCAGATGGCCTGAGGCATAGGGATACTTGTTAAGAATCAGGAAGGAGTTTTGACGACGAGTCACCACCAGATGGGCTGCATCATCACTGGTTGTTGCTGCTTCCGACAGGAAGTCCTCACCACTGGAACGTTCATTTTCAAAATATTCAACTCTCCAGGGTGCCCAAAGGGTCTGAAGGTGCTCTTTTGGGAAATCCATGGCTTGATCAATGAGCCTTTTCCACGGATTTTTCCAGACAATCAATCACCGCGGTCGCTGCCTGCCGCGATGGCGAGGCGGAGTCGGCATTTTCCTGACTGCCCAACATGGCAATGGTCTCTGATAAATCAGTTGAGAGGCGGTCGCGGGCTTCTTTGCTATTGAGTAGGCGGAGGGCTTCGTCGGCAAGGGCCGCAGGTGTGGCATTGTGCTGAATGAACTCTCGGATCACGGGTCTTCCGGCAAGGATATTCACGATTCCCAAGTACGGGACACGGATCACCCGTATGCCAACCTCGTAAGTGAGGGTGGCGACCTTGTAGACCAGTGCATGGGGAAGGCCTAGGCATGCCGCTTCCAGGGTGGCTGTCCCCGAGCAGACCAGTCCGGCGGTCGCCCTTCGCATGAGATCCCGTGAGGTGCCAGTGGTCACCGTGATCTCAACACCGGCTTCTTTGGCTTGCTCCGCCATAAGCGCGGCATGCGCGGCAGTCGCCGCAGCCGCCTCAAAGGCGATTTCGGGTCTTGAGTGTTGCACGATTCGTGCGGCACCAAGCATCACGGGGAAGATCCTGAGCACCTCCCGATCGCGACTCCCCGGAAAAAGGCCGAGCAAGGTGGTTCCACGCTCCGCAGTTGCGACTGCGCGGAGTTCTGCAGCCATGGGGTGCCCCGCAAAAACAGTCCTCAGACCGGATGGTTCATAGAGCTCTTTTTCAAAGGGGAAAATGCAGATCATCAAATCAAGCGCGCGAGCCATTTCCGGAATGCGTCTGCGGTTCCATGCCCAGACCTGGGGGCTGATATAATAGATAATTTTCGTCGGGATGCCCTTCTTGCGGATGGCTTTGGCAAGACGCAGGTTGAATCCGGGGTAATCGACGAGGATCACGGCTTCGGGAGGATTGTGCGAGATTTCCTCGAGTAGGGCCGTGAACTTGCGCCGGAAATATCCGTAGTGGCGAAGCACATCCCAGAGACCAAGCACTCCGGCCTCCGCAATCCAGTTATCAAGCCCACCCCCAGAGGCGATGGATTCTTTTTCCATCTTAGGTCCGCCTTTCCCTGTGAATCGGATCTGCGGATCCAAAGCCCTTAGGGCTCTCATCAGAGCTACTCCGTGGGCGTCGCCGCTTGCCTCGCCCGCAATAATGGCCAGATGCCTTCCTTCTGGAATCATGAAGGGAGTTGCGGTGGCTTTTTACGAGGGTCGGCCTCCTCGATTTGTCTGGTGATCCTGATCGCTAAGTCGAGCGCTGCTGCTGCTTCCCGACCTGTGACACGGGGGACGAGTCCCTCACGTGCGCAGGTGACAAACGAGGAAAGCTCGCGCTGGAGAGGCTCTCCCTTTACGACTTTCACCCGCTCCCTTTTGATTGCCCCCTTGTTGAGACGCAGGATGTAGCCGCTCTGCTTTTGGTAGTTGAGAGAGAGGTAGGCATCCTCCTGAAAAATACGGATTTTACGGACCTTGTCGCGGCTGATGCGGCTGGCGGTGAGGTTGGCCACGCAGCCATTCTCAAAACGGATGCGCACATTGGCGATGTCCTCTCCCCTGCTCAGTACCGCGATGCCAACGGCATCCAAGCTCACAACGGGTGAGCGGACGAGATGAAGCAGAATCTCAAGGTCATGGATCATCACGTCCAGAACGACGCCGATGTCCATACTGCGGTTTGGGTAGGGGGAGAGTCGCGTGACCTCGAGAAAGCGAGGATTGGCAAGCTGCTGTTCAAGTGCCTCCAAGCCCGGATTGAAGCGTTCGATATGGCCGACCTGAAGAATGCAGTTATTGGCAGTAGCTGTTGTGGCTAGGTCGAGGGCCTGCGCTGTGTTCGTGGCGATCGGTTTTTCGATCAGCAGGTGTTTTCCCTTTTTTAGGAGGAATGTTCCGACCTCATGATGAGATTCCGTTGGCGTGGCAACCGAGGCAACATCAACAAGGGAGGCAAACTCCTCAAGGGATGTGCACGGTTTGCCACCGTACTTTGCGGCAACCCGCTCGGCATTGGATTTGTTGGCATCGTGGATGGCCACAAGTTCGCAATCGGCAAGCTCGCTATAGATACGGGCATGATTGATGCCGATGCTTCCCGGACCAACGACGCCGGCGCGGATGATTTTCATGATGATGGTGTTCCCCAGAGGGTGATGTGGTGTTGGGTGGCTAGTTCAAAGAGCCGGTTGCTCTCAAGAAGAAGGGTGCGTCCAGCTTCCATGGCGATCGTGGTGACCCCTACGGAAGCAGCGGTTTCAAGGGTCTTGGGACCGATTACGGGAACGTCAAAGCGCATATCTTGACGCGGTTTCGAGACCTTGACCACGACGGCTTCCCCGCTTCCAAGTTCTCCGCCACGTCGGATAGTGGCATCCGTTCCGTCAAATCCCTCCACGGCCAGGACAGTCCCTTTTTTCACAACCACGGTCTGGCCGATATCAAGGCGGCTTACTTCTTTCGCGATAACAAGACCGTAGGCGATATCATCGAGGATCCGGGTTTTCGGCTTTGGGCCGGCAATAAGGCCCTCGCCGGCAAGGTGCTCCCCCAAAAATGTCGTGGCGGGCAGCAGGGGGACGCCCGCCTTTTCCAACTCCCCCGCAACGGCACCAAAGAGTGTCTCTGCATTACGCTCACGCAATTTGGCCAGAAGAATCAGGGCATGAAAGTCAGGTCGGAGATCAAACAGGTTACCTGGGGCTATCTGACCGGCCATCAGGGAGGCTGTGGCGCCACTTTTTCTTGCGGCATCGATCAACCTTCCTAGTTGACCTACCTTCATCCAGTGGATTTCATCCACGAATCCTGCCAGAGCAGGGTCGGTTTCACCCTCAAAGGCGGCCACAATGATCCGTGAGACGCCCGCCTCCCTCGCCCCCAGGGTGGCAAGTCTTGGATAAAAGCCGTTGCCGGCGATCAGAAAGAGTGTCTTGGGATTCTGCACGGATAGAAGGGGATGCTTTAATGCTAGCTGTAACGCCTCGTTGCCGACAGCTAGAAAAGCACTTTTCCCTTTCGGGTGAGGCATTCACTATTCAAGGAGATGAAATTCCCGCTCATTGTTTTTCTCATCGGGGCCGCTATTTCGGGATCAGCTCTGGGTAATCGGTATGATCTTACTGCTCAGGATGCCGGGAGAATGGTGAGCTTGAGGTATGGCGATGCTCTCACCATCCATCTCCCTGCGAATCCCTCGACCGGCTACTTGTGGAGTGTTACTCTTTCAAGGTCCGATATACTCACCCCTGTTGGGGGCGGAGAAATTCTATACCCCTCTCATGGCTCAGGTGAGAGACTTTTGGGAGCAGGTGGAATCCAAGAGTGGACCTTCCGCGCCATCCGTTCTGGTAACACAAAAATGCTCTATGTCTATTCACGTCCATGGGAGCGTGGCGTGGCTCCAGCATGTAAGATTGCATGGCCTGTTAGCGTAAAAGAATGAAAAGAGTCATCCATTGGTTTCGCCGTGACTTCAGGATCACTGATAACACCGCATTAGCGGCGGCATCTCAATCTGGGGAGGAGATCATCCCGGTTTATATCGTGAGCGACTGGAAGTCGCGGCACGGGTGGACCGGCTCTGCTAGGCAGGAGTTTCTCTGTGGATCCCTGTCCGCTTTGGCCAAGAATCTCGAAGCGATCGGCGGACGACTCGTCATCCGTAAGGGGGATGCGGTGCGGGAACTCGAGAAACTCGCCGTTGAGACGGGGGCCACTGCAATCTTCGCCAACCGTGATCCTGACCCATTCGGACGGGCTGTGGAAGCCCGGTTGGCTGTCATGGCTGAGGAAAAGGGGATCAAACTCTCCCTGCACAAGGATGTCTGCATCCACGAGCGTGATGAAGTGAGAACCGGTCAGGGAACCGTTTTTCGTGTCTTCACTCCCTACTCGAAGGTTTGGTTCAGCCAGCCCAAACCATTGCCCGGTCCCTCGATTAAGAAACTTGTAACGCCTTCCGGAATAGTTTCGCTACCGCTTCCTCAACTTTCCGACTGGGGGTTAAGTTCCAGTGTCGCGCTTCCGGAACCCGGCGAAAGGTCTGCTCGAGAGCGTCTGAAGCAATTCGTTGCGGGGCCAATGTCTTCTTACGGAGAATACCGTGATGTTCCTTTTCTCGAGGGGACCTCGCACCTGTCGCAGGACCTGCGGTTCGGACTTATCTCACCACGGCAGGTTTACGCGGCGGCCAAGAAGGTTGAGGAGGGCCTTCCTCCGGAGGGGCGTAAGAACTCCATGAAATTTCTGGCTGAGATTGTCTGGAGGGAGTTCTACATGCAACTGCTCTGGCACTATCCCGAGGTGATGGATCACGAATTTAACCCGACTTGGCGCGGGATGAACTGGCCCGGTTTGACGGCTCTGCCTGATGCCTTCGAGCGTTGGTGTGAGGGTTGTACGGGATTTCCAATTGTTGATGCTGCCATGCGCCAGTTGGCTGCCACGGGTTGGATGCATAACAGGGCGAGGATGATTACGGCGATGTTCCTTACCAAGGATCTCCATCTCGACTGGCGCTTTGGGGAAGCATTCTTCATGCGTTCACTGATCGATGGTGAGATTGCTTCCAACAATGGTGGTTGGCAATGGAGCGCCGGTACTGGTGCCGATGCAGCTCCCTATTTCCGCATCCAGAACCCCTGGAGTCAGACCAAGAGGTATGATCCCGAAGGACTTTATATCCGCAAGTGGATCCCAGAACTTCGGAATGTCTCCAACGCCTCCCTTTTGGAGGCCCCTGCGGATGGTCATCCTATCGCACCCGGTTATCCCGCCCCAATCCTGGAACATTCCTTGGAGAGAGACCGTACCATGGAGTTCTTTGCCCTGCACAAAGCACGGCAATAAGAGTAGATCCTGTGCCGGATCAACTCCGGGGAAAAGTCAGAAACTGGTATGTTTACCGCTCTCTGATCTAGTTCCCTGGCTCGTGAAACATGGTTCATTCTTAGGCTTTTATAGAAGCCGATTTCCTGTCTTCGATCTTCTGTCTCATCAGATTCTCAAGTTAGTTGGTGAAAGAAAGGTTTTTCTGCGCTGGGGCCAACAGAGCAACAGTCTTTACTTCATCCTGTGAAAGAAACTCTTGCAGAATTTTAACAATTGTTTTCATTAACAATTATCCGTTTCGTTCTGAATATATGAGTTATTACTGAGAGTAATAGAAAAAGAATAAAATACTATATAACTTACTAAGCAATGAATGCCTAGTCTCCATGGATCAACTGCGGACAGCGTCGGAATCCGTTACGCTTGGAAGGATGTCTTCGAGCGCCTCTTTACGATTTACCGCGACGGTCAAAAATCTCCTGATCGTCAAACTCCAAAGGGAGAAGTTTTTATTTCTTCAAACCACCGGCGGACAAGAGAATCCCCTTAGCTTCCACATCCTTGCGGATGAGATTTTCAATATAGTTTGAAAGAGAACGATTTTCTTGGGTTGCAGCTTGTACGGCAAGGGCTTTCAAATTGGGATCCAAACGAAAGCCAGTTAAAATTTTAGTAACGCGCTTCTTTTTCATGGACTTGAAAATAGTAAATTTGTTCTCAAAACGCAAACATCAGTTTACGACAAAACTTGCAATATAGCATAAAAAAATACTAATAGTTAACTATTAAGTAAACGATGCATATTCAAACTCGTCTTGAGCCTTCTCTCTATAACGCTTTCCAAGAAGCTGCCAATCGAGAGGGAATGACCCTCTCGCAATACTTGAGAAAATTAGTTGTACAAGATCTAAAATCAAAGGGGTATAAGTCAGACTCTTCCAGGGTAGGGGAGGTGAAAGACGGAAAGTCACCAATCTAGAGATCGATGATACTTTTTTTATGATTCAACTGCCTCTCTCGATTTGCAATGGGTAACGGCCTCCTGTAATCACAAGGCTACCATGCATGTCCGACTGACCAAGGATTTTACATTCGAAGCCGCGCAGACCCTTCCCCGTGTGCCTGCGGATCACAAATGCGGACGGATGCACGGTCACAGCTTCAAGGTGGAGATATCCGTTGAGGGTGAGACCGATCCACTCACGGGTTGGTTCTATGATCACTCCCGGATTAGTCGGGCCATGGATCCGCTGTTGGACCAACTTGATCACTCCTATCTCAATGATGTGCCGGGACTTGAGAATCCGACGATTGAGAATATGTGTGCATGGTTCTGGGAGAAACTTGCGCCCTATCTTCCTGGCTTGGCTGAGATCGTGATCCACGAGACTCCGACAGCCCGTTGCAGCTACCGAGGGAAGTGACCTGTCACCTTCCATGAGGTTTGCGCGGAGCCTAATGTCAATCCTGACACTGCTCTTCCTAGGGTGTTCAAAGCACTCCCTTCCGGAGGGAAGTATAGCACCTGAAACTGTTCGTCTGAAACTCTCACGCGGGGATTTTCCTGTACTGGTGTACGCTCCCAAGGGGGAAGCAAAAGGTATTGTGGTCTTTGGATCCGGTGACGGTGGATGGAAAATCTGGGAAGAGCGCGCATGCCGTTCCTTGGCGTTAGCTGGATGGCGTGTGATCGGTTGGGATTCCCGGGAGTATGCTTCGGATCATTTTTCCCACTATGACGCAAGAATCCTGGGTCGGGATCTTCAATCGATGGCCACTGCCGGTGGAAGCGGTCTGCCACGAAGTGGTCTCCTAATCTACGGCGGATATTCGACCGGTGCTGAACAAGCAGTTGCCGGTGCTGCATGGATGTTGTCGCAAGGAGGCTTCCCAGATGCCCGTCCAAGTGGCTTGCTGCTTGTGTCACCAGGAGAGAGGGGCCGATACGGCCTCAATGATTCCGACCTGATCGGAATAACCCCGCAAGGGAGGGGAAGTTTCGCACTTGACTCTTTGGCGCCGGATCTCGGGAATCTTGCTGTGGCTCAGATCCATGGCACGTTCGACCCACTTGATTCCACGAAATGGATTGCCGGTCTCTCTTCCCTTGGTCCTCATCGTATTTTCATGATCAATGGGGCGGGGCACTTTTTTGGAGATGCCGATGCCCGCCTGCAAGAAACCTTGCGCCAGGCGGCGGATTGGTTGTTTTCCATGCATGCCGCGATTCATTCGAAGACCTCATGAGCCAACCCCGTACTCTCCTTGCTCGGCATTCGCTTGCCTGGTTGCTCCTGCTTTCCGGATTCGCCAATCTGATTGAGGCCATTATTCCGAAATCTCAAGCTGTCGCTGATTGGATGGAGCAATGGGTGCCCCTGGAGGTCTCGCAGGGAAGTCGTCTCCTTATCCTTCTCTTCGGACTGATTCAGATGATGGTGAGTAGGGGGATCTTTCGTGGTAAGAAGACGGCGTGGGTGGTTGCGGCCACTGCCATGGGCATCACTATTTTGCTTCATTTAGGGCGTGCGTGGGACTGGCAACATGCCTCTTGGTCACTACTTCTATTCACCATCCTGCTTTTGCGGCGCGGGGATTTCACGGCCGCATCAGACGCTGCTTCTTCCCGATGGGGCTTCCTGATCGGAGGGGGTGCAATGGTGGCGTTACTGGTCTACTCCTACTCCACGGTCTGGCATTATGCTCCACAGGCGCATCTGCGCCGTGATCCTGCAGTGATTACGCGTGCCTCCGTTGGGTTGGTCTTGTTCCAGAATCTGACTTCGGAGGTTCACGAATCAAGGCGTGCCCTGAGGGCGTTTCAGGGGGTGCAACTTGCATCCGCGATCGTGATGCTTGGGACGCTCTTCCTTCTCCTGCGCCCTGTACTGGGAAGGCGTCTTCATATTGTCGCCGGTGAACTTGAACGGGTGGCCTCTCTCGTAGCGCTCCACGGTCGTGATCCGATGGATTGCTTTGCCCTCCTCCCGGACAAGCGATGGTTCTTCCACAGCGCGTCGGATAGTGCCGAGAGCGTTATTGCGTACGGACTCTGGAGAAACTATGCGGTGGCCTTGGCAGAACCAATCGGCCCCGAAGAACAGAGGCAGGAGGCGATGAATGCCTTTCGGGATTTCTGTGCGCAGCAGGATTGGCGTGCAGCTTTCTATTGCTGCCATGAGAGGAACAGGAGAGGGTGGGAGCGTGCAGGGTGGTTAGGATTTCATATTGCCGAGGATGCCCGCTTGCATCTCAGTAACTTCGAACTCAAGGGGTCGGACTTTCAAGGCCTTCGGACGTGTCTTAACCATGCCCGCAAGGCGGGGTGGACATTCCGTTGGTACGAAGGTTCGCCGGTCGATCATGGTCTGGAGGCTCAGATGCGATTACTTTCCGACGCTTGGCTTGCTTCAAAGGGAGGAACCGAGATGGGGTTTGATCTCGGGGCGTTCTCCCTGGAAGTGATAAGAATTCACGGAAGCGGTTGTGTTCTTGATGCCGGCGGTCGTCTGTTGGCCTTCGCCACATGGCCTGCCTATGCTAGGGGGCACGGGCGATCAATCGATCTGATGCGCTCCGCCGAGGGGGTGCGCGGGGCGATGGATTTCCTGATCCTTGAAAGCATCGCTCTTTTCAAGGCGGAGAGAATCGAGGAAGTCTCCCTGGGGAATGCGCCCTTGGCCCGCGTTGCAACGGATGGGGAGAAAGCGCAGGGCGGGGAGAAAGTGGTGGATTATCTCTTTAAACACTTCAATCAGGTCTACGGATACAAACCGCTTTTCGAGTTCAAGCGGAAGTACCATCCGGACTGGCAGGGCAGGGATCTGGTCTTTGAGAGACATGCGCACCTTCCTTCACTCTGTGCCGCCTTAATACGGCTTCATGCTCCGAAAGGACTTTTGCAAATGCTCCTCTCGTGATTTTCATACTCCTGTGATCCTCGATAATCTTACAGAAGCATCTTGTTACCATGGAGTGCACAACTCTTTACCAACGGCTTTCGCTTGGCTTGGTTCTTATGATCCTGCCACACCGGATGGTCGTTATGAAATCGGGGGATCTGGACTGATCGCCATCGTGAACCGATACAGGACCGCTCCTGCGACCGAAAAGAAGTGGGAGACGCACCGGATGCACGGTGATGTTCAGTTCATGGTTTCTGGATCGGAGTTGATCGGATACGCCCGGCGCGAATCACTGATAATCCGTACGCCTTATGACGAGGTGAGGGATGCTGAATTCTACGAGCCACCAGTGGGTGTCGGCTCCAGTTTTACTTTGGGAAGGGGATCCTTCGCGATCTTCTTGCCCCAAGACGGCCATCAACCGGGTGTGATGCTCGGGAATCCGGCGGAGGTCCACAAGCTGGTGATCAAGTTTCGACTTTGATCCAGCTTCCTCGATTCTAGGCGATCGAAAGGTGCGCGGGTGTATCCCCCAAGAGCGCATGATGAGCTTCGCGCGAGG